>ERZ780041.3-NODE-3-length-101382-cov-7.34854_pt1 | contig 101382 bp, 84 predicted proteins | sample MGYA00511925_ERZ780041 | MGnify/ENA primary metagenome ERZ780041 (study PRJEB29588, sample SAMEA2157270) | human gut metagenome | biome: human gut; feature: human-associated habitat; material: faeces | place: Denmark | collected 2008/2010 ...
AAGAAAACTACTTCGTTTTCCTCCTACTCGATTGAAGTCGTATAAGGTTTACTTTATGAACTGCTCTTTCAGACGTTCGATCTTGGCGTCTGCGTCATCGCCTTTGGCACCGAAGTAGAATTTGATTTTCGGCTCTGTGCCGGAAGGGCGTACGGAAACCACGTCGCCGGCCTCGTCGAAGAACTGGAGCACATTGGATGAAGGAAGGCCGGTCTCATCTGTCTTGAGGTAGTCCACTACCTTGGTGACAGGCGAACCTATGAGAGATGCAGGAGGGCATTGTCTCATATCTGCCATGATCTTCTGGATTTCCTCAGCGCCGCTCTTTCCCTTGCGGACAAGCGATGTGAGACCTTCCTTGCGGTAACCGTACTCCTTATAGATCTTCTGGAGGAGCTGGTAGATGGTCATGCCCTGGTCTGCAGCCCATGCAGCACACTCAGCAACCATTGAACAAGCTATCTGGGCATCCTTGTCACGGACATACTGGCCCACATTGAAACCGTAGCTCTCCTCGCCGCCGCAGATGAACTCGCCGCATTTCTCATTGCGCTTGACCACTTCAGCTATGTATTTGAAACCGGTCAGGACATTGTAGATCTTCACGCCGAAACTCTTTGCGATTTCAGAGAGAAGCTCTGTAGTGACAATGGTCTTGACAATGTATGTGTTTTCATTCAGATTGCCGAGTTCCTTCCATCTCGTGAGGATATAGTAGGTGAGCACTGCGCCGGTCTGGTTGCCGTTGAACTGAACCATCTTACCCTCATTGTCACGAACTGCGATACCCATGCGGTCTGCGTCAGGGTCGGTGGCCAAAACAATGTCGGCACCCTCGCGGTCAGCTACTTCAAGGGCCATCTTCATCGCTGCAGGTTCCTCAGGGTTAGGTGATGCCACAGTCGGGAAATTGCCGTCACTCACATCCTGCTCCGGAACGTGGTAAACGTGCTCGAATCCGAGCCTGTGAAGGCACTCCGGAACAAGCCTTACGCCGCATCCGTGAAGCGGAGTGTAAACGAACTTGAGTTCAGGATGACGCTTGCGGGCGTCCGGTGTAAGCATAAGTGAGAGAATGTCGTGCAGATACTTTTCATCCACATCCTTGCCCATCAGCTCGATTTCACCACAATCCTCGTCCGGTGTGAACCTTACCTGTGCAGGGTCGGTAATCTTGGCGACTTCTGCCACAATGTCCTTGTCCACCGGAGAAGTGATCTGTGCGCCGTCTGACCAGAACACCTTGTATCCGTTGTATTCCTTAGGGTTATGTGAGGCCGTTACCATCACGCCTGCAATCGCGCGTTTTTCCCTGATGGAATAGCTGAGTTCAGGTGTAGGCCTGATGTTGTCGAAAAGGAACACGTGCATTCCATTGGCAGACATCACGTCAGCGGTGATTTTTGCGAACAGCTTGCTGTTGTTACGGCTGTCGAATGAGATGCAGACACGCACATCATTCGGATTGATAGGGTCGCCGTATGCGTCCTTGCACTCAGCCGCATGTGACTTGATGTAGTTTGCAAGTCCCTGGGTGGCCATTCCTACAGTGTATTTGTTCATCCTGTTCGTGCCGACACCCATAATGCCACGAAGTCCTCCGGTGCCGAATTCCAGGTTCCTGTAGAATGCATCCTCGAATCCTGCCGGATCATTGTTTCTCAGTTCAATGACCTTGCTTTTGGTTTCCGGATCAAAGTCACCGGTAATCCAGCTCTGTGCTACTTCCTTAAAATCTTTAGCCATAACTATATAGTTTTATTCTAATGTCCAACGCTATGCGGTCCGCCTTTGCAGACCATCCGCAAAAATAGTAATCTTTCCCCTTAAATGAAAATGATTGTTCGGCCTGTCCTGAGGAAAAATAAAAAGAGATTGCTATCTTCGCTGAAAACTTATACGAAATGAAACAGATATCTACACAGAATGCTCCTGCAGCAATCGGACCTTACAGTCAGGCAATAGAAGTCAATGGATTTGTTTATGCATCGGGACAGCTTCCGATCGATCCTGCTACCGGCGCATTCCCTGAAGGCGGAGTGAAGGAGCAGACCAGGCAGTCGATCCTGAACGTGAAGGCCATTCTCGAAGAAGCCGGACTTGCTCTGTCCAATGTCGTGAAAACCACTGTCTATCTTGCTGATATGGGCGATTTTGCGGCAATGAATGAGGTCTATTCACAGTTCTTTGCACAGCCGTTCCCTGCACGTAGCGCGATTGCTGTAAAAGCATTGCCGAAGGGTGCGCTTGTGGAGGTAGAAGTCGTAGCTGCAAGAGGCTGACACTCAGATGACTCTCGAAGAGTTCATAATATCACATTCGGAAGATGATACATCCCGCCTCATATTGGGGCGGGACAAGTGGCCTGACGTGGACGTGCCTCTGGCCGTAAACATTATCGAGTGCAGAAGGAAAATCCGTCAGAAACTCCCGGAATGGTATGCGGTTCCTGGCTTGATTTATCCGGACAGAATCTGCGCGGAACAGTCAAGTTCTTCATTTACAGCGAATTATAAGACGTCTGTTGCTGGGCGGATATTGAGTTCCGTCGCTGAGGACGGCAGGCGTATTGCAGACCTCACCGGAGGCCTGGGAGTGGACAGCCTTGCCTTTTCATCAGTTGCCGACAAGGTGCTGTACAATGAAATGGAGCCTTCCAGGGCATCTGCCGCCAGACATAATTTCCCGCTGCTCGGTGCACAGGATATTGTCGTGACAAGTCATTGTGTATCAGTAGAGAACGATGCGGTATGGGCGGAACTGAAAAGTTTCGGTCCGTCGCTCATATACATGGATCCCGCGCGACGATCCTCATCCGGAAGCAAGGTGTTTCTGCTGGAAGACTGCAGCCCGGATGTCTTGACATTGACCCGAAGACTCTTCGACATAGCGCCGAATCTGCTCATCAAGCTTTCGCCGATGGCGGATATATCAATGCTGGTGAACCGTTTGCGCTCAAGCGGAGCATTCACGAAGGAAGTGCACGTCGTGGCACACGCGGGGGAATGCAAGGAACTGCTGCTGTGGCTTGTGCCCGACACGCGCGAAGAAGGGCTCAGCACCAGGCTCATCGTCAATGAAAATGGTTCATTGATAGAACCTTCCGGTGAAGCCCCGATTCCGCTGTTCCTGGAAAACGAAGAACACCTCAGCCGGATGAAATACATTTTCGAGCCAGGCAAGGCATTGATAAAAGCGGGGATTTTCAATGAAATAGGCTCTCTGTTCTCTTCCGGTCGGGCATCTATGCTGAAGGCCGGAAAATCCACGCACCTGTATCTGTACGGAGAAGAAATGTCGTTTGACATTGAACCGAAAAACTTCGGCAAAGTCTATGAAATCATCGGATGGGAACATCTGGACAAGCGTGCGATAAAGGCGTTTGCGTCTAAATATCCGTCAGCGGAAGTGACCGCGCGCAATATCCCTATGACGAGCGATGAGCTCCGGCGGAAACTGAAATGCCAGTCCGGCGGGGATGTGCACATTTTCGGTCTGCGGCTGGATTTCACTGCCGCTGTGACATCTTCTTATCTTTTCGCTGCACGGAGATTGTCCGCTTTGGAACTGAACAGATAAAGTCCGATGAATGTCAGCAAAGCATTGATAATCAGAAGCTCATAGCTGAATTGGTATCCTCCGAACCAGCGCTCAGAGTTGAGCTGGAGAACCAGGCATACAGCCGGAGCTGCAATGGAAATCCACGGAACGCATCTGTCTTTGGTTCTGCGTTTCGTGAGGATTCCGAAAGCGAACATTCCGAGAATCGGGCCGTAGGTGTAACTTGCCAGCTTATATACGGCGTCGATGGCGCTCGTGTTGTTTATGAAATTGAAGACCGCGATGGTCAATCCCATGCACACTGCCATGCCTATGTGAACCTTCTCCCTCATTGACTTTACCTCTTTTTCCGATTTGCCGGCGGTGCCGAGAATGTCCACGGTGAAAGATGTGGTCAATGCTGTCAATGCAGAGCCTCCGGCGGCGTAAGAGCAGGAAACCAGACCTACCACGAATACGATTCCGACTACGGCCGGGAGAAGTCCGCTTGTGGCGACGGCCGGGAAGAGCGTGTCACCTGTCGCGTCAATGCCATTGGCCCCGGCGAAGAAATACAGAAGTACTCCGAGCGTGAGAAACAGGAAGATTACGACAGTCTGGAGCAATGCGCTGGTGATGATGTTCTTCTGGGAGTCGCGGAAATTCTTGCAGGTAAGTGAGCGTTGCATCATGTCCTGGTCGAGCCCCGTCATTGCGATAAGCGTGAACATGCCTCCGAAGAACTGTTTGAAGAAGTATTGAGGGTGGTCAGGGTCGTCGAAATAGAATATCCTGGACATGTCGCTGCCTGCAACCGCCTCGCACATCGAGCCGAACGTGAAGCTGAGAGACTTGCTGATGAAGATGGTGCAGAGGGCGATGGAGACTATCATGCAGAATGTCTTCAGGAAGTCAATCCAGATTACGGCCTTGACTCCGCCACGGAATGTGTAGGCGATGAGAATCAGCACGGTTACAGCAACATTGACCAAGAACGGCAGGCCTAACGGGCCGAACACCATCATCTGCAGGGCAATGCATACGAGGTACAGTCTGACCGACGCTCCCAACATCTTGGAAATGAAGAAGAACCAGGCTCCGGTGCGGTAGGAAGAAAGGCCGAACCTGTTTTCCAGATAGCCGTAGATGGAGACGAGGTTCATCCTGTAGAACAGCGGTATCAGAACGAATGCTATAACTATCTGTCCTGCAATGAATCCCAATGCCATCTGCATATAGCCGAATCCGGATGTGGCCACCATTCCCGGGACAGAGACGAATGTCACTCCGGACATGGCCGAGCCTATCATGGCGATTGCGACCACATACCAGGACTGTTTGCGGTTGCCGCTGAAGAAGCCGGCGTTGTCGGATTTCCTTCCGGTGAACCAGGAAATGAACAGGATTACCGCAAAGTATGCTGATATCACTGTGATTATGGCTGCAGGTGTCATTGCTGATTATTTTTTAAGTTTCTGATTCTTAGAGTTTTCGAGAAGTCCTATGTCCGTTACTGAGACAACGTCGCCATCAACATTGAACTTGATGTCGCAGCCGAGGAACGGCATTCCGTAGATCCGCTCCGGGTCATGGGCGTATTGTGGTATCGGTTTCTGGGCAAGCGCTTTCACTAGCATTGACAGCAAATGTGCGTCCCGTGAACCGCTCAGACAGCGGAATTTCTCTTTCAACTCTTCAGGGAAGACCACGTCCGCTTCTTTCCATTCTGTCTCGTCAGTGAATCCGGATGCTGCGCCGGGATGGCTATCAGTGTATGATACATAAGGCTTTATGTCGTAGATCGGAGTTCCGTCCATAAGGTCGGCGCCGCTTACGGTGATGACGGGACCATCGTTTTTGTCTATGTCAATGCTGATGATTCTTGCTGATGACAGTCCGAGCCCGTTCGGCCGGAAAGGGGAGCGTGATGCGAAAACGCCGATTCTCCTGTTGCCTCCGAGTCGTGGCGGGCGTACCGTCAGTCCCCATTGGCCTTCATTGCCTGAAAAGCCCCAGATTATCCACAGATATCCGAATCCATCCAGTCCGCGCACTGCTTCCTCTTTGGCAAACTCCGGAGTGAAGACGATTTTCCCCTCCAATTCGTCAAGTATTCCGCTTTGGCGTGGAATTCCGAATTTGGAGGTGAATGGTGACCTGAAGTATGCGACAGGAGTGATTTGCGTCATTTTTTCCATTCGTGTCGGTTTGCAGGTCCAAATTTACGGAAAACTTTTAGTAAATTCACGTTCCAATCTTTTTTCGTCTTATGAACATTGACAAGACTTTGCTTGCGGCAGCGGTTGCCGCTTTACTGATGATGGTGACGGTTCCTTCCTGCCACAGGAAGACGGAAACGCCTGTACTCGAGGGTAATGATACCATTTATCCGCTCGGGTTCTGTACTGATTCGTTCGCCTTGGAGGAAGGTGTACTTAAGAGCGGAGAGATTTTCACGTCTCTGATGTCGAGGCTCGGAATGAAGCCTCAGGATGCGATGTCTCTTGTCAATGCGACTGACTCTGTTTTCAATCCGAGGAAGATGCGTGCCGGCAATACGTGGCAGGCTTATTACAGCGGATGCGATTCTTCTGTCAATGTCCTGGAATATGTTGTCTATCATCATGACAAGATTAATATGACGGTGCTCAAGTGCACGGCTCCTTTCTCGGCATGGAAGGTGGTGAAGCCTGTGGACCATACGCTCAAATATTCCAATGTGCTCATTTCCTCGTCGCTCTGGAATGATATGCGCCGCTGCGGTGCGCCTCAGATGCTGATTCTGCATTTGGAAGATATCTATGCCTGGACAATCGACTTCTTCTCCATCCAGCCGGGCGACAGGTTCAGTGTCGTGTACAATGAGTCGTCCTGCGAGGGTGAGGTGATAGATATTGACACGGTATATTATGCTGAGTTTGAGCACGACGGTAAATGCTATCCTGCAATCCGTTTTGACCAGGGAGATGGCGGAAATCTGTATTGGAACGAGAAGGGCGAGAGTATGAGGAAGGCATTTCTCAAGGCTCCGTTGAGGTTCTCCCGAATCAGTTCCGGCTTCTCCTATCATAGAAAGCATCCTGTTACCGGTCGCGTGAGGGCTCATACCGGTGTGGATTATGCAGCTCCTACAGGTACTCCTGTCATGTCCATCGGTGACGGCACGGTGATAAGCAAAGGCTGGAGCGGTGGTGGCGGAAACACTGTCAAGATTCGTCACAATTCCGTATATACGACTTCTTACATGCACTTGTCGCGTTATGCTGCCGGCCTTAAAACCGGCGACAGAGTACGTCAGGGCGATGTTATCGGCTATGTAGGCTCGACAGGCTTGTCCACAGGCCCACACCTGGATTTCCGCGTATGGAAAAACGGCACGCCTATCAATCCGCTCAAGATGGAGTCGCCAAGCGCCGAGCCGATCTCCCCGGCCAACATCCCTGCCCTCGACTCCGCCTACTTATTCCAGTCCACCCGCCTCCACACCTGGCTCGCTGAATCTGATACCACCGTTGTATCTGGTACTTCCGCTGTATCTGGTACCATCGCTGTATCTGGTACCTCTGCTGGTGTTGCCACCTCCGCTGGTGTTGCCACCTCTGCTGGAGTTGCCGCCTCTGCTGGAGTTGCCACTTCCGCTGGAGTTGCCACCTCTGCTGGATCTGGCACCTCTGCAACTCTCGAACAACCTGCACTTTGACTATCTCGTTAAACTGTTTATTATCAGGAGATTATGGAGATATGCCAATTTCAGGTTAAAGGAAAAAACGGGTAACCTGAAATTCTATAATTTGCGTAATTGATTGTCGGCCAATTACTTGCGGCATTAAGCCGTTTTCAGGTTGTTCTAAAATGCTGATGCTATCGAGCGCGGCACGGTTTTCTGTGAACGTTTCTGCGATCTCCCATGCTGTGAACATTTCTCGCGCGACCACACGTGCTGGGAAACATAGCAATAAAAACAGCCCCTCAGATATCTGAAGGGCTGTTTGAGAGGTGCCTAGCGGAATCGAACCGCTGTAGCAGGTTTTGCAGACCTGTGCCTAACCGCTCGGCCAAAGCACCGTTTGGGATTACAAATGTAGGCATTCTTTTTGGATTGCCCAAATATTTGTGGTAAAATCTTTACAATTTGTGCCTTTGGCGATGTTGTATGGCGTACTATTTTCTGGTCACTATGCAGTATGGGCCTACGTAAACCACTGTGCCGGAAGAATATACGAACTTTCGCAGGTCAGGGAATTCTTCCAGGTGCTTTCCTGTCACGATAAGCGTCAATGGCGAGCTGCCGAGGGCGGAAGAGTCAGCGGCATCGCGCAGGAATCCGTCCACATCCTTCTTGTAGTCCTTGATCTGCCGCCCTATATATACGTCGATGTTCTCCGGCCTGTGCACGAACAAAGTCGCCACATCAGTTCCGGAAGGGACCTCCTTGCACATGTCCTTGTAGCCGATATATGGATTAGCCTTGGGAAGAACAGCAGCGGCAGAATATACGGTGAGGAAAAGCGAGGCTCCGATCATGAACACCGGCAGGTTCCAGTGCTTTCTCTTGAAGAGGAACCAGAGCGCGAGCGCATTGCCCACCATAAGCAGCACTGCCGCCATCTTCACAGGAGACGTGAAGGCGAAAGGATAGGTGGAAGACAATGACTCCAAAGCATTGACATTGACCACTTCAGCGAGAACCAGCAGGGCGGCGAGGCCGGCGACAGCCAGCAGCGCAGCAGGAAGAAGAGCAGTGCTTTAGCAGGAATTGCGATAGCCCAGATCATCCACTTGCGGGCTCCGGTACGGTTCACGGCAAGCGGGAACAGGTACACTATGAAAGGAATCATCGGCACGAGGTAAACCGGAAGCTTGGAGCTGAAGCTGGACAGCATGATGAACGTGATCGCTATCACGCAGAGGAACAGCACTTCGGTATCAGAGCGGACAGCCTCAGCCGTAATCACTTCAGTATCATCGGCCGCAACGGTTTTAGGCCCGCGGCGTCGGAGTGCGGCTATCAGACCGCCTATCAGAAGTATGGTATAAGGAGCGATGCACCAGAGGATGGCCACTGCATAGAACCAGAACGGCCTGCTGTGAGTGAACGCATTGACAGCGCGTCCTACAGTCTGTTTGAAAAGAAGATTGTCCAGATAGGAAACGCCACCGTCGATGAACACGCCTGTAAACCAGATGAGGCACAGGCCTGCGATAACACCCCAAGTCTTCCATCCCAGATATCGCGGAATGTCACGCCACTCGCGCTTGACCAGCAGAAACACCAGAATGGAAACCGGCGGCACAAGCAGTCCGACAGGACCTTTCGTGAACAATGCCAGGAATATCCATATCGGCAGCAGCCAGGAGCATTTTCTGTACAGGCGCTTGGCATCCTCCCCGTCGAGCCCCTCTTTACGTAACCCGTACATCCGCCAGAACGTGAACAGGGCGAGAGCGATGAACATGCACATCAGCATATCCATACGGATGACCACCATTGTTCCGAGGAACATGACGCTGGACAGAAGCATCATTGACATTGCCATCCTGTCCTGGGACGAAGCTCCCGTCATCACCCAGCGGTCCATCAGCCAAGTCAGCACGAAGGCCGGAATCAGCGACAGCAGTGTCAATGCGAATACGCTGTGCTGTCCGAACAGGAGCCGGCAAAGCATTACTGCCCAGATATATAGAGGCGGTTTGTCGGCATACGGCTGCCCATGGTTGTAGAACGCGAATACATTCCCGTTGGAGATGGCCTCGTCGGCGATGCTGAGGTATCTCAGTTCGTTGGAAGGAGTGAAATCCCTCATCAGCATTGCCGGAAGAAGGCAGATGAACGTGAACAGGAACACCGCCAGGAGCGGATACTTGTTCAGGAAGTTATTTTTCAGTTTCGGGGACATCAGTTTTGTTTTCTTTAAAGCCAATGACAAGGTTGCGGATATATGCGACAAATCCGAAAGACTGTCCCAAAATCAGCACCGGGTCCATACGGAAGATACCGTAGGCGATGATTACTCCTGAGCCGAACAATGATATGGCCCAGAATCCCATCGGAAGTGTGGATTGTTTGTAATGATGTGAATATATGTATTGATATACAAATCTCAGTGTGAAAATGACCTGTCCTGCGGAGCCGAATATCACCAGCCAGAACGGAATGTCGTCATTCCGGAAGAAACTCTGGAAATATACGGCGGCATTCTGGAGAAGCAGCAGCACTGCTACTACTGGCGTGGCCAGAAGCACCGACTGCAGAAACAGCCCGAGACGCTTCCAGACACCTTTGGCGTTCAGATTCCACAGATATACATAGTAGGAAATGAGCTGTCCGAGTATTATGGAAAAATCATCGCGGAGAACACCATAGATGAACATGAGGTAGGCTCCGATAACACTCAGTACCCAGTATGCCGAAGGTGAGACCACCTTCTTCGCCTTCTCGGATTTCCACCACTGGAACAGCGTGCGCAGCGAAAAGAACAGCTGGGCGGTGAAACCGAGCGTCAGGATTCCCACCTTGGAAAGCTCAGGCAACAACAGACTACAGATCATTCTCTCCTACCTTATAGTTAATATAGCGAGGCTTCATCCACCTGTATGCGAAGCAGTCGGCGAAAGGACCGACGAGACGGTTCCAAAGATGGTACTTTGAGCTGCCCGCAACTCTCGGGAAATGCCTTACAGGCACCTGTGAATAATTGCACCCGTCCTGCAGCAGCACAAGCGCCGGCAGGAATCTGTGCATTCCCTTGAACATCGGAATCCTCTTGGCGACATCCGTGTGGAGCACCTTCAGAGGGCATCCCGTATCGGTAGCCCCGTCATGGGTCATCATTTTCCTGAAACCGTTCGCAATCTTGGACTGTGCGCGCTTGAAGAACGTGTCCTTGCGGTTCGCCCTGATGCCGATCACCATGCTGTGGCTTTCAATGCCGTCGAGCAGAAGATTGAAATCTTTCGGAGTAGTCTGCAGGTCAGCGTCCATATAGCCCACATAGTCGGAGAACGTGTAATCGAACCCGGCTTTGATGGCGGCGCTCAGACCGGCATTCTTCACAAAACTTATATAGTGGAAATCATTGTTCCTGGCGCACACTTCCTGAATCCTCTCCAGACTTCCGTCAGAAGAACCGTCATTGACAAAAAGCGCGCAGGCCTTGTATTTGCTTTTCGGAAGGAACTCGGAAAGAGCCTTCTCGAGGGCATAGATGTTGTCCACCTCATTGTAAACAGGAACAACTATCGTGAATCTGTATTCTCCGGTCTTGTTCATCTTTCGTAAAATAACTTGTTGCAACGTGCAAAGATAATGAAAGTCACTCAACTTTCACTATCTTTGCATATACAAAATAATCAGACGAATGGCATTAGAGATGGTTCGCGACCCGTTGCGGAAAAAGGATGTCCCGCTTACGCCAGAAGAAAGAGTGAGGCAGTGGTTCATCACGGTGCTGAAGGACACCATGCAGGTTCCGCTTCACATGATGATGAGCGAAGTCGGGATGAAATATGGCGAAGGACCGGTGAAGAAAGTGTTCAGAGCCGACATTGTCGTATATGACCGCAGGCCCGAACCGGTAATGATAGTCGAATGCAAACGGCCGGACGTGGAACTGACCAGGGAAGTGCTGGAACAGGCATTGCGTTACGATATGGTATTGAATGTCAAGTACATGGTATTGACAAACGGCACCAGGACATTCTTCTGCAGAAAAGAAGAAGATGGCAGTATGACGTTCCTCACGGCCGCCCCGACCTATCTCCAGATGATCGGGGTCAATGCAGATGAAAACATTGAAAAGAATGACTAGAACAGAAGGATTTCTCGAACATCCGGTGTTCGGGATCGTGTCGAAGACAGCGGGAGAACTTGGCGTAAGAGCCTTTGTGATAGGCGGATACGTGCGTGATTGCTTTCTCGGAAGACCGAGCAATGACATTGACATAGTCGTGGAGGGAAGCGGCATCGCCCTTGCGACAGCGGTGGCGGAGCGCATAAAGAAGACTGAGCGCCACGGCTGCCGCGTCTCCGTATTCAAGAATTTCGGCACCGCAATGCTGAAGTATCACGGAACCGAGGTTGAGTTTGTGGGAGCGAGAAAAGAATCCTACCATAGGGACTCCCGCAAACCCATAGTCGAAGACGGCACACTGGAGGATGATCAGAAACGTAGGGACTTCACTATCAATGCGATGGCTTTCAGCCTCCAGCAGGATGACTTCGGCGCATTGGTGGACCCGTTCGGCGGAATCAGAGACCTTGCGGCCGGCATTATCCGCACGCCGCTCGACCCCGACACCACATACAGCGATGACCCGCTCAGGATGCTGCGTGCAGTCCGTTTCGCGGCCAAGCTGAGCCGTCCGGGAGCGGAATTCCATATTGTCGAAGAATCGCTCGAGTCAATGAAGAGAATGCGTGACCGCATGACGATATTGTCCAAGGAACGCATAGCGGAGGAGTTGAACAAGATGCTTCTGTGCGCCAGGCCGTCGATGGCGTTCAGGCTTCTGGATGAAACCGGTCTGCTGGAATATGTGCTTCCTCAGCTCGCGAAACTCAAAGGTGTGGAAACCGTGGACGGAAGAGGACACAAGGACAATTTTTCGCATACCATACAGGTCGTGGACAATGTAGCGGCAGAGGAAATCCAGGGCATTGAAGAAGGTATCCTGCTGAATTACACTCCGTTGGAAGACGGTGACGGATTTGCCGAGTCAGTCAGGACGGAGCCGTATCTCTGGCTGAGGTGGGCGGCGCTGCTTCACGATATCGGCAAGCCGGCAAGCAAGCGTTATGACCCGCATATCGGCTGGACCTTCCACGGTCACGAGGCCATAGGAGGCAGGATGGTGCCGAAGATATTCCAGCAGCTGAAGATGCCTCTCAATGAAAAGATGAAGTATGTCCAGAAACTCGTCACTCTGCATCATAGGCCTGTCGCCCTTGTGGATGAGGAAGTTACGGATTCTGCAGTACGCCGTCTGCTGTTCGATGCGGGCAATGAAATCCAGGATCTCATGTTGCTTTGCAATGCCGACATCACATCCAAGAACCCTGCGAAGGTGGAGCGCATCAAGAAGAACTTCCTGCTTGTCAAGGAAAAACTCGTGGAAGTGGAGGCAAAAGACCAGATCCGCAATTTCAAGAATCCGATAACAGGAGAGTACGTGATGGATGTTTACGGCATTCCACCATGCAAGGAAATCGGCGAACTGAAAGAATATGTGAAAAACGCCATCCTCGACGGGATTATCGACAATACATTCGAGGAGGCTGACAAATATATGCGCGTGCGTGCCGAGGAAATGGGACTGAAGGCGCAGAAGTAAGCGTTATGCTGTGCGATGACTTCATAAACTATGTGTCCGGAATCCGGAGATATTCGCCGAGAACCCAGGCGATATACTCAGATGTGCTCAGCCGGTATCTGGACTACTCCAGGACAGAAGAAGAGCCTGCAGACGACGCATTGCTGCTCAAGTCATTGACACCGACCGCAATACGCAATTATGAAAACCATCTTTCCGAAGAGAAGAGCCTGAGCCCCCGGACTGTCAATCAGCATCTGTCAGTCCTGAGCAGTCTGTGCAAATGGCTGGTTTCCAAAGGAATGCTGAAGTCGAATCCCGTGCATCTGGTCAAGCGCCCTAAGTGTGAAAAGCGTCTTCCCGTCTTCTATCGCCAGGCTTCAATGACCGAATATCTCGAAAAGACCTCGCCTGCGGCCGATGAAGAATCTTTGTCAATGCTGTCTGACGCGGCTGATTCTTACCACAGCGGCGCATCGGTGACCGGAGCGGCATACAAACTCATGTCGGAACTCTATGAGCCGAGGCTTAAACGGATGATTGTCAGCACTCTATATCTTACAGGAATCAGACGCGCGGAGCTGATAGGGCTGAGAATCCGGGACATTGACCTTTCCCGCCATACTATGAAAGTAAGGGGAAAAGGTGATAAAATGCGAGAAATTCCTCTTACACTTTCGCTATCAAAAGAAATTTCATTATATTTGAAAGCAGCGGAGTCGGTAGTGGGAAGGAAGAGGAATCTGGAAGAGCCGTTTCTGATCACGTTGAAAGGTGCGGGACTTTATCCCGTATTCGTGGACAGGACAGTGAAAAGCGAACTCGGACAGGTGGAAGGTATTACAGGACGAAAGTCTCCCCATGTGCTCAGGCATACATTGGCGACTGAACTCCTCGACGACGGTTCGGACATTTATTCCATAAAAGAACTGCTCGGTCACTCTTCATTGGCGGCGACTCAGGTTTACACCCACAACACTATCGAGAAGCTGAAGAATGTTTATTCAAATGCCCATCCACGGGCTAAAAGAGGAGGTAAAAATGGAGATTAGAGTACAATCGCTCAAGTTCGACGCGGATCAGAAACTTTTGGAGTTCGTAGAAAAGAAAGTTTCAAAAATCGGCCGTTTCGATGACGCCATTACCGATGTCGAAGTCGTATTGTCGCTTCTGGAGAAACCGGAAAACAAGAATGTGAAACTGAAGGTTCACGTTCCGGGCGGTTCCCAGGTTATAGAGAGAAATGCACAAACATTCGAAATAGCTGTCAATGAATGTGTTGACGCTATGAAAGAAAAGTTGACGAGAAACAAGGAGCGCAAAGCCGAATAGCGGACAGCGCACATTTGGAATTATCAGATTGAGGAGGGTAGCCGTTGAGGTTATCCTCTTTCCGCATCTATATGCATAGCAGCATTATGACCTGAGCCGAAATCACCCGCAGGAACATTTCTACAGGGTAAACCGTGGCATAGGAAACTGACGGAGCGTCATCTTCCACAGTGCTCAGGGCGTAGTTCAGGGCGATAGGGTTGGCCATCGCTGCGCAGAGCATACCCACATTGGCACTGTAGTCCGTCTTGCAGAATCTGGAAGCGATATAACCGACAAGCAGAACCGGGACAATGGTCAGGGCTACGCTGATGCCTATCCATACAAGGCCTTCAGGGGTGAATACCGTCTCGAAAAAGCCCGGGCCTGCGCTCAGTCCCAAGCCTGCCAGATATATGGTGAGGCCGAGTTGCCTGAGCATCAGATTCGCGCTGTGGGTGGTATAGGTCGTGAGATGCAGTCTTGTTCCGTAAGCACCCATGAGGATACCTATTATAATAGGACCGCCGGCGATGCCGAGTTTTACTGGAACACTCATGCCAGGGATATAGAACGGAATGCTTCCGAAAATCAGACCCAGGATAACACCGACAAAAATCGGGAACAGGTTCGGATTTCTCAGCTCTTTCTCCTGATTGCCAAGCACTTCCGCTACATTGTGGATAGCATTTTCCTGCCCCACGATAGTAAGCTTGTCACCTATCTGGAGCCTCAGTTCCCTCGACGGCAGAATGTCGATACCTGCGCGGTTTACCCTCGTGATATTGATTCCATAGGCATTGCGCAGATGCAGGTCGCCGAGTTTGGCACCGTTCATGTGCCTTTTCGTCACGAACACGTGTCTGGATACAAGAGTGCCGTCGATGTGGTTCCAGTCAATGTCTTTCTGGTTCCAGTCCTTCTTCACTGTCTCACCGAAAAGCTTCTCTGCAATACCTGCTTCCCGTTCTTTGGTCATGACCAGGACATGTTCTCCATTCTCCAATATGGTGTCACCGTTCGGTATGATCACTTTTCCCTGTTTCCCGGACTGCTCATCCGACTTGCCGTCGAACTTCCATACTCTGGAAACCACAAGATGTATGGAAACGTCCTTCATGATGTCGCGGATGCTCTTTCCGTAAATGGCAGGGTTGCTCACACGGAATTCCGTGACATATGTCTGGTTGTCATGGGCGTCTTTCTTTTTGCCTCCGTCTTTCAGGAACAATGCCTTGAGGATGATGATGCAGACGATGACGCCGACGACGCCGAAAGGATAGCCCACTGCACAGGCCATTGCCATTTCATTTGAAGTGGCCGTGGCTGACGGATCTATCTGCAGTAGAGCCTGTTGTGCGGCTCCGAGCATAGGCGTATTTGTGGCCGCTCCGGTCAGAAGTCCTACGGAAACCGGCAGGGAAACATCAGTCAGCCTACTTATGGCCAATGCCATGACAGAGCCGGTTACAAGTACGGCAAGACCGAGCAAGTTCAGTTTTATGCCGCCTTTCTTCAGTGAAGGGAAGAAACTCGGACCTACCTGGAAACCAAGAGCATAGACGAAAATGATCAGGCCGAAATTCTGTGCCAGAGCCAGCATTTGCGGGTCAATGCAGAGGCCGAAATGCCCTGCGAGAATGCCGGCAAAGAAAACGAACGTGATGCCGAGTGAAACGCCCTTGAATTTTATTGTGCTGCACAGCAATCCCACTGCGCTTATCAGAGAAAGCACGAGAATCGCCTGGATGAATGTATGTTCACTGAACAGTTCTGCAAACCAACTCATAATGTTCCAAATATGATAGTATTTTGCCAAATACTCACAAAAAGTATCAGTAACCCGAAGGGAGGCCGAAGTTAGCCATTTATTTTGTAACTTTGAAAAACAAAACACAAAACTATCAGAAGAAGATGAGTATTAAAAATTTTTTGTCAGTTATGGCAATTACAAGTATTGCGCTCTCCTCGTGTGCACAGAACGGCGTGAAAGCGTCCATACCTTCCGACAAGGAGATTGAAAAGAAGGTGGACAAGCTCGTGCAGAAAATGACATTGGAAGAAAAAGTGGGACAGATGCTCCAGCTCACTGCAGAAACGTTCACTACCGACAATCTTGTGGATACGGCTAAAGTCCGCAATCTTGTGAAAACATATAAGATAGGCTCATTCCTGAATACGTTCGGCGCGACAAGCCGCGACAGGGCCATTACCGCAGAGCAGATAAAGCTGATTCAGGACATCACGATGGAAGAACTCGGTATTCCGATGGTTTACGGCCTGGATATGATACATGGCGCTACATATATTACTGGAGCGACATTCTATCCGCAGGAAGTGAACCTTGCCGCTACATTCGAGCGCTCATATGCCCGTAAAATGGGAGAAGTGATCGGCTATGAAACCAGAGCAGCCATGTGTCCGTGGGTATTCTCTCCGGTTATGGACTTGAGCCGGAATCCTTGCTGGCCACGTGTCTGGGAAAGCTGGGGCGAAGATCCGTTCGTCCAGGCAGAAATGTCAGTGGCTGAAACCGTCGGCGCTCAGGGAGAAGACCCTAATCACATTGACACTGAACATGTTGCCGTAAGCATCAAGCATTATCTCGGCTATGGCGCCACAGCTACAGGAAAAGACAGGACTCCTGCATATGTTGCACCTAATGATTTGAGGGACAAATATTTCCGCCCGTTCAAGGAGTGCATGAGATCAGGCGCATTGACAATAATGGCGAACTCCGCTTCCATCAACGGCGTGCCTGTCCACTCAAGCCACGAATATCTTACAGTATGGGCCAAGGAGCAGCAGAACTGGGACGGCCTCATCGTAACCGACTGGGCCGACATTGACAATCTCTATACCCGCGAACGCGTCGCTGCAGACCGCAAGGAAGCTCTCGCGCTCGGAATCAATGCCGGTATCGATATGATTATGGACCCTTATCATCCGGACGTATGCACGGATATTATCGCTGCTGTCAATGAAAAGATGATTCCGATGTCCAGAATCGATGATGCAGTGCGCAGATGTCTCCGCCTCAAATACCGCCTGGGCCTCTTCGAGAACCCGGTATGGAATGTTGACGGTTATGAGAAATTCGCAGGCAAGGAGTTTTCTGACAATGCCCGTCAGGCAGCAGTGGAGTCCATGGTCCTGCTCAAGAATGACAATGACATCCTTCCTCTCAAGCAGGGGACCAAGATTCTTGTCACAGGCCCTAACGCAAACTCGATGAGGACATTGAATGGCGGATGGTCATATACCTGGCAGGGTGATGCCGACAAGTTCGCAAGCCAGTACAACACTATTCTCGAGGCTATCCAGTCAGTATATGGAAAGTCCAATGTGATTTATGAGCCGGGTGTGACTTATGATATGGCGGGCGGTTACAACAACGGCAAATGGCAGAGAGAAAACGAGCCGGATATCCGTGCCGCAGTCAAAGCCGCACGCAAGGCTGATGTAATCGTAGCCTGCATTGGTGAGAACACATATTGCGAAACTCCTGGCAATATCAATGACTTGAATCTCTCAGTAAACCAGAAGAATCTCGTGAAGGAACTCGCCTCAACCGGCAAGCCTGTGATACTGGTGCTCAATGAAGGCAGACCTCGCATCATCAATGACATTGAACCGCTCGCTTCCGCTGTAGTGGACATTATGCTTCCGGGCAACTTCGGCGGTGATGCGCTTGCAGACCTCATTTCCGGCAAGGAGAACTTCAGCGGACGTCTTCCGTTCACTTACAGCCGTTATGTGAATTCGCTCCATACCTATGACTATAAGGTCAGCGAGAACGTGCAGACCATGTCCGGTATGTATAATTATGATGCCGTAATGGACGTGCAGTGGCCTTTCGGAGCGGGATTGAGCTATACGAAATTCGAATACAGCGACTTGAAGATAGTTTCGCCTTCTGCTGACGGCTTCACCGCTGACGACAATCTCGTGTTCGAGGTCAATGTGAAGAACATCGGTGACCGCGCAGGAAAAGAGGCCGTGATGCTGTTCTCCAGCGATGTCGTGGCAAGTGTGGTTCCTGATGTCAGAAGACTCCGTCAGTTCACCAAGATCAGTCTGGAACCTGGTGAGACCAAGACGGTCAGGCTCGAAGTTCCTGCCCATGACCTTGCATTCGTAGGCCAGGACTGCAGATGGCGTCTGGAAAAAGGTCAGTTCCGTATCGGTTGCGGCGGACAGTCCATCATGATCGAGTGTAAAGAAACCAAAGTCTGGGAAACACCTGATGTTGACTGATAGATTATTTGATTGACATGAAGAAGTTAAGTTTTGTTGTTGCGGCAGCAGTGGCTGCGGTGTTGTCCTCTTGTGGAGGAAGCGCAGTGCAAAGTGCTGCTGGTGTGGATGTTCCGTCTGAGGTCAAGGTCGCGGACGCGGTGATTCCGATGGTCACTGTAGGGGGCGGTACTTTTGCCATGGGCAAGACACCGTCAGGAGTCAGGATTTCCGGAGCGACTGTCCATCAGGTTGTCCTGAAAGGATTCTCGATCTCAAGCCAGAGAATAAGCAAGGGCGTATGGAAGGCCGTGATGGGCTCAGATGCCGGAACCGCCACGTCAGAAACTGCTCCTGTGGATATGGTCTCACAGGATGACTGCATCAAGTTCCTCGGCAAATTGTCCAAGATGACAGGTATTCCGTTCTCGCTTCCGACTGAAGCCCAGTGGGAATATGCATTGCTTACAGGCGCCATCGAAGCGGACGCTTCCTGCATGGAATGGTGCGCCGACGCATTTGTGGAGTCACTTGGAGATACACTTGTCATCGACCCGTTGTGTGCCGAAAAGACAGAGCAGAGGGTGACAAGATCCTATAAGTCCAGAGTTCCGGAAGGCGGATACGTAAAGAAACCGGGCTTGAGCTTCAGAGTTGTGGTGAATACCGGAACTGCCGTTCCTGAAGATATTCTTGCTGCTGTGGTTACAAGAGTGGTCGAGAGGGAGCACAGTTCTGCGTCAGAAGTTATCGAGGCGGCTGGAGTACAGTTCAGAATGATCGGCGTGAAAGGCGGAGCATTCGATATGGGCGCTACTCAGGAGCAGGGCAAGATGGCAGGCAGCGATGAGTCTCCGGTGCACAAAGTGACATTGTCAGGATTTGAAATCGGTCAGACTGAAGTGACTGCGGGCCAATGGCTTGCAGTTATGGGCAAACTCCCGTATATGAACAGCGCGGATGAACCGGAAAAGCCTGTAATCAACGTGTCATGGTATGATTGCCAGGAATTTATCGTAAAGCTCAACCGTCTGACTGGCAGGAAGTTCAGGCTGCCTACCGAGGCTGAATGGGAGTATGCGGCGAGAGGCGGAAACCTTTCCATGGGCAAGCAGTTTGCAGGTTCGAATTATGTGAGCCAGGTGGCTGCATACCTGTCGTCCGCTTCGTCTAAAGTGATGAAGGTTAAACAGTTCCAGCCAAACGAGCTCGGACTTTACGATATGTCGGGCAATGCCTGGGAATGGTGTCAGGACGGGCAGTATGATTACACCTCAGCTGAGCAGAATGACCCTTGCTTCAATACCGAGGGCAAGTTCCGCATGTTGAGGGGCGGCAGTGCTGCATCCAAATGGGATGCCTGCAGGGTAGCCAACCGTTCGAGCATACCTGCATGCAACGTGAAATCAACATTCGGTTTCAGACTTGCCATCTGACGGTATTGATTACACCATATAGTTATGACATACATATCTGTACCTGATAAAGAGCGTCGTCTCGTAGTCTATCTCGCAATGGAGGAATACGTGGCGGCGCATCTGCATACAATCCTCGCTGACAGGGCCGACAAGGAAGCATTCTTTATGTGGCAGGTGAGTCCTACCGTGATTTTCGGACGCAACCAGGTAATGGAGGCAGAGGTGAACATCCCTTATTGCAAGGAGTATGGCGTAAATCTTTTCAGAAGAAAAAGCGGCGGCGGATGCGTCTATTCTGACAAGGGCAACATTATGCTTTCCTATATCACGGACACGACTGATGTGGCTGCTGCCTTCGAAAAATATCTGGATGAGTTGTCCGGCTATCTTTCCGCTACTGGCGTAAATGCTTATAAGTCAGGAAGAAATGATGTAATGATAGACGGGAAGAAAGTTTCGGGCAATGCCTTTTTCCTGAAGCCCCAGTCCAGTATCGTGCACGGGACAATGCTGTTCGACACTGATTTCGATGCTCTTGAACGGGCGATTACACCGTCAGGGGCCAAGATTCAGAGCAAAGGCGTCTCGTCTGTCCGCCAGCACGTGACCAATCTCAAGCCTTTATATGAAAAACTTGATAGTCCGTTGAGGAATATTGACCTTTTCAAACTATATTTGAAGAAATGTTTCTGTTCGGAGGGGGAAACGATAGACGAGATCGTCCTGTCTGATGCGCAGATTGCTGATATTGAGAAAATTGAGGCAGGATATCTGAATCCGGACTTCCTGATGGGCAGAAACCATAGGTATTCGGTCCGTCACAGCGGACGAATAAGCGGGGTCGGAGAAATCTGTCTGGAACTGGATGTGGAAGCGGAAACTGTGACCGGCTGCCACTTGTCAGGAGATTTCTTCCCGATAAAAGATGGATTGGCAGAATTGGTTTCAGAGAAACTGAATGGAAAGGAATATGATATCGCCAAGATCATGGAGGCGCTCGGGAACATTGATCCGAGCCCTTATGTCGCCGGTCTTGGAACAGAAGCGTTCCTGTCCATTCTGAAACAACAGTAAGCTAACACATAAAAAATCAACACTTGATAATGGAAGAAAATCTTAAGAAAACCTGTCTGTATGACAGCCACGTGGCTCTCGGAGCCAAGATGAGCCCGTTTGCCGGATTTATGATGCCGATACAGTATTCCTCCATAACCGAGGAGCACAATGCTGTACGTCATGCGGTCGGAATGTTCGACGTGTCTCACATGGGAGAGATTTTTGTGAGCGGACCGGACGCTGAGAAATTCGTCAATCATATTTTTACCAATGAAATCCGCGGCTTCGAGCCGGGCAAAGTGCTCTACGGAATGATGCTCTATCCGGACGGTGGCGTGGTGGATGACCTGCTGGTTTACAGGGAGTTCGAGCCAGACCATTTCCTGCTTGTAGTCAATGCGGCCAACATTGACAAGGATTATGAGTGGATTCTCGCTCAGACCGAAGGCTATGATGTGAAGGTGGTCAATGATTCCGACAACTGGGGCCAGATTGCTGTTCAGGGACCTGGCGCCGAGAAAGTCGTAACAGAAGTTCTCGGACTTGCAGAGGCAGCTGAATTGACATTCTACACTTATTATGAGGCACAGTGGAACGGCCACAGAATGGTAGTCAGCCGTACAGGTTACACAGGAGAGGACGGTTTCGAGCTTTATACCACCTGTGAGGACATCAAGGAAATCTGGAAGAAACTTCTCGACAATGGAGTGGTGCCTTGCGGACTCGGATGTCGTGACACTCTGCGTTTCGAGGCAGGTCTTCCTCTTTACGGAGATGAACTTTCTGATACCATCACACCTATAGAGGCCGGTCTCGGGATGTTCTGCAAACTTGACAAGGAAGAGTTCATCGGAAAGGATGTAGTCGCAAAGCAGAAAGCAGAGGGAACTGAGCGTAAACTCGTAGGTATCGAGTTGGAGGACAAGGCGATACCTCGTGCCACATATCCGGTGGAAACAGAAGACGGGACACAGGTCGGTGTAGTCACTACCGGCTACCACTCCATCTCATTGGAAAAGAGCATCTGCTTCGCAATGGTGCAGACTGCATACTCTAAACTGGACACTCCTCTCTGGATCCGTATCCGCAAGAAGGTATTCCCAGGCAAGGTGGTCAAGAAGAGATTCTATCAGACAAATTATAAAAAATAATACTAACAACTGAAACATTTTGATTATGAGCAAAGTATTGGAAAGTCTCCGTTACAGCGAGACACACGAATGGGTGAAAGTAGAAGGCGATATCGCAATTGTCGGCGTTACTGATTTCGCACAGAGCGAGATGGGCGACATTACTTATGTGGATATGCCTGACGTTGACGATGAGGTTGTAAAGGACGAGGAATTCGGCGCTCTCGAAAGCGTGAAAGCTTCAAGTGACCTTATCAGCCCTGTCAGCGGTGTCGTTGTAGAGAACAACGAGGCTCTCGAGGATGCTCCTGAGCTGGTGAACCAGGATCCTTATGAGAACTGGATCATCAAGGTGAAGATGAGCGACCCTGAGGAGTTGAACGACCTCATCAGCGCTGAGGAGTACACCAAGTTGACTGAAAAATAATCTACTATGTCAACATTCTCATATTTTCCTCATACTGAGGATGATATAAAGTCAATGCTGGAGCGTATCGGAGTCGGGTCGCTGGATGACCTGTACTCCGATGTTCCGGATAAATTCATTTATCGCGGAGAGTATGACCTGCCTGACGCAATGTCAGAGCAGCAGGTACGCTCATTCTTTGAATCCTTGGACAAGAAGGATCTGCATCTGAAAGTGTTTGCCGGTGCCGGCGCTTATGACCACTATACGCCATCGGTGATACCTTATATCTGTTCCCGTTCGGAATTCCTTACTGCATATACTCCGTACCAGGCTGAAATCTCGCAGGGAACATTGCGCTATATCTTTGAGTATCAGAGTATGATATGCGCATTGACAGGAATGGATGTGTCCAACGCTTCCATGTATGACGGCCCTACGGCTGCAGCGGAGGCGATGATGATGGCTGTTGCCTGCACCAAGCGCAAGACCAGAGTGCTGCTTTCTGAGACCCTTCTGCCTCATGTCAGGAAAGTTGTGGAGACATATGCCAAGTTCCACAATGTCCAGCTCGGCTATATTCCGATGAAGGACGGCCAGACTGGACTTGAGTCGATGAAAGAGGAACTGGCCAAAGGCGATGTGGCCGGTGTGATCGTGCCGTCTCTGAACAGATTCGGCATTGTCGAGGACCTTACAGGCTTTGCTGAGGCGGTTCACGAGGCGAAAGCCATAGCCGTAGAGTATTGCGACCCGTCTGCATTTGCGGTAGTCAGGACTCCGGGCGAATGGGACTTCGATATCGCTGTCGGCGACGGACAGTCTCTCGGTATTCCGATGTGCTTCGGAGGTCCTTACGTCGGCTTTATGGCCTGCCGCAAAGATTATGTGCGCAAGATGCCGGGACGTATTGTCGGACAGACACAGGACGCTGACGGTAAGCGTTGTTTCGTGCTTACTCTGCAGGCCCGCGAGCAGCATATCCGCAGGGAGAAGGCTACCAGCAACATCTGCTCTAACCAGAGCCTGATGGCCCTGTATGTGACTGTATATATGTCGCTTATGGGCAAGGAAGGTCTTGCCAAGGTGAACTCTCTTTCATTTGCAGGAGCGCATTATCTTTATGGAGAACTTCTCAAGACAGGCAAGTTCGAACCTGTGTTCGACAAGCCTTTCCTGAAAGAATTCGTGCTGAAACCGCTTGTTCCTGTAGAAAAACTTCAGCAGAAACTTCTTGACGAGGGATTTTTCGGAGCATTGGCTACGGAAGAAGGCTATGTAAGTTTCTGTGTTACGGAGAAGAGGACCAGTGCAGAAGTGGATTCATTAGTTGAAGCAGTCAAGGAGGTATAGATATGAAATATTACGACAAACTTATTTTCGAATTGTCCAAACCGGGACGAAGCGGATACTCTCTGCCGGAATGTGAGTTCCCTGTCAGTGATGTGGCTGTACCTCAGGCTCTTGCAAGAGAATCTGAACTGCCTCTGCCTCAGGTGAGTGAAGTGGATGTCGTCAGACATTATACGAATCTGTCGCAGATGAATTTCGGGGTCGATACCGGATTCTATCCGCTCGGCAGCTGTACCATGAAGTACAATCCTAAGATCAATGAGGAGGTGGCGGCAATGCCTGGCTTCCTCGGCCTGCATCCTCTCCAGCCGTCTGCATCAGTGCAGGGAGCGTTGGAGGTGTATTACAATATGGAGAAATACCTGTCGGCGATTACCGGAATGTCTGCGTTCACGTTCAATCCTTGCGCAGGCGCGCACGGTGAACTTACAGGTCTGATGATCATGCGTCAGTACCATATCAGCAGGGGAGATCTGGGCAGGACAAAGATCATCGTTCCTGACAGTGCACACGGAACCAATCCTGCCAGTGCGGCAGTCTGCGGCCTGGAAGTGGTAGTCGTGAAGTCCAAGGAAAACGGCCTCGTGGATGTGGCTGACCTGGCTCCGCTTCTCGGTGACGATGTCGCCGGCATCATGATGACCAATCCTAATACGCTCGGTCTTTTCGAAAAGGAAATCGCTGAGATTGCGGAACTGGTTCACGGATGCGGAGGCCTTCTGTACTATGACGGAGCCAATATGAACCCTCTCCTGGGTGTTGTACGTCCGGGTGATATGGGATTCGACATCATGCACCTGAATCTCCACAAGACATTCTCCACTCCTCACGGAGGCGGCGGTCCGGGCTCTGGTCCGGTAGGCGTGGCTTCTCATCTGAAGGAGTATCTTCCAGTGCCTCACGTGGTTAAAAACGCTGAAGGCAAGTTCGAAATGGTGAATGCGGCGGAAAATTCAGTAGGTCATGTTTCCGGATTCATGGGTAATTTCGGTGTGATTCTGAGGGCATGCTGCTATATCCTGATGCTCGGCCGCCAGAACATCCGTCTGGCCGGCAAGTTTGCGACAATGTCTGCGAACTATATCAAGGAGAGCCTCAAGGATTGCTACAAGCTTCCGATTCCTTCGATTTGCAAGCATGAGTTCGTCTTCGACGGCCTTGTCAATGACGGCGGACGTCCTGCTACTGATTCTTCAGAAGAGGTGCCGGGCGCAACTACATTGGACATTGCCAAGAGACTGCTCGATTTCGGCTTCCATGCTCCGACGATTTATTTCCCTCTCCTGTTCCATCAGGCCATCATGATAGAGCCTACCGAGACGGAGTCCAAGGAAACAATCGACGCGTTCATCGATGTAATGCGGAAAATCGCGGAGGAGGCCGCTGAGTCTCCTGCCATACTGAAGGGTGCACCTCATTGTACGCCTATCGGAAGGCCGGATGAAACAATGGCGGCAAGACAGCCTAAGCTGAAATTCTGGGACTGATATATCTCGACGGAAGACATGATATTGACAATTATAGGCGCGGGGCCCGGCGGATATGAAACCGCTGCGGCCGCCGCTGCAAATGGCATTGAAACATATTTGATTTCAGAAGGCCCTCTCGGTGGAACTTGTCTGAATGAGGGCTGCATCCCTACCAAGGCATTGTGCCGTAATGCTGAACTGATAGAAGATGTCCGCAAGGCAGAGAAATTCGGTGTCAGTTTTGCCGGTCAGCCTGATGGCGCTCCCGCTTTTGTTTTCGATATCCATAAGGCTATGGAGAGGAAGAACGAAGTGGTGGACCAGCTTCGCGGCGGTATCGGTATGATATTGAAAAACAAACTGATACATATCGTGCAGGGCAAGGCTTCGTTCAAGGATGCCCATACGGTCGAGGTGAAATCAGCCGAAGGAGAGGTTACCGAAATCGTTTCGGATTACATCATGATTGCGACCGGTTCGGTATCTGCCTCACTTCCTATTCCCGGAGCAGACTTGGAAGGTGTCATCACGTCCAAGGAGATGCTTGAGATGGATCATGTTCCAAGCAGACTGTGCATTATCGGTGCAGGAGTCATCGGTCTGGAATTCGCATCCATTTTCAACAGCTTCGGCTCTCAGGTCACTGTCCTTGAATATTGCAAGGATGTGCTGCCGCATTTCGATACCGACCTTGCAAAGCGTCTGAAGCAGGCTCTCGGCAAGCGTGGAATCAATATCGAGACGGCCGCTCAGGTGCTTTCTGTGGAGAAATGTCCGGATGAAGGCCTGAAGGTGTCCTACAAGAAAAAGGACGCTGTGGAAGAGGTGGTTGCCGATACCGTACTGATGGCAGTCGGCAGACGTCCTAATCTCGCGTCGCTGAATCTTGCCGACATCGGCATTGACTTTACCCCTAAGGGCATTGTCACGGATGCTGATATGCGGACCAATGTTCCTCATATTTTTGCTGTGGGCGATATCCGCGGCGGTCTGATGCTTGCGCACGTGGCTACATTCGAGGGCAGAGTGGCATTGAATGCGATTCTGGCAGAGAACAACTTGCTGCAGGAGCCGGAGAAGATTGATTTCGGAATCGTGCCGGCAGCGGTGTTTACGATGCCTGAGGTTGCGACTGTCGGTCTCACTGAAGAGCAATGCAAGGAAAAAGGCTACGCCATAAAGTGCTATAAGTCAATGTTCAGGGCCAACGGCAAGGCTATGGCTATGGACGAGACGGAAGGATATTGTAAAATCATTGCCTACATGGGCGAAGACGGTACATATCCTAAGGGTACTATTTTAGGTGCCCATATACTTGGCGCGCATGCTTCCGACCTGGTTCAGGAAGTGGCCGCAATGATGGCTCTCCATGGCACTGTCAATGACCTGAAATGCACGGTGCATTCGCATCCGTCACTTTCTGAAGTGGTCCTGAGTGCTGTGAGATAACGTTTTAGATGACTGATTTGCAAAATTAGTATCGTTTAAATATTGGAACAAGGGCGACAAATGAATACCTTTGCCGCCCTTATTCGTATTATGATATGACTGGTAAACTTGACTTTCATCCGAAATTTCTGACCTGTATCCGTTCCTACAGCAAATCGGCGTTCCTTTCAGACCTGATGGCCGGCGTGATTGTGGGCATTGTAGCCTTGCCTCTCGCCATAGCATTTGCCATAGCATCCGGAGTGTCTCCTGAGAAAGGAATCATTACCGCTGTAATCGCAGGCTTTATCGTTTCCTTCCTCGGCGGCAGCAAAGTCCAGATTGGAGGACCTACAGGAGCGTTCATCGTCATCGTTTACGGAGTCGTCCAGCAATATGGCCTTTCCGGACTTGCTGCGGCTACTGTAATGGCCGGCGTGCTGCTGATTCTGTTGGGAGTGTTCAAATTAGGAACAGTCATCAAGTTTATTCCGTATCCGGTAGTGATAGGTTTCACCAGCGGTATCGCAGTCACGATTTTCACTACCCAGATGGCCGATGTGTTCGGTCTCACTTTCGGCGGAGAAACCGTTCCGGGAGACTTTATCGGCAAATGGATGTTGTATTTCAGACATTTCGACACCGTGAACTGGTGGGATGCTGCGGTGAGCCTTGTAAGCGTGGCGATTATCGTCATTGTACCGAGAATAGCCAAGAGAGTGCCCGGCTCACTGGTCGCAATCGTACTTGTGACTTTGGCTGTCTATATTATGAAAAACAGTTTCGGAATCACCGGCATTGACACTATCGGCGACCGGTTCTCGATAGATTCCCATCTGCCGAAGGCTGAAGTGCCGTCGCTCGACTGGGAGGCTGTCAAGAGCCTTTTCCCGATAGCAGTGACCATCGCCGCACTTGGAGCCATCGAGTCCCTGCTTTCTGCCACTGTGGCGGACGGTATGATCAGTGACCACCACAACTCGAACACGGAACTCATTGCTCTGGGAATCGCGAATATGGTGACTCCTGTTTTCGGCGGAATTCCTGCTACCGGTGCCATAGCCAGGACAATGACCAATATCAACAATGGCGGCCGTACTCCTGTTGCGGGCATGATCCACGCGGTGGTCCTGCTGCTTATCATGCTGTTCCTTATGCCTTTGGCCAAATATATCCCGATGGCGTGTCTTGCAGGCGTACTCGTGGTGGTTTCCTACAATATGAGCGGCTGGAGGACATTCAGGGCATTGCTCAAGAATCCGAAGTCAGATGTTACCGTATTGCTCATAACATTTTTCCTGACAGTCGTTTTCGACTTGACAGTGGCTATAGCCGTGGGCCTTATGCTTGCTTGTGTCCTGTTCATGAGGCGAGTAATGGAAACGACCGAGATTACCGCGGTGAAGAATGAGATCAAGGTGCAGGACGAATCCGGTATCCATACCTACGACGAAGGCTTGTCCATTCCGAAGGGAGTGGAGGTCTATGAAATCAACGGACCTTACTTCTTCGGAGTAGCAACTCAGTTTGAGGAACTTATGACCGAATTCAGGGATCGTTCCAAGGTCAGGATCATACGTATGAGGAAGGTGCCTTTCATCGATTCGACCGGTATCCACAACCTTTCCAACCTTTGCGAGATGAGCCGCAAGAACAAGATTACGGTCGTGCTTTCAGGTGTCAATCCCAAGGTGCACAATACTCTCCAGAAGGCCGGGTTCTACCATCTGTTGGGTGAAAAGAATATCTGTCCGGACATCAATGTCGCTCTATTCCGCGCTCGCCAGATTCTCGAACAGAACGGTCAATGATGCTCTCAAGTAGAGGATGTCAATGTCGTTTTCTGCGTCCGGAGAACATCCGCTGAGGCAGTTCCATGGCGAATACGATACCAAGCGCGATGGCGAGTGCTGCCTTCATGGCCGTGAAACCGGTCATTGCCGACAGGTGGAACTGGCTGGAAATCAGATAATAAGTGAACCAGAACACGCCGGCTCCCGGCACAAGCGGGAAGATTCCGCAGAGCACGAACACTGTGCTCGGACATTTGTGTGATACCGCTGCAAATCTGGAAAGGATGCAGACCAATGCTGTGGCAATCAGTATCGCCACGAATGCTGAACTGCCCAATGCTCTGACCATCAGCAGGTAAGCCGCCCATCCGAGTGCTCCGATGATGCCGGCTGCGAAATATTGTTTCCTCGGCGAGCCGAAGAGAATGGCAAATGCGAAAGTGCCTATGAATGCGGCCAGAAACTGCCATCCCAATCCGGCAGTGCTCGGATGAATGCTCATCTGATGCAGTTCGATGATACCTCCGGCAGCCCATCCGTCAAGCATGAACGCAATACTTACACCTATCGCGATACAGAAAAATCCCAGCATCGCGTCAGTAAGTCTGGTAAGGCCGGCAATATAGTCCGAGTTCACGAGATCCCTCACGCCATTGACATAAGGAACTCCAGGAATCAGCGGCATCACAGCTCCGATGATGATGTTGCTCAGGCTCTCGCCGGCTCCAAGCCTGAATGCTACAATGCTCAGGAGTGTGGCTATCAATGCGTTGCATATGCCGCCCACGATTTTGGACATATATCTCTCGCTGAAATACAGACAGAAAATGTACAGCAGGGCGCCGATTACGAAGTCGGCCGCGCAGTCGATGAAACTGCCACCGAACACCGCGCAGAATCCTGCTGCTCCGAAGGCGGACCCGGCAATCTGCTCCCAAGCAGGCTTGGGGCTGCCTGCTTTTATCCGTTCAAGTTCCTCCCTGGCCTGCTCCAAAGTATATTTGCCCGCGGCAATGTCGAAGCTCAACTTGTTTACAGCCACCACTTTGGACAGCTGTATAGCCCTGATGGGAATGAATTCCACCTTGGCATATCTGCCCGGAGAACTTGTCGTGAAGATACCGTTGCTCAGTACGAAAAAGTTGCCTGTCTCCACACCGTAATGCGCAGCGATTCTCGCCATAGTGTCTTCCACTCTGGAAATCTCCGCTCCGTTCTGAAGAAGAATGTGTCCCGCTTCAGATGCAAGCTCAAGTACATTGTCAGTGTTGTCGGTCTGATTCATGGAATTCGGTCATTCATGACTGTTTCTTGGCTGTGGCCTTGAAATACAGGATGTAGAATATGATGATTGAGAGTGCGAATACTGATGCTCCTATGGTATAGTTCCAGGATGTCGGCATGTTGAAACCGATTTTGGCTACACACAGGTATGTGGTGCAGACGGATGTCATAAATGCGGCGGGCAGCATGGTAATCATATAGGCAAGGCCTTTCTTGTTCTTGACCAGGTAGGCTGTGGCTGTCCAGAGCATAAATACGGCCAATGTCTGGTTAGCCCATCCGAAATATCTCCAGATAACATTGAACCCGTCCTCGTCAGCGATATTGTACCAGAGAAGGAAGCCGGCGATGATGAATAGAGGGATGCTGATCATCAGCCTGTTGCGTATCGGCTTCTGTGTCAGGTGCAGGAAGTCGGCCACGATGAGTCGCGCGCTCCTGAAGGCAGTGTCTCCACTTGTTATAGGCGCTGCAACTACACCGAGAATGGCAAGAATCCCTCCAAGAACGCCTAACCAGCTCTCTGACACCTTTACCACTACATCCGGTGCAGATGCAGTAAGTGCGGCTCCTGTCGCTGCGGCTCCGCCATCGAAGAAAAACCAGGATGATACTGTGGCCCAGATCAATGCAACTATACCTTCAGTTATCATTGCTCCGTAAAATACAGGTCTGCCAAGCTTTTCATCGGAAACGCATCTTGCCATCAACGGGCTTTGAGTGGCGTGGAAGCCGCTTACAGCACCACAGGCGATGGTGATGAACAGACAAGGGAAAATCGGCTGTCCCTTGAGCAGTCCTTCAGACTCTCCGAGGTTGCCGAGTCCGTCCCAGATTTCCGGAAGCGCAGGCCATTTGACGAAAAGGCACACCATCAGCGCTGCTGCCATAAAGATCAATGCAAATGCGAACAGAGGGTAGATTCTTCCGATTATCTTGTCGATAGGCATAAGCGTGGCCAGGAGATAATACAGGAAAATAATACCGACCCAGAGCATTATTGCCATTTTGCTGCCGTCACCTGCGATGTCACCTAAAATCAGAGCAGGGCTGAATACGAACACGGTTCCTACCAGCATAAGCACGATGATGGAGAATGCCAGAATGAAGGTTCTTGTACCCTTGCCGAGGTATTTTCCGACAAGGTCAGGAAGTCCTGCTCCATTGTTTCTGATGGACAGCATTCCGGTCATATAGTCGTGCACAGCTCCCGCGAAAATACAGCCGAGCACTATCCACAGATAGGATGAAGGGCCGAATTTTGCTCCCATGATGGCGCCGAATATCGGACCGGTTCCGGCAATGTTCAGGAATTGGATCATATAGACTTTCCAGGCAGGCATGGGAATGAAGTCCACTCCGTCAGCGTGAGTGATCGCCGGGGTCTTTCTGGAAGAATCGATGCCGAACACTTTTTCGATTACTTTTCCATAGATGAAGTAACCTGCCACGAGTGCCAAAAGGCTGATAAGAAAAGAATACATTGGCTTTCAGTTTATGGTGTGCAAACTTACATAAAATCTTGTGAATTTGTGTCGGTCTCGCTAAAGATATGCTATATTTGTCGTCGAAAAAATGTAGGACAGTGGAGAACTTTGACAAGAACGCGATAGAATCAGCCTATTGTATTTTTCATCAGAAGCTAAGGGTTTACATCTATTCCGGAAACCCTGTGCAGAAAGATGAAATCGAGACTGCCGTAGCTTCTTATGCGATGGATATGAACAGAGACCTGTATGAATACCTGGCGACCGGGAAAACGGACTATCTTATGGACCATCTGAGTTTCCGTGCCGACCTGGAAGATGCAGTGGACAAATTGGAAAATATACTATAATATTATGGAGCATTTGCCTGAAAACGATATGCCGATGTTGGCTTCGGCTATCAATTTTTTGTTGCGTGATGAAGAATTCGACAATCTGGATCAGATTTGCGACTATTTCCACAAGGACCGCAAGACATTGGAAGAGAAACTCTCTGCAGCCGGATTTGAATACAACGAACAGCAGAAAAGATTCATTTAGTAAGCGTTTAAAGGATTACTTAGCCATGAGAGCAGCGATTTACGGCGCAGGTTCATTGGGAACGATACTCGGCGCATACATAACCTCCAAGGGAGGAAACATTGACCTTATAAATCACAATGAGAAGCACGTCCAGGCTCTGAACGAAAAGGGAGCGAAGATTGTGGGGACTGTGGATTTCGTCCAGAAGGTCAATGCCATTACTGACAAACAGATGACCGGAAAGTACGACATCATTTTCCTTATGACCAAGCAGCAGGGAAACAGTGAGACTGTCCCGTTTCTCAAGGACTATCTTGAGGATGATGGTGTGATTGTCACATTGCAGAACGGCCTTCCGGAGCACCAGATTGCAGATGTTGTCGGAGAAAAACGGGTTATCGGATGTACGGTGGCCTGGGGCGCGACAATGTTGGGCCCGGGGGTGTGTGAGCTGACCAGTTCTCCTGACAGTCTGACTTTTTCATTGGGAACAATCTTTTCAGAGACCCCAAACCATATGGAAGAGGTGGTTTCTCTCTTGAAAATGATGGGAAGTGTGGAAATTGACCGGAATTTTATCGGAACCAGGTGGAGCAAACTGCTGATCAATTCTGCTTTCTCCGGAATGAGTGCGGTGCTCGGATGTACTTTCGGTGAGGCTGCGGCAAAGAAAGACTCAAGAAGGGTGGTGCAATCTCTTATGAAGGAGTGTATAGATGTGTGTTATGCCTCCGGAATCAAGATCGAACCGGTGCAGGGGAAGGATATTGTGAGGCTCTTCGATTATCACAATCCTATTAAGAAGGCATTGGCCTTTATGCTGATTCCGCTTGCTATCCGCAAACACGCGAACCTCAAGGCCAGTATGCTTCAGGACCTGGAGAAGGGAAAGAAGACGGAAGTGGATTCCATCAACGGCTCCGTTTCGCAGCAGGGCCGCAGGGTAGGGGTGCCTACTCCGTGTAATGACAAGGTAGTGGAGATTGTTCACCGTATCGAGGCCGGAGAGTTCCTTCCTGGAAGGGAGAATCTCAGTCTTTTTAAGGCATAATCTCGGTTTAAAACCATTTAGATAAAGTTTTTTGAAAATTTTTCACCCAAATGTTTGCAAGTTCAGATTTTGTACCTATCTTTGCAATCCCGTTTGGAAAACAAGACAACACTTGAGAGTCCAGCGATATTAAAAGTATTGAAAAACGCGGGGAATGGAGAGATTCGTTAGCTCAGTTGGTAGAGCACAACACTTTTAATGTTGGGGTCTCGGGTTCGAGCCCCGAACGGATCACAAAGAAGTTTTGCTTCCTTAGCTCAGTTGGTAGAGCACGACACTCTTAATGTTGGGGTCTAGGGTTCGAGCCCCTAAGGGAGCACAGAGAACGGAGATCAGAAATGGTCTCCGTTTTTCGTGTATGTTATCCAGCGCGTTGCCCTCTATTGCTGACAATACTAAAACGTATTTATAAAAATTATAAAGAAAAATTGTCTTTTTTGTTTGCTTTTAATATATATATATATATATATATATTTGCAGGCTCAAAAAGAAAGTGACGAATTCAGTTCACAGCATGGACTGAATTGAAGGCTGATATATATACTGATATGTATAATGATTTTGGTAAACGTTCTATGAAAAGTTTCATAGCACTTATAGTCTGTCTGCTTGCGTTTTCCATTTGCCCGGTCAAGGGCCAGAACGTAGCGCTCAAGACAAATGTCCTCTACGATGCGACGGCTACGGTCAATGCCGGTGTCGAATTCTCGATTGCTCCGAAATGGACGATGGATATTTCCGGCAACTATAACGGATGGAGTTTTTCAGACAACAGAAAATGGAAACATTGGCTCGTGCAGCCGGAAATCCGCTGGTGGTTCTGCAACAAGTTCATGCGCAGTTTTCTCGCCTTTCATCTTCTCGGCGCCCAGTACAATGTCGGAAATCTCCCGACAGACTTCAAGGCATTCGGCAAGGATTTCTCCTCATTGAAAAACTACAGGTACCAGGGCTGGATGACAGGGGCCGGAATCGGCTATGGTTACGACTGGGCCCTGTCCAGGCATTTCAACCTGGAATTTGAACTCGGAATGGGTGTGATATACACAGGATACGAGAAGTACGATTGCCCGCAGTGCGGCAAGAAAGTCGATGAAAATCAGAAATTTATGATAGCGCCAACAAAGGCTGCTCTAAGCCTTGTTTACCTCTTCTAACAGGACATTGACATGAAAAATATATTTGCAATCGTAGCAGTTGTCATCTCAACTGTCTTTACAATGTCTGCCCAGACATTTGCAGACGGGCAGGTTGAGGCACAGAATGTATGCCTCGAGAAAGTTTCAGGAACTGTGATGCTGAGTTTTGACCTTGATGTGAGCAATCTTTCGCTTCCAGCGAACAAGGGTCTTGTGCTCACTCCGGTAATTGCCGGAATATCAGACACATTGAGACTTCCCGCAATCGAAATGCTCGGAAGACTCCGCCATATATATTGGCAGAGAAACGGGGTTACGGCAACACAGGACCCTCTTGTTGTGGCGCGACGTCATAATGGCGACCCGCAGGTGGAGCACTATGCCTACAAGATTCCCTATCAGCCGTGGATGAAAGGTTCAAGACTTTTTATAGAACAGGCTGACTGCAGATGTGCCCAGAAGTTGGGAAACGGAACATTGACAGTCCCGTCAGAAGAACTGGAACCGGAGGTGGAAAAAACTCCGTCAGAAGAGCCAGTGGAGTGGGAATTCGCTTACATCATGCCTCAGCCGGAGGCCGTGAAACAGCGTGCGGAAGAAGGTACGGCACGGCTGAACTTCGACGTGGACAAATATGACATAAGACCGGATTTCGGAAACAATGCTGCGGAACTGAGGAAAATAAGAGAGACTATCGACCTTGTAAGAAATGACAAAGACGTGAAACTCACCGGAATATATCTTCATGGTTATGCCTCTCCGGACGGCCCTTATGCGCATAATGCGGAACTGGCCAAGAATCGTACGCGCGCATTGGAAAAATACCTTGAGAACTATTATAATGAATTGAACAGTAGCCTTTTCTCGGTGAATTCCACCCCTGAAGACTGGAAAGGATTCAGAGAATTTGCCGATACTTGCGGCTTCCCGGGAAGATGGGATGTGCTCAATATCATCGACAGCAATATGACTCCTGACGAAAAAGACTGGACTCTTATGATGCGCTATACTACGTTCTACAAGAATGTGGTGCTTCCTGTCGCTTACCCGTCACTGCGCCGCACAGACTACAAGGTCACATACGACGTGCGTAATTTCAGCCTTGAAGAGGCCCGGAAAATTATCAGAGAACGTCCACAGAAACTGTCCCTGAACGAGATGTATCTGGTTGCGAACTCTTATGTAGAAGGAAGCGATGACTTCAACAATGTCTTCGATGTCGCAGTCAGGATGTTCCCTGAAAGTGAAATTGCCAATGTCAATGCAGCCTGCGTGGCTCTCGAAAACGGCAATATGAAGGATGCCGCAAGATTTCTGGCCAATGCGGGGGATTCTCCCGAGGCCAAGAATGCCAGAGGCGTATTTGCGGCAATGAACGGAGACAATGAAGCTGCATTGGAACTGTTCTCACAGGCAAGTTCACTTCAGGCTGCGCGCAACAACTATAAGAAAATCAAAAACAATTAAATCCTATATTATCAATGAAAACAGGTAAAATTATTTCTATCGCTCTCTTGAGCCTTGCTGTGGCTTGCTCTAAAGAGAACGTCACCTCTAATCAGGGAGGTTCTGATGCAAATCAGTACATGGCTGTGGATATCGCTATGTCAGTCGGCTCTTCTACCAAAGCTCCTGCGGACTATCGCGACGGATCAGAGGCCGAAAGCACTGTAAATGTGAAAAACTCCATTTTCCTTTTCTATGATGCATACGGCAACTTCCTTACATCAGGTGTTATTTCTGCTACTGACGGCTCTGTGGATGAGAACGGAAACCTCAAATTGAGTACTGCTAATTCCCCATTCGTAGAGAATGAGTCTAACGCTGTTATCGTGCTGGGTCCTACAAGACTCCGTCCTGCACTCGTGCTTGCGGTTCTCAACTATGACAATTGCGACGCTCTCAAGAATCTGTCGCTTGCTGATGCTCACTCACAGGTGGACAATAGAGAGATTTCAACTGAAGCAGGCAAGTTCACAATGACCAATTCCGTATATGTTGACGGAAAGAATATCGTGAATGCAACTCCGATTGCAGCTTCTTCCGTAAAGGAAACCAAGGAGGACGCTCTCAAGACTCCTGTCCAGATTTATGTGGAGCGCGAGGTCGCCAAGGTGAACATGAAAGCCAAGGACGGCTTGAAACAGACTGCAGAAGGAAAAACATGTTTCGAGACTCCAAATGCAGAAAGTGTTCTCGACGGTGTCAAGGTTTCTGCCCGTATAGTCGTTGACGGTTGGGCTGCAAATGCTTTCAACACCACTTCATATCTTGTGAAAGATGTTCCGGCTTCATGGCTTGTTACATATCCTTTCGCTAACTGGTATGAAGAAGCAGCCAAAAGGACATTCTGGGCTCAGGACCCTAACTACTCAGGCTCAGAGACGTATGTTTTCGGCCGTGATCCTAAGGATGAGCCGGGAACATACAAGAATGTCAAGTATTTGTCTTGGAACGAGGCCACTCAGAACAAGGTCGATTCATACAACTACATGTATGAAAATACTACTGACAAAGCATCCGCAAGAGTAAATGGGGGTGAACATGCGAATGTTCCTACCATTCTTATTGCGGCACATGTGGAGACAGCGAAGACCGGAGAGGCCTGGACAAGGCAGGACATCTACAAGTTCGGCGGTCTTTTCTACACGAATGATGCATTGAAAAATTATGCTGCCGAGCAGATTCTCAAGGGAAAACTCCATTGGGAATATACCACAGCAGAAGGCTTGAAAATCGCTTCTGTGGAACCGAAGCAGATAGACGCAACATTTGTTGCTAATGTTGTCGACAACTCAGGTTCCGTCAAAGTCAAAATCGCAGCAGTTACAGCCCCTGCAGAAGGTGCAAAACTCATGAAAGAAGGCAATTCTGTAATAGCGTCTGCTGACTGGGCCAAGACTGTTGAGGACATTCTCAACGGCGAGAATGGTTTCAATATTGCCAAGAAAGAACTTGTATGTTTCAAGGACGGTATGTGTTACTACCAGGTGCCTATCAAGCATAATCAGGCTGCCGAAGATGTTACTTATGGTACTGTTCGTAACCACATCTATGAGCTCACCCTTTCCAAGATTGCTAAAATCGGTAATCCGGTATTCAATCCGGACGAGAAACTCGTCCTTATCCCTGGAGAAGAGAAGAACTACTACGTATCTGCAGAACTCAAGGTTCTCAAATGGCGAGTTGTTACTCAGGATGTTGTAATCGAGTAATCTGTAATTGCTGTCGGTACTGACAGTGAAATTTTCGGGCGGACGGCCTTGACCGGCTTTCCGCTTGCCAAAGACCGGAGTCGTTCCGGCAAAAGTAGAAAAACAATGAACAGAAAGGCTGATATAATGAAATTGTCGAAGCGTATCCTCGCAGTGACGGCTCTTTGCAGCATCGCTGCAATGACGGGCTGTGTGTACGATGACATTGACGGCTGTCCTACACGTCGGTACGTTCAGATTCGATATGACAAAAACCTCAAGTCAGCGGATGCCGCTTCGTCAGAAGTGAAATCCGTGAACATATATGCTGCAGATAAAAATGGAACGGTGGTTTATGTGAAAACATCATCGGCTGCAGAATTGTCGGAGAACGGATATCAGGTGAATATCAGCGACTTGCCGTCTGGAAACTATACATTGGTAGCCTGGGCGGAAGGCGAGCAGAGGAATCCCGATTCCTATATGCCGATTTCTGTTATCCCGGGAAAGACTCATGTCAATGAACTCAAACGCATAATTAAACGTAACCCGTCCGGTGAGGTAGAGAATGACTTGACCCCGCTTTTTCACGGAATGGCTGAAAATGTGGATCTTACGGACTTCAGGACAGGTGGCGTTCGCCGCGCTGCGCTTTCCCTTACCAAGAATACCAACAATGTGAGAATCATTCTCCAGCATCTTTCCGGAGAGCCTGTGGATGACAAGAATTTCAAGTTCTTTATCACAGACGACAACGGTACGACAGACTGGAACAATACATTGACAGTATCAGACTCAGTGAACTACAAAGCCTGGTCAGTAAGCTCAGGAAGCGCGTCTATGGAGAAGACTTCGTCGAGCAGAGCAGTCCAGACTGAAATAGGTGTGGCTATGGCGGAACTTACAGTGGGGCGTCTTGTAAAAGGGCACAGGCCGATACTTAATGTCTATAATACGCACGGAGTCAGAGTCATTTCCATTCCGCTGATAGATTACGCCCTGCTGATAAAGGGACACTATAATTCGACGATGTCCGATCAAGAATATCTGGACAGGCAAGATGAATACAATCTGACTTTTTTCCTGGATAAGGAGGACCGTTGGGTAAGTTCGAGCATATTGATCAATTCCTGGAGAGTGATACTTGACGACATAGATATTTAGGATAATGCAGATGTTGATGTCCTGTATAAATAAACTGGTTGCAGTCAATGCCCGGTGTGCGAAGATGGTCACGGCAGCACTTGCCGCGCTCATCCTGACTTCGTGCATATATGACAGCAAGCCGTGCGATATCGAATATCCCGATAACGTGCCGGCTTACCTGACTGTAACGCTGAATACTGGGGACGTTAGCAACAAGATTCCTGACAGGACAAAGACTTCATTGACAGAAGCGGATATGGAGTCAGGCATTGAATCTGAATCACTTATACACTCCTACAGAATCTGGATCTTCGCATCGAGAGAGTCCGGAGACGGGGCGCAGCCGATAGGTTTTGCAGAACAGACTGGACTTGCAGGCACGGAAAATCGAGTCGTAAGCATAAAACTCCGTACCGGAAAAATGAACGGTGTCGATATATATGTTCTTGCCAATGCGGATGGCTGTTCCGGACTGATGTCTGGAGACGGCAGCGTGATGACAAGAGGACAGCTCAGAACCGGAACCATAAGCGGATTCGGCATCAGTTCTGATATGAAACCTGAGGTGATGACGGTCCCTTCTGCTGGACTTCCTATGTCGAGGGCGCTGACCAATGTCCCGCTTCAGAAGTATGTGTCTGAAAGCATTGACTTGAAAAATTCTATAGAGATTCCTCTTCTTAGGGCAGTGTCCAAGTTCCAGTTCTATATAGCTAAGGCTAAGGATAATACGGACATTGATGGTCTAAGTATTCTTAATGTGGAATTTGGGAAAGCAGGAGCTTCCGCTACCGGCGTTTCCGGTAGTTTTATTCCTCAGTCGGCATTGGCCTTTACGCGGTCGGTGGATTTTGCTGATGTGAAGAGCCTCGATTATCTGTACACTTCATCTGCGTTCCTGCCTGAAAATGTGGACTATTATTCCCAGACGGTCAGATATACAGGCAGTTCAAATGTCTTGTTCAAGGCAGCGGACATAAGTCCGGTCAAGGATCCCACCGTTTTCAGAAGAGGCTTGGACGAAAACGCGCAAGCCTATGCTGAAAGAATGAGAAATGCAGGTCTGACATCTTTCTCTTCGTATTTTTTGGAGTCCGGTCAGGCGCTTAGGGGAATTGTCAACTATCAGTTCTCTGCCAACAAATCCAGGAAAGTTTCCTTCAACATTGCCCCTGACGAGTTCCTCAGAAATCACGAATGCATCATATATGCCTATGTCCTGAACGGGCGGGTGGAGGTAGAAACCACGCTGAAGTATCAGGTAATTGACTGGAAGAGCAAAGAGGACGTTAACATTGATTTCAACTGATTATGAAGTTCAGGTTTTTACATATTGCCATATTGACAACAGTCCTGCTGTGGGCTGCTACCTCGTGTATATGGGAAAAGGGAACTGACGTTTATGAGGATGATGTCGTAGTGGTTTCCTTGCCTGTGGAGAATCCTTCTTCAGAATCCTATTCGATGGATACCAAGGCGACCGATGCAGAGGAAAGGGCGCTGAAAAATCTGTATGTGTATATTTTCAATGAAAGTGGAGCATTGAAAGGCTTTGCGGCATTCAACAGCGGACTTAACCAGTCCACATCGGATACAAAAGGCAAATGCGGAACAGTAAAAGTCAAGACCACAGCCGGGCGCTCATACATTTATGCTGTCGCAAATGTCTATCAGGAAGGAACTTATCCTCTCAAAACCACTATGAAGGACGGTATCAGGGAAACAATATCGCCTTCGGATGGTCTTCCGATAAATCTTTCTTGGGAAGCGGTAATGGATGGCAACGTGAACTTCACTCGCAAGCAGTTTTTGGCGCTTCCGTTCAACCGCAAGCCGGAAACAATTCAGGTTTCCAGCAGTTTCCTTATGACTGGGGCGGCTAATGGAGGTAATGTGGTGAATATCAATAAAAAAGGTCGTGTCGAGACTACATCTTCCGGCAATGAAGATATGATCCGGCTCACTCGTGTCGTCTCCAAAGTCCGTTTCAATATCGGCATTGCCCGTGGTGAAGTGGGGAAAAGCTTCAAGGCTGAGCAATACCGCATTGTCAATGTCGCCTGCGTCGGCCCTCTTTTCTCTTCCGACGATGCCGGCATCGAAAAAATCTATTCTGTCGAACCGGTACCGACCAATTTCAATAACATATCCGGAATTTTCGCGCCAAATGATGTGGATGCTTCCGGAAGGCAGTATTTCGAGGTGTATCTTCCTGAGAATAAGCAGAATGCGGTCAATAAGGTGACTAAGTGGCACGAGCGTGAGGCTGACGGGATGTCTATACCGAAAGCTTTTGTCAATGCCCCTGAGTTCGGAACCTACGTGGTTATCGACGGAACATATACCGAGCAGACCACAAGCTACACCAGAAATGCGGCTGTTACGTATTACGTTCATTTGGGAGACTGTACAGCGGATGTCAATGACTATAATGTGGAGAGGAATTCCACATATACGTTCAATGTCTCCATTACAGGCGTGGACAATATCATTGTCGAGGCAAAGCAGGAAAACCAGACGCAGGAACAACCTGGAGCGGAGGGTATCGTGATGGAATATGGTACTGCCGGGAAGACACTTTCATTGGACAGCCATTACGAATATATGGTGATGCGCTTCTATATGAACGATATCAAGATGTTGAAGGATAAGGGCTTAGGCTATGTGTATCAGATTTCCGATCTCGGCAATCAGTCAGAAGTTATGATGGTGACAGACAAGGTGACCGGAAACTTGAATGGCGCCACTACTGACTGGGTGGAATTTGCCATAGGTGGCACATATTCATCCTCGGCAACAGAGCGTGGAACTGCGGTAGCTTATCCTGGAAAAGGAAAATCTTCCCTCTACAACATCAACTCTTTCCTCAAACTACTCTATGACAATGCGGATGTCATAACTTTCTGGTCAGGCGGATCCAAGGCAAATCCATACATTGATGTTACATGCTTCATCGACGAGAATTATTATCCGTCCAAGTCATGGAACGAGTATGTTAATGATGTCCCTAAGAGAACATTCTATGTAGCCAACTCGGTCAGTGAAAGTAAGGATAACAGAAGTGTGTATGCAACAGTTGCTTACGGACTTAATCAGTGTAATATCCAGACTTTCTATGACAGATCCCATGCCGGAACTGAGGTTGCCTACGGATGCGAGACTACGAATGATGAGGCAGGAAAGGGCTTCTCGGCGGGTCCGGTTTCCAGTGGAACTGACAGCTGGAACGGCAGGAACAATCAGATCAGCGATTTGTCGGAGTCTAACTACCGCATTTCATGGAAAGATCTGGCTTCCAACAAGAGGTTCTACCGTGCCTGTATGTCCAGAAACAGGGATTTGAATGGTGACGGAGTAATCGATGACGAAGAAATCCGCTGGTATGCTCCTACGCTCAAGCAATATGCTGGACTCTGGTTGGGAGAGAATGTCATTAGTACGGACAGCCGTCTGTTCAACAAGCCTACTTCGATTTTGGGAACCAATCCGTACAATAATACTGCAGGTGGTAAGCGTATGATATACTGAACTTCCACAAAAAATGTCTGTGATTATTTTGCGGAAGAGGGTATGGCCACCAATTATGCTACTTCCGGGCCGTGGTCTGCTTCTTATCTGAGATGCGTACGCAATCTCCAGTCATACGATGAAGGCTATGACAAGACTCCGAGCGACTATTATTCTTCCACCAAACAGGATGGTTATACGAAACTGTCGCTCGATAATATCGATGCGAGCGCACTGAATGTTTCAGGAGAACAAGGGGAACTGAACAATCATAATGAACGTCAGGATGACAACAAGCCTGCAAAAAGTTTCCTCATCGCGTCTCAGGTTTTATCAGCGCCTACGATGCAGAGCGTGGTCGAGGGCTCATATACTTGTGCCGAGAAGTATACTTATGATTCAAGATATAAGTGGCGAGTTCCAAACCAGCGCGAGTTTATCCTGATCTATCTGGCAGGGCAGTGGGCAAACTACAGCACTTGCCGTACAGGTTTCTCAAATTCTGCATTCCGATATGGTTGGAAAATTGATGGACGCATCATTACGATGCTGTATCCAGCTCAGAAAACAGATGGTGTCAAAGTCCGCTGTATCAGTGTGTTGCAATAATCGTTTCTAAATTTGTCACAGATTTGCAGCACTCGTTTATGTGAATTTTCGCATTGATTTTACCACCGTATGTAGATTTTTACCGACTATCTTACACGTCATTCTAAGTTTTTAGTCTTTACTTTGCACCCAGAGTCCGGGACGAACGTATAAATTGGTAACCGGACGTCTTCTAATAAAAACTGAGAATTTAGAAGCTGATATAGATAGATTGGATCTATTGCTTCTGACCCCCAAGAGATACGGATGTGAAAGTTCGTATCTCTTTGCCTTTTTAGGGGGTATGCTTTTGGATGCCGCTGTTTATTTCTTTATGAACAGAGTCTCAGGACAAAGTTCTGAAATCGATTCCCTGTGCGTGATTATGATAAGAGTCTTGTTCTGTGAGCACTCACGCAGATTTGCAATCAGCGCTTTTTCGGTTTCCGCGTCCAGAGCTGAAGTCGGCTCGTCCAGAAGCAGAATGCCGCCCTGTCTGAGCAGGGCTCTCGCTATGGCGATTCTCTGGGCCTGTCCCTCGCTGAGACCTGCTCCTGATTCCCCGCATACCGTATTCAGACCGTCAGGCAGAGACCAAACGAAGTCTGCCATAGCATAGTGGAGTGCATGGCGGATTTCATCCTGTGTGGCATCAGGACGTCCGAGCAGGAGATTGTCCAAGATAGTGCCGCTTATAAGTGTGTTGCCCTGGGGAACATAGATGAAGTTGCCCCTTGTGGAAGGTGAGGCTTTCAGGACATTGTCCTTATTATATATATAGATGTTGCCCTTGTCAGGCTCCAGCAGAGCCAGCATCAGGCGGATCAGCGTGCTCTTGCCGATACCTGTCTCGCCGAATATGGCAGTGAGGCTGCCCGGCTTGAAATCGTATGAAAAATTCTCGAAAATCAGCTTCTCTCCATCAGGATATGAAAACGACAGGTTCTCTATCCTTATTCCGGATGTCCCGTCCAGTACGATGTGCTTGTCAGTGTCTTCCGTCTCGATGTCGTCGATTTCCCTGAGCCTTTCAGCTGATGCTGCCGTGCGGATAAAACCGGGCACCTGACGGCTGAGGTCAAGTATAGGCCTCTGAATCTGGGAAATAAGCTGGAGGAACGCCGCCATCATACCGAAGGTCATTGTCCCGTTTTGCAGACCATATACGCCCCACAGCAGTACGGTAGCATATCCTGCACCGGCTCCGAGTCTTATCATTGTCCTGGAAAACAGGGCGAAATCCGTCTTGGTTATGACCTTTTCCTCCAGTTCGTCCTGCAGCGAGTTGAGCCTTTCCCTCGAGTAGTCAGTATGTTCCATCGCGGAAATGAGAGTCCTGTGCTGGATGTTCTCCTGAATGTGGCTCTGCACGCTGCTGTCCGAGTCCTTGATATCCCTGGTCAGCCTGCGGAGTTTCCGGAAACAGCTTTTGCTCAGTATCAGTGCGACAGGCATGATGAAAAATACTGCCAATGCAAGTCTGTAGTCGATTTTCGCAATGAAATAAGTGGCGAGAACCAGCTGGACAAGAGTACCGGTGAGTTTGGGAATCGTATAGCAGACTGTTTCCGTGATTTCAGTAACGTCATCCATCAGTCTGTTCAGCAGGTCGCCCGAGTGCATTTTTTCCTTGCCGGCCCATTTCCCGGTCATGATCCTTCCGAAAAGCCTGCTTCTGACATCGCCACGGAGTGTTATCTCGCTCTTGGCTTCGATTCTCGCGCTTGCTATGGACAATGCCTGCTGCAGCAATATGCACCCTCCGAGTACAAATGCGAAAGTCAGAATCCTTCCTTCCGCGTCACCGGTCGCAATGTCGATCAGATGCTTGCTTACCCAGATAAAGAACATTGACACGGAAAAATATGCCGCTTCAATGATGCAGCACAGTATTACCTGCCATCTTGTTTTGCGGGAAATCTTCCAAATCCACTTCAGGTCGTTCCCGGCGCCCGATACCAATGCCATATTCTGCTGATTATGAGGATACTTCCGAAAGTTACGAAAAAAGGCTGAACAAATTTCTTTGTCAGCCCTTTAACTTGTGGAGATAGACGGAGTCGAACCGACGACCCTCTGCTTGCAAAGCAGATGCTCTAGCCAACTGAGCTATATCCCCGTTTTGCGTTTGCAAATGTAGGAACAATTTTTTATATTTACAAAATATGAATGAATTTTTTTAGAATATGGATGCGATTTTTGTGAAACCGCGCGTGGAACTGCGCAGAGCAACTCCTGCAGATGCTCGATTTATTTCGTGGGTAGTGCTTGAGGCAATGGACAGAGAGCATACTGAATTTGCTTCCAAGCCGGGCTTGGAGGCTGTGTTGGAAAAGATATGCAAGCGGGACGATACACTGTACAGCTGGAAGAATACATGTATCGCAACCTTCGGCGGAAAAGTCGCCGGAGCATTGATTGCATATGACGGGGCCCCCTATAAAGAAACGGCCGATCTTACTTTCTCATTGATTTCCAAAGCATTGGATATGGACAATCCGAATCCCGGCACGGAGACTGAGGCAGGGGAGTACTATCTCGATTCATTGGCAGTGGCACCGGAATTCCGTGGCCACAGTATAGGCAGCATATTGATACAGAATGCATTGGAAGAAGCGCAGGCTCTTGGATTTACGAAGGCGACTCTTCTTGTGGACAGCAGGAAGGACTATCTTCAGCGCCTCTATGGTCGTCTCGGCTTCGAGAACGGAGAGACGGTGACATTCTTCGGGGATGAATATATAAAAATGTATCAGGAGATATAAGAATGAAGAAATTTTTCGTGTCAATGCTGATGGCCCTCGTGCTGTCGGCATTGTCTTTCGCGCAGAACGGAAGGATAGTCACCGACGAGTGGCTGAGTCAGAACTACACCAAACGTGAGGTTATGGTAAAGGTCCGTGACGGCATACATATATATACTGTACTCTATGAGCCGAATCAGGAATATCTTGCAAAACTCGGCAGAAAAACCTCACCGGTGATGCTTCAGCGCACTCCTTATTCGCTGAAGCCTTATGGGCTCGCTCCCGGAGAACTTGGCGGGAAGAAGGCCGGTTCGGGGTTCGGCGGCTCTCTCAAGGGAGATATGGCCAATTATGTGGCTGACGGCTATGTAATTGTGTATCAGAATGTAAGGGGCAGGATGCTGAGCGAAGGAAAATACGAGCAGATGCGCCCTTATGTGTCCGGCATTGACGGCGCTGCCGATACTGTCTATGTGAAAGGAATAGCGCAGACGGATGATGCCACAGACGTCTATGATTCGATAGAGTGGATATTGGCCAATACCGCGAACAACGGCAAGGTCGGAGTGAAAGGCGTTTCATATCCGGGATTCTATGCCACGCTGGCCATATTGTCCCGTCATCCTGCCATCAAGGCGGTTTCTCCGCAAGCGCCTGCTACTGACTGGTATATGGGCGATGATGCACATCACAACGGGGCATTGTGCCTGACAGATTCATACAGATTCGGTTCCGGCTTCTATCGCGAAATGAAGAAGCCTGCTACGGTCGCTCCTTCAAGCCTTGTCCGCATTGACGGGAATATCTATGACTATTTCAAGGGCAAGTCCATTTCCGAATTGTCAGCCTTTTTCGGCGACTCTCTCCGTTTCTGGAGCCAGATGATGGTCCATCCGAATTACGACGCCTTCTGGAAAGACAGGGACCCGAGCCGCCATCTTAAGAATATCACTGTTCCTGTGATGGTTACGGGCGGATTCTATGATGCGGAGGATTGCTATGGCGCATTCCGCACCTATGACATGCTGAAGAAAATGTCGCCTGACTGTCCGCTCTACCTCACTGCCGGTCCATGGTATCACGGTGGCTGGAACAACCGCTCTGCAAGACATCTTTCCGACGCGTGGTTCGGCGAGGCTACCGGCGCTTATTATCAGGACAATGTGGAATATCCGTTCTTTGCATATTATCTCGACGGCAAAGACTGCGGCGAAAGACTTCCGCGCGTAAATATCTGTCCTTCAGGCGAGACCATGCGCGGCGTTATGGAAAACCGGAACGTGACAGATTTGTGGGAAAGTTACGATGTATGGCCGCCTGTAGAGATGAATTTCAGGAAACTCTACCTTTCCGGAGAAAATTCATTGACCTTCGGACAAGGCGGAGAGGCTTATTCAATGTCTTCTGAGCCAATGTCTTATAACCGTTCCATCACATCTGATCCCGCTTCTCCTGTTCCTTACATGGACAGTGACGCGAACAGCCGCGACAGGGCCTATATGGTTGCTGACCAGAGATTCAGTTCGACACGCAATGACGTTGCCACTTACACGTCACCTGTTCTGGAAAAGGAGCTTCATCTCGCAGGACCGGTCAATGTTCATGTGAGCGTCTCCGTCACGCCTGAGGACAATGCCCGCCTGACAGACGCTGACGTCATTGTGAAACTGATAGATGTCAGACCTGACGGCTACCAGATGCTGGTGAGAGCTGATGTCATGCCGCTCAGATTCAGAAAAAGCTTCGAGAAGCCGCTGCCGCTCAAGTCAGGCAAGAAGGTCAATGCGGATTTCACGATGTGTGACATTGACCATCATTTCCTCCCGGGGCATACGCTTATGGTGCAGGTGCAGGCTTCATGGTTCCCGCTCATTGCCATGAACCCTCATACTTATCTGAAAAATCAGTATGAAGCAGAGTCCACCGACTACAAGAAAGCGGTCATGACCATCTGGTCAGCAGAGAGTTATCTGGAATTGCCGGTCATTTCGTTCTGATTCTGTGAAAACTCCATCCGAGGCCGATCATCAAGTTGTTCGGCCTCTTCAAGTCTGTAAGCTTGTAGCCGATATTCAGGAAAAGACGCTTGGTGAGACTGGCCTTGAGATTGAACACCTGGTAGAATCCGTCGAAATCGCTTCCGTTATAGATGATGTTGTGGCCGACGCCGACTCCTACCGTGAAAATCGGCATTATCAGCTCTGCCCTAAGTGAGAGGCCTGCTGCCAATGATTCTTTCAGCGGAGGTCTTCTGACGAGCAGCTTTATGCCGTCTTCAGTATAGTCCGTGCCTGCTATGTGGCTTCTGAGGTTGGCGCTCTCATCATATTGCAGATCCACGGAAAGACCTGCTGCAAAGCACTTTCCGACGCGGTACATAGGGTTCAGGTCAATGCCGGCCACAGCGAACTTGTTTCCAAGTATATAGGCATTGTCCTCATACATGAGACCTTTCGAGCGCAGAGCGCCGTAAAGTGTCAAGTTCAGCGACATCCTGTTTATGAAGCTGCTTTCATCTCTCTCATCCGGAATGCTGCAATAAGGCCTGGTGCCTGACCAGATGTCATTGAACCCGTAATCAGCTTTGCGGCTCAGTTTTGCGCCAGGTTTTCTCATGCTGCATTCTCCGAAACCGTAGGTGCCGCCCACCTTGATGCCCAATGTGTTTACTCCGGCGTTGGGATATCTCGTGTTGCCGTTAGAAAAATGCGAAATATCGATCCCGAAGAACAGAGTCGCCTGATTTACAGGGCGGTAGGTGAGGATGAGACTCGCATTGATATAGGCATTGACCTTGCTGCCTACTACGGTGTTGTAGATGTTGGATCTGCCGTCAAGTTCCTCGTCGTCGTGAAATGGCTTCCAGCCGAATGATGCGCCGAAATTCCATTCATAATCAAGTGAGAGGCGGCTGGCGAGTCTGCATATCTGTGCTCCCTGGAATATATAGACTGCAGTCGGCATGCCGATTTCCTTCTTGTCGAAAAAGGTGTTCCAGCCTACTCCGATTCCCTGGTATGCGGTAGGGAACAATGTCCCGAATGTGCTGGACGCTGGGAACTGGTAGGAGTATTGAAGATGTGCTGATGCGCTGTAGTTCAGTGGCTTGCCTGTTCCGTTCTCTCCTCTGAAGAACTTGTGGGTCGGCATCAGCCATGCTCCTCTGGCATTGATTCCTATTCTGTGTGTGGACGGAGTGTTGCGAGTGGAATCGCGCGGAACCGAGCATGACGCGGACGTGTGGGCCGAACCGGTCCAAACATTCAGTGTCATCAGCAATAAGGTCAGAAGGGTAGCCCGCAGAATCTTTTTCACAACTTTCCGTCTTGGTTTTTTCGGAGACCGAAGTTAATCCCTTTTTCCAATGTTTCCAAAAATTTTTGCTTGTGGAGCAGCCGGTAAAGTCATTTTGCATATTTTGCGCAAATGTTATAAATTAGCACTTTTGAAGAAAAAATCGGAAAGATGACCAGAGAGGAACTAATAGAAAAAGTTAACGGAATTCTGTCAGAAGAGTTTGAAACAGATGTGACCGAAATGAGACCTGACGCACCTATGCTTGAGGTTCTGGATTTGGACAGTCTCGATATGGTGGATGTTGTCGTGCTCGTGGAGAAGAATTTCGGATATGTTATGAAGAAAGAGGATTTTGCCAAGATCAAGACTTTTTCTGACTTCTACGATTTCCTGCAGGGGAAAATCTGATTCGTCGCAATATTTTCGCGCAATGGCAAAGAACTGGCAGGGAAAGTCCCGCGGGGGACGTACTGGATATGAGATTTTCGTCTTTCTGATCAGACATTCGGGAGTCAGGACAGCCTATTGCCTGTTGGCCTTCGTGGCATTGTACTTTATTCCAGCGGCACCGCGTTCCACAGCGGACATCTGGCGTTATGCAAGAAAAATCTTAGGTTACGGACCGCTGAAATCTGCATTGTTCATCTACAGGAATTATTTTTCTTTCGGGAAATCCATCATTGACAGGGTCGCAATATCTTCCGGCTTGTCAGACCGGTTCCATTATGAGTTCGAAGGCTACGAGGCGCTGCTCGAGGCATTGGACGGGAACAGTGGAGCGATAGTCATAAGTGCGCATTTCGGCAACTGGGCTGCAGGAGAGCCGTTTTTCAGACAAGGCAATACCAAGATGTCGCTGGTGATGTATGACAATGAACATGCAGATATCAAGGAGGTCCTCGAGGAAAACCGTTCTGCTGACGCGTCTTTCAGGATCATTCCTGTAAACAAGGACCCGCTCGCGCACGTGTTCATGATATCGGAAGCCCTGGATGAAGGCGAACTTGTCTGCTTCCTCGGCGACAGATACGTGAACGAAGACAAACTCCTGACCTCTGAATTGATGGGACACAAGGCTTATTTCCCGTTCGGCCCATTCCATCTGGCGGCAAGACTGAAAGTTCCCGTGTTCTTCTATTTCGCTGTGCGTGAGAAAGATATGACATACAGGTTCAGTTTTGTCAATGCCGAAAAACCCGTCTCTCGTAAAGGTGGGGAAGACATGATATTGGGCCAATTCACCAGGTCACTGGAAAACGAAATGAAACAGCATCCGGAGCAATGGTACAATTACTATGACTTCTGGAAATTGAAAAAATAACTGACTATGGACAGCAAGTACAAGGGGAGAAGAATCTCGGCTCTCGACGCTCAGAGGGCGGCCCATGAAATCGCGTTTGCGCCTGTTGTGTTTCAGGTAAGCCGGCTCATGATAAATTACGGCATTTTCGAGTTGCTCGAGGCTGCAGGGAGAAGTGTTCCTGCCGGACTGACCGCCGAAGAAGTGGCGGAAAAAGCAGGAATCTCGGTCTATGGCGCCAAAGTGCTGTTGGAGTCGTCTCTGACTGCAGGAACAGTGTTCCTCAATGACGGACGATTCACTATTTCCAAAGTCGGATGGTTTCTCCTCAATGACCCGATGGTGCGTTCCGACATTGACTTCAATCATGACGTGAACTACAAGGGACTTTTCCATCTGGACGAGGCTGTGCGCACAGGAAAACCTGCCGGGCTGAAGGAGCTCGGTCCCTGGCCGACATTGTACGAAGGGCTTTCTTCTCTGGAGCCCCAGGTGCAGAAAAGCTGGTTCGGCTTCGACCATTTCTATTCGGACAATTCATTTGAACAGGCTCTGCCACACATTTTTGCGTCCCCGACGGCGACGATTCTCGACATTGGCGGGAATACAGGCCGTTTCGCGCTGAAAACCGTGGGCGAAAATGCTCAGGTCAATGTTACAGTGATGGATCTTCCGCAGCAGCTTGCTATGCTGAAGGACAACATTGACGGGAAACCCGGAGCCGAAAGGATCCATACTGTAGCAGGGGATCTGCTGAATCCGGAAACGGTGATTCCGGGCGGTTTCGATGTGGTCTGGATGAGCCAGTTCCTCGACTGTTTCTCTGAACAGCAGGTAGTCAGCATCCTTTCACGTGTCGCTTCCGGGCTGAAGCCGGGCGCCCGTGTATATATTATGGAGACGCTCTGGGACAGGCAGAAGTTCGATACTGCGTCCTTCGACCTCGCGCAGACAAGCGTGTATTTTACCGCCATGGCCAACGGCAACAGCAAGATGTTCTACAGCAATGACTTGTTCAAGATGATTGAAACTGCCAGCCTGCGGGTGGATGAGATTGTCGATAATCTCGGCTATGGTCACAGTCTGATACGTTGTTCTCTTGCAAATGCTTAAAGGAAAGGTATTTATATCGGCCTCGGCGATGGTGACATCTCTCGGCGAAGGCGTGGAACGGAATTTTTCGGCCTTGCTTCGTGGAGAAGTCGGCGTGCGTCGTGTCGTAAACCCTCGTGTTTCCCAGTCTCCGGTTACAGCCGGGATTATTCCGGATTCCGCATATGATGCCTTATACGAGCGTTATGACAGGCAGCGGACATTGACATTGACGGAAATCATCGCAGTTCACTGCATCAGTTCCGTTCTGGGAAACCGCGGCGCGGACGGCATCGGACTGGTGATAGCTTCAGCGAAGGGAAACATTTCGCTTCTCGAAGGTCATAGCGCGGAGTGGGCAGAGTTCCACGGGGAGACCTGCGAGGTGGCGGGAGTCGTGGCTCAGCATCCGGATTCGCCAGGCTCTCCTGGTGCGGACTCAGCTCTGCTGCTCGGCCCGATGGCCAGGAGAATCGCCTCCAGGTTCGGGATCAATGCAGATGATACATTTGTCGTTTCCAACGCCTGCATTTCCGGAATTACTGCTGTTGCAGTAGCCAGAAGACTCATTCTCTCGGGACGGTATAAAGAGATGGTCGTGGTCGGTGTAGATACCCAGAACCGATTCATTACCAGTGGTTTCGCGTCCTTCAAATCACTTTCAGACGATGTCTGCAGACCTTATGACGAATCACGTTGCGGACTGAATCTCGGTGAGGCGTGCGGGGCGATGTTATTGACCACGGAAGGGGATGGTGTCTGCATAAGCGGAGCAGCATTGACCGATGATGCGAACCATATTTCCGGCCCTTCAAGAACCGGTGACGGACTGTATTTCGCTATGCGCAAGGCAATGTCGGAAGCAGGTGCGGACAATGTGGATTTGCTCCAGATGCATGGCACCGCCACTGCATATAATGATGAGATGGAGTCCAAAGCCTGTTCGCTTGCAGGGTTACAGAACGTGCCTGTGCAGAGCCTGAAGCCATATTTCGGGCATACGATGGGTGCTTCCGGAGTGATAGAGACCATTATCGCTGCTGAAGAACTCCGTAATAAGATTTTGGCCGGCACGCCTGGCTTTGAGACGCTCGGAGTCCCTATGCCGCTGAATATCAGCCGGTCCAATGTGGAACTTCCGTCAGGAAAACCGCTCCGTGCATTGAAAACAGCCTCCGGTTTCGGCGGGACCAATGCGGCGCTTCTTCTGGAATACTCTCCTCAAGATGCGCTCTCGTGCGAGTCTCCCGTGAAGGTCAATGCCGATGTTCTCAGAACGGTTCTGGTGGAATCAAGTCGCATCTTGCTGAATGATAAAGAGGTGTATTCTTCGGAATCTGATGATTTTCAGGACTTTATACGCTCTGCATTCAAGACAGTCTGCGCTCCGAACATGAAGTTCTACAAGATGGACAGTCTGTCCAAACTTGGCTACGTCGCATCTGATGTTCTTCTTGACGGCATTGAGTATGGTGAAGAGGACTGCGGACTCATTTTGTCTGGAGTTTACGGCAGCCTCGATACGGATATCCGGCATCAGCAAATCATTGACACAGAAACAGATGCCTCCGCGAGTCCTGCAGTGTTCGTATATACGCTTCCGAACGTGGTGGAGGGCGAGATTTCCATCCGTCATCATATCAAGGGTGAGAATACCTGGTTCTGGTCAGATGACAGGACGCTTTCGGACGTGCGTGAGTATGCTGAGCTGTCAATGTCTGCACAGGATATGAAATATTGCATTGTCGGTCACATTGATTTTCTGAATGGCAGATATTTCGCTAAATTTGAACTCTTGGTCCGCCGATAGCCGGACATTGTTATTCTGATAATTGTCGAAATTATGGATGAACTTATAGAAAAGCTTAAAGCCCAGCTCATTGAGGCTCTGAATCTTGAAGAGATTACGCCTGAGGACATTGACCCGGAAGCTCCTCTTTTCGGGGACGACGGTCTCGGTCTCGATTCTATCGACGCGTTGGAAATTATCCTGCTCCTGGACAAGGATTACGGCATCAAGCTGAAGAATCCTGCTGAGGGAAAACAGGTGTTCTATTCGGTCAAGACCATGGCCGACTATATCCGCGAACACGGGAAAACTGCATGATATGGAAGTCTATGTGAGCGGGCTTGGTGCGATTTGCGCGGCCGGGACCAATGTAGCAGAATGTCTGGAGTCAATGCGGAGCGGCCGTTCAATGCTTGCTCCTGTGAGACGTTTTCAGACTGCGCTCGGGTTCCCTGTCGGGGAGGTCTGTCTTTCTGATGACGAACTTAAAGATGCGTTAGACATTGACAGGCAAGAAGTTGCAAGTCGTACAGCTCTGCTCGGACTCAAGGCTGTGGACGAGGCATTGACAGATTTCGTCAGCCGTAGTGGCAAGGCAGACGGGCTGAAAGAGCTCCGCTGCGCATTTCTGTCCGGTACTTCTGTGGGCGGAATGGATTTGAGCGAGGTTTTCTGGCAGGAGCACCGCGATGACCTTACTGGCGGCGACGCGAGAAGTCTGAGCATGCATACGCCCGGGGATGTTACCTCGATGATGGCGCATTATCTGGAGTCCCGTGGGGTCAATATAGTTTTCAGCACGACCATAAGTACGGCGTGTTCTGCTGCCGGCAATGCTATTATGCTGGGAGCCAAGATGTTGCGTGAGGGATTGTGCGATGTGGCCATTGTGGGCGGCACGGATTCGCTTTGTCGTTTTACGATGAACGGGTTCAATTCGCTGCGTATTCTTGATCCGGAAATCTGCAGGCCGTTCGACGAGTCGCGTGCAGGGCTGAATCTTGGTGAGGGTGCGGGGTATCTCGTGCTCACTGCCGACTCTGAAGGCGCTGTCTGCAGGCTGACCGGCTGGGGCAATGCCAATGAGGCTTACCATCAGACGGCGAGTTCGCCTGAAGGTATTGGGCCGGGATTGTCAATGTCCGCCGCACTTGAGCAGGCAGGTCTGGATCCGTCCGACATTGACTTTGTCAATACGCATGGGACTGGTACTCAGGTCAATGACCTTGCGGAGAGCAATGCCATGCTGCGGGTTTTCGGTGGTGCTGTTCCGCCGTTCAGTTCGCTCAAGGCCTATACGGGCCATACTCTTGCAGCTTCTGAGGGAATCGAGGCTGTGATGGTCTGCAAGTCGTTGGAATTGAATGATTTGTCGTTTATGGGCTCGTGCGGTTTCTCCTCTACGATTCCGGAAACCGGTCTTGTGCCGTTTAGTGGTTCTCGCTGTTACGCTGCTTCTCTTTCGGAAACCGGTCTTGCACCGTTTAGTGGTTCTCGCAGTTACGCTTCTCTGATTCCGAAAACCGGTCTTGAACCGTTTGCGACTCGAGATGGTTCTAGGCCGCGGTTGCGCAACATATTGTCCTCGGCCTTCGGCTTCAGCGGCAACTGCGTCTCTCTAGTCTTTTCGGATATCATTGACACTCAATCTTCAAAAGCACTTTAGCCATGCTGTATGTTCCGCATAAACATTTATATATCAGCGGTACTTCTTATGTCAGTGCTGATGAGCCTGATTATAAGGAAGTTATAACTGATGCGAATTCGAGGCGCAGAATGGGGCGGCTCCTGAAGATGGCTGTCTGGTGCGGGCTGAAATCGCTTGATGGTGTCACTTCCGAGAGGGTGGCCGGAATAATCACATCTACGGGTGCCGGCTTCATGAAGGATACCATCTCTTTCGGTTCAAGTATTTTCGACAGGGAGGAAACTCTGCTGAATCCGTCACCTTTCATGCAGTCCACTTTCAATACGGCATCCGGTTACATTGCATTGATCCGAAAAATTCACGCCTACAATACGACTTATGTGCAGCAGGCTGATGGTTTCGCTGCGTCTCTTGTCGATGCCGCAATGCTGCTCGATGATGCGGGTGAGGGGAATGTGGCCCTGGTAGGTGCTTTCGACGAAGTTACGTCGGAGGTCGATGTCATAAGGCAACGGCTTGGTTTATATAGAGTTGGGGATGGTTTCCTTCCGTTGGGAGAAGGCGCTGCTGCATTTCTGCTCAGTGCCGCGATGCCGACAGACGTTTCCGAGTCCTGCCCGGCAACTGAAATGTCCGCAGGGCCGGGTGGTGGTGATGGTTCTGAGTCTGATTCCGGGCGGGATGGTGATGAAGACGGTTCTGAGTCAGCCTCTGAGCGGGGTGGTGATGCAAACTCCGAGTTCTCCACCGGACCTTTGCGGGAGTCTGAGTCTGCCTCTGAGCTCGGTGGGGAATCCGGCTCAGAGTCCTCTTCCGAACCACTGCACGAGTCTGGGGGAACCTCATCCCGCTCGCTGAACGGCACCAAAGACGGCAACGCAGCTCTCCGATTCTGCGGTCTCGCGAATCTTTCAGACCTCCCGAAATGCGCAGAGAATCCGATTGCTGAACTGTTCGGAATCAATGCCGGTGTCAATGTCATAAGCTGCGCCGACCACGTCGAGTCTCTCGGGGCGTTCCGTTCACTGCTTCCGGTATTGCTCTGTAAACTCATTTCGGAACAGCAGATTCCGGATGGTTATACCGCGATAGTGGATGATGTCAATGAGGATGGCGTTATCATCTTGTTACATAAGTAGTTGACTTCTGCCGATATGTCTGTCATAGCAATACTCTGCATACTTTCCATTGTCCTTTCCATAACAGTCTTTATGGTCTGGGCTTCTGCCAGCATACGCTCAGGAGTATATGTGCGGGCATTCTGTCGTGAGAAGACAGACCGGAAAGTGGTTTATCTGACTTTCGATGACGGGCCGCATCCGCCTGAAACTAAACGTGTCCTGGATGTCCTCCGTGAACGTGGCGCCAGAGCGACTTTCTTCTTGATCGGCTCCAACGTCTCTGGCAATGAGGCGGTTCTGCGTCGCATGCTTGAAGAAGGACATGCGCTCGGACTGCACACTTACAGCCATGCCGGCACTTTTCCGTTGTTGTCTTTCGATAAAATGCTGGCCGATGTCAATGAAGGGAAACGTGCAGTGGAAAGTGTCGCCGGCAAGAAGATTTCATTGTTCCGTCCTCCTTTCGGCGTGACGAATCCGACTATCGCTAAAGTAATTCGGACTCTCGGTCTGCATACTGTCGGCTGGGATGTAAGAAGCTTTGACACAATGTTTTGCAAGTCGTCAGAACATTCTTGCAAGTCGTCAGAGCATTCTTGCAAGCAGTCTGGACATTCTTGGAAGCATTCTGGACACGACTGGTATGTCCCTGTTGTAGAACGGATTATGAAACAGGTGCGCCCCGGCTCGGTCATCCTCCTCCACGACAGACTTGATGGAGCAAGCGAGCTCATCTCCCTCCTCCTGGACAGCCTGGCCGCCTCGGGCTATGACTTTACCACTGCTTTGCCTAATACTCTGATTTCCTCTTCGGATTCATCGGAAACCAACCTTTCCTGACTCTCTCCCTCTGTTCGAAAATCTCCAATATGCTCCATAGGCAAGAGCACCCCACGACTCCAAGAATGGGGCTTGCTACGCTGTTCTCCACCAGAAGGCTTGCCACGATGAAGGCCAGGCCTGCAAGCGCAAATGCCCACCAGCATTTAGTGCCGAAATAATACTCGCTCTTGATTACGAGAGGGTGAAAAAGTCCAATTACCAAAAATGTGATAACTGCTATGATTAAACCAGAGTAGTTCATTTGTCGTATTCTATCTGTTTGTCGATCTGTCTGTTTGTCTGTTTGTCTGTTTGTCTGTTTGTCTGTTTGTCTGACTATCTGTTTGACTATTTGTCTATTTGACTATTTGACTGACTATCAATCTATCTATCAATCAGACCATCCGTCTGTCGATCTGTCTGTTTGTCTGACTATCTATCTATCTTTTTATCTATCAGACCATCCGTCTGTCTGCCACCCGCCTGTCTGTCCGTCTGTCTGCCACATGCCGCAGCATTCCATCCATATTGTCCGCAGGGGTTTGGAAATAATTTCCGCCGCAAATATACGCAATCCCGCGAGATTTGCCAATCAGTCGTGGTGAAGGTTGCCAGTCACGTGTGCAGATCCGGCCCTTCTGCCCCCGTCGTTCTTCACATTGTCCCTCACGTGTGCAAATCGTGGGTTTCTGCCCCCGTCATCCCTTTATTTCATTGCCACGGGTGCAGATCATGGGTTTTTGCCCCCGTCGATTGATTCGATTTCTTTTCTTTGCGTTCGATAATAATTTACGTATGAGCATATGAAATAAACTCAGTGTGCTGCTGCACCATCCTTTATATTTCAATGCGTATTTGCACTTGGGATAATTGGAACAGCCGTAAAATTTCCCGTATCTGCCTTTTCGTAGAATCAATTTTCCTCCGCATCTTGGGCAATATCCATTTGATACTGCGTTCCTTTGCCTGATTGTATTCCGTTTTACACTTGCTATGTGTTGCCTCTTTGCGATTCTTTTTTTAGCTATAAGCAATGAGTGAATCTGCCTTACTTGTTCTTCTGTAATTACCTTGTATTTATTCTTTCTAATTGTGCGATATAGTTGATAGAAGTGTATGACAGTGGATTCCGTTTTGACGTGAAGAGTCGCTCGAGAAGAGAATGCGATAATAGATATAAATGTTATATTCTCATACTCATGAAGAAGATGTTTCAGGGCTCGTATATGACCTTGATTCTGGAGAATCGGGTTGCGAAATTGATGTTTGTTCCCATATATGTTTTGGAGCCAATACTCGCTATTTTCTCCTCCATATATCAAGCCTTTATAAAATTTTGTTTCAATTACGAATATGCCGTAGATTGAAACAACAATATGGTCAATCTGAGTGCTGTGACCGTTCCATTTGAAAAGCAAGTTGTTGATTACTGTGTACTTGTCCTTAGGAAGTATTTTTAGAAACGCAGCAACGTAGAGTTCTCCTATGATTCCTTTGATTTTGGGAAGTCGGAGAATAAGAACAAGTAAAACGACAATTGCAATAAAAATCATTACTTCCACAGTCTATCTGTTGTTGAGATGCTTAATTTCATCGCGCAATTCTTCTACTGAGCGGGTCAATGCCTTGACATCATTTTCAAGTTCATCGTTGTTGTCGCTGACCATGGCATTGGCTACGGCATCTGGGATTTCGTACCATCCTTCCACCGTACACATTCTGAATGTGGAATAGATTGCGTCCAATTGTTACCACATGACAAAATTACATATTTCAGTTGATTTGTTAAATGCAAATCTGCATAAATACATTATCTTTGCTTAAAACGGAGGGCGTATGCAGAAGGCTGATATGACGGAAAGAGGAAATTTTGAATTGGATGTAGCCAGATTCATTGTGGAGAAAACGGATATGAGTCTGTTTCTCACTGGCAAGGCGGGGACAGGCAAGACCACGTTCCTTCGGGAGGTGGTGCGCTATACTAAAAAGAAATGTATCGTGCTGGCTCCCACCGGAATAGCTGCTGTCAATGCAGGGGCAATGACCATTCACTCCTTCTTTCAGTTCGGTCTCGGACCCTTCGTGCAGGGAGTCATTGAACCGAAATCTGATTTCAGGATCAACAAGTCTAAATTGGAACTGATACGCCATCTCCAGTTGCTGATAATCGATGAGGTGTCAATGGTCCGGGCGGATCTGATGGACCACATTGACGTGGAACTCAGACGCATCCGACGCAACAGCAAACCGTTCGGCGGGGTTCAGCTCCTAATGATCGGCGACCTGCAGCAGCTCCCGCCTATTGCCCACGGCGGGGAAGATGAACTTTTGAGACAATATTACAAGACATTGTATTTCTTCAGCAGCGCGGCGCTCAAAAGCATGAAATACAGCTGTATAGAGTTGAAAAACGTCTATCGCCAGACGGACAGGCATTTCATCGACATACTGAACCATGCCAGGAATTGCACATTGACCAGTCAGGACATTTCTGACCTCAATGCCCGTTATATTCCCGGTTTTTCGCCTAAGCCGGAAGATGGCTATATCAGGCTGATGACGCATAACAGGCAGGTGGATTATGTCAATGAAACTGAATTGGAAAAGCTTGACAGTAAGCCATATACGTTTGTGGCCGCTGTGACAGGCACGTTTCCCGAGGAGTCATATCCGACTGCAAACAGTCTGACATTGAAGAAGGGCGCGCAGGTGATGTTCATCAAAAATGATCCGGAACGGCGTTTCATCAACGGAACGCTCGGGGAGGTCAAGAGCATTGACAAGAACAGCATTGCCGTAAGGCTGGCAGAATCGGGGACGGTAATCGATGTCGAGCCGATGGAATGGCAGAATATCCGATACCAGTTCGACGAGGAGAGTAAAGAGATATCATCCAAGCAGATAGGCCGTTTCAAGCAGTATCCGTTGAAGGCTGCGTGGGCTATAACCGTGCACAAGAGCCAGGGACTTACGTTCGACAAGGCCATCATCGATGTGCACGCCGCATTTTCTCCGGGCCAGGCCTATGTGGCGCTGAGCCGTTGCCGTACATTGGACGGGCTGGTCCTGAGTTCGCCGGTTTCCGCATCCGTTTTCATGAGGGACAATGCCGTGGATGCGTATATGAACTACATCTCCAGACCCGTAGAAGAACTCGCTTTCTCCTCTTGCTATGAATACTTTGAGTACGAGAAAAAGCTTGAGCCAGAAGATGTTGCGCCGGTGAAAAAGGTCAAGGTCAATAAAGAAAAACCTAAAAAGGAGAAAAAAGAGGAACTCCGCGATGACACCGGCAAAAAACTGAGCACCTTCGAATGTTCTTATAGGCTTTATAATCAAGGAAATACGATAGAGCAGATTGCCGAAAAGCGTGGACTTAATCAGAGTACGATAGAAGGTCATCTGGCACGCTACGTGGCTTCCGGAGACATTGATGTCCACGAGTTTGTAGATGGCGATACTTTGCAGAAGGTCGAAGCATATTGCATGGAACATCCCGAGGAAAAGGCATTGAAACCTATTTTCGAGCATTTCGACGCGAAGATTCCGTACGATGTCCTGCGGATGGCCATTGCCGCTATCAGGAAAGAAATATAAATTTACAATAGACCTACTGACGCTCCGGTGATCAGGGTTGGAGACAGCTCTATCTGAGTGGTGCTGCGCTCTCCGGATGAGATGCATTCGAACAGGAGCTTTGTGGCAAGTTTGCCCATTTCTTCGGTGGGTTGTCCAATGCGTGTAATCGCCGGGGTCATGTAGTCCATATAGATATTATTGTCGAACGCTACCAATGAAATATCTTCGGGTATTTTCAATCCTGCCTCGCGGATTGCCCGGAATCCTCCGAGCATTATGGTATTGCTCAGGGCAAAAATCGCTGTCGGCCTGTCTGTCTTGTTCAGAAGAAGCTTGGTTTCCAGATAACCGTTTTGGATCGAAAAATCATTGCCCACTACCAGAGCCTTGTCTTTGATGCCGGTCTTATCCAATGCAGCCAAGTATCCTGCCACGCGCTTCTTGTTCGGTAGGGAATTGACCACTCCTTGGATGCACGCTATGTTGGAATGCCCATTCATTATCAATAAGTTGACAGCATCGATACCTCCCAGGTAATTGTTTGTGGTGATGTACGGTAGCATTGAATTTGAGAAATAACGGTCAATGAGAATTACCGGGATGAATTTCCGGTTGATTTCCTCAAAAAGTGACGGGTCGTCGCCGCATGGAACTGCAATGATGCCGTCCACTTGTCTGGACATAAGGGAGGAAATTCCGTCTTTTTCCAGTTCCGGGCTTTCTGCAGAGTCCAGGACGATAGTGGTGTAGTTCCTGTGCCGGGCTTCCTCGATTACTGAACTTGCAATGTCGGCAAAGTAAGGGTTCGCTACGGAAGGCAGCATCAGGCCGATGGTATTTGTGCGGTTTGTCCTGAGATTTTGCGCAACAAGATTCGGGAAATAATTGTTTTCCCTAGCTGCTGTCAAGATTTTTTCTCTGGTCTCAGGACTGATTCTATGCTGGTCAGCCTTACCGCTGAGAACTCTGGATATGGTCGTTATTGAAAATCCGGTCTTTGCCGCAAGGCCTGCAAGTGTCTCTTTCATATTGGCATCTTTTTTAGTGCTTGGCGCAAATATATGAAAATATAGCGCAATATTGAATCGTTTTTGCGCAGGAAATTTGCGAAAGTAAGGCAAAATAGTAGCGAAAATGCGAATTTTCTTTGCGCAATGCCCGTATATTTGCTAAAACGATTGCGCATAATGACAATGCTGCACTACGTTCAAGTATCACATTATTTAATGACAAAACTGATGACAAGTAAAAAGATTCTGGTAATCGGAAGCAGCAATACCGACATGTCGGTGAAATCAATCAAACTTCCAAAGCCCGGAGAGACGGTACTGGGAGATGACTTTCGCATGGGCCCCGGAGGAAAGGGTGCCAATCAGGCGGTTGCTGCCAGAAGATTAGGTGGAGACGTATCCTTCATATGTAAGCTGGGCAAGGATATGTTCGGTGAAAAAGCATTGGAACATTACCGCTCATGCGGCCTGGATGTCTCGCGCATCCTTTACTCCGACAAACCCTCCGGAATAGCATTGATAACAGTCGATTCGCTCGCAGAGAACTCTATAGTCGTGGCATCCGGTGCCAATGCGGACATCACTCCAGAAGACATCGACGCTTCTGCAGATATCATAAGGAGCGCCGGGATGCTCCTCCTTCAATTGGAAATTCCAATGCCCGCCGTCGTGCGTGCGGCAGAAATAGCCCATGAATGCGGCGTAAAAGTCGTCCTCAACCCGGCCCCCGCCACGAAGCTTCCCGAGGAACTTCTGCGGTGTGTCTCGATATTGATACCTAATGAAACTGAGGCATCTGCCATCTCTGGCATTGACATAACTGATCTCAAGACAGCCGGCAAGGCGGCTAATCTATTGAAGAGTAAAGGTGTCCGCGAGATTATTATCACAATGGGCTCCCGGGGTTCAGTTGTCTGTGACGGAGAGACTACCTTTATTCCGGCCAGGAAGGTCAATGCCGTGGACACGACTGCGGCTGGGGATACGTTCTGCGGTGGCGTCTGCGTGGCATTGTCCGAAGGGAAGGATATTTATGATGCGGTCCGTTTTGCTACAGTTGCTTCTTCTATCGCCGTCCAGCGTCCCGGGGCACAGGATTCAGTTCCGTCAAGACAGGAAGTGGATTATATAATGAATAACAATTAATATTTACTGCTATGTTTATCGTCAACAGTTATTCCCTTGCTGTGGTTTTCTGCTTCATCACCATGATGTGCTGGGGCTCGTGGGGAAATACACAGAAATTGGCATCCAAGAGTTGGAGATATGAACTCTTCTACTGGGATTACGTAATCGGTATGTTGCTTTTCTCGCTTGTCATATCGTTTACGATGGGAAGTTTCGGTCAGGAGGGTCGCCCGTTCCTCGAGGACCTCGCTCAGGTCAAGATGTCCAATGTCTTGAGCGTAATCATCGGAGGCGTTATTTTCAATGCTTCGAATATCCTGCTTTCTGCATCTACATCCATCGCCGGCTTGTCTGTGGCGTTCCCGCTCGGAGTAGGATTGTCCCTAGTCTTGGGAGTTATAATAAATTATATAGGTGCGCCTAAGGGTGATCCGGTGGTTCTGTTCATCGGTGTCGCAGTCATCGTGGTGGCAATCATCTGTAACGGTATAGCATCAGGAAAAGTCCAGAAGTCATCTGACGAAGACAAGGCAGCCAGCCGTAAAGGCATCGTGCTGGCAATCGTAGCCGGTGTGCTGATGTCCCTGTTCTACAGATTTGTGGCCAAGGCTATGGATCTCAATGATTTCGCGCATCCTGCAGAAGGAATGCTCACCCCATATAGCGCTATCTTCATCTTCAGCGTGGGCGTGTTCCTCAGCAACTTTATTTTCAACACATTCGTGATGCGTCACCCGTTTGTGGGCGAGCCTGTTTCCTACAAGGCATATTTCAGCGGCTCACTTAAAACTCATCTCGTAGGTGTTCTCGGCGGTGCAATCTGGTGTCTCGGTACAGCGTTCAGCTACATCGCTTCAGGCAAGGCCGGAGCAGCCGTATCCTATGCATTGGGGCAGGGCGCTCCTATGATTGCAGCGATTTGGGGTGTGTTCATCTGGAAAGAATTCAAAGGCGGCTCCAAGAGCGTTTACGGACTGCTCTCCGTCATGTTCCTGTTCTTCATAGCCGGCCTCGGCTGCATAATAGTTTCAGGAGGAAACTGATGTCGGATACAATTAAGAGATATATTCATCAAATAAAATAAGAACTGTATGAGGAAATTATTACTCATGTTACTAAGCTTCACAATGGTTTCATTGATAGCTATAGGGCAATCGCGGACAGCGTTTGATTTATCAGGAAAGGTAATTGCAAACCGCGATGGAGATCCGGTTGTAGGCGCTTTCGTATATGTAGAAGGCAGTAAGAATGCTACTTCTACAGACAATGCGGGACACTTTTCAATAAAAGTACAGCCTTCTCAAAAAATTATTGTCTCAATGGTTGGTTTCAAGAACAAAACCATAGTTGTCGGCAATCAAAACAACATTGAAATAGCACTTGACGAAGACAACTATCTGGATGAAGTGGTAGTCGTGGGTTATGGTACACAGAGAAGAAAAGACCTCGTCGGGGCTGTTGAGCAAATCAAGGGCGAAACCCTGAATACTAGAGCCAATTCCGGTGCCGTACGCGCTTTACAAGGTCAGATACCAGGATTGACATTGGAATTTCGTGATGGAAAACCTAATCATTCGGCATCATTGAATGTTCGTGGAGCTACCCAAAGTATCGGTTCAGGCGGTTCTACATTGGTACTTGTCGATGGTGTCGAGAGCGGCCTTGACAATGTCATCCCTGAAGACATCGAAACCATTACCGTTCTTAAAGATGCCTCTTCATGTGCAATATATGGTGCACGAGGAGCATTCGGAGTCATACTCGTGACGACCAAGAGCCCTTCGGCTGGCAAAGCCGTCGTAAAATATAACGGTTCAGTCAGTATCTTGTCCAATACCGTCAAGTATGATTATGTTACGGATCCCGTATATTGGACAGAGCAGGCTCTGGCCAGCTACGAAGGTTGCTATGGCACAACTCCAACCGGATTCAACAACTTGTTCCCATATTCGGATTCATGGTTTAGAGAACTCAAGAAGAGATATCTTGACCCTACATATGAATACTATCACGAATCCGTAGGTGTCGGGAGTGATGGAAAATATCAGTATTATGGAAATACGGACTGGTTTAGGCTTCTGTATAAGGACCATACCTACAATACTCAGCATGATTTGAACGTAAGTGGGGGCTCCGATAAGGTCAGATATTCTGTATCCGGTAAATTTTTTGATCAGAAAGGAATATACAATACTGATTATGACCACTATTGGAAAGCAAATGTTCATGCAAAGGTTGTCGCAAATGTCAAGAAGTGGTGGACAATGGAGAATGATCTCAATTTTTATAGGACATACTACAAACAGCCGGTCTTATTCCAAATTGAACAGAATGTAAAAGGCCAGATTGAACATCAGGCCTATCCGATGACTGTCCCATATAATCCTGACGGAAGTTTTACTGATGCCGCTGTATGCGTGGGTTATTCCGCATTCAAGACGGGATTAAGCTACCAATTGGATGAAGCGTTCAAACTTGGTGATACTTTTACCAATACGTTCCATATCGTCAAGGATGTTCTTGATTTCAAGACATCATTGTCATATGCTTTCAATCAGTCAACTAGAAATAGAAAAACGAATATCTACTCCTTCAAGAATGGCCCGAATATAGAATCTTCGCGTCCGTCATGGGATTCATATGAGGAGTTGTGGACGCGTCAGGAATATATCAAGGAAGAAGGTTTCTTTACCTTTACTCCAAGACTTAAGCCTGTGCATACTTTCAAATTGACCGCTGGCTATAACATTGAGTCCCTAAAGAAACATGGAACGGTGGGGTTGGAGAGAAATCTCATCCGCGAAGATAAAGCCAATTTCAATTTGACGGAAGCCGATGTGTATTACCTGAATGATTACGGCAGTCTCGATTGGTCATTTATAGGTTTTTTTTGCAGAGTCAATTATAATTTGAAAGACAGATACTTGTTCGAAGCAAGTGCCCGTTACGATGGCTCTTCCAAGTTCCCTGCGAACTCAAGATGGGGAGTGTTCCCTTCGGCGTCATTTGGCTATAGACTGTCAGAGGAAAAATTCATGACTTGGGCAAAACCATGGTTGACGAACATGAAGTTTCGCCTTTCGGCAGGTACTCTTGGAAATGGGGCAGTTGCAGCATACGCATATACTCAGAATATGTCAATCAGTCAGTCAACTGTGTACATCGACGGAAAGAAGGTCAATACTACAAGCGCGCCAGCTCCAATTCCTGATGGACTGACTTGGGAAAAGGCTACCACCTACGATGTTGGCTTGGATATGGATTTTCTGGATGGAAGATTGTCCTTTGTCGGAGATTTGTATAAAAAGAAAACCGTGGATATGTTTACGGTAGGAAAGACTCTCCCTGCGGTATATGGCAACAACGCCCCAAAAGGCAATTATGCTGATATGACAACCAATGGTTGGGAACTCAGTCTTGGCTGGAGAGATACATTCAAGGCAGGTTCGAAGAATTTCTCATATGGTATCAAAGCAATGTTATGGGATAGCAGATCCTTTATAGACAAGTATAATAATGAGACAAAGTTATTGACAGACTACTACGAAGGGATGGAACTGGGTGAAATCTGGGGTATGCATGTAGTCGGCTTGTTTGAAAGCGATGCAGAGGTTGCTTCATGGGCGGATCAAAGTACCTTTTTCACGCAAAACAGACGTGGCAACAAATTCGAACCTGGAGATTTGAAATTCGAGGATGCAAATGAAGATAATTTCATCAATTATGGTAAAAACACAAAGGATGATCCGGGAGATATGAAGATTATCGGTAATACCAACCCGAGATATTGTTATGGTATCAATCTCAATGCATCGTGGAACGGTATTGGTCTCAGTGTGTTTTTCCAAGGTGTTGGAAAACGTGATTGGTATCCAAGTGTAAACTCCGGTATGTTCTGGGGAAAATACGCCAGGCCATATTCAATGATGCCTAAATCGCAAATTGGAAATCAATGGACAAAAGAGGATCCTGATCCCGATGCTTTCTGGCCTAAGCTTTCTTCATACATGGCAACAGATAAAAAGGGGACATTGACAAAGGTTCCAAATGACAGATTCCTTGTGAATGCTGCTTATTGCAGATTGAAGAACATTACTCTTGACTATACCTTCCCGAAGAAGATTGTCGAAAAAATGAAAATTGATGGGCTAAGGGTTTATGTCTCAGGAGACAATTTGTTGACCTTCACTCCGATGCGTAAATGGACCACGACATTTGACCCTGAGGTCATATCTTCAGGAGATTCAGATTTCAACGGTATATATAACTCACAAGGAAAAGCAGACGGCTACAGTTATCCTATGCTCAAATCTGTTACATTTGGCGTCAATCTTACATTTTAGAATAAATCCATATGAACCATAATATTTATAAATTATTGATACTCATTGCGATATGTACTATTGCAATGACCTCGTGCGAGGACTTTCTGGATAAAACCTCTCCGTCAAAAATCCAAGCGGATGAGTGGTTCTATAATGAAAGTTCATTGGAAATCTACGCTAACGGTTTCATAGACAGTTACACGCCATCCGTAGCATCTCTCACTTATGGAGATGCCGACGCTGATTATGTAGCAAGAATAAACCAAAGCAGTTTCTATACAGGCAGTTGGACTCCAAACGATCAGGCCGGCTGGTCGATTTCAAATTGGAAACCAATTTACAACGTTAATTATTTCCTCAAACACTTGAGAGAAACTCCTGGCGTTTCCGAAGAGATTCTGAATCATTATGAGGGAGTAGGGCGTTTTTGGAGAGCTTGGCACTATTTCTCATTTGTGAAGAACTTCGGAGCTGTACCTTGGTATTCAGAACCAATTGATCCGGAAGATGACGGAATGCTTTACAAAACCAGAGACTCGAGAGAGTATGTGATGCATATGATTTTAGAAGATCTCAACTATGCTTCAAAATACTGCCTGGTGACTGACAAATATGTTAATCATGGTGTAATTAACGGTTACATCGCAAATGCATTGAAGGCAAGGATCTGTTTGTATGAGGGTACATATCGAAAGTATCATAGTGTAGAACCTTCATGCCAAAAGGCGTGGACTACCGAATTTGAATCTGCCGATGACTTTCTTAATGAGTGCGTAGCTGCCTGCCAGTTCATCATGGACAGCAAGGTCTATTCTATCAAAAACAATGCTTCAAATGTCAATACTCAGTATAGGAAAATCTTCAATAGTGAGGCTGTAAACTATGATGAAATACTATGGGCTAGAGAGTATATCGAAGGTGTTGTAATGCATCCTACAACATGGTATTTCAACTCGGCCACTTCCGGTTCATGCTGGTCGATGACTAAAGATTTTCTGAATACGTATCTCAATAGAGATGGCAGTAGATATACTGATGATGCATCGTATAAGACAAACTCTTATTGCGAAGAACTGAACCCGAATAGGGATGCCCGTATTGCCCAGACTATCATCACTCCGACATATGCAAAACTTCAAGGAGGCAAAATGTCTGAAGCCGTACCTAATTTCAATGTTACCAGAACCGGTTATCAGATTATCAAGTTCAATATTGACGACTCTTCATTGGAAAGTACCACAACGAGTTACAACTCAATTCCTGTAATGCGTTATGCGGAAGTCCTGTTGAACTACGCTGAAGCAAAGGCCGAATTGGGGCAGTTCACTGAGGATGATTGGAAAGCTACAATTGCGTTGTTGCGTGCAAGAGCTGGTGTGAGCGACATTGCACCTGCGGAGGCGGACCCTTACCTTGTTTCATATTTTGACAATACGGTTACAGACAAATGGCTACTTGAAATACGTCGCGAACGTGGAACGGAACTGTTTATGGAAAATCTCAGGTACCAAGACCTTATGAGATGGCACTTGGGACATCTTATAGAGAGGGCGTGGCGAGGTATTTACTGCCCGGTTGGAACGGTTCAGCCTCTTAACGGCAGTTCTACCAAGTTTATCAGCATTGTGAAGAATCCGGTAGTGGCTCAAGCTAATACTCAATATATCGTTCTTTCAGATAACAAGTATGTTTCTGTAGATTCCGATGGCTGTTTGGTGTTTGAGCAAACACCTCGAGTGTGGAAAGAGAAGATGTATCTCAAACCTATACCGCAGTCGGCAATTGATGTAAATCAGAACTTGGCTCAGAATGAACTTTGGAAATAAATTTGATCGATATGAACAACACTAAACATATATTATTGATTATCATAGGTGTACTGTCAATGTCGTGTTCGAAAGACGTGGACTATGGTTTGGATAAATCACTTGCCCGTCCAGAGAATCTTGAATACGATGAAGTGAACTCTACAGACACTGATTTGTCGGTATATTGGGATGCTACTAAAGCATTGAATTCCGGCGCTGTTTCATTTACCGTTGAACTGGTAAAAGACAAGATAGGACTAGACGTTAATCCTCCTAGTCAGATCGTTCTCAAAAGCGACGCTATAAATGATGCCGCGATATTTTCAGGATTCAAGAAAGGGCAGAAGTATCATGTCAGGGCTCGTGCTAATTATCACGATGCCAAGTATTCTGACTGGACGTGGATTATGACCGGTGACTCACTTGCAGTAATCAGATTTGGAGCAGGAATCGTCAATGAGACCGTAGATGTCGTTCAAAAGCCTTCTTCATCTCTTAATTGGGCTTCCTCCAGACAATTGGCCGTTAATTATTCAACGACAGCATTCGCTGACCGAAGCGTAGATATTACATATAACTTCAAGGTTGAATTATATAAAGATTCGGCATGTTCCGATCTTCAAGTTGCGCTTGACCTTCCGTCCTCGCTTCATGACAGGACTTTTGCAAAGATGGCTGACTTCTTTCCCGGATTTGTTTTTTCCGAATTGGAACCTGACACAGACTACTACTGTAGGGTTACATGCTATAATTCTGATAGAGGAAATCCGAGTAGTGATGTGGTAAAATATCATACGCTAGCTGATGATACGGTAATGATTGGTGCTGCAGCTTCTGCAGAAGTTGGTGATATTTTGTTGTGTGAGAATTTTGACAGAATATGCTGGGGCGGTGACATGGTTCATCTGTGTGCGGGAATATCCAGAAAAGACCGTGGCACTGTAACCGCGTTCTCGTTCCCGACAGGCGATAGAACGGGAGATAAAGCGTTCAGCCTTACAGAAGTTGCAAATGAATTCAACTATTGTAAGTATCACAATGAATATGGCCTGTTCAATAGCGTGGGGAAATGTGTCAGAAACATTGAAAGTTTGAAGAGTTGGGGCCAGTTGAACGAAAATTCAAAAGCGACCAAAGGTACAATTTGTGTGCGTCCAGGAATGGTGAAAATGGGAGCTGGACAAAAATTAGGAATCTTGGCAACTCCTGAACTGTCAAGTTTGAAAGGTGAGGCAAAAGTCAAGGTGACATTTGTTGCATGCAATTACAATGAGGAAAAGACAGGAGAATATGATACAAAAACGAAAGCTGTATATGTCTTGGACGGCACGACCATTGATGCCAATAATTATTTGAAACAGTATTATGGCAATGTGAACAAAACGGAAACATTGGTGGAAATGTCAGAGGAGGATTATGGTTGGCACACGTATGAGGTGACATTGGAACACGTGAAACCGACATCTAGAATTGCCATCGGGGGCACTCGCTCCGTTGTCGCTTCCGGTCAAAATCGTTTCTACCTTGATCATGTTAAAATTGAACTTATTTCGTATGAATAGATGGTTGAATATTTTTTTGATAATTGCATTACTTTTGAGTTGTAGTAAGGAGCTCTCCCCAGGGGGGACTCCTTCAAATGATAATTCAATAAACGGCACAGCGTTGGCAGAAGGCATCAATGCGTGCGGTTTGATAAAAGATTCTTCCACAGGTCAAGGCATACCGGGCGTGCCGGTTACGGATGGATATTCATATACGGTAACTGATAAAAATGGTGTATATCAGATGGTGGCCAATAGGTATTGTCGAAACATTTACTATTCGTTACCGGCTGGTTACAAGGTTGCTTTGGATAGCGAAACCCACTTGCCTGCATTCTATTCTACAAAAACATTTGATTATAAGAAACTCAATAGGAATGACTTTGAACTTACGCCGGACGATTCGATGTCAGATGAATTTACTTATGTTGCAATCGGCGATCCTCAAGTTACCAACATCAGCCATGTGAACAGATATATAAATGAGACATTGGCAGACTTGAAGAGTACACTGAAATCCAGCCAAGTTTCCGGCAAATACAAAAATGTTATTGCATGCACAATGGGCGACATAGTCCATGATACGCCGAATATGTGGACGGCCATGAAATCCGCTATGTCTGGTCTGGAGGATTATAACGGGTATTTTCCTATTTTCCAATCTATCGGCAATCATGACCACGATGCTAAGGAGCGCACGCAGTATGCTGCAGTCGCTAATTATATATCTCACTTTGGCCCGACGGATTACTCGCTAAATGTAGGGAACGTGCACATCGTTACACTTGAAAGCGTCATTTGCAAGTCAACAACGGGTAAGACATGGTCTTACAATGGTGGATTTACGGCAACGCAGTTGAAATGGTTAAAAGAAGACTTGTCTCACGTAGATAACAAGGAAAGCAAGTTGATTATTCTGAACCTGCACATTCCATTCAGGGAAGGAAAAGTAAGCGGCGGAGGGCTCATCAATAAAGACAAGTATTATGGTGATGTGCTGAGATTATTGACGGAATTTCACGAGGCTCATATCATGTCCGGGCACAGGCATTTCCCTCAAAACTGGGTTCATTCCGATTATGTATGCAGAGGCGGCATGCCGATATATGAGCATATTCATGCAGCTGCTTGTGGTTGCTTCTGGAACTGTCATTCAAATTTGGATGGCTCACCCAACGCATACAGCATCTATGAAGTAAAGGGGAACAGTATAGTAAACTGGGTCGAAAAAGCTGTAGGGCATGATATGGATTTTCAAATGCGGGTATATGATGGGAATCAGATATATACTGGGACTAAAGGCTATGAATACACGTGGTATAATGGCGGAATAGGCGGAACATCAAACATAAAAGCCAAAGGATATTCTGCTTTAAAAGGATGTTTTGTTACCGAACTTTGGAATGATGACGATGTGAACTGGAGGGTTGAGTTTTATCAAAACGGAAGTAAGGTGGCTGATTTGAAGCGTGTCCCAAATGGGCAGTGTTCCAATGCTTGTTCATCATCGTATTTCTTCAATGAATTAAATAAAAATGCGGGCGACTATGCGATATCAGAGAACTGTCATTATTGGTATTATAAGCCCGAAAGCGGATATCCTTCAGCTGAACAGAATTGGGAAATCCGCGCGACTCAAACTATACCATCAAGCGGAATCAATAATGTTTACAGTGTAACTTCATTGAAAAAAGATTATGAGGGTTTTTAGGCTATTGATTAAAAAAAAATTTTAACATGAAGAGTACAACGAAAATAATAATCGCCTTTCTGTGGTGTGTTTATGCCATCTGCTATAATACGCCCGTTTCTGCCCGTTCACGGCAAACTGACATAAAAAATCAACCTATCAGGATTATTCTCGACACTGATATAGGTAACGACGTGGACGATGCGTTGGCTCTGGATATGCTCTATAAATATCAGGATCAGGGAGTTGTGAAGATATTGGGCATTCTTACCAACAAGGATACCAAGTATGCTCCAGAGTTCGTGGACATCATGAATACCTGGTACGGCTATCCGAGAATTCCTATCGGAAAAATTACCGGCGGTGTACGTCTTGACGATTATGTGAACTATGCGGAGAATGTCTGCAAACTGAACAATGAGGACGGTACCCCTATGTTCAAGCGCAGCCTCAAGAGTTATGACAAACTGTTGCCGTCGCATATCCTGTACCGCAAATTGCTTGCGGCCCAGCCGGACAATTCCGTGACTGTCATTACTGTCGGCTTCTCCACTAATCTTGCCAGACTTCTGGAAACGTCTGGTGACAAATATTCTCCGTTGACAGGTAAAGAACTGGTGGCCAAGAAGGTGCGTCTGCTTTCAGTTATGGGAGGCGACTTTATCGAGAATCCTCGTGCAGAGTTCAACATTGTCAATGACATACCTTCGGCAAAGAAGCTTTTCTCCGAGTGGCCGGGTGACGTAGCCGTTTCTCCGTTCGCTGTGGGCAAGGTGATAAAGTTCCCTGCTTCAGTGATTCAGAATGATTTCAACTGGGGAGTTCAGCATCCGATGGTTCAGGCGTATCTGCACTATCGCCCGATGCCTTACGACAGGCAGACTTGGGATTTGACCTCTGTGCTTTATGCAGTTAAAGGAGCCGCTGATTTCTTCGGAGTTTCAGAGCCGGGAACCATCACGGTTACAGATGATGGACATACCGTTTTCACTCCGTCAGAATCAGGCAAGCACGTCATCTTGTCTGTGGATAAGTCTCAGGCCCAGCGAGTTAAACAGTATTTTATCGAGATTATTACACGGAAACCAAATTCGGTGAAATAAGACTTATAGGTCCAAACTGTCTTCCCGGGTTTACGACTGGAACTTGCCAAATTGGCACTTTTTAGTCGTGAATCCGGGATTAAGTTGCAATGTTTCGGTGTTATTTTCTAATTTAGAGGATTATTTTAACACTCACATAAGCGATGAAACACAAATTATTGACATTGGCAGCAGCTATGACTGCAGCGATATTGTCCGGGTGCTGCGGAGGCGGCTGTAAGGATGGGAAGAATTACAGGATCAGGGATGGCGTCATTGTGTTCAATGAACCGAAACCGGCTGATGGTCAGCAGGATATGTTGCAGTTCGCGGCGGGTCCGATCGATACGGTCAGGATCGGTTTTATCGGGCTGGGTATGAGGGGATCAAGTGCGGTGTCGCGTTTTACCAACATTGACGGAACACGTACAGTGGCGCTTTGCGACCTGGAGGAAGACCGCGTGAAGAAGTCACAGAAGAGACTGGCGAATGCCGGGAAGCCTGAAGCTGCGGAGTATTTCGGGGAAGACAGCTGGAAACGGCTCTGCGAGCAGGATGACGTAAATCTCGTGTATATCTGCACACCTTGGGACAAACATGTGGAGATGGCTGTGTATGCGATGCAGCATGGAAAACATGTTGCCGTGGAGGTTCCTGCGGCTACTTCTGTGGCAGAATGCTGGCAACTGGTCGATGTTGCGGAACAGACACGCAAGCATTGCATGATGCTGGAAAACTGCGTGTATGATTTCTATGAACTGACCACGCTCAATATGGTCCAGCAGGGATTGTTCGGCGAAGTGCTCCATGCGGAAGGCTCTTATATCCATAATCTTGCGGATTTTTGGGACCGATATCATGACAATTGGCGTCTGGCATTTGACCAGGCACATGCCGGTGACGTTTATGCCACACATGGCTTGGGCCCTGACTGTCAGGTGCTTGACATCCACCGTGGCGACAGGATGGACTATCTGGTTTCAATGGCGACAGTTTCGGTTGCAGGTCTGGAACTGGCCAAGAAGAACATGGGAGCTGAGACTTTCGCGAACGGGGACCAGACTTCCACGCTGATCCATACTGTCAATGGCAAGACCATCCTTCTTCAGCACAATGTCTATACACCTCGCCCTTATGACAGGATGTATCAGGTGGTCGGCACGAAGGGATATGCGGAAAAGTATCCTTCCCCTGGATTCGCTTTCGAACCTGACCAGATCAATGGCGATGCGGATTACGAGAATCTTTCGGCGCATAATTTCGTTCCCGGAGATGTCTATAAGGAACTTCTGAAGAAATATCAGAGCCCTATTGTCAAGGATATTGAGGAGAAAGCGAAATCGGTCGGCGGACATGGCGGCATGGATTTCATCATGGATTACCGTCTGGTATGGTGCCTCAGGAACGGCAAGCCGCTTGACATGGATGTTTATGATGCGGCCGAGTGGTCCTGCATCGGTGACCTGTCTGCAGCTTCCATCGAAAATGGCAGCAAACCTGTCCTCGTGCCTGATTTTACACGTGGCAAATGGAATAAAATCCAGGGCTACCGCCATTCAGAATAACCGTCCCGAGTCCCCTTAATTGATGGTCAATGAAGATTGAAGAAGCCATATTATATGTGCTTGCAGAGCGGAACGGAGGTCTGCGCACAGAACAGATTGCGGAGATCATAAACCGGAGACGGCTTCATGTCCGGAAAGACGGTAAGCTTGTGACCTCAGCCCAAGTCTATGCGGTCGTGATGCGCTATCCTGACACTTTCGTCAAGGCAGAAGGGCGCATCATGCTGATGATATGAGTTCTGGTCGCCTTACAGGTAGTCGGTGTAGAGGATGCCGTCGAGGTGGTCGCACTCGTGCTGGAAGATGACGGCGGTGAACCCCTGTATGCTTTCGGTGGTGTCGCGTAAGGTGCTGACGGAGGTGTATGTGATGTCAATGTCGCGGTAGCGGGCTACTTCACCTCGTTTTCCGGGAATGCTGAGGCATCCTTCGAAACCAAGTTCCTTTTCACCACGGCATGCGGAAATGCTTATGTTGGGATAGACCTCAAAAGGCTCACCTTCCTTGTCGAAACGCTGTACCGCTACTATGCGTCTGGATATCCCCACTTGAGGTCCGGCGATACCGACTCCGTCCTCTTCAGGTGAGGTAACCGTAGCTATCATCTTTTCGGCAAGACGTTGATACTCATTGCTTTTTAGTCCTTTTTCGCTGATTCGACGACACTCTTTCCTCAGTGTCAATGAATCTGCTGCGTCATTGACAGTAAGCACGCGCATAGTGGCTCTTTCATCTCTGATAAGCTCCATTTCAGCAGAGCTCCAGCCGCTACGATTGCCGCACGAGATGGCGGTCGCAGCCATCATTGAAGTAAGAATAATCCCGAGAGTCCTCATATTGTCATTTTTTATCAATGCAAAAATACATTATTTCCAGCATTTGCGCGTCGGTTTTAGAACATCTATCCTCCTTTTTTTGTCACAAAAGTCTCATACATTGTTCCTACATTTGCATCCAAATTTGGAAAAATCATGAATTTTAGAAGGCACAGCAATTCGTTCATGGAATCTTACATCGACACTCTCGGTAAACTATATGAATATTCGACGCGCAGGTATGCGAAGAATCGGATGTCTAAAGTCATTGATACTGAGCACGAATATACATACGAGCAGTTCAGGCGGACATGTGAGATGCTGTCGAAGAGGCTGACGCAATTCGGAATCGGGGCGTCTGACAAGGTGGCGATCCTGGCGCAGAACATGCCGGAGTGGACTGTCGCATTTTTCTCGACCGTTCCGTTCGGACGCATTGCCATTCCAATTCTTCCGGAATCGTCTGCCAATGAGGTGACCAATATCCTGAACCATTCGGAGTCCAAGGTTCTTTTCGTCTCGAAGAAGCTTCTGCCGAACGTCACACAGGAGTGCATTGACAAACTTACGCTGGTCATAGATATCGAGACTTTCGAGGAAATCAAGAAGGATGACAGCAAGTTCCGCTGCTACGGCAAGGTGGCAATGCCGATGCCGGATGATATCGCCACAATCATTTATACATCAGGCACTACGGGCAATGCCAAGGGCGTGGTCCTGAGTCACAGGAATCTCACTTCCTGCGTGATTTCCTGCTGGCATTCACAGTGCAGGACGGAGAAGGACCGCTGGCTGTCGATTCTCCCGATGTCACATACATTGGAACTGACTCTTGGAGTACTGTATCCGATGTTCGTGGGCGCGAGCGTATATTATATGTCGAAGCCGCCGGTGCCGGCACTGCTTCTGAAGGCAATGCAGGTGGTCAAGCCGACGACAATTCTTTCCGTGCCGCTTATCATAGAGAAAATTTACAGGAACAGTATCGTGCCGACCATACGGAAAAGCCGGATGCTGAGCTGGATGGACAAGAACATGAACTGGCTGATGTGCAAAGTCATTGGCCTGAAATTGAAGAAGACTTTCGGCGGACATTTGTCGTTCTTCGGCATCGGCGGCGCGAAGCTGGACATTGAGGTGGAGCGTTTCCTCCTGAAGGCGGGTTTCCCGTATGCCGTCGGGTATGGATTGACGGAGACTTCGCCGTTGCTGAGTTTCACGGTCGGGCGAAGCCGGTTCCCGGGTTCTATCGGTGTTCCGGTCCGCAATGTGGAGCTGCGGCTTGACAATGTCAATCCGGAAACCGGTGAAGGTGAGATAGTTGCGAAGGGACCGAATGTCATGCTCGGTTATTACAAGGATCCGGAGCGCACCCGCAAGGCGTTCACGAAGGATGGCTGGTTCAGGACCAATGACCTGGCATGTCTGGACGAGAAAGGGCGTTATTTCATCAAAGGGCGTCTGAGCAACATGATTCTCGGGGCTTCCGGTGAAAACATCTATCCGGAGGAGATCGAACAGGTCATCAACAACATCGATGACGTGAACGAGTCCATCATCATTCCGCGTGACGGTAAACTGGTGGCGCTGGTGACGTTCAATGAGAATGCCATCGACTGGAACCAGGAGGGCGAGGATGAGTTCTTCCGCAAGATCGAGGAGTACAAGTCAATGATTCTGAACATAGTAAACAAGAATGTGAACCGCACGTCGAAGGTGAGCGCCGTCCAGATTCTGCGTGAGCCGTTCGAGAAGACCGCCACCCGCAAGATCCGCCGTTTCAAGTATTTCGACGTGAAGGGGATATAGCGGTAAGGTGATGGCCGATAACTTCGGCTTTTTTGTTAAAAATTCGGGCATTTTTTTAACAAAATGGGTCTTATTTCTCATTTGGTTTAAAAATGCCGCGTTTTTTTAACCAAATGACAGGCTTGTTGCTAATGTGACATATTTGTCATAACTTAGTTGAGTGACATCCGCGACAACAACACGGATAGCGCCACTAAACTATACCGAAAAAAAACTATGTCAGAATTTAGAGAACGCGAAAATTTCTGCCTGCGCACATTCGAGATGAATGGTCCGTATTGGCATTTGTTCACTTCCGGAAAGGAAACCCCTCAGATATTCAAGAAAAAGGAAGACTTTGGGTTCGCTATGAACGTCATCGCTCAGACGTCATTGAAGTACAACGAAATCAAGATTCTTACCTTCGAGTTAATGGGAAATCATCTCCATATATTGGCAGAAGGACCTAAGGAGCAAGTTCTTGCATCATTTAGCTTTATAAGAAAACGACTGGGACGAGGATTGAAAGACTGCTTCCCTGATAGTCTGCCGAAAGGATTTGCGCCTTCGCTAAAAGAAGTTACTTCTTTGGATGCCATGCGCAATACCATAGTCTATATCAATCGAAATGGTTTCGTAGCTGATGCCAATTACACCCCATATAGTTATCCGTGGGGTGCAGGAAGTTATTTCTTCAGTCTTTTGCACTCCTACGATACGACATTTAAAGACACGACTACAAAGCAACGCTTCGACATGTTCCATGGCCGAATTCCGGACATTCCCGATGATTGGCCCATGGCAGCGGATGGCTATTTGATACCGACAGGATATTGTGCCATACAATTCGCAAAATCCATGTTCCGTAATGCCCATCACTATTTTTCAATGCTTTTTAAAAACGTGGAAGGCTATAGTGGTGTCGCATCAGAAATAGATGACGGAGAGTATCTTACAGACAGCGAACTGTTCTCGCAACTAAGCAATATCTTACGAGAAAGGCATCAATCAGCATCCTTACGAGAACTCTCAAAGGCCCAGAAACTCGACCTTGCACGCACACTCCATTATGAATTGCGCTCATCGAACAGTCAAATCCGACGAGTACTTGGACTAACTCAATATGAAGTAGATTCGCTGTTTCCTATGTCGGCGAAGAAATAAGTTACCTACAAACTGTAGCATTGTCATTGACAAATTGGCACGGATATAAATTTGTAGCTGCAGTAGCAAAATTGGCACATAAGTTGCACGCTGTCAGATAACAACGGCTTGATGTGGCCGCTATGAAAAGAAGGTTTTTAAATTATAATGATTATGATTACCGAGAAATTGCAGAATGCGGTAAACGATCAGATTACCGCTGAGTTATGGTCTTCAAATCTGTATCTCCAGATGGCTTTCCACTTTGAGAAAGAAGGTTGGGATGGTTTTGCACATTGGATGCACAAACAGTCTGATGAAGAACGGAATCATGCAATGATGCTTGCCAACTATCTTGCAAAACGTGGCGGCGAGGCCAAAGTAAACATGATTGATGTCGTTCCGAATGGTTGGGGCAGCGTAAAAGAGGTTTTCGCCAATGTCGCTGAGCATGAGCGCCACGTATCAAGGCTTATAGACGACCTTGTAGATGTAGCTTCTGCAGAGAAGGACAAGGCTACCCAGGATTTCCTCTGGGGATTTGTCCGTGAGCAAGTCGAAGAAGAGGCTTCTGTCGATGCTATCGTGAACAAGATCGAAAGATGCGGCGACAGCGGATTGATTTTCTTGGATTCTGAGCTCGCAAAAAGATAGACATTGACTCGTATTTATGAGTTGTCGAAACTTTCTGGTGAGCATTGTCACATTGCTCTTCATGTTAACCCCGGCTGCCGGACAGACGGGGCTTTATTCGTATAAGGGAGGTTATTTTCTCCGGAACGGCTCGCATTGGGAAGAATATCGTCCTGACAGCAAGATAGGTGTCTGGGCGACATACGAGCAGTATAACGAAGAGAGCAACTTCTTCAATATCAAGAATTCCAGTTGCAGCGTGAGTGTGCCGAAAAACACTTCATGCAACTTTTTCTATGCCCTGCCGGGCGGTGAATGGAGTGAGGTTTACACTACAAGTGAAATCTACGATTACATGCCGAGCGACGCGAGGGATATATACTGTTACAAGGGAGGATATTTCGTCAGGGACGGCCTGGATTGGTATGAATATCGTCCGGGAGACAAACATGATGTGTGGAATTCTTACGAGCAGGTAAATAGTGATTCCAATTTCATATACCTGACCAGCGAGAACGGCGATTTCCATATCGGAATTCCAAAGTCGGAATCAGCTGGTAGCATATACATTAAGAAGGGTGACGGAGACTGGACGGCAATTTACACATTGACAGGAATTTATGATTGCGGAAAAGGGTATGGGTATTCCATTCCTTTCGGGATGCAGCATGCTGGGGATTCAACTGACAGTCTGTCAATATATACCCGCATCAACATTGACAACAACGGAACGTGCCAGGTGCGGTATTCGGACAAGACGTTTCCGTTCAAGTACTCCTCCGAGAGCCTGTATGAAGCCTCGTATGGAGATATCGGCTCAATGTTGTTCATGATGCTCGCTGGCTCCACCGGTGACACCAAAGGATTCGTCCTGTACCGGGACAATGACAACAAAGATGAAGTCTTGTCATATACCAGCACGTCCGGCATAACCGTATGCACCGTCACCGATGTCCCCAGACTTGGAACGATGGAGTTCCGGAACTGCCTTGACGAATCGCCTGGCGAACAAATTCACGAAAAGATAGCTAATCTGGAGTTCTAGATGCAAGTCCGTCCAGACTTGGTCGTTTGACGCGCCCCGGCGGAGGTAGAGCCTCTGGAGGTTCGCTGCGCTCATCCCGTCAGGCTGGCGCCTGACACCCATTCACAAGGTCATGGGCGACTATGCCACCAGAGGCTCCACCCCCGGCAGGGCTTTCCTGCCACGTGGTCTTTACTAATGGTCATTTCCATGCGATGTAACTCCCCGTGCGTGTTAAAACGTTTTCCATGCACGTCGATTACCTGCTCTTTCGATACTTTCAATACGCCTTTCATTCTGATGTTTTTTCGATTTGGCGCAAAAGTACGATCCTCGCCGAGTTAGTTTATGTTCATGCCTTTCGGTAATTTAACTGTCTAATTCTGTCGTTGAGCATTGACAACTTGCTTATCAGTTCATCAAAAGAAGGCACCAGTCCGAAAATCATGTGCTCACACATGAACTTATAGTCATCTTGCCATAGTCTTGCAATATCCTCGTTGGGCACGATACATAATGTGGCAGGATATAGCTCATCATAGTTGAATCCCTTAAGTCCGATGAACTTTCTGCGATGTTCAAGTACCGCCTTATATAGGGCTTCGTTGTGAATTGCAAGGTCAGCAATTTTGTTTTCAGAATCCATCATCATTGCCAAATCATATATATGGCGAGACATACGCTCCACTCTGACCTCGTTCTTCTTGAACTCTTCATGCAGCAGGAAAACCTTTTCAAGGAAAGTTCGCTCGGGGATGACAGCGTTCACCTCGAATGGCTTTTCTGCAAATGGTGCTTTGCTGAAATGGGCGTCAATAGCGGCATTTATAGCTTTTTTCTCAATCGGCTCCATCATTGACCTACCGCTGATTTCTATCTTTACCGTATTCTTTATATAAGGTGATACCTCATACAAACTATGATAAGTTATAGTTATCATCTCTGGGTCAGTTGTTGTAACTGATGTGATTGCAACATTCACAGAAAAAGTATCTGCCCGTAAACCCAAATCCACTAAAGCCTTCCTTACATCATGCTGCATCTTCTCTCTTACGAAAGAACAGGCGGCGCGACGTAGTCTGTCGCTGATTTGAGTCTTCGACAATTCACCGCTAAAGCCAAGAAATTCTCTGCTGAGTGCAATATCCACGTCTTCGGAGAATCTGGCTATCAAGTTCCAGCATTTGCTAAGACTTGTACCTCCTTTGAAAGCAATATGTTCTGCATATGGCAAAGTATGAAGGGCTTTCAATACCTGCGTTACCCACCAGTCCTTTTCGATGCTTGACGGCGGCAATCCGGTCTGCAATGCTACGGTATTGATAGCTTCACGTTGTCTATCTTCTGGTATGTCTATGAATTTCATCGTGCAATTAGTATCTTGCGCACCCATGCAGGGGCAAGTTTAATATCATGATTGAAATCGTTGTCGCTTACATTCCTTGTGTGTTCGACAAGCAAGTTGCGTTCCTCCTCGGTCATTTTTTCTTCGCCTATGGTGCGCATGGCTGTTACAATAAGCATCATCAGTTCTGATTTATAAGCAAAGTTCTTGCCCGAAGAAGAATGCTTAAACAGGATGCCGCGTCCGTTTCCGATCTTTATCCTACGTGGTGCGCCATTGGTCAGGAACACAACATTCATAGGCATCTGCGTGGACAATCCAAGACGGTTCAAGGCATATGCTCCCATAGGTACGATATTAGCTTTGTCTCGTTTGGCTATAGCTTGGGCGATGTCTTCAACAGATGGGTATATGATACCAAGTCCATATTCCTTGTCCTCTTTGGGGTAATAATAAATGCCATGAGCCAACCTCACCAACATTCCGTCGGTGTACATTCGATGGAATGTTGACTTCACGGCTGATGGTGTTCCGCAGTCTGCATAGTCTTGTTGGAAGACTATCGAACCACGTCCTTTTCCTCTAAGCCTCATTTCTATCTTATTTACAGTGCTTTGGCTTGATGCCTGTACCATATTTTTGAAACCTTTTTATTATATTTTTGGTTCTTGTTCATCTGCAAAGGTATAGTGTTTTCTTCTAAACGCCAACGTTTTTATTTAATATCCGTTTCTTCATACTGTTTGATTTCGCCGGAAATTTTTCTAATTTTGAAGTTTATGTTGGGAGAGATGAGGGGAGATGGTAAAAGATATTGAGGGAAAAACAACTGAACATTGGAAAAGCATCCGGAAATACAGTTTCTGCCCAAGGCGGAGATCAAGAAGTATCAGGAACGGAGACTTCGTGAGGCGCTCGAGTATCTGTCGAGCCATTCTCCATTCTATAAAAAAATGTTTGCTGCGCACGAGATCAATCCGTTCACGATACAGACATTGGAGGATCTGCGCAATGTTCCGGTAACTACGAAGAAGGACCTCCAGCTTTACGGTCCGGATTTCATGTGCGTCACACCGGACAAAGTCATCGACTATGCCACCACGTCCGGCACATTGGGCGATCCCGTGACCTTTACGGAAACTGAAGCTGACCTTCAGCATCTTGCTTATAATGAACAGCTTTCATTTCAGACGGCAGGCTGTACGGCAAATGACATAATGCAGGAGATGGTGACCATCGACAGGCGTTTCATGGCCGGATTGGCATATTTCTTAGGGGCCAGGGACTTGGGCATGGGCGTAGTCAGGGTAGGCAACGGTATCCCGGAACTACAGTGGGACACCATCTCCAGAATACATCCGACGGTGGGCATGGCCGTGCCGTCATTCCTCGTGAAACTTATTGCATTCGCGGAGGAACACGGCATCGACTACCGTAATTGCTCAATGAAAAAATGCGTCTGCATCGGCGAGGCGCTGCGCGATCCGAAGACATTTGAACTGAACACATTGGGACAGGTTATTCATTCGAAATGGCCTGAACTTCAGTTATATACCACTTATGCATCCACTGAGATGCAGCACTCGTTCACGGACTGCCAGTATTTCAATGGCGGCCATCTCCAGCCTGAACTGCTGATTGTCGAATTCCTGGATGACAATGATCTGCCGGTAGGACCGGGTGAGGCTGGCGAAGTGACCATCACTACGCTTGGCGTGACCGGAATGCCGCTGCTCAGATTCAAGACCGGGGATATGGTATATCATTATGACGAGCCTTGCCGCTGCGGAAGAAACACCGTGCGGGTAAGCTCTGTGGTCGGCCGCAAGAAGCAGATGATAAAATTCAAGGGCACCACGCTCTATCCGCCGGCATTGTTCGACATTCTCGACAATATCCCGGAGGTGAAGAACTATGTCGTGGAAGTGGATACAAGCGAACTCGGTACTGATGACGTGATGGTCAGAGTCGGGACATTGACCCCGTCCGACAGATTTGAAAAAGAAATAAAGGATATATTCAGGGCGAAGGTACGTGTGGCCCCGGGCGTGGTTTTCGATACTCCGGAAAACGTGGCGAAAATCATTTTTCCGCCGATGAGCCGCAAGCCCGTAAAATTCATTGACAAAAGAGAAAACAAATAAAAGTTTATGAGAAAGATTCTATTTGCAGCAGTTGCTTTGTTTGCAGGCAGTTTTATGTCTATGGCGCAGGAAGTCAAGACTTTGGACGATTATAGTGAAGTCAGGTTCTACGGAATCGATTTCGCGCCGGTAAAAGTGGTCGCGGCCAATGAAACAGAGAGCGAATTTATCGATGCGTTCGGTAAAATCAACAATCTGTTCCTTACTGAGCCGGACAAGTACATCCTCGCGCTTGAGGACAGGCTGAAAAAGAAGATTGTCTATGTGGACATTGACAATGTCGTCAACCAGATCGGTGCTATCGACGAAAGCGAACTCAAGGTTAACCACACGCCTAAGCCATTGACAGAACAGGATGCCGAATTCGAACTTCAGGACTTGGACATCAAGCCGGCAGAAGGTCTCGGACTTGTCATTCTCGCAGGTGAGCTGAACAAGGGAACTGACTATGGCACATTCTATTATGTGTTCTTCGACAATGATACGATGAAGGTGCTCGACGTGTGGCCGTTCAAGGGCAAGTCAGGCGGAATCGGCTTGTGCAACTACTGGGCCCGCGCATATTACCGCACCATCGCCGAAATCAACCCTACCAAATTCTATCAGTCCAAGAAGAAGATCAAGGCAGGAGTGACCAACGGTGTCAATACCGTAAAAGAAAAGATTGCCGGCGATTCTGACGAGAAGAAACAGCAGTAACAGCGGTACGACAGAAATAATTCGAGGGGCGGGCAAATGAGGTAACTAAAGACATAGGAAACAGATGAAAAACGAACTTGAAAAAGGCTTGTATTCTCCTGAATATGAGAAAGATGCTTGTGGCGTCGGACTTGTTGTGAACATAAACGGCAGCAAGTATCACGACATTATCGAGAAAGGCCTCGCCGTACTCGAAAATATGGCCCATAGAGGGGCGGAAGGAGCTGATTCCAAGACGGGAGACGGTGCCGGCATCATGGTCCAGATTCCGCATGAGTTCATTCTGCTCAACGGTATCCCTGTTCCCGAAAAAGGACGTTACGGCGTAGGAATGATATTCCTGCCGAAAGAGCCGCGGGACAATGCCCGTTTCACTGAAATCATCAACGAATGTGTCGAGGCGAACAACCTGGAGGTCATGCACAGCAGGGAAGTCCCTGTGGACAGTTCCATCTTGGGAAAGGATGCGCTTGCCACCGAGCCGGAAATCAGGCAGATCTTCATAACCGGCTGCGACGACCCCAAAGTATTGGAGGACAAACTCTATCTGGTAAGGAAGGGAATAGAGAGGAAAGTCCTTTCATCTTCCATCACAGACAAGGCAGCCTGCTACGTGGTCAGCCTGTCCACCAGGACATTGGTCTATAAGGGAATGCTCTCGACAATGCAGCTGAGGCATTATTTCCCGGATTTGACCAACCCGTATTTCACAAGCGCCATCGCCATGGTCCATTCCCGTTTTTCGACCAATACATTTCCGACGTGGAGCCTGGCGCAGCCGTTCAGATACATTGCCCATAACGGGGAGATAAATACCATCCGCGGTAACAGGCTCTGGATAAAAACCCGCGAATCAGTGCTCAAGGCGCCGAATCTGGGCAGCATCAGCGAAAATATCAGCCCGATAATCCAGCCTGGAATGAGCGACAGTGCGTCATTTGACAATGTGCTCGAATTCTTTACCCGCGCCGGCATGGAAATCCCGCATGCACTGTCAATGCTGATACCTGAAAGCTACCGCGAAGGCAATCCGCTCCGTCAGGACCTGAAGAACTTCTACGAATACCACTCCATATTCATGGAGCCGTGGGACGGCCCTGCCACTATCCTTTTCTCGGACGGACGTTATGCCGGAGGAATGCTGGACCGCAACGGACTGAGACCTTGCAGGTATTTCATCACCAAGAACGGATTGCTTGTTATGGCTTCTGAGACAGGAGTTTGTGATATCACTCCGTCGGCCGTCGCGTCCAAGGGCAGACTCTATCCGGGAAAGATACTGATGGTGGATACCAAGAAGGGAAAGATCATTGACAATGACACCATCAAGGACGCATTGGCTTCAGAGCATCCTTACGGCGACTGGCTTCATGCAGGCCGTATAATCCTGAAGAACATAAAGAGCGGAAGAAAAGTCGAGCAGAGCGTCACGGAATACTCCAAGAAACTCCACGCTTTCGGCTATGGAAAAGAAGACATTGACAGAATCATGGTGCCGATGGCGGTGAAAAGCGCCGAGCCGATTTATGCGATGGGTGACGACACCCCGCTGGCGGTGCTTTCTGAGAAGCCGCAGCGTTTCTTCAATTATTTCCGGCAGAAATTCGCCCAGGTCACCAACCCTCCGATTGACCCTATCAGAGAATCGGCAGTGATGTCGCTCTCGAGTTATATAGGCGCCGTGAAGGGCAATATCCTGAGTCCGTCTCCTGAACTGTGCAAAGTGGTGAAACTTACATCCCCGATTCTGACCAACGGGGAAATGGAAACGCTCAGGAACCTCAGATACAAGGGCTTCAAGACCATTACTCTGCCGATGCTTTTCGAAGTGTCAGGCGGAACGCAGGCACTGGAGTCGGCCCTCTCCAAACTCTGCAAGGATGCTGCAAAAGCTGTGGATGCCGGGTATAATTATCTGATTATCAGTGATAAGGCGGTGGATGCGGAGCACGCTCCTATACCGTCACTCCTGGCATTGTCAGCGGTGCATCATCACCTCATACATTGCAGGAAGAGAGGGCAGACCGCGATTATCGTGGAGTCCGGCGAAGTTTGCGAAGTGATGCATGTCGCCCTGCTCGTGGGCTACGGAGCCAGCGGCGTGAACCCGTATATGGCATTCTCCATCCTCGACAAACTCGTGTCTGACAATGCGGTACAGCTCGACTATCCGTCTGCTGAGGAGCATTATATCACGGCCATAAACAAGGGAATGCTGAAAATCCTGTCCAAGATGGGCATCTCCACGATAAGAAGTTACCGTGGCGCGGCACTTTTCGAGTCGCTCGGCGTAAGTTCATCATTGCTTGAGAAATACATGGGCGGAGGCATCTCCCAGATAGAAGGCATTACCATTGATGACATTGCCCGGGATGTGACCAGGGCACATAGCGAGGCGTTCTCAATGAAGGACGAACAGACTTTGGTAGAGACCGCCACTGACCATCTGGAGGACTTCGGAAACTATGCGTGGAGGAAAGACGGAGAAAGGCATTGCTGGGAACCTTCACGGGTGAAACTGCTGCAGACCGCAGTGAGAAATGATGATTACGAGTCGTTCAGGCAGTTCTGTGTGGCAGAAGAGAACCATGACCATCCGATGAACCTGCGCGACCTTATGGAAATCGAAAGTGACAGACAGCCGATTCCGATAGATGAAGTCGAGCCGGAAGAGTCCATAATGAAAAGGTTCGTGGCTGAAGCGATTTCGTTCGGCGCCATCAGCAAGGAGGCCCACGAGACTATTGCATTGGCAATGAACAGCTTCGGGGCAATGAGCAATACCGGCGAGGGTGGGGAAGACCCGCAGCGCAACAGGATACGTCCGGACGGCACGAGTACAAGAAGTGCAGTGAAACAGGTCGCTTCAGGACGTTTCGGAGTAGATACATATTATCTTGTCAATGCAGATGAAATCCAGATCAAGGTGGCCCAGGGCGCAAAACCTGGTGAAGGCGGGCAGTTGCCTGGCTTCAAGGTGGATGAACTCATAGCGCGGACACGCCACTCCATACCTGGAATAACATTGATATCGCCTCCTCCTCATCATGACATCTACTCGATTGAGGACCTCGCGCAGCTGATCTTTGACCTCAAGAATGTCAATTCCCATGCCCGGATCAGTGTGAAACTTGTCTCTGAGGCTGGTGTGGGCACGATTGCCGCCGGCGTCGCAAAGGCCAAAGCTGATGTGATACTGATAAGCGGAGCGGATGGCGGAACCGGTGCAAGTCCGGCAAGCAGTGTCAAGCATGCCGGCAGCCCGGCGGAGACCGGTCTTGCCCAGATACAGCAGACATTGGTCATGAACGACCTTAGAGGCAAAGTCCGCCTGCAGGTCGATGGCGGCCTAAGATGCTCGCGTGACGTGATGTTCATGGCACTTTTGGGCGCAGAAGAATACGGATTCGGCACTGCCGTGATGGTGGCGGAAGGATGTATGGTATGCCGCAACTGCAACAAGAACACATGCCCGGTCGGAATTGCCACTCAGAATCCTGAACTGCGCAAGCGCTTCAAGGGCAAGCCGGAGCAGATCGTGACATATTTCCGTTTCCTCGCCCGCAGCGTCCGTGAAAGACTCGCGGATATGGGATACAAGTCAATGCAGGAGGTGATCGGCCGGGCTGACCTCCTCAAGAAACGCTCGTATCCTGAAGGGTCCAAGGCCAATGAAATCTCACTCGACCGTGTCCTCTACATCCCTGAAAGCTGTAAGGACAATGCCAGGGTATTCACCACGCCTCAGGAGCACAAACTCGAAGGCGTGAAGGATATGGAACTGATGCAGGTACTCAAACCGGCAGTCACTTCCGGCTACAAACTCAGCATAGGAGTCCCTGTCCGCAATACCGACAGAAGTGTCGGGGCAATGCTGAGCGGCGAAATCACCAGACTCTATGGCCAGGAAGGATTGCCGGACGGCACCATCAATGTGGAGTTCACCGGTTCTGCAGGCCAAAGCTTTGGCGCGTTCTTGTGCAGGGGCTTGACTTTCAAACTTGTAGGTGATGCCAATGATTATGTGGCCAAGGGCCTTTCCGGAGGTAGGATAATACTTACTCCATCACCGGAAACGGATTTCAAGGCTGAGGACAATATCATCGCAGGAAATACCATCGCCTACGGTGCCACATCAGGAGAACTCTATATAAATGGTGCGGTAGGCGAGCGCTTCTGCGTGAGAAACAGCGGAATCACGGCAGTCGTGGAAGGCGTGGGTGACCACGGGTGCGAATATATGACCGGCGGACGGGTGGTTGTGCTCGGCAAGACGGGAAGGAATTTCGCGGCAGGAATGAGCGGCGGCATCGCATACGTCTGGGATCCGGACGGCTCCTTCGACTATTACTGCAATATGGATATGATAGAGCTGACGCTCCTGGAAGATGACGCAGACCGTGAGGAACTCCGTTCGCTGATTGCCGCGCATCTGAAGTACACCGGAAGCACACTTGCTTCTATGATATTGGATGACTGGGACTTGTATGCACGTCAGTTCCTCAAGGTGACTCCTGTGGAATACAAGAAGATACTCTCCCCGATGTAGGCCGCAAAGGGAAATTAAACAATTTCTTAACATTTGCGAAACTGCTGTATAACACTATAAATCCATCTTTGCATCGTGTAAAAAGGTAAAGTATGGAAACAATTTATTTCGGGTTTGTGGTGTTTTTGTTCGTGCTCGCGATTTTCGACCTCATGGTCGGCGTGAGCAACGACGCTGTCAATTTCCTCCAGTCTGCCATCGGCGCCAAGGTGGCCAAGTTCAAGACAATTCTTACAATCGCCGCAATAGGCATTTTCACAGGTGCGGCCATGAGCAACGGTATGATGGAAGTCGCCCGAAACGGTGTCTTCCATCCTTCGTTTTTCTCCTTCCAGGACGTGATGTTCATTTTTCTGGCAGTGATGGCCTCGGACATTGTCCTGTTGGACATTTTCAATACATTGGGCATGCCGACTTCCACGACTGTCTCAATGGTGTTCGAACTCCTCGGAGGAACATTTGCGCTGGCATTGATGAAAGTGGCGGGTGATCCTTCGCTTCACGTGGCTGACCTGATGAATACCAGCAAGGCCCTCACGATGATCATGGCTATTTTCGTCTCCGTGGCCATCGCGTTCGTGGTCGGAGCCTTCGTCCAGTACATTTCGCGGACACTCTTCACCTTCGTTTACAGGAACAACTCCCTGAAATGGAAAATCGGCATCTTCGGTGGTCTGGCCTTCACCGCCATCATCTATTTCATGCTGATCAAGGGACTTGGAAACGTATCGTTCATAAGCGATGCCGCACACGAGTGGATAAATACTCATTCGTGGACCATCTGCGGAATCTGCTTCGTCGTCACGGCCGTCCTTTCCCAGGTCCTCTTTGCATTAAAAGTCAATGTCTTCAAGATACTTGTCCTCACCGGAACATTCGCATTGGCGATGGCTTTCGCGGGCAATGACCTTGTGAACTTCATAGGCGTTCCGCTGGCCGGCTACTCCTCTTTCCAGGATTATTCGGCCAATGCAGGTGGTGACGCGGCCGGCTACATGATGGATTCCCTGAACGGTCCTGCCCATACGCCTGTCCTCTTCCTGATTGCAGCTGGACTGATCATGGTGATTTCCCTCGCCACTTCCAAGAAGGCTTTCAATGTGGTGAAGACCTCCGTGGACCTTGCCCGTCAGGATGCCGGTGACGAGATGTTCGGCTCCTCGAAGATGGCCAGAGTCCTGGTGCGCTTCAGTACCAATACGGCCTCTGCATTGTCAGAACTGGTTCCAAACGGCGTGAAAAGATGGTTCGCCAAGAGGTTTGACAATGAAAATGTCGTCCTTCCTCAGGGTGCGGCCTTTGACGAAATCAGGGCGACGGTGAACCTTGTGGTATCCAGTCTGCTCATCGCTCTCGGAACATCATTGACCCTTCCACTTTCCACGACTTATGTGACCTTCATGGTGGCGATGGGTTCTTCACTTGCTGACAAGGCCTGGGGCCGGGAGAGCGCCGTGTTCCGTATTACAGGTGTTATTTCAGTCATCGGCGGATGGTTCATCACAGCCGGAGCAGCATTTATCCTCTGCTTCTTAGTGGCATTGGCCATGTCGCTCGGCGGTCTGACCATGGCGTCCATCCTCATTGCCCTGTCGATTGTCCTCCTTGTACGCAGCAACATCAAATACAAGAAAAAGCAGGCAGAGGAGAAAGGTGATGTCGTTTTCAATCAGATGATTACCTCAGAGGACAATGCCGAGACTCTCCGCCTTCTTACCCAGCATATACGTCAGGGCCAGAGCCGGTTCCTCGATTTTGTCAATGTTAATTATCTCAATGTTACTGAGGGTTTCATCTCCGAGGACCTGAGCCGACTCCAGAAAGCCGAGTCCGCCATGCGAAAGGAAAGACAGGAACTGAAACAACGCAGGCGCAAGGAAATGCTGGGTCTGCGCCGGATAGATCCTGGTGTGGCGATTGAGAAGAGTACCTGGTTCCACCTGGGCGTGAACAGCTGCGAGGATATGCTTTACAGTTTGAGGCGTATCTGTGACCCGTGCGAAGAACATATTGACAACAGTTTCGTGCCGCTGGAAAAGGACCGTATCAAGGAATTCCTTCCGCTCCGGGATACATTGCTCTACTTGCTCAAGAGGGCAGTCGTAGTAATCTCCACAGAGAATTATACGGACTCTGACAAGCTCCGCGAGCAATGTGAGGAGTTCAAAAGCTGTCTGTCATCTACCAGACAAGGCCAGATAGAGCGGATGCAGACATCCAAGGAAAACATTACTGTCTCCTATGTCTATCTGAATCTGCTTCAGGAAACCCACGAGATAGCAAGCTCGCTGCAGCATCTTCTGCGTGCCTCCAAGCATTTCGCCAAGGAATAATCTGTGAATCGGCGGACTTACTTGTTCAATGAAAAGTGGAAGTCGAGTCCGCCGGTATGGGCAATCTGGACATTTATCGTGCCCCCGTGCAGCAGAACGGCATTCTTGACGATGGCAAGTCCGAGGCCGGTGCCGCCCAATTTCCTCGAGCGCCCTTTGTCCACGCGGTAGAATCTCTCGAACAGATGCGTAAGATGCTCAGGAGGGACACCTGCGCCATTGTCAGAAAAACTGAACCAGAGCTTGTTCTTTTCCTCTTTGAGACATTGGACCGTGATGGTGGTGCCTTCACCGGCGTATGCGATGGCATTGTCCGTCAGATTTCTGAAAATCGAATAGATGAGCTGCTGGCTTCCGTGGACTGTCGTACCCGGCGCAATCAGGATGAGGAATTTCATCTTTTTCGCTTCCATGTCAAGCTCTGTTGCTTTCCTGATGTTCTGGAGCATCGCTTCCACGTCTATTTCCTCAGTGGAGAATGAGGTGAAGGCATCATCGATCTTGGAAAGCAGCGTGATGTCGGAAATCAGATTGCCGAGCCTTTCACTCTGCGCGTGGCATCTTTCCAGGAAATCGTTTCTTGTAGTCTCATCGAGGTCAGGATTGTCAATGATGGTCTCCAGATAGCCCTGAATGCTGCTGACAGGCGTTTTCAGTTCATGGGCAATGTTCTGTGTCAGCTGTCGTTTGAGCCTGGTCTTGTCATCCTCGCTGTTCTGGAGTTTTGCATATAGGTGTACGATGTTCCGGGAAATCTCTCCGAGCTCGTCGTTGGAGAAAGTTATGTCCGCATTCCGGATGTCCTGATTCTTCTCCGCCATGTCCGCGAACTCTCTCAGGTGGCTGATGTTGAGCTGCAGTTTGTACAGATACACGTAGAAGATGAACAGAAGGCTGAGTGACAGGGCAAGCGCAAGGAAAAAATAGTTCCTGTCGGAAGCCAGCATCAGTCCCATCGACACGTCGTAGATGTGTGCAGTCCTGATTATCAGACCGTTGTCCTTGAATAAAGTGGCGGAATAGAACCATTGTCCGCCCAATGTCCTTGACTCCCTCTGCAGGGCATAGCCGCTTCCGTTCTTGAGCGCGTCACTTATCTCATCCCTGTCCAGATGGTTTTCCAGTTCAGAGCCGCCTTCTGTCCCGCTGTCGTACCGGACATTTCCGTCAATGTCCATGATCGTCACGCGGATGTTCTCTTTTTTCAGACGGCTTATATAGTTCCGGAAAATGGTGGAATCCGTCTCGAGAAAGTCGTGGATGTCATTGTTGCAGTCCTGCAGCCTCGTGTTCAGGCTCTCGATCCGATAATTCTTCTCCCTCTGGTACTGGAAGTAGATGAAGCACAATGCGAATGACAGGAACAATATCGATACTGTCAGGAACAGTTTCGAGGCAAGGGAGGAGAACCTGTGTTTCATGACTGTAACTGCTTGTCCTCGAAGCAGTAGCCGTAGCCGTGTCTCGTGGAGATGTTGTTTCCGTATTTGCCGAGTTTCTTGCGCAGGCGGGTGATGTTCACATCGACTGTCCTGCCTAGGACTACCACGTCGTCAGGCCAGACTTTGCCGAGAATCTCATCTCTTGTGAAAACGTGCCCGATGTCGGAAACGAGAATCCTGAGTATTTCAAACTCCGTCTTGGTAAGCTCGGTGTCATTTCCGTCCACAAGTGCTTTCTTTCCGTTCATGTCGAGCGTGAGCGTCTTGTACGAAAGTCTTGCAGGATCGGAAGATGCGGAGCCCACTCTTCGGAGCACGGCATTGACCCTGGATACTACTTCCCTTACGGAGAAAGGTTTGGCGATATAGTCGTCAGCGCCGAGGTCGAAGCCCTTCAGCGTGTCTTCTTCGGTATCTTTGGCAGTGATGAATATGATGGGGATTTTCGCGCTTTCCGGATTCTTTTTCATCATTTGAGCCATCTGGAAACCGGAAATGCCTTCCATCATCACATCCAAGAGCACCAAGTCATAGCCGATGATGCCTCTCATCAATGCGTCCTCTGCCGAAAGTGCCGTGGTCGTTTCATATCCGGCCTTGTCGAGGTTGAATTTCAGGATGTTGCATATATCCGCTTCATCATCGACTACAAGAATTTTTTTTACTCCGTCCATAATGGTTCAGTTTTCGTAAATTTAGTCTTTACTTAATTGTTTTGTTCATGTTAATCTTCGCCTTTTCTTTCAGCTCTTTCAGACTCGGAAGCTCTTCACTCTCATCCTCTCCGTAAATCATGAGCAGCTGGTCTCCGGACTGAAGCTCGACCTGTCCGTCAGGGACGATGAAACGGCTGTCCCTTCTGATGATCACCACCCTCGCATTGTCCGGAAGCTGTATCTCCTTGAGTGTCTTGCCGTTGGACAAATCGTCATCGGAAAGCGTGTAGTCCTGCAGTTTTCCGGCTTCTTCCGGAATTTCCAGACCGAACGTGTCCGGTTCCTTCTCTTCGGGCAATGCCAGGTGAAGCAGTTTGGCCACTCTCGGGATAGACATGCCCTGGAACATCAGCGACAGCAGCGTTATGAAGAACACGATGTTGAATATCTGTTCCGAGCCCGGGATACCTTCCACTATCGGGTATGTGGCGAAAATAATCGGCACAGCGCCCTTCAGGCCCACCCAGGACGTGAAAATCTTGGCCTTGAATGAGATTTTCCTGAACGGGAGCAGGCACAGCAGCACTGTCAGCGGCCTTCCCACGAATATCAGGAACAGACCGATAAGCAGCGCAATCGGTGCCACGGTCATCATCTCCTTAGGATTTACGAGCAGACCGAGCGTGAGGAACATACCTATCTGCATGATCCAGGTCATACCGTCCATGAAGGAAAGGATTTCCTTTCTGTGGTTCATCGGCTTGTTTCCTATGATGAAGCCGGCAATGTAAACTGCCAGATAGCCGTTGCCCTGTATCATCTGGGTCAATGAGAATGTGAACATGCTGACCGCAAGCAGCAGAATGGAGTACAGCGGCGTGCTGTTCAGCTTGATGCGTGTGAGAGACCATACGGTCGCAAGTCCCATCAGGACGCCCGTGAGGCTACCGATAGTCATCTGCTTGGTCAATGTCCAGGTCACTCCGAGTATCATCTGGCTATAGTCGATGCCCTCTATTCCGGCCGCAGGGTCGAAAAGGAGTTTGGCTATCTGTATCAGCACGATGGTAAGGACATAGGCCATCGGGTCATTACTACCGGATTCGAGCTCCAGCATCGGCCTGAGGTTCTCCTTCAGCTTCATCTTGCTGTTTTTCAATATGCTGAACACCGAAGCCGAATCTGTGGAAGACATCACTGCCGCGAGCAGGAAGCACATCACGATGGACAGCGAAAGTCCGATTTTCTCGATTCTGGACAGGAAGAATATGAATGCTCCAGTGATGATGACCGTCAGCAGTACACCGACCGTGGACAGCACGATTCCCGGTGCCGCCACCGGTTTTATGTCCTTGTACTTGGTCTCCAGACCACCTGTGAACAGGATTACGCACAGGGCCACGATACTGAGGAACTGGGCCAGGTTGTAGTTGTCGAACACCAGTCCGAGTCCGTCACTGCCGAAGAACATTCCCACGAGCAGGAAGATAAGCAATGAAGGAACTCCGTATTTGCTTCCTGTCTTGGACACGACAATCGCCGTGAAAACCAGGATGGAGCCTATCAGGAATATGTTTTCAGATGTGAAATGTATAATGGAATCCATATTTGTCAGATTTTGTCGTCAATGTTGAATTCTCTGCACCATTTGGTCAGTCCGCATTCTTCGCAATGCGGTTTGCGGGCTGTGCAGATATATCTTCCCTGCAGGATCAGCCAATGATGGGCGATTGCCCGCTTGTCTTTGTCAATGTTCTTTTCCAGTTCTTTTCCCACCGCGTCAGGCGTCTTTCCGTCCGACAGTCCGAGTCTGTGCGATACTCTGAAAACGTGCGTGTCCACTGCTATCACAGGCTTGTCATAGACGATGGATGCGATTACATTGGCAGTTTTTCTTCCTACTCCCGGCAGTTTCATGAGCTGGTCAATGTCAGACGGCACTTCGCCTCCGAAGTCATTGACAAGCATCTGGGCCATCCCTATCAGGTGCGCGCTCTTGTTTCTCGGGTAGGATATGCTGCTGATCAGCGGAAAAACCTCGTCGAAAGATGCTTCTGCGAGGGTTTTCGGGTCCGGGAACCTATTGAAAAGCTCCGGCGTGGTCATGTTTACACGCTTGTCTGTGCATTGGGCCGACAGGATGACGGCGATGAGCAGATGGAAAGGGGAGTCGTAGTGCAATTCTGTTTCAGCGACCGGTATGTTCTCTTCAAACCAGCCGACAACTCCTTTGTATCTTTCCTTTTTTGTCATCGTTCTCTATTTCAATTCTTTGCAGGTCTCGTCCTTGCATATCAGGACCCGGCCCGGGAACTTGTCGAAAATGGACTGGTTGTGCGTGACCATCACTACGGCAGTGCCCCTCGTGTGGTTTATGCCGGTGAGAAGTTTCATGATGCCCTCCGCAGTCTCATTGTCCAGGTTGCCCGTAGGCTCGTCGGCTATAATGACTTCAGGCTCATTGAGCAATGCCCTTGCAATGGCGATTCTCTGCTGTTCTCCACCAGAAAGCTGATGTGGCATCTTGTGCGATTTGCTGCTCATGCCAACGCTTTCGAGCACCTCCTCAATCCGCTTTGTCATCGCCACGCGGTCTTTCCATCCTGTGGCTTTCAGCACGAACGTCAGATTGTCCTCCACTGTCCTGTCCATAAGCAGCTGGAAGTCCTGGAAAACGACTCCGATTTTCCTTCTCAGATAAGGTATGTCCTTGTCCTTTATGCCGTTGAGCTGGTAACCGCAGACTTTTCCGCTACCTTTCTTCAGCTGGTTTTCCGCTATTATTGTCCTTATTATGGAGGTCTTGCCTGTGCCGACCTTTCCGACTATATAGACGAAATCTCCGTTGTAAACGTTCATGTCCAGGTCGTAGATGACCGGATTCTCGCCGTTCAGGATTTCAGCGTCATGAAAAGATATGACAGGCTCTGATGACCTGTTCAGCCCGCCAATTCCTTCATCGGTTGTCTTGTCGTCAATTTGTGTCATATCATTGTGTCTTTTAACTGTTTAGGGTTCTTTCCGACAGGGATTGAACCAGACCTCTAATTTACTGAATTTTCAAGAAATCTGAAATGCCTTTCACTGCTTTTTTTGCAGATTCTACGGCTTCCACCACTGTTGCCGGTCCTAAAATGTAGTCTCCTGCGATAAATACGCCAGGCAGTGAGGTCTGCTGCCCTTCGTCAGCAGTAAGCCAGCCGTTCGTGAATTCCGGCTTTTCGTCACCGAATATGCTGTAGTCCACGTTTGCGCTGATGGCTACTAACATTGATCCGAATTCCACTTCATGGTCGCTTCCTTCTATCATTCTGGTGGCTATCCTGCCGTCACTTTTCACGACATTCTCGCATTTTCTCATCACGGCCTTGTTTCCGCGGATTTCCACTGGCACTTCGAAGAGGCAGAATTTGATGCCTTCGTTGATGGCTTCCTGCACCTCCATGGAGTTGGCGGGCATGTTCTCAAACGTCTTCCTGTAATATACTGTGGTGTCATAGCCGGCTCTCTTGGCAGTGCGGCAGGCGTCCATCGTGACATTGCCGCCGCCGATGACCAGTACATTGTCCTTCAGCCGATAAGCGGACGGGTTCTTCAGGTAATCCAGGGCATAGATTATATCCGGATGTTCCTCGCCCGGTATGTCCAGCCTTCTCGGTACAGAAGCACCGCAGGCTATCAGGACAGCGTCGAACTCTCTGCGTATCTCGCTGAATTTCACAGCATTGACATCTACCCCTCCGGCGAAGCCGACTCCTGCTTCCTGCAGAATCCTGTCATACTGGTCAATGATTTCGCGCTCCAGTCTGAATTCCGGAATTCCGTATCTCAGTACACCTCCCGGTCTTTCGTTCTTGTCGAAAATCGTGACGTCGCAGCCTTTTTCCCTCAGTTCCAGAGCGGCCGTGATGCCTGCAGGACCTCCGCCGATGACGGCGACTTTCTTTCCGTTGTCAATGCCGGTGCGCGGATGCACTTTCTTCAGATAGGGTATGGAGATCTCCGCTTCGATGCTGTGCCAGTCGATAGGCATTTTTCTCGCATTTAGTACGCAATGCCCGTAACAGCTTTTTTTCCAGTCACATACGAGGCTCGTGACTGCTGAGAAAGGATTGTTCTCATAAAGCATCTGCGCGGCTTCCTCTATTCGGTCTTCCCTGTATAGTTTCATTGCGGCAGGAACATCTGTTCTGACTGCACATGCTGCCGAGCATTTAGGCACTTTGCACAACAGGCACCTGCCCGCTTCCGTATTCTTCATTTCTATTCCCATCTATCTTATTCTCTGTCAATGTGGTGCGCGGAATCCTCCCCGCCCCGTATATTCCAAACCCTCAAAGATAATAATTTCCCTCGATTTATTGAATTCCTATCATTGTATTAAGATTGGGTGCCTCTTTTTTTGTAAGAGCCTGCAAGAGCATCATTCCTTTGGCCGTCAGAAGGTATTTCTGGCGAGGATGCCTGGGCGAATCCGGATAAAGAGGGCGTATGAAACCTGCATTTATGGATGGAGAAAGATAGACTTTCAGGAAATTGTCACGTCCTGTCAGCCGGATGCGCTTCATCATCTCTTTTACGGATAATTCATTGTCCCCAACAATGCGAATCAGAGTCGCGATATTTGGATTGTCCGTGTGGAACTTATCCTGAACTTGTCCTGAACTTGTCCCGAGCTTGTCCTGTGCTTGTCCTGCACTCGAGGACAATTCCGGCTGTATGCTCCATTCTGGGCTAGGATGAATGTGAAGGTAGCGGTTCCTGAGATCCCAATGCTCGCCAAGAAGCAGATTGCGGAAAAATCGCTCAAGATAGACAGGCGAATAGTCGATGCCTTTCACAAGATTCTTATAGTTTGCCCTCACCAGTGCATTGCGGAAATACCAGGAATGGTTTGCGAAAAGTTCATTATTGATGTCGAAGCCTACGGAACGGAGATATTGTATGGTAAAGACAGCTGTGGTGCGCGTGTTTCCCTCGCAGAATGCATGGATTTGCCATATCCCGGAGACAAAGCTTGTCAGGTGGGCGATCATTTCGTCCCGGGAGATTCCTTTGTAACTGTATGCGCGTTCTTGCGCGATGTCATATTCCAAGGCCCGGTGCAAATCTTCCCAATTCAAGTAACTGACAGACGCTCCTTCAAGCACCCATTCTTTCTTCGAGATGTCATAGTCGCGAACTCTTCCGGCATGTTTGAATACACCGTCAAAAATTCTCCGGTGCAAAGATATGATACCGTTCGCACTGAAATCGAATGTTCCAGAAGATAATATCTTAGTGATGTTTACTGAAACCTTATCAGCTTCTTCATTGTCAGTATCGCCGCGATCACGTGCGGTTCTGGTAGTATAGTATTGTTGCAGGAGATCACGGGCTTCGTCTATAGTAATGTCGCCTTCGATGTTCCTGCGGGCCGTAAGCTGAAGGTATTCGGATGTCTTCAACCCATCTACAGCCTGTAGTCCGATGGCGACACGCCAAGCCTCCGCTTTGTCTTTTTGGGCGGGTTCCCCTTGCCTGATGTACTGATCGAAGTCAAGATATTTCTGTTCTTTTGTCATTTGTCTTATTTCTATGTTCTAGCCAATGCGCTCCACATCAGTGAAACTGTCCATGTTAACAAAAATAGTAAATATTCTTAACCCATCTACTGAATCGTAAATACAAATAAAATTTTTTCATGAAATTTTATAACTTCGACGCGGCCCTTCCGCCTATCAGAGCCGCAGCTTGCTTGGAGCCCGGCAGCCGGTGCAACGTACTAAGATTGAGTGCCGCGGACGTAATGAGGTAATTCGGCTGGAATTATCATGGAGATTTCGCATAATCCTGCTACGGCGCCGTTCTCTTTCCAGGCACTCTGGAATATCATCTTGAGTACGCCGTTCTTTTCAATGGTGTAGGAATTTGTGCCGCCTTCTGCCAGCAGCTTCCTGATTATTCCCATCGCATGCTCATTGTGGCAGTCGAACAGGTTCTTTCCCACAAGATTTCCATGTTTCTTGTACTGTTCCACCGCCCGGTCATTCATATAAACGATAATCCCGTTCTTGTCGCAGACCGTAATGCTGCAATTCAGCTCTTTAGCCCAATCTGGTATCATATTTCTGTGTTTTATAATTTACAACATATTTGCGCTCCGATAGCCAAAGTTAAGTAATCATTACAAATAACTTGGTAATCTTTACTCGTTTTTTCGGTCTATATTCCTCTTCTCATCAGTCGTGTACGTCCAGTACACTCCTTCTTCGAAAAGAAATCTATCCTCGAAAATACTTCACAAATCTTTACCAACTTATTTTTCATGCTTACTAAGTGATTTTTAAAAATATCCTGAGCTGTCGCTTGATGAATTTGATGGATCAATCAATGTGGAATGTGCTCAGACTCCGTAATTCTTATAATATTTCAGGAGATAACTCCGCAAATCTTTTAAGATTTAGGGAATTTACGTATATTTGCATATGAAACTATAAAACTTTGACGCCATGATAAAGAGAGCAATTGAAGAAAGAATACACAACGCCCTTGCAAAGAAAAAGATAGTAACCATAATGGGACCACGACAGGTTGGAAAGTCAACACTTGCAGGTGCCATGATTCCCGAGGATGCAGACGACCTTGAAATCAACGGGGACAATACGGATGTGCAGACCATGTTCGTAAACGTAGATGATACCAAGATGAAAGTTCTCATCGGCAACAAGAACTTTCTCTTCGTTGACGAGGCTCAGAAGATCGGGAATGTCGGCAATATGCTCAAGATTGTAGCTGAGAAGTTTGATGATGTAAAGGTCATTGTCACCGGTAGTTCTGCTTTTAAATTGGCAGAGGCCGTAAACGAGTCTTTGACAGGACGGAAGCGTGAATTCAGACTTTATCCTCTCTCTTTTAAGGAAATGGCGGATGAAACCAGTGTGCTTGAAGAGTCACGTATGATTGATCACCGCCTCATTTATGGGTACTATCCCGAAGTCGTGACGTCCCCTGGCGACGAAAAGGAAGTCATTAAAGAACTCATTGACAGTTATCTCTACAAAGACGTCCTGGAGGAGAACGAAATTGCCAAGCAGGACAAACTTGTCAGACTGGTGCAGGCTTTGGCTTTCCAGATAGGATCGACTGTATCTGCCAATGAACTGGCCGGTCTTGTAGGTGTCGATGCTAAAACGGTAGAACGTTATATTGACATTCTGGAAAAGTGCTATATCATCTTCACCCTCCCATCTTACGCAAAGAATCAGCGTAATGAACTTAAATTTGCCCGTAAAATATATTTTTGGGATATGGGAATCCGCAATGGAGTGATAGGAAATATGGCTCCGGTATCTCTCAGATCCCCTGAGGAACTTGGTCATATGTGGGAAAACTTCTTGATTGCAGAACGTATCAAACGCAACGATTATGCTGGCAGAACCTTTGTTCAGCATTACTTCTGGAGGACTCAGCAGAAGAAAGAGGTGGATCTCATTGAAATTGAGGATGGCATGATGACAGGATTTGAAATCAAGAGGAAGGAAGGCAAACGTGTAGGTGCACCTGCCTCATTTACGGCAGCTTACCCTGACGCGCGTTTTGAGTGCGTTACTCCAACTGATCTGATGTCATTCTTGATGTGATTGGCGAAACGTCAGATAGTTTGATGGATAGTCGGGAGTCAGTGCATAGACAAATAAGGTGCAAAGAGCTGAATCGTAAATACAAATAAATTATATCACATATATTTCATGAAATTTTATAACTTTGACGTGGCCTTTACGCCTATCAGAGTCTTAGTAAAATACATAAACAGTCGTGTTAATGAATAAGGATGTCGCATTGGTGCTTTCAAGTGGTGGTCCGAGAGGTTTTGCGTATATCGGCGCCATCGAGGAACTGGAAAGCAGGGGATATAATATCACTTCCGTTGCAGGGTGCTCTATCGGCTCGTTGGTCGGCGGAGTTTATGCTGCCGGCGGGCTGGATGAGTTCAAGGAATGGCTGTATGATCTGGACAATGCCAAGTTGCTCTCACTGTTGGACCTGTCGATCAGCAAAAGCTATCTCGTGAAAGGGGCGAAGGTGATAGAAGAGATAAAGAAAATAGTCCCTGAAGTCAATATCGAGGACCTGCGGATTCCTTATCGTGCAGTGGCAACGGACCTCTATACCGGTGAGGAAGTCGTGTTCAGCGAGGGTCGGCTGTTCAATGCCATAAGGGCATCGATTTCCATTCCGTCATTGTTCCGTCCCGTCAAATACGGTTATCACACATTGATAGATGGTGGCATCGTCAATACCATGCCGCTCAGTCTGGCTGTCCGTAACGGGCATGACATTTTGGTCGCCTTCGACGTGAATCAGATTGACTCAGAGAAGATTGCGAGCTATCTTAAGGAACTCGAGGACGTCCGTAATGAAGGTGAGGAGTTCAGGTCCGGGGAACTGGACACGATAGGAGACCTTGCCATGCGGAAAGGCGTTTCGCTCATTGACCGTGTGCGCATGCTGGGTGATGAGGCGCAGAAGGCCTACAAGGGAGTGCTTGAGATTGGCCGGAGGACCAGAGAAATCGAGGATGCGGTCAATGATGAGAGAATCCCGACTGGTGACAATTATTATTCAATATTGACGAGGACATTCTCTCTCATGAACCACACCATCGCGCGCCAGTCCATCCAGCTCTACAAGCCTGATGTCGTGGTGAATATGAATTTCGATACCTATGGAGCAATCCCCGATTATGCCAAAGGCGAGGAAATTGCCGCCAAAGGCCGTGAACTGATGTCCGCCGCCCTCGACGAATATGAGCGGACTGCACACGCGGAGTAAAGACCGCATTTAAACAACTTTGTATTATACTGAAAAAGGTTGACTCATAAAAACGAGTTAATCAAGATGAAGTTACGTACAGA
>ERZ780041.11-NODE-11-length-58569-cov-7.605_pt1 | contig 58569 bp, 46 predicted proteins | sample MGYA00511925_ERZ780041 | MGnify/ENA primary metagenome ERZ780041 (study PRJEB29588, sample SAMEA2157270) | human gut metagenome | biome: human gut; feature: human-associated habitat; material: faeces | place: Denmark | collected 2008/2010 ...
GGCTCTAACTTACCGCACTCGGTAGTAGAGGAATGCATAATACACAGGGCTTTCCCCCTGACCCATACAACCCGCGATTTTTGTAAAATATAGGGGAACAGATTCCGCTGCTTGATTATAAATCATATTGGCGATATGCGCCACATTTCACAAGTACTTGTTCAATTCGGAAACTAAAAGATGTACCGTAGTTGAAGACTCCTCTGCAGCAGGGTTACCTGCGGAAATCTCAGAAAGAATCACCTCTGCATTTCTTATTGCCTGCGGCTGACGAGCCAGCAGATAATTGTATAAATCCGATGCAAACCCCTCTTTCTTGCGATATTCCATACCAAGAAATTTACCGAGCATCTCCGAATATAGATTTCTGTGAATTCGGCCACGATAAGGATTAAAATGCAGAAGAAACCAGTATTCAAACGCCTGGTTGCTATATGCCACATTGAAGCAGTTTCTCTTTGCCAGGTCAATAGCCAATTGAAATCATTTGCAGGAAAATCATCCTTGTCAAATACGACCCAGCATTGATCATATACTCTTCTTTTTTGTTTGTCCGCCTTCCGAATACTGATTGCCTTATTGACAAGGCTGACTGTATTCATGGCTTGCCCTAAATGCATAGCAATAGCAAAGGTAATGGCTTTTTAATATATGCTATCTTGCACGACTAAAAAATGTCAGAATTGGCATTTTTTAGTCGTGATGGCTTGGCGACATGAATTAAATCTGCTACCTTTGCATTACCAAAAAGTGCCAATATTGGCAAAAATAAGGAATGACATGGAAGAGATAAAAAGAGACAGATATCTTAAGCAGTTGATAGATAGCCAGCAAAACGGCTTTATCAAAGTGATTACCGGAATCCGCAGATGTGGTAAGTCATATCTGCTGAATGTTTTATTCTATCACTATTTGTTGGATAATGGAGTGGCTAAAGACCATATCATCCGCATTGATCTTGAAGACCGTTTGAACAAAGAGCTACGAAATCCTGATACAATGCTCCATTATGTTCATGATAGGATTAAGGATAGTCAGCCGTACTACATCATTATAGATGAAGTGCAACTGATGGATGAGTTCGTGGATGTATTGAACAGTTTCCGTCATATTGATAATGCTGACACATATGTAACAGGCAGTAACTCTCACTTCCTATCTTCAGATATACCCACAGAGTTCCGAGGCCGAGGCGAAACGATACATGTGAATCCACTGTCTTTTTCCGAATTCTATTCTGCCATTGGTGGTGATAAACAAGATGCATGGCGTGAATATTACACCTATGGTGGTTTGCCCCTTATCCAATCATTTGACACAGAACAGAAGAAAATAGGATATCTTAAAAACTTGTTTGAAACAGTATATTTGGCTGATATTATAGAGAGGCATAAGGTACAGAACGAAGACGAAATGCGCGAGTTGGTGCTCATTATGGCTTCTTCCATTGGCTCGCCATGCAATCCGACAAAACTATCAAACACCTTCAAAAGTGTAAAGAATGTCAATATCTCAAACAAGACCATTTCAAATTATCTCAATTACTTATCTGAATCGTTCCTTCTAAACAAGGCAATCCGCTACGATATAAAAGGTAAGAAATATATCAATACACTCTCCAAATACTATTTCTCAGATATAGGTTTGAGAAATGCCATTCTGGATATGCGTCAACAAGAGGAGACGCATATCATGGAAAACATCATTTACAATGAGCTTATCACACGTGGCTATAGTGTGGATGTCGGAATGGTGGAAATAAAGAAGCAAGACAAGGACGGCAAGTGGGGCCGCATCCAACTGGAGGTGGATTTTATCGCCAGTCTCGGTAGTAAAAAGTACTATGTACAATCAGCCTTGTCAATTCCAGATAGGGAGAAAGAGATACAAGAATCCCGATCACTGATGAGCATAGATGACTCTTTCAAGAAGATTATCATTGTTAAAGACCACATCATGCCCCGTCGAAATGAAGAAGGTATTCTTACAATTGGGCTTTTCGATTTCTTGCTCAAAGAAAACAGTTTGGATATATAGCCTCTGAATAAAGTGTTTGTGTGGGGTAAGAGAATTCCTCCGATTTCTGCGTAAACAAACTGTTTGAGCCCATTTCTGAAGAAAAAATCATCCAACTAATTTTAGAATAGCATATGAATATGAGATATTTTGCAGTGATTGTGCTGTTTATAGCAAGCCTGACAGGTGCTAAAGCCAAAAACAACATCAGCGTCGACTATACGGAAGAGAGCGAATTGGTCAGCGTTATAGCCCACCTTGCCAAAGTGCCTGGATATATATGGCCAGAAGAGCAGGCTGGAATCATTGATTATTTTCACCAAGTAGACAGCACCTTCGCACCCTATTCCAATCATCCCATCATGGCTTTTGTGGCAGACAGTCTGGTGAGGCAGGGCTTTGGCTATCATGTTCCGGTCGCCATGGCGCTACGCCTGAAGCTGAAGAATGGCAAGCTACATTATAATACGGACTTGGAGCCTGACTTCAACCATTACTATCGGGGCATTACTCCACAACACGAAAAAAAGCTTATCGCTCTACTTGAGGATTTCTATAAGAAAGCTCATTTCCATTCTTTCTTCAAGAAGAATAAGCCCCTCTACAATGCCTGTAAACAAGCCATGCAACAGCAGTTGGTAGACAAGATTGACTTGGATTGGTACAAGTCGTTCTTTGGCCCTATCGACAATGTCTCTTTCCATATCTATCTCGGTCTGCTAAACGGTCCGGGCAACTATGCCATTCCGCAGAAAACCAAAGATGGCTCGGAAATAAAGAACGCATTCATGGGTTGCGCCGACCGCAATGCTACTGGAGATATTTACTATGGTGAGGCGTATACACTGCCTGTCATTATTCACGAGTTCAACCATTCTTTTTGCAATCCTCTAAACGAGGAATTTTGGGATGACATCAAGGACAAGATGATTGCATTCTACAATCAGAACGCCTCCTTTTATGCTCGGCAAGCCTATGGCGACCCACTCACGGTGGCAAACGAGATGTTCGTTGAGGCCTGCGTGATGAGATACCTTGCCACACACCCTGTGCAGTTCACACAGGAGAGCATTCAGAAAATCAGAAAGATTTATCAAATGCAAAATGCATCCGACGAGGAAATCGTGGCCGGCTATTACGAGACACAGATTAACATCCGTGAAGTATACAAAAAGTTCTTTATGATCCGTGACATAATGAAAGCATTTGAAGAGCGCGAGGCAAACACGGTCAGCTTCCCTACCATGCGCGATTTTATGCCAAAATATATAGAAGCTATCAATGCTTATCAAGAAAAATAAAAGTGAACTGACAAAGAGTTTATCCTGTCAATTCATAATTTCTGCGTAAACAATGCGTAAACAAACTGTTTGAGTCATGGATATTCAATGGTGTAGTATAATATATCAAGTGAAGATAACCCGTTGATAATCAATGAAAGTTTATAATAACTAAATATCACGGACTATCGTTCTATTGGTCTCATAATCATCTGTTCCTCTCAAAAACTCTTTCCATTTCCCCAATTATAGGTGTAGCACCATAGCGGCCATTAATATAGTCCCTGTCAAAAGCGGCATTGCTCCGTACCTTGTATTCTGCAAGAGAATATAGGGAGGTGGCGCCAAGACCATCCTTTTGGGTGAACCAAACCTGGTCCCGCCTCAGCAGGCCCGCTCCAAGAAGATAGGTGTCGTGCGTGGTGAACAACAGTTGCGCGCCTTTAGGATTGGTCTTGGAAGAGTTGAACAACATGATGATTTTACGAACAAGCAGGGGATGGAGTTTTGAATCAAGTTCATCAATGATTACCCTCTTGCCGTTGTCCAATGCATCAATAATCGGATAGGCCAACGAGAAATACTTGATAGTGCCTTCAGACTCATTCTTGTTGAAAGGAAACGAGACATTTCCAGATTCGCGGCCTTCCTCATCAAATTGGCGATGGCTGCTGATAATCTTGTTGTCAATCTTCAAGATGCTGTCAATGCCAAGGTCCGCATAACGCGCAAAATCCGTAATCCTTTCACGCACACCATCGTCATCCAGATGTCTTATCGCCTGTTCCCACAAGTGTTCATCCTTACTACAGAAAAGCACTTGAGTGTCTGATAGCCAATTAAGTATATCTACGGATTTCGGGTCATTGAACTGGGCAGCAGTTGACAGGACAAGCGCATTGTCCCTGATCATCTTCCTGTCTACGATTTCTTGTATGAGTGGACATTTAGAATGGACAGACACCACGCCATTTTCCCGATAGAACAATTCCACCTCTTTTGCGCGTTTTCTGTTGGCACGTTGATATAACCATTCTTCCCTGACGGACTTTCTGTCCACTTCAAATCCGAACCTATAGATAAAGTCGCCAACGATAAAGGTAGCTTCCATTGTCGTAGGCTCATTCTCAGTTTGCGTATTAAGCCTGAATCCCTCCACATCGATCAACTTTCCCGCCTGACCACTGATGAACGAGTCCGTAATAAACCTTTTATAAAACGACAAGGCTTTCAACACGTTTGACTTTCCTGAAGCGTTGGCGCCATAAATGACAGCACTTCGCAGAACCGACAGCCCAATCGCAAGTTCATTTATAAGATCATTCTCTTCCTGCAATGATTCCTTGAGCGTAGAAGCAATAAATGAGAGCTTGGCCTCATCTTTCAATGAAAGAAAATTCTTGACACAAAATTCCAAAAGCATACACTTAACTGTGATTTATGTTAAATTTTGACAAAAAAAAGACTTTTCTCTGAAAAACAAGAAAGATGTGATAAAATTAATGATTGCGAGTCTATATTATACTTGCATTTGTGTACACATCAAGAAATTGGAACAATGGTATATCCTATACTTCTCGTGGAATATCGAAGCATTCAATCAATTTCATTTGTGTACACATTTGCCTTCACCTTTCTGGTATTTTAAAATCATTCAAAATAAATGCGGTAGGACATCCAAAGCCTATCATATTCCATAAATTACCACTATCCGGCACAAAATGCCGGGAAATGCCATATGTAAAAACGCCTCATTTTTATAGAGACATGAAATCATACTAATCGTATGTTATGGAAGTGTCTCTATTTCTTTAGATTGTCCACCAGAATATCCACGGTAGTACATGGATTGTGTGAGGCATAATCAGTTCCGGAATAAGCCAATCTAAGATTTTGGGCCCTCAATACTGCATTTTCTTGGCTTCCGTATTTCCGGAGGATGTCATACATCACATCTCCTCCCTTCTTATATGTGAACTCCGGTACATGCCGCCTTATCTCTCTTTCGAGGATGTCAATGTACTGGCGACGACTCACCGACGTTCTCAGGTCAATGAAATGCAAGCAGAACCAAAGCTCGAAGGATTCATTAGACCAGGCACATTGAAAACCGGCTTTCTCGGCAAGCAGTATCGCTTCATTGAAATCCTCATTGTCATCCTTGTCGAATACCAGCCATTTATAGTCGAAGGTGCCCAAATCTCGAATTCTAAGCGCTTCCTCAAGCAACTTTTTTGTGCTGCGGTCAGCGCCGACAACCTGCACCCGTGAGCGTCTGCTCGTAAAGTGTCGAAAATATTCAGGTTCAGTCTTAGTTCCCTCGCTTACTATCAGAAAGCTATAAAAAAGTTCTCGGGTACCCTCTTTACGCCGTGACTTTGTTCCTGCGTGTCTTGAAGATAGTTCTTCACGCTGTTTCTTTGTCAGATGTTTTGCCATAGCCCAGTTCTCCTACAAATATGGAATCGCTCCATACCGCCCATTGATATAGTCCTTTTCATAACTGCGGTCGTTGCGGACCTTTACGCCGGAAGCATCCTTGAATTCGACAAGCGAGTATAGGTCTGTGGATGCCGTCTCATCCTTTTCGGTAAACCATATCTGATCACGACGAAGGAACTTGTTGTCAAGAAGATTGGTGTCATGAGTCGTGAATATCAGTTGCGAACCCATCGGATTGGTTTCTTTGCTATTGAAAAGGGATATGAGCATTCTGGTAATCATGGGGTGCATACTGCTGCCGAACTCATCGATTACAAGCACGCGGCGGCTGGACAGGGCTTTGACGAAAATCGGTGCCATGTCGAAAAGTTTGTTAGTCCCGTTGGACTCGGTGTCGGAAAGGGACATTGATATCTCACCAGTCACTTTCCCGCTTGCATCATATACTTTATGAGTCGTCACTGCCCTGATGGAAGGGTTGTCCACCCTTCTGATAGTCTCAAATCCGAGTTTGAACCTTGAAAGGAAAGAGTTCAGTTCGTCGTCTGAAATCGAGATCGCCTTTTCGGAGAGAGTTTCCGATTTATCTCCATCGAAAACGGCAAAACCTTTAAGTTCGCGCATAATGAGGCCGGCAATTCTGTCATTGAACGCGTCAGCCACAGAAAGGAACAGAGCATTGTCCCGGGTCCTTTCCACCATATCTTCCGCAGATTTGTAGTGAGATGTGACTCCAATGCCGTCTTCCGAACGGACAAACAGACATTTTTCACGACCCTTATTGCCGGTTTTGAAGTACAGATACTCTTCGCATATCCTATCTTTCTTTGCTGAAAATCCATAGCGATACCAATCATCATCTATAAGAAGTTCTATCTCGAAGCAGGAAGGCTTTGTGCGGCTATCCTCGTCAAACATAAAAGGCGCCATCGGCAGTTCTTCAGACGAATTGTAACTCGCAGAATCATATACAGTCGTGAGAAATGTACGTATAGCCTCTATCAAATTGCTTTTTCCGCTTGAATTGGCTCCGTACAGCACCGCAGAAGGAAGGACGGACAGTCCAACCGTCGAGAACAGAGACTCCTCATATTCTTTAATTGTCGCAGCTGTTAAATCCAATGTCTTTTTTACCTTGAAAGACCGGAAATTAGATAATGTAAAACTCAGTAGCATATCAGTCGTTTTCTGCAAAGTAAGTGAAAAAATCACATAAACTCAAGTTTTATGAGAAAATTTCTCATAAAATATAAACTTTGACGTAAAATCAATTAAATAATTCCCTTGGGCAATAATAATCATTGCAAATTCAGGTCAATGAGCCAGTAGCCGAAGAAAGCGGCGAGAAGGCCGAGGACAATGCTGAGGGCGACATAGAGCCCGAACATCAGGAAGTTTCCTGACTGGAGCATTGACAGACTTTCATTGGCGAAAGTCGAAAAGGTGGTGAATCCGCCGCAGAAGCCCGTGGTCAAAAGCAGGCAGAGGCTGCCGGAGGTGGAGGAGAATCTGGAGAACAGTCCGTACAGCAGACCGATCAGAAGACAGCCTGCTATATTGACAATGAACGTGGACAGCGGGAATCCGCCGGACGGCCTGACCAGCAGAGATATGACGTAACGCAGTGCGCCGCCGACAAAACTGCCGGCACCGACTAGCAATATCGATTTCAACATAGGTGATGACCTGTTATCTTCTCTTCATGCGTGCTGCGAGAGAGCCGTCCATGGCGCCCTTCATCAGCTTGCGTGTGCCTTCGAACTGCTTCAGAAGACGGTTCACCTCCTGGATGGACGTGCCGCTGCCGTCTGCGATTCGCTTGCGCCTGCTGCCATTGATAAGTTCGGCATGCTCACGCTCGTAAGGGGTCATTGACATGATTATCGCCTCGACGCTCTTGAAAGCGCTGTTGTCAATGTCCACGTCTTTCAAGGCCTTGCCTACGCCCGGAATCATGGAAGCCAGGTCCTTGATATTACCCATCTTCTTCACCTGCTGGATCTGGTTGTAGAAGTCCATAAGGCTGAACTGGTTCTTGGCAAGTTTCTTCTTGAGTTCACGTGCCTGTTTCTCGTCATACTGCTCCTGTGCCTTCTCCACGAGGGTAACGACGTCACCCATACCGAGGATACGGTCTGCAATACGTGCCGGATGGAACACGTCCAGGGCGTCGATTTTCTCGCCGGATGAAATGAACTTGATCGGCTTGCCCACTACGGCCTTGATGGACAATGCCGCACCGCCACGGGTATCACCGTCCATCTTGGTAAGGACAACTCCGTCGAAATCGAGGACGTCGTTGAAGGCTTTGGCTGTCTCCACAGCATCCTGACCTGTCATCGCATCGACCACGAACAGGGTTTCCGTCGGGTTCACCGCCTTCTTGATGGCAGCGATCTCGTCCATCATCTCCTGATCGACCGCCAGACGTCCCGCGGTATCGACAATCACTACTGAAATGCCTTCAGCCTTGGCTTTGGCGACAGCATTGCGTGCTATCTGAACCGGGTCCTTCACGCCTTCTTCGGTGTAAACCGGAACGCCGGCCTGCTCGCCCATGACCTTCAACTGGTCGATGGCTGCAGGACGATATACGTCGCAGGCTGCGAGGAGCACTTTCATTCCGCGCTTGGATTTGCAGAGGTTCGCAAGTTTCGCTGTGAATGTGGTCTTACCAGAACCCTGAAGACCGGAAATCAGGACAATGCCCGGATTGCCTTTCACGTCAATGTCCTGGGCACCGCTGCCGATGAACTCGGCCAGTTCGTCATGGACGATCTTGACCATCATCTGCTGAGGCTTGACGGCTGTGAGGACGTTCTGTCCCATCGCCTTGTCTTTCACGCGGTCGCAGAATTCTTTGGCGACTTTGTAGCTGACGTCGGCATCGAGGAGTGCCTTGCGGATATCCTTGACGGTCTCAGCGACATTGATTTCTGTTATTTTTCCTTCTCCTTTGAGAATCTTGAATGACCTCTCGAGTCTTTCTGATAGGTTTTCGAACATATGTTATTCTATTTTTTATTTCAATTTCAAGTCATCCGAGAACACTGCCGGGGCAAGGTCCCGAAGGTTGTAGCGGCTGCTCATCACGCTTCCGTAGGCGCCGGTGCTGCGGATGGCGAGGATGTCGCCCCGCTTGCTGTAGGGCAGTTCGCGGCCTTCGCCCCAGACGTCGCTGGATTCGCAAACCGGACCGACCACGTCATATAATCTCAATCCCCCCTGAACCCCCTTTTCAAGGGGGCGATCACGGCCTACGGGCTCCTTGTTTTTCATTGGGACTCTGTCCCAAACCCTGACGCTCCGCGCGGCCTTTGCGTCCTCCACGTATTTGCTCTCGCAAATACCCGGACCCGGCCGGTCGTCTGATGACGACTTGCTATAGTTTTTCATTTCGTCTGATGACGACTTGTTTACGTAATATGCAGAGAGGTTCTCGATCTTGTGGTAGGCACCGTAGAGGGCGGGGCGGATGAGGTCGTTCATGCCGGCATCCATGATGAGGAACGTCTTCGTCTCACCGCTTTTCACGAAGAGCACACGCGTGATCAGCGAACCGCATTGCGCCACCATCGAGCGGCCCGGCTCAATGCTCACACTCTGTTCCGGTCTGCGCCTCAGTTTTCGGTCGATGATACTGAACCATTTCTCGAAATCCGGCACCGGGTTCTCATCCGGCTCATCATAATCCACACCCAGACCGCCGCCAAGGTCGATGCTGCCCACTTCCATCCCGTGCGCCTCGAACCATTCCACAATCTCCGCAGCCCTCTCGCACTCAAGCGAATACACAGGCTCCACGTCAGTAATCTGCGAACCGATATGAAAATGCAAGCCTTTGAAGTCCAATGCTTTACTACCCTTCAGAACATCTATCGCCGCCTCGAACTCGTGGCGGGAGATACCGAACTTGTTCTCATACAGGCCTGTGGTCACGTACCTGTGCGTGTGCGCATCAACGTTGGGATTTATACGCAGGGAAACATTGGCCCGAACCCCTTTCGAGGCAGCGAGGGCATCGATCACCTGCATTTCCATCAGAGACTCGACATTGAAACAGCCGATTCCCAGATCGAGCGCGTCTGAAATCTCCTTATCCGACTTTCCGACTCCGGCAAACACGATCGAAGACCGTGCAAAACCGCTCTCCACCGCATATTTCACCTCATTGCCGCTCACGCAGTCAGCACCGAACCCCTTGGATGCGATATAACTGACAAGACGCGGCTCCACATTGGCCTTCAAAGCATAATGCGCACCTATTCCGTATCTTTCCGACAGAGATGCAGCAAGTTTTACAGTCTTGCGGAATACATCCATATCGTAATACCAGAAAGGTGTCGCAAGTTCCTCCACCCTACCGAAATCATTGAACTTGAGCATAAATCTTCCAATAAAAGCCGAACAAATTGCAAAATTACTCAAAAAAACATAACTTCGCACAAAATTTCGGGGAGTATAGTTTCACGCCCCGACTTAGGATAACTGTAAATTAAAAGTTGGAAATGGAAAAAGGACCAATTTCAAATTTCATCACCCACAATTACCGTCACTTCAACTCGGCTAGCCTTGTTGACGCAGCGAAAGCTTATGAAGAACTTCTCGCAAAAGGCGGAAAGATGATGTTGGCAATGGCCGGCGCCATGAGTACAGCCGAGCTCGGACTTTCACTTGCTGAAATGATCCGTCAGGACAAGTTCTCCATCGTATGCTGCTCAGCAAACAACCTTGAAGAGGACATCATGAATCTTGTAGCACACTCTCACTATTACAGAGTGCCTGGTTACAGAAACCTCACCGCAGAGCAGGAGCAGGAACTTCTGAACAACCACTACAACCGTGTTACCGACACCTGCATCCCTGAGGAGGAGGCATTCCGCCGTCTCGAGGGCGCACTTGTAGATGTATGGAACAAGGCAAAGGCAGAAGGCAAGAGATACCTTCCTTACGAATATATTTACCAGATCCTCAGAAGCGGTGTTCTCGAGAAATACTACGAGATCGACCCTAAGGACAGCTGGGTACTCGCTGCTTGCGAAAAGAACATTCCTATCATCTGCCCTGCATGGGAAGACTGCACCACAGGAAACATCTTCGCAGCACACTGCATCAAGGGCGAATTCACACCGGATCTCGTAAAGAACGGTATCGAGACAATGCTCTTCCTCGTTGACTGGTACAAGAAGAATGCTGTAGGCGCAGGCGTAGGATTCTTCCAGATCGGTGGCGGTACAGCAGGTGACTTCCCTATCTGTGTCGTTCCGATGATGGAGCAGGACCTCCAGTGGCACGGCACTCCGCTCTGGTCATATTTCTGCCAGATCTCAGACAGTACCACATCTTACGGTTCATACTCAGGAGCTGTTCCTAATGAGAAAATCACTTGGGGCAAGCTCGCACCTGAGACACCTAAGTTCATCGTGGAGTCAGACGCTACCATCGTAGCACCTCTTATCTTCGCATACGTTCTCGGATGGTAATCCATTCTTGAGACATAAAATATTACGGGGCTGATTTATAAGAATCGGCCCCGTTTTTCATCTCGATATGTAACCCTCACTACTGGTGAGCAGGCCTCAGCAAGTCGAGAACGACCTTCACCGGATTGAACGTATCCAGCGGAACTTCCACGAAGCTGGTATTCCAGTCGCTCATCGAGCCGTTCCACAAGCCGGGGAGCTCAAGAGCCTTAAGCTCACGTCCCTGATAACTCTTGGAACTGATGAAACCGGCATCCTCATCCACATAGTCCAGAAGATTGAACTTCTCACCTTTATAATTCCTGATGCAGCAGACGAGGTCCACCGGATTGAAATGGGTGGCATGGGCGAGAATATCCCGGGACCTGTCTTCATTCATATTGATCTGCACGCTCTCGAGAATCTGGAGATTTGAGGAGCCGTCCTTACCTGCGATTACAAACGGGCCTCCGCCAGGTTCACCCTGGTTGCGCACCATACCGCAGACACGAATCGGCCTGTTCAGCTTGGACCTGAGCAGCTCCACCCTGTCCTCGATACTGCGTGTCAGAGGCAGCTGAATGCAAAGCTCGGCGTCCAGGAAAGACTCCACCTTGTCGCAAAGCTGGCGGCAAGCATCTGACTTGACATCGGAAATGACATCGAACTGATGCAGGTAAGAGAATATCTTGTCCCTGAGTTCCAGGCACTTGCCCATAAGAACCTTCTTGTACTTGGCAGTAACCGGGAGGAAACGCTCATTGGACACATTGTCGATATTCTTGATGGAAACCAGCTCGTCATCCAGTTCATTGAGATTATAGATCAATGCCCCATGACCTGCCGGTCTGAACAGAAGCTCACCATCCTCGTCACGGAAAGGCCTGTTCTTCAGATCCACGGCAACAGTGTCAGTGGACTTGTTCTGGAAAGTGAACGAAATATTGAACTTGACCCCGTATTTCTTCTCATAAACAGCCTTCACCTCTTCCAGAGCCGTCTCGAACAACGGCTGGAACTCAGGCGATATCGTGAAAATGATATTGGCGGAGCCGTCCGCATTCCGCATATACTCCTGCGCCTCGACAAGATGCTCCGCAAATGCAGTACGGCACTCGTCAGCATATCTGTGGAAACGGATAACGCCCTTAGGCTTGGAACCGTAGCCCAATCCCTTATCTGTCAGCACTTTCTCTGCAACATCCTTTCTATAATCCGCAGAATCCTCAGGCACACCGAACATTGACTCAGTATAGAAAGCGAAATCCTTTATCCGGCCTGCGAGCTGTCCGACAGGCGAATCCTTACCAGGATCACCGCCATTCTCGAGCGAGGCAAGCCCGGAAAATATATCCTTGAACATTCTGGAAGCGGCACCTGAAGCCGGCACGAATTTGCACTTGCCGTGCACAGAGGCATTGTCACAATAAGCCACAGCAGCATCAGCCTCTTCCGGAGTCAGCACCTTGATTCCACGATGTGGAGTCGCAGGCGAAACAATGTTCATCCACGGAAAGCCTTTCTTGAAACGCTCCACCTGAGCTTCCACTGTCCTGACTGAAGAGCCACGCTCCTCGATTTTTCTAACATCTTCTTTCTCAAACATATAGCTATCAGTTTTAGTCAATATAAACTTCTCTGCGATATTTGTATTCCGACCTCAGCTTGTCGAAATCTTCAGGATTCAGCCTAAGCATGAAATCGTCCGTGAAAATCGGATAATTGTACTGCAGCATTGCCGCAATCTCTCCCTGTCCGAGCCCCTTCAAATCGAGCTTTACCGCCTCATTTTCAGGCAGATCAGTCTTAGGAAAGAACTCATACAGAGCAGTGATCCCGAAATAGTGGGCAACTGCGCGCACAGCCGCTGCCGTACCGTTCTGCTTGCCCTGATACGAATAACCGGCAATATGCGGAGTCGCTATCGCAGTCATATCCATCAGATCCCTGTCGATATCAGGTTCGTGACTCCAGGTGTCGATTATGACCGGCCCGAGCTTCGGCATGGCCTCCTTCAACGCCTCATCACACACCACCTCACCTCTCGAAGCATTGATGAAGAACGCACCCGGCTGCATCAGCGAGAAGAAATGCCTGTCCGCCATTCCACGCGTCGTCTCATTGAGCGGAGTGTGCATCGTGACAATCTGCGAATTCGCCAGAAGATACTCCAGATCGCAGAAACCGAACGGGCCTTCCGCCTCAGCACGTGGAGGGTCGCATTTGAGAATCTTGAAGCCCAAAGCCAAGCCCATCCTCTCTATCAATGAACCCACATGTCCCACTCCGACAATTCCGATAGTGTCGCCCTCCAAGTTGATCGCCCTGCGCGAAGCCAGTCCGTACAATGCAGAGAAAACATACTCCATCACTCCCCCGGCATTGCAGCCCGGAGCATTCCTTACGGTAATTCCATGGGCGTCGCAATAAGGAAAGTCAATGTGGTCCGTACCTATGGTGGCCGTGGCAATGAACTTCACCGCCGAGCCGTCCAACAATTCCGCATTGCACTTGGTCCTGGTCCTGATGACCAGAGCATCTGCATCTTTCACATCCGCAGCGCAGATATCCTCCCCGGGGATGTATTTCACATTGGCATACGGCTCGAAGACACCCTCCATAAAAGGAATGGCGCTGTCGGCCACGATATTAAATTTAGGTTTAGGTTCCATTCGGTTCCTCCAATATATTTATTTCAATATCAATATTTTAAGCGGTTCGCGTCCTTGCCGTCCATTATACAGGGGATCGGCCTTCACTTCATTGTTTATCGCCTCCACTATGGCCAACCTGTTATAAAACAGCTGGTTACGCACCACGGAAGAGGAAATGGAGCAGTACAGCACCCCGTTCTTCATCGACTTGGACAATGTATATGGACCGGCTCCGGTCACCTTGTCCCACGCCCTCATCACCAGCTGCTCATCCATCCCGGAAGACAGATGCATTATCCTCAACATCTGCGGAAGGATTTCTCCCAGCTGCGAAGGGTCCTTGCGTTCCAATGACAGACTCTTTCCCTTGTACCTCATCAGATTTCCTCCCTTCTGAAATTGCCGTCCGACGTTTCGAAGTAGGCCCTGTCGTCAGTTATGCTGTCCACAATGCCTGCAAGCCGCACCTTGTTGCTGTCCGTAATGAATATCTGTCCGAAATCATTGCCGGCCACCATCGCCAGAAGCGCGGAAGTCCTGTCCATATCCAATTTGTCGAAAACATCATCAAGAAGCAGCATCGGAGGCACTCCGAAACAGTTCTTCATCAGTTCGTACTGCGCGAATTTCAATGACACCAGAAACGACTTCTGCTGTCCCTGCGAGCCGCATCGCCTGATGGAATGACCGTCCATACTGAAAATCAGGTCATCCCTCTGGGGCCCAGCCGAAGTATAGCCGAGAGCCATATCCTTGTTCCGCACCGATGCGAGCACATCTGCAAGACCTCCCTTCTCCATATCCGACTTGTAAGAGATGCCTACCGCTTCCCTGCCGCCGGACAATGACTCATAATAACGCTGCACCACTCCGGACAGTTCCTCTATGAAGGCCTTGCGTTTCTCGAATATACGTGACGCGTAGGATTCCATACGTCCGTCCATGACCTCCAGGAAATAGATATCAGGAGAGTCTGTTTTCAATGCTGCGTTTCTCTGGCTGAGCAGACGGTTATACTGCTGGACATCAGACAGATATGTCTTGTCCATCTGAGACAGCACCATATTCAGGAAACGCCTGCGGTCCTCGCCTGAGTCACTGACCAGTGAAATGTCGTCCGGAGACACCATAACCACCGGCAGTTCACCTATATGTTCGGATATACGCTGATAAGGCTTGTCGTCACGGCGCAGTCTCTTCTCACCTTTAGAAGAAACCTTTATGGAAAATTTAGAATGCAACTGATTCTGCATCAAGTATGTACCTGATATGGAAAAGCTGTCCGCCCCATAGCGGAAATTGTCCTTCTCCGATGTACGGAAAGCGCTCTTGGTCATTGACAGGTACCAGATGGCATCGAGAAGATTCGTCTTGCCCTCCCCGTTGCCGCCGGATATGCAATTGATATTGGCAGAGAACTCGAGTTCCGCCAATGCAATGTTCCTATAGTCCTGAACTACAAGTTTTTCCAGAATCGCCATCCCGCCGTGATAAATTGTCCAAGCAAAGATAATTCATTTCATTGACTTTTCCGAACAACTGCCGCCACTATATATAAAAGGAGGGCGACCTGACAGGCCACCCCCACTCAAATAGGTTAGAAGTTGTTATCTTGGTATCTGCGCTCCGCAACCTGGAACAGCACCGAAGACGTCGAGAGCCTTCTGCCATGGATAACGGTTGAAGTACATGGATACTGAGGAAGTCATCGTACCGGTCATGTTCATACCCATTGCCGAACGGAAAGTATTGGCAGCGGAATTCGGATTGTACGAAGTTGTCTCCTTGTAGGAAACGCTCAGGAAGCCGTTCAGGTAAGCCTCGTCAATCTTGCCCTTGAAGAGGGCCGGATCGGTGAGCGACTTGTTGCCGCTGCACTCGGCGATAGCCTCCACATCATCGAAATCCTCTACCTTGACTCTGGTGAGCATTCCGCCTCCAGGGATGGTCAGGTCGGTGATACGGTTCAGGAAGAAGATATTGTTCTTCACTGCATCGTGACGTTTCGCCTCGCGGTTAGCGTCGCTGTCAATGTGCGTCCTGTCAAGACCTGCGAAAATGGTCAGACCGATGATGTTGTTCTCGAGAGTACAGCTTGTGCCAGGCTGGAACCTGAAGCCGAAGCCCTGAGACTGGAGATCCTTGGTGTAAGACCATACGAAAAGCACGGTGTTGTTGCGGAAATTCACCTTGGTAATGGCATTAGGATCCGGTCCGCGTACATCCATCGTGGTCACGCGGTTGTTGATGAACGCGCAGTTGTCCACTGTCAATGAACCTTTCAGAAGGCCGCAGATGGTGGTGTTAGGACCATTCACGAAAGTACAGTTACGCACGAAGACATTGAGATTGTTCACCTTGCCGGCAACACCGTCGAAATAGATGAAGTAAGTCTCCTGGGTATATACTTCCTTGTTTTCGAGGTTAGGACCGCCCTGTCCCTTGGATCCTTCACGCATCATGAACGGAGTCTCCACTCCCTCCGGCCAGCCTTCTCCGCGGAGATTGTAGCCGATGGCATTGCCCTTGTTGAACACGAAACCGTCGATCACGAGGGTAGAGGCAGGTTTTTCAATGCTGCGGATCTGGATGGTTCCGCGTCCCTGTGAAGAGCCGTTGGAATTGTCATCCGGAGCAATGGTCGTAAGATACTTGAGCACATCACGCTCGGAAAAATCCGCATTGTAGCCGCCCATAATCACGAGTGGCTTGTCAATGATGATATTGCCCTTGTTCAGGAGGCCGAAATAGTTGCCTTCCGCAACTCTGATTTCAGAGCCCTCAGAAGCCAGGTCAATGGCCTTCTGGATGTTCTTTACTGCTGTTGAAGGACTGAGTCCGTCATTCTTGTTGGAGCCACTGCGGGACACATAATATGTCGGGCCTGAAGCTCTCGGCACAGCCACAGCACTTGATGATGCTGAGCCGGCATTGTCCACTGCTGTATTCACTTTTTCTGTAGCGTTATTTGCCGCATCCTTCAGTTTCTTCAGAAAACCCTGACCGTTTGAAGGTGTCGTCAAAGCCAAAAGCGATACTGTCAGCGCGACGGTTTTCAATAATATGGTATTTCTCATAAACAAGAACTGTTAAAAGTAATAGTTGAGCGAAACATTGAAGCCAATGTTTTCAGTTCCATAGAGAACGGCGCTGCTGCCCGGGCTTACAAGGTCATTGTACTGCTCAACTCCTCCTGTCTTGGAAGAGAAGCCTTCGAACTTGGTCCAGGTCTGAGGCTGGAAAATGAACATCACAGGAGTGAAGGTCATGGCACCGGCAAGAGAAATGCGTCCGGTCATGAACCACTCCACACCCATATCGGCATTGATACCGATACCGTGGATGTAACCTACATTGTAACGTCTTGTCGGACGGGCATACGCGATGCCGAGCTGCGACTGGAAGTCATTGAGTGTAGGGTTTTTGGCACCCGCAGGAGCCGGACGAGTCATCGGCATTGACGAAGGCACGCGGTTCTCCGGTGTCATGGCATTGCCGTACTTGAAGTTCAGACTTCCGCCTGCAATGGCATAGGTGAGGCCGAATCCCGCAGAAAAGCGGAGAGGGCCTTTTCCTGCCAGATACTGCATACCGACAGAGAGGCTACCGCTGTTGAGATTGGACAGCACCGCATCCGCAACCTGATTCTTGGAATCCGGATTGACAGCCTTGGCGAGGTCATCGTCCACATATTCACGGTAATTGATATGGCTTCCGTTGAGACCGAGCGTGGCACGGACTGCCCAATTGTCACTCAGGTAATATCTTACGCGGAATGCTGCCAGAGGATCCTGCGAAAGGATGAACATCTGCTTGCTGGACGTTGCCATTCCTTCGATGAAATCACCGGCGAAATCACCATTGTCCGGCTGCATTTTCAGCCTATACGAGAGAGTCGCAGGGTTGAAAGTGACACCGATGGACCAATCGCCGCGCTTTGGTGAGAAATGGGGAGCCTTGTCAGAGTACACATGGTAGCACGTGATACGCTTGCCTTCAGGGACATTGCTCTCCCCCTGCGCCTTCGCGCCCACGGATGCCAATGTCAATGCCGCAAGACTCAATATCAGAAATTTTTTCATTATAAAGTCGATTAAATGTTAGTTGTTGAAATTCAGACATGCAGACATCTGTCTTGCAAGACATGAAGAGCATTACGGCTGAACAAGTCCAGGCTTGGAAATATATGCAGCAGGTTTCATGTCAAGCTGGAAATAGGCTGCAGTGCCACAAGTAACCGATTTGGTAACCTCCGCATGGAAATACGTGTTGCCGGTGTGTTTGGAGGAGCTGCCTGTTTCTGATGCTTCTGACTGTGACATTGCGGAGCATTCCACTTTGATTTCCAGATTCTGGCCTACAGGACATCCGATAGTAGTCTCAAAATACCCGTTAGGGAGAGTCTTGATGGCTTTCAATGCATATTCCACATTTCCCTTGTCATCTTTCTGTCCATAGAAAATGTTCACATCCAGACCTACACCTGCAGGAACCGGATCTTTGCCTGTAGGAACGAATCTCACGTGACCGCAGACAATGCTCTTCACCGGAAGGTTTGCTTCCGTAAGGTCAGTAGGGTCCACATTCTCGCAGGATACACAGGCTGTTCCTGCCAATGATACTATAACCATGAGGCATGCAAGTCCTTTCATCTTGGCGATGGACATTTTCCTGAATTCCTTGAGCATCGGTTCCAATGCTAGGGATGCTTTGCGGGCACGCAATCCTGCCGCCTTGTTTCCTTTCTTCTCCTGTGCTGTAGCGTCGCGAAGCATCGACTCCGCCGCCTTCTTGATTTGTTTCAAAAGTTCTTCCATAATAAAGTGAGTATTAATTGATTATTTAATATAATTTGAAAGTAATAGTTTTCATATTACCGAAATCATCCGAAAAAATAAGTCTAGTCGCCGGGCTACTAGAAGTAGGATATACCCGTACGGAGTTTGCGTGATACAGGTAATATTCATGAGGATGATCCTGTTTAGCCGAATTAGTAACTATAATTCTAGGGAAACGATATGCCTCCCCGTTAAAATTCAATTTGACGATAATGCTTCCATCTGAAAATAGTTGGCTATCTGGAATATCATCGTGAACAGCACTGCCATCACCATATTTAATATAGGTGGTAGTTTTCTTCATCTGAACATGAAATCTGTCCTCCGACTCGAATTTCACCCATTCACGAATATAGAAACCGGCAGATAGTGCCGTGCCATAATCATCTTTGGCTTCTATTGAATAGTACTCAGGTTCTTGATATTTAGTGGGATACTTTTTGGTGAAAACACCAAAGATATTCACAGGCTTCAGCACATTAATTCTAATGTCAGAGAATTCACTGATATAACTATGGTTCTTGCTCTTTTCTATCGCCAACGCCCAAATCTGATCCCAATATGCTTTGTCAACAATAGGTTTTCCTTCTGCAGATGTTGCGATTTTAAGATAGGTGCCTGCATCGTTTTTCAATGGCATACCATCCAACACTTCACTCCAATATCCGCCAGTGGGATTCGCATTACCATAACTATAATAGAGTTTCGCGCCTTTCGGGAAATGGAACGCGGCAGATTGAATATCCAGAGTCTGTTCCTGTCCTATTTCATCCTCCACAGTGATAGTCACAGATTCCATCTTTTTATTAGGCGTAAATTCGAAATATGAGATAGTGTTGGTACTATTAGTCGAAATATTTACACTTCCATAAGAATTCAATTTTTCCAAACCGGACCATTTCACCCCAGCAAGTGTAACAGGCACTTTTTTATTTCCGTAAAGTGCCACCACTGCTTTGTTACCGATATCTACTTTCGCATCTTCGTAGAACATTTCGCTGTTCACTTTGGCGCACAATGTGTTTCTGCCGAAAGCTATCGGACTGTAGATGATGATCTTATGCTTTAGTTGGTTGCCGGCATCATCGGTGCAGACAAGGGTTGCCGTCTTGCTGCCGCTGAAAGCAGTAGTAGAAATCGGGGCGACGACAACACCACTGGCACCGACTGGGGTAAGACTGCATTCACACGAAGGAGATTCGATTGTCCACTTGAAATTAGTGAATGTGGAGAGGTAATTTCCGGAAGCATCCATAAGGCCGAACGCTTCATCGTTTCTGCCGTCATATGATGCACGGATTGTCGTGCTTTCACCTACAGGCTCAATCTTACCATTCACCCGGATACAGATCTTCGTCCCCGCCGGGAATGAAGCCTTGGATACCCTGACCGTGAATTTACGTGTATGCTCTCCACTTTCGTCGGTCGCTGTGATTTCAGCGGAACCATACTCGTCAAATGTACGGATCTCCGCCATCGGAGAGAATCCTGTTCCGTCACTTGTTGCCGGAACCACCTTGGCTACGGATTCATTGCTGCTGGTCCAGACGGCATTCACAGCCGGAAACATCTGCACTTGCATAGTGGCATTTCTGGCCATTTCCTCCACATCGTTTACAGGAGTTTCCGTATTTATCCGGCAAATCTTCGTATCGGATGTAAAATCATGCTTCTGTCTGGTGATGGTAAAGGTTTTCGTATAGACATTGTCATCCTCTTTCAGAGATACGGATACCTTGGTAGCCCCGACCTCGGACTTCTCCTCGACATTAAGGAGAACCTTACTTTCGCTGCGTTGACGTTTGGTTATGGAAACGATTCCCGAATTTTCATTATTAACCTCCACCGAAGATTCAAGAAGGCTGCTTCCATCTAATCTGATCATTTCAACGCAGCGAATTCCCTCATATGTAGGCATCCCGATATCAGTGATGTCGAAAGAGTCATCGTTCAGAATCTCCACATAACCGCTTTCACCTGATATTGATCTCCTCATGAGCTTGAAGATTGCAGGATAGACCGTAACCGAGATTTGCTGCGACGCTTCCGAATTATTATAAGGAGTCACCGTGATCTTGCATCCGCCCTCTTTTTTGGCATTGACAAAAGCCTTCCCGCTTTCAATGACGACTTCTGCGATTTCCGGGTTGTCCGATTTCCATTCCAGCGACGCGGCATTGGCCTTGGCAGGTTCCACTGTCAGTTTTACAGGCGTCGGCATGTCCATGTAGGCGTTCATTGATTTCGGGACGCTGAAACTGGTGACCGGAATCGGCACCACCTGCACGTCCAGGGTAGCCGAGACGTTGCCGCATCTGACAGTGATGACGGTATTTCCCGGCGCAATGGCTGTCACTTGGCCGTTGAACACTTCCGCTATGTTTGTATCAGAAGAGGACCATTCCATGACTGCAGTAGCCGCCGCGCTCTCAGGAACAGTGGCATACATTATATATCCAGTCTGGCCTTGGGAAAGGACCATGGACGCTGATGCAGGATCCACGAAATATATCTTTTCGAGGGTATCTCCTCCCCCTTTTTCCTTTTTGCAGGAAAATGCGCATGCAAGCGACAGGAGTACTGCGACTGCTGCCGTAAAGTACCACATTGGATTTTGGATAATTTTAGGTATCATGACAAATCTGTATTTTTAGTGTCGGGATAAGTTTATCGCCATTTATAACGTTTTTGCAAATGTAGAGCATCGGAACATTGAAACCTATAGGTAATTATACGTATTTTTTATTACGTAGGTAATCTCAAATCCGACTTTTTTTCACAACTGCCGTATAAAAAGGCATTTTTTTATTTCCGAAAACCCATTGATTTTTATTAGATTTGCGATTATGGTCTGACGGACCACCACAATACAAGAAAAACTGATGAACAAGATACTCACGATACTGATAACGGTTCTGACAGCGTTTAACCTTCAGGCCGCAGACGTTGACTCACTTTTCACCCGATGGGAAAGCCTTACCGGAAGCCGGCGCGTGCGTACCGGTAATGAGCTTCTGGAGTTAGGTTACAGGGAGGGCATCATCCCGGAAAAATACACATACGGAAGAAGCCAGGCCATAGAATCCGAAGCGCGGATATATGATATGATGTCGTGTTGGTATTTTGCCAATGACAAGTTCGACGAGGCATTGTCCGTGGCGCTCATGGCATTGCCCCTGTGCGAAAAATGCGATGACGAGACTCTGCTTGGCGACTGTATCAACAATATCGGTATCATCTACCAGCGCAAGGGAATGTTCGGTCAGGCCATAACCTATATGGAACGCGTTTACAGGCTGGACCTGAAATCAAAGAACAAGAGCGGAATGAGTTCCACGATGAACAATCTCGCTACTCTGTATCTCGCGACCGGTCAGGCCGAGACAGCATTGGGCTATGTTCTGCCGGCGATTGACATCGAAAGGGAAAGCGGTGACAGACAGCGGCTTGCGATCAGGCTCGGTCTCGCCTCAGACATATGGCTCGAAATGGGACACAGTGAGAAAGCATTGTCCTGTGTGGAAGAGGCATATCAGCTGGACAGCCAGGACAAGCGGGAAGGTAAGGCCGCGATCAGACTTTCCCAGAAAGCGGCGGTGCTGATTGCCAGAGGGGAGGACATTGAAGCTGAAAAATGCATTCTCAAGGCCATCCCTATCTTGGAACGGAAAAACAATATCACGTCGCTGGCCATCTGTTACAACCAGCTGGGGCATCTTTACTATAAGTCGGAGCTCTACAAGCAGGCCGAGAAGACTTACAGGCAGGCCAGCGAATATGCATTGAAATCCGGAAGCGACTATGTCAGAAAGAAGGCGCTGAGCGGTCTGTGGCTATGCCAGAAGCATCTTGGCAGGCTGTCGGACGCTCTGGAGACTCTTGAACAATACACCCAGCTTTCAGAGAAGATTTCCGAGGACAGGGCAGACTCGGCCGTGGAGAATTTCCGGGTAAGATACGAGACGAAGGAAAAAGAGGAGAACCTGATCCGTGAGCAGGAAATGTCCAAGACCAGATTTGCCATAATGATGTGCCTGGGTGTTTTCTGCATAATGCTGGCTATTCTGCTGGCTCTGTCATGGAGAATGCTCATCATCAGACGCCGCCAGGCAAGGATCCTGACCAAGAACGACGAGGTGAAGAGCAAGCTGCTGTCGCTGGTGCCGACGATAAAGGACAAGCCTGAGGCTGCCCAGCTGAAGGAGATTGTCAATGATATAGAGACGATGGATGATGTCCCGAAGATGACCAGCCGCGAGCTCGAGGTCATCAGGTTGTGCTGCGAAGGCAGGACGTCCAAGGAGATTGCCGGCAGGCTCAATGTCTCCGTCCGTACTATCGACACTCATAAGAGCAACATTTTCAAGAAGTTGAATATCTCAAGCACGGTAGAACTGGTCAGATACGCCGCGAAGGCCGGTCTTTATACTCCTAATGTATCCGGCCACGAGGACACGCCTGACGCATCAAAACAGCCTAATTCATAAAAACATTGTGAATTTCCCGTAATTTTTATACATTTGCGGACTATTACGCGCTTGCCGCATTGAAACGAAATAAAAAACACAAGAAAATATGGCACAAGAAACTCTTAAAGATCAGGAGAGACTGCAGAACGAGCAGGTTGCAGAAAAAGTATCTTCTGTAGAAAAATTCTTCAATGAAAACAAAAAAATCATTTGGGGCTGTCTCGGCGCAGTCATCGTAGTCGGTGTTGCAGTTCTGTGCTACCAGAAGTTCTACGCTCAGCCGCAGAAAGCTGAGGCTGCAGAGCAGATGTATCAGGCAGAAGCCAATTTCCGCGCCCAGAACTATGACCTCGCACTCAACGGAGACGGAAACGTGCTCGGTTTCAGCCAGGTCATTGACCAGTACGGCTCTCATGCCGGTGCTGCTGCGTATTTCTATGCAGGTGTGTGCGAACTTCAGCTCGGCAAATTCGAGGAGGCCCTCTCCTACCTCAGCAAATACAACGGAAAGGATGAGATTCTGAAGGCAAGAGCGCTTGCATGCAAGGGTGACGCTTATGCAGGACTCGAGAAATACAAAGAAGCTGTAGGATGCTACGAGAAGGCTGCAGGTGTTGTGGACAACATGTTCGCTGCCGCTTATCTTCTGAAGGCAGGTGTCGCATGCGAGGAACTCGGTGATGACGCCAAGGCTCTTTCTTTCTACAAGAAGATCAAGGACCAGTATCCTCAGTCAATGGAAGGCTACGATATCGACAAATATATCAGCAGAATAGAGAACAAATAGATTATGGGAAGAGCTTTTGAGTTCAGAAAAGAGAGAAAGATGAAGCGTTGGGGCCACATGGCCAAGACCTTCACCAAAATCGGAAAAGAAATTACTATCGCTGTCAAGCAGGGCGGTCCTGATGTGATCGGCAACCCTCGTCTCCGTGCGCTCATCGCAGAGGCAAGAAACGAGAACATGCCTAAGGACAATATCGAGAGAGCCATCAAGAAGGCTACAGACAAGAGTCTCGGTGATTTCAAGGAGGTTACTTTCGAGGGTTACGGCCCGTTCGGTGTCGCTTTCCTTGTTGAGACTGCTACAGACAACAATACCAGAACAGTGGCCAATGTCCGCAGTTATTTCACCAAATGCGGCGGCACGCTCGGAACAAGCGGAAGCGTAAGTTTCATGTTCGACCACAAGTGCGTGTTCAGAATCAAGTACCAGGAAGGTCTTGACATCGATGAACTCCAGCTTGCACTTTGCGACTACGATGATGACCCTGAGGTGTTCATCGAGGAGCAGGAGGATGAGGACGAGAACATCACCAAGAATGTAGTGATCTACGGTGCCTACGAGTCTTACGGCGGTATCCAGAAGTTCATCGAGGACAATGGCTACGAGCTCGTATCCGGAGGTTTCGAGAGGATTCCGAACACTGAGCTGAAGGATGTAACTCCTGAACAGCGCGAGACATTGAACAAGCTCACCGATCTTCTCGAGAACGATGACGATGTCACCAACGTTTACAGTTTGATGAAACCGGCAGAGGAATAATTCGTCTGCACGACAATAAATAAAGGATTCACCCCGACTGAGATTCGTTTCAGCCGGGGTCGTTTTTTGCACATTCGCATTTGGACGAAATAATTGTTATATTTGCAGGTTATTAGATTCGAGTTTCGCAAATGCGAATCACAGCGGTTAGAGCCCGATAGGGCGATAGTAAGGGGGCCGACTAAAAAGTCCCGAAGGGACCGCGCCGGGGCGCGAGATACCCCTAATAGGGGTCGCAGACGTTAGTCTGCGGGGGTTAGGAAGTCCGGAGGAGGGGGAACAAAAGACTTTTTGGTCACCCTCTTAGGGTGAGGGTAACGTGATAAGACGTGCGTGGGGATTTGAAGCCTTCGAACAAGCGACGCCCCTCGAATTTAAGCGAACGTCCAGCAAGTTAACACCTTGCGAGACGTTGGATTGAGTATAACTTAATAATTATATACAGCACAAATGAGTATCCAGCAGGATAATATCAAGAAACTGGTCGAGCGCAGAGCGGCAGCCGCTATGGGCGGTGGACAGAAACGCATCGATGCACAGCACCAGAAAGGAAAACTCACTGCGCGTGAGAGAATAGCATTGCTCCTGGACGAGGGCAGCTTCGAAGAATTCGACATGTTCGTACAGCACCGTTGCACGAATTTCGGAATGGAGAAACAGCACTTCGACGGAGACGGAGTGGTTACCGGACAAGGAACTATCGACGGAAGACTGGTTTATGTCTTCGCACAGGACTTCACGGTATCCGGAGGCTCTCTCGGAGAAGTTATGGCGCAGAAAATCTGCAAGGTTATGGATATGGCCACGAGAAACGGTGTGCCATGCATCGGCCTGAACGACTCGGGCGGTGCCAGAATTCAGGAAGGAATCAATTCATTGGCAGGATTCGGTGAAATTTTCGAAAGGAACATCCTCTCTTCAGGTGTGGTTCCACAGATTTCAGGAATTTTCGGACCTTGCGCCGGCGGAGCAGTCTATTCACCGGCATTGACCGACTTCACCATCATGGTGAAGAACACTTCTTACATGTTCCTTACAGGCCCGGCAGTGGTCAAGAGCGTGACCGGCGAGACAGTGTCCTCTGAGGACCTTGGCGGTGCAAGCGTTCATGCCACCAAGAGCGGTGTGGCACATTTCGCGGCAGAGAACGATGAGGACGGTATCCGCATCATAAAGGAGCTCCTCAGCTACATTCCGCAGAACAATATGGAGGAGGCTCCGGTTGTTCCGACCAATGACCCTGTCAGCAGGACTGACGATGCATTGAACGAAATCATCCCGGACAATCCGAACAAGGCCTACGACATGTACTATGTCATCCGCAGCATTGTCGATGACGGCAAATTCTTCGAGGTGCACCAGTCATATGCGAAGAATATCATCGTGGGATTTGCCCACATGAACGGACGCAGCGTAGGTATCGTGGCGAACCAGCCTAAATATCTCGCAGGCGTATTGGACATCAATGCTTCCAGAAAGGCGGCGCGTTTCGTTCGTTTCTGCGATGCCTTCAACATTCCTCTTGTCACTCTGGTTGACGTGCCTGGCTTCCTCTGCGGAACCCAGCAGGAATACGGAGCCATCATTGCCAATGGAGCGAAACTCCTCTATGCTTATGGCGAGGCTACGGTTCCTAAGGTGACAGTGACATTGAGAAAGTCATACGGCGGAGCACATATCGTAATGAGCTGCAAGCAGATACGTGGTGACATAAATTACGCCTGGCCTTCTGCCAACATCGCAGTCATGGGTGCTGACGGTGCCGTGCAGATTCTTTACGGCAAGGAAATCAAGGCCGTGGAAGACCCTGCCGAGCAGGCTAAGCTTGCAGAGGAGAAGAAAAATGAGTACAACGATCTCTTCTGCAATCCTTATCAGGCAGCCAAGATGGGCTACATTGACGATATCATTGAACCGAGAAACACGAGATTCCGCGTTATCCGCGCATTGGAGCAGCTCGCCGGCAAGAAGCAGACTCTTCCAGCCAAGAAGCACGACAATCTTCCACTATAAAGCAGACGGACAATGAAACGTATATTATTGACAATCAGTACAATCCTTGCGTTTTCGATAGGTTCCGCCCTGGGTCAGAATGTCAGTGACCTGATAATTTCAGAGGTTCTGGCAGAGCCGGACAGCACCGGCATCGTGGATGACTACGGAAGACGTAACGGATGGATTGAGATTTTCAACAAGTCTCAAGGGACGGTCAATTTCGGCGGCTGTTTCCTGTCCAATGACAGGAACAACCTGAAAATGAGCCTGATCCCGAAAACTGACAGCAGGACCAAGATAGGTCCTCGCCAGACGGTTCTGTTCTACGCCAGCGGAAACGGTAAGGAGGGTACTTTCTATGCCGATTTCAAGGTAGCGAAAGGCTCTACGGTCTATCTGGTCAGCAATGACGGCCGCACCGTTATCGACTCTCTTGAAGTTCCGGCAACACTCTCTGCAGGCAAATCCGTAATCAAACTCGCCCACGACCTCCGCCAGATGGAATTCGTGACTGAGGCGGAGGCGGCTGTACCTACGCCAGGCTCCATAAACGGGTCCCAGAACGTGGAGACCGGAAGCCAGAGAATGGGAAAAGAGGACGAGCACGGGTTTGTTCTTACACTCGTGTCGGTAACTGTGGTATTTACAGCGCTCATCATCCTGTGGTGGCTGTTCAGCCTCCTGGGAAAGGTGTCCGGCGGTGAAGGCAAGAAATCCTGCACATGCAAGAAAGAGAGCCGTGCCAAAGCCGGCAAATCCGGAAAGATGACATCTGAGACTGCCGCTGCGATAGCAATGGCATTGGACCAGGAAATGAACGGCGAGGTGTATGCGGCCATAGCTGCAGCTCTGCATCTCTATGCTAAAGAGTCCGTACACGACAAGGAAAGCTTCGTCATCACGATTCAGCGCAAGCAGAGCAGCTGGAACAGCAAAGAACAGAATTTCAGGCAATTGCCGAGATAATCAACAGATAAAAAACAAAAATTATGAAAGAATATAAATTCAAGATCAATGGAAATGACTACAATGTAGCTATCAATTCCACCAACGGCAACCTTGCAGACGTTACTGTCAATGGCGTGTCATATCAGGTTGAGATGGAGAATGCCATGCCTGCTGCTGCGCCAGTTCAGGCTGCACCGGTGGTCGCTCCGGTTGCAGCACCTCAGGCCGCTCCGGTTCAGGCTGCTGCTCCTGCTGCAAAACCTGCCGGCGAGGGCAAGCCAGTAACTTCTCCGCTTCCTGGAGTCATCATCGAAGTATCTGTAAAAGAGGGTGATACCGTGGCTGCAGGACAGAAAGTGGCGGTTCTCGAGGCAATGAAGATGGAGAATGAAATCCAGGCTGACAGAGCGGGCGTCGTGACCAAGATCAATGTAAGCAAAGGCGATTCAGTGCTGGAAGGCGCCGCTATCGTAACTATCGCATAATCTCCTGCTTATGGATCAGATAATAAGCAGTTTACAGCAATTCTGGGAGTTCACGGGTTTCTGCAATATGACTTGGCAGCACATCGTGATGATTGCCATCGGAATTGTCTTTATAACCTTAGCCATTGTCAAGGAATGGGAGCCTCTGCTCCTGGTGCCGATTGGCTTCGGTATGATCATCGGAAATATCCCGATGTTTCCGGGACTGAATATCGGAGTCTATGAAGACGGCTCTGTGCTGAACATCCTTTATCAGGGTGTGCGCCAGGGATGGTATCCACCGCTGATTTTCCTGGGTATCGGTGCAATGACTGACTTCTCCGCACTTATCTCTCAGCCGCGCCTGATCCTTATCGGCGCTGCCGCACAGATGGGAATTTTCGGAGCATATCTGTTGGCATTGTCAATGGGATTCATGCCTAATGAGGCCGGCGCTATCGGTATTATCGGTGGTGCAGACGGTCCTACCGCGATTTTCCTTTCGTCCAAGCTCGCTCCGGACCTTATGGGTGCGATTGCCGTGTCGGCTTATTCCTACATGGCACTCGTTCCGGTAATCCAGAAGCCTATCATGCTTCTGCTCACAACCAAGAAGGAAAGGCTTATCCGTATGCCGTCTCCTCGCGTTGTAAGCCAGAGGGAAAAGATCATTTTCCCGATTGTGGGCTTCCTCACGACTGCGTTCATCGTCCCTTCAGGTCTCCCGCTTCTGGGCATGCTGTTCTTCGGTAACTTACTGAAGGAGAGCGGAGTGACAAGGCGTCTTGCAGAAACTGCAAGAGGACCGCTCATCGACGTCATCACGACATTGATCGGTCTTACTGTGGGCTGCTCGACTCAGGCTGACAAATTCCTTTCAGCGACGTCCATCAAGATTTTCGCGCTCGGCCTTCTGTCGTTCATCATTGCGACGGCCTGCGGTGTCCTGTTCGTGAAGTTCATGAACTTGTTCTGCCGTGAAGGACACAAGATCAATCCGCTTATCGGCAATGCCGGTGTATCCGCAGTGCCTGACAGTGCCCGCGTTTCCGAAATGGTAGGACGTGAGGCTGACCCGAGCAACCATCTTCTGATGCACGCCATGGGCCCGAACGTAGCCGGAGTCATCGGCTCAGCAGTAGCTGCCGGCATCCTCCTCGGCTTCCTCGGCTAGCCCCCGCGAATTTGGCAATTCATTCTACAACTCGTCCGTAAAATTCCACACGTTTACGGACGAGTTGATTTTTCAGATTTTAGTCGTATATTAGTAAGCGTAAAGAAGGACTATTTAGTCGTAGAGAAGAAAATTATGGAATCTGAATCATCAGTTACTTTATACCACGGCACTAATACCGTAGTGAAGAATCCAGAAATACGAGTCTTCGGTTATAATAAAGATTTCGGTTTCGGATTCTATTGCACTCGTTTCGAACGGCAGGCTCAAAGATGGGCGATTTCCAAACGGAACCCTCATATCGTGTGCGTCTATGAATATACACCGGACACCGATCTTTCAGTCAAAGTATTTCCCGAAATGACAGATGAATGGTTGGATTTTGTAGCCTCATGCCGCCACGGTGAGAATCATTCGTACGATATCGTAGAAGGGCCGATGGCTGATGATGAAGTTTGGGACTATGTGGAGGATTTTCTCGCCGGGCGTATCAGCAGAGAAGCTTTTTGGGCATTGGCCAAATTCAAGCATCCTACCCACCAGATACTCTTTTGTACCGACAGAGCACTTAAGACGCTCAATTTCAAATCTTACTATCAATTATGAGCAACAAGTACTTTCCTGATGAACAGATTTCTTTCAATGACTTGTATTTCGTCTGCTATATGATAGAGCGAGTTGCCAGAAAGATTCATCAGCGCAACAAATATGTGGTTGAACACCTTGGGACAGATGGCTTGCTGCACGAGTTGTCTATAGCAGAAACCAGTCATTGTCTCAATCCTGAGCAGGTAGAAGCGGAATGGATCGACAATTACAAACTCGAAGCAGGAAGTTTTGATGTCACACAGATTTCGCCTCGCTTTACCGATAAGGTTCCGTCGCCTACGCAAATGGGAAAAGTGTATGCAAGACTGGTCCAATCATTATTGACAGACGACAATCTGCCTGAGGAAATGCTGCGTGTTTACAACTCCCCTGTCTGCGAAGTCATTGACAATTACAACACCGGAGCTTACTACGAGCCGAGTTACGTACAAACCCGCGCCTTTCTTAATGGCGGGTTTTAGCCCCGCGTATTCGGAAGTTTACAGACCTTCTTCTTTGGCCTTGTCCCAGATGGCATCCATCTCGGACAGGGTCATTTCTTTTAGTGAACGGCCTTGGCGGAGGGTGTGCTCTTCGAGATAGGTGAAACGGCGGCGGAACTTGTCGCAGGCACGGTTCAGTGCGGTATCCGGATTAAGACCGTAAAGCCTTGCAGCATTGACAGTAGCGAAGAGAAAATCACCTAACTCCTCCTCGGCGCGGTCCCTCGCGGAACCGGGAACCGGGGTCATCGTGTAGCCGGCCGGGGCCTTGTCCAGTTCGCCTTCCTCGCGGGCCATAGCCTCAAGCTCAGCCTGGAACTCTCCCTGCTCCTCCTTGACCTTGTCCCATACCTGCGCAGGGCATTCCCAGTCGAAACCGACTCCCCTCGCCTTGTCCTGCATCGAATAGGCCTTAAGGATAGGCGGCATCGAATCGGGAACACCAGAAAGGACACGTTTGTTTCCACCCTTCTCCTTCATCTTCATAAGTTCCCAGTTCTCCGAAACCTGCTCAGCATCAGAAGCTTTCTTGTCAGAGAATACATGAGGATGGCGGAAAATCATCTTTTCGCAGAGCCGCCTGCAGACATCGACGATATCGAACTCGCCCTGCTCTTCAGCCACCTTGGCATAGAAAACAATATGAAGCAGAAGGTCTCCGAGTTCCTTCTCCACATCCTTGCCGGACTTCTTCATCACGGCATCGCTCAGTTCATAGACCTCCTCCACAGTCATCGGACGCAGAGTATCCCAAGTCTGGGCAGCATTCCAGGGACAGCCTGCCCTGAGTTTGTCCATCACGTCCAGCACCTGGCCGAACGCAGCAAGTTTCTCTTCTTCAGTATGTTTCATATTGTTATCAGTAAGGACAACAAAAATACGAAATTTTCAGAAAAAAGGCTTAACTTTGCGATTATTGTAACGTATTAACACATATAGCAGCAATACTATGAAACACCCGATTTATGTTACTGCTGACGAAGCTGTAAAAGCAGTCAAGACAGGTGACCACATACACCTGAGCAGTGTAGCCAGCGTACCGCACGTACTTATCCAGGCATTGTGCAGAAGGGCGGACAACGGCGAAGTGAGAGACCTTCATTTCCATCATTTCCACACAGAAGGACCGGCTCCATATTCAGAACCGCGATACGATGGAATCTTCTTCGACCAGGGATTTTTCCTCGGACCCAATGTAAGGGCCAATGTCAATGCAGGTTACGCGGACTATCTTCCGGTACATTTGGGAGAATCACAGAAACTGTATAGAAGCGGCGCACTCAGATGCGACGTGGCGATGGTGCAGGTCTCGCTGCCGGACGAAAACGGAATGTTCTCGTTAGGCACATCAGTGGACTGCTCTCTCGCAGCTGTTGAAAGCGCAGGCACAGTAATAGCTGTTGTCAATGAAAATGTTCCTTATGCATACGGCGATCTCGTGTCACCCGGACTGATAGACTATCTCGTAAAAGACAATACTCCTCTGGTAACCAAGGCTTTTGCTGAGCCGGACGAGACCGAGAAACTCATCGGAAAGAACTGCGCGGAACTCGTTCCTGACGGAGCCTGCCTCCAGATGGGCATCGGAGCGCTGCCTAATGCACTGGCCGCGGCATTGACCGACCACAAGAACCTCGGCCTGCACACGGAAATGTTCGCCGACGGCATCCTGAACCTTATAAAGAAAGGCGTCATCAATGGCATGCACAAGAAGATCGACACCGGAAAAGTCGTGGCTTCATTCCTGCTCGGATCGGAAGAAGTGGACAAATTCATTGACCATAATCCTGACGTTCTGATGAAGGATATCAAATACACCAATGACCCGTGGATCATCGCTCAGAACCCTGAGATGATGGCCATCAACTCCGCTACGGAGGTGGACCTGACCGGACAGATCAGCGCGGACTCCATAGGCACGAGGATATTCTCAGGCACAGGCGGACAGGTGGATTTCGTAAGAGGCGCGACAATGTCAGAAGGCGGAAAATCCGTTACGGCATTCGCTTCCAGGACCAAAAAGGGGCAGACCAAGATCGTCCCTGTTCTGAACCCTGGTGCAGGTGTGGTAACCCCGAGGGCTGATGCACACTGGATAGTAACCGAATACGGTGCTGTCGATCTGTACGGAAAATCTCTCCAGGAAAGGGCCAAACTGCTCATCAGCATTGCCCATCCTGACGACAGGAACGACCTCGACAGAGCAGCATTCGAGAGATTCGGACCGCACTACCACAACTTCTCGATTTAAGTCACAACTATTTTTCAAGTACGATATTTGCAGCAGACCTTGCTTCGAGAATAAAAGAACTACTTGACGATGAAAAGAATGATGAATTTCGTCAATGCATTGATTATCACCGCATTGACGCTGGCAGGCTGCAGCGATGAAGGAACCGGAAGAAGACCGGAGCCCAAACCTCAGCAGCCACCGAAACAGGAGACCACATTTCAGGTCAATCCGGACTGGACTCTTTCCCACAAGCGGGAAGTCATCACCGACGAGAACGGATTCAGGGCCGATGTTGATGTCATCACGGTAAGAAGTCTGGACCAGGAAACATACTGGCTTGACGTGCTTACCGCAGAAAATTTCGAACGGTGGTACAAAAGCGATATAGTGGAATATATAAAGGACGAGCCGAACTTCTATAACGGCGAGCTGTACAAGGGAACAAACTACATACAGTTCGACAGGATGCGTTCCGGAAAGTGGATTGCAGTAGCCTTCGGAATGACTTCCGACAACAAACCGACAGGAGACTATGCCATATTGGAGTTCACCCTGGAAGAAGATGTTCCTGAGGCGGATTTCACCAAATGGCTGGGCGACTGGAAAATAACGGGAGCCAGCAAGTCCGACCCTTCGAAAGAGATATCATACGACTTGAAGATCACCTCTTCTGATGCGAATTATCTGGTGAACATCACCGGATGGGAAAAGGGAAAAATCAATGCAGATGACACCGACATGTCCGACTATATCTTGGAGGCGCAGTACGACAGGTTCACCAAGACACTACTGTTCAAGAGTTTATATCTCGAGACCGAGGAAATCGACGGCAAGGAGTACGACCTGTGCTTCTACGGCAATTTCCACTATGACGGGTCAATGAACTTCAACGACATCGAAGTAGGAGAACATGTAGTCACTGACAACATCATCATAGCCGAGAGCACCAAACTGAGCGGTGATGGCACAAATGCCAAGGTGGAAGGTCTTAACTTCAACTTCGAGCACAACAACAGGATATACAAGACGGTGCTTACGTCAATGCAGTACTACGCCTATCCGCTCGACGAGAATGACCTGGGCATCTATTCCAAGCACGACGATGTCCCGGTATTTCCTCTGACCATGACAAGGACTTCCGCAACAGTCGCAGGCCAGGCTACAGGAATCAGCGCAGCGTCCAGGGCAAAAGTTCTCAAGATCAGGACCGGACGGTTCAATGCCGCATCTCACAGCTTCCGTCAATCATCCTCAGACAAAGTACGTCAGGCAAGGTAATCCGACACTGACTTACAAATACTATAAAAGGCTGACTCTGAAAATGAGCCAGCCTTTTATAGTATGGAGCGGTATTGACCGCTGCGTGATTATTCGGAGAGACGTGCCTTGATGGCCTTGGTCTGCTCTTCAAAACCAGGTTTCTCGAGCAATGCGAACATATTCTTCTTGTAGGCCTCGACACCAGGCTGATTGAACGGATTGACTCCGAGAATGTAAGCGCTGACGCCACAGGCAAATTCAAAGAAATAGAAGAGAGCTCCGAGAGTCTTCTCATTGATACGCTCTACAGACACTTCCATCTGAGGAACGCCGCCGTCGATGTGGGCAAGCTTGGTTCCGAGCTGAGCCATGGCATTGCAATGCTCCACGTGCTGGCCGGCAAGGTAATTCAGCTGGTCGAGGTTCTGAGGATCGCTGCCGATGACTACGCTGCGGTTGCTGTTTTCCACTGTGACCACAGTCTCGTACATAATCCTTGCGCCGTCCTGGACGAACTGGCCGAGTGAGTGAAGATCGGTAGTATAGACCACGGAAGCAGGATAGATACCTTTCTTGTCCTTACCCTCAGACTCACCGTAGAGCTGTTTCCACCACTCGCCGAGATACTGGAACTTAGGAGTGAAAGAAACCAGGACCTCTACACTCTTGCCATAGACAGAGTGAAGAAGATTACGCATTGCAGCATATTCTACAGCCGCATTCTTTTCTGATTTCTCAGCAAGAGCCATCTCTTCCTCCTTAGCGCCTTCGAGCAGGGCACGGATATCGAAACCTGCAAGAACGATCGGCAGAAGACCTACCGGAGTAAGCACGGAGAAACGGCCTCCGACATTGTCAGGAACGACAAATGTCCTGTAGCCTTCCTGTGTGGAGAGAGTCTTGAGCGCTCCCTTGTGGGCATCAGTAACAGCTACAATACGTGCAGCAGCCTCTTTCTGACCATAGGTCTCCTCAAGATGCTGTTTCACGATTCTGAAGGCTACGGCAGGCTCTGTAGTGGTACCTGATTTGGAAATCACCACGCATGCCACGTTTCTTACCTTCATCAAGTCGATAAGTTCGCTTACATACTCCTCAGAGAGGTTATTGCCGGCAAAAACGACCTCAGGGGCACCGGACTGCCTCATCTCTCTCGCAAAACTGTGGGAAAGAGCCTCGATAGCGCATTTTGCGCCAAGGTAAGAGCCACCGATACCGATAACTACCACGAGATCAACATTTCTGTTTTTCCAGTCATCACGTACATCCTCGCACGCTTTGACCAGAGACTCAGGAGTCTGTGAGGGAAGATGCTTCCATCCGAGGAAATCGTTTCCGGCTCCGCTTTCACTTTCAAGAACGTCGTAAGCAGCGAATGCCTTTTCAAGATATTCCTTGTACTCAGAATCTTTAACAAAGGAGGAACATCCTCCAACATTGATTTTTACCATAATTTTATAATTTGAAAAATCTGTTCCGCTTCCTTTTCAGGAAGGCGGAACAGATTCAGTATTATTTGCTCTGTGCAATGGCTGCCTGCGCCGCAGCAAGACGTGCGATAGGCACACGGAACGGTGAGCAGGAAACGTAGTCGATTCCGATTCTGTTGAAGAACTTGATTGAATCAGGATCTCCACCGTGCTCTCCGCAGACACCGCACTTGAGTTCAGGTCTCTTCGAGCGGCCGGACTGGATACCGTACTCGACGAGTTTGCCGACACCCTTCGTGTCAATGGTCTTGAACGGATCAGCGTCCAGGAGCTTGTTTCCGAGGTATTCACCCATGAATGTTCCTACGTCGTCACGTGAGAATCCGAAGGTCATCTGGGTAAGGTCATTGGTACCGAATGAGAAGAACTCGGCTGTACGGGCCATTCTGTCACCTGTAAGAGCAGCACGAGGGATCTCGATCATTGTACCGAACTGGTATGTGATTGCCTGGCTGTATTTGCCCTCGACTTCAGCCTTCACTCTGTCGCAGATAGCCTTCTGGAAGCTGAGCTCACGAGCTGAAATGGTAACAGGAATCATGATCTCCGGCTTAGGGTGCAGGCCTTCTTTCTGAAGTTCAGCAGTAGCTGTGAAGATAGCCCTGTACTCAACCTCGGCGATAAGAGGGAATGACACGTGGAGACGTACTCCGCGGTGGCCCATCATAGGGTTGACCTCGTGGAGCGACTCGCCTCTCTTCTCGATTTCCTCAACAGTTACGCCAAGTTCCTTTGCGAGTTCCTCTTTCTTCTCTTCAGTACGTGGAACGAACTCGTGGAGAGGCGGGTCGAGGAGACGGAATACGACCGGCTTGCCGTCCATTATTCTGAGAGTGCTCTTCACTGAAGCCTTGATAAAAGGCTCGAGCTCTGTAAGAGCCTCTTTTCTTTCTTCATCTGTATCACAGAGAATCATCTTGCGGAGTTTTGCGAGAGGAGTCTCTGAATTTCTTCCGTAGAACATGTGCTCAAGGCGGAACAGACCGATACCTTCAGCGCCGAATGAAAGTGCCTTGGAAGCATCTTCCGGTGTATCCGCATTGGTACGGATACCGAGTTTGCGGAACTTGTCAGCGAGTGTCATGAACTTCACGAACAGCGGGTTCTCTGAAGCGTCCATAGTCTCGATCTGAGCATTATAGACAAGACCCTTCGTACCATTGAGACTGAACCAGTCGCCTTCCTTGAACTTGTTGTCGTGACCTGCGAAAGTGACAGTCTTCTTCTCGAGGTCAATGTGCATTGCATCGCAACCTACGATACAGCACTTGCCCCATCCGCGTGCAACCAGCGCAGCATGTGAAGTCATACCTCCACGTACTGTAAGAATACCTGCAGCCGCTCTCATACCCTCGATATCCTCAGGTGAGGTCTCTTCGCGGACGAGAATGACTTTCTTGCCGTCTGAAGCAGCATTGACAGCATCCTCAGGAGTAAACACGAGTGTTCCGACCGCTCCACCTGGTGATGCAGGAAGACCCTGAGCCATAACCTGAGCCTTCTTCTCGGAAGCAGGGTCGAGGATAGGGTGAAGAATCTCATCGAGCTGTGCAGGAGAAACGCGCATAACTGCGGTCTTCTCGTCGATCATACCCTCTTCGAGCATATCGATAGCCATCTGAAGCGCAGCGAGACCTGTTCTCTTGCCGATACGGCACTGGAGCATCCAGAGGTGGCCTTCCTGGATAGTGAACTCGATGTCCTGCATATCGTGGAAATGCTCCTCGAGTCTGGTCCTGATGGCGTCGAGCTCTTTATATACCTCAGGCATAGCCTTTTCGAGAGACTGGAGATCCTTGTTCTTCTCAGTCTTGGTAGCCTCGTTCAGCGGGTTAGGTGTACGGATACCTGCAACGACATCCTCTCCCTGGGCATTGATAAGCCACTCACCGTAGAACTTGTTGTCACCGTTGGCAGGGTTACGTGAGAAAGCCACACCAGTAGCAGATGTGTCGCCCATGTTTCCGAATACCATTGACTGTACGTTTACAGCTGTACCCCAATCATCTGGAATTTTCTCGATTTTTCTGTATGTGATGGCACGTTTTCCGTTCCATGACTTGAACACGCCACCGATTGAGCCCCAAAGCTGAGCCTTTGCGGTATCAGGGAATTCTACGCCGAGAACTTCCTTGACCTTGACCTTGAACTTGTCGCAAAGGTCCTTGAGCTCTTCTGCAGTAATATCTGTATCTGACTTATAGCCCTTGGCCTCCTTCAGTTCAGACATCATCCTGTCGAGTTGCTGGCGGATACCCTTGCCGTCCTCCGGCTCGATACCCTCAGCCTTCTCCATAACGACATCAGAATACATCATAATCAGACGACGATATGCATCATATACGAAACGAGGATTGCCGGTCTTCTTGATCATTCCCGGAAGAGTCTCAGAGCAGAGACCGATATTCAGGATAGTATCCATCATACCAGGCATTGAACTTCTTGCGCCTGAACGGCAGCTTACCAGAAGCGGATCGTTAGGATCGCCGAATTTCTTGCCCATGAGTTTCTCTGTAGCCTCGAGTGCCTCTGCAACCTCTTTCTTGAGGGCGTCAGAATAACCGCCGCCGAGAGAATAATACTCGGCACAGCACTCGGTCGTAATGGTAAATCCTGCAGGAACAGGCATTCCGAGAAGGCTCATCTCGGCGAGGTTCGCGCCCTTACCGCCAAGGAGCTCACGCATGGTTCCGTTTCCCTCGGCTGTCTTGCCTCCGAAACGATAAACCCTTTTCTTGTTTTCGATCATATTGTAAATTGGTTTTTGAAATTTTCACCCAAATCCATAGAGACTGCAAATATAGTCATTTTCTATGGTTCTTTCCATAGAGTTCCATGGAATTTATGATATTCTGCCATATACTGTACAGTCCGCCAGCCACGGAAGTGACAGGCGTAAAATATGAATATCCGAGCCAGATGAGAAATCCGGTATTTTTCTGACCGAGCGCCTGACCTGCCGTAAGGATATCCACATCCGCGCAATCAGGATGACGCTTACGGGACAATGCTCCGGCAGCCCTTCCCACATAGAACTGCACCAGCGTACAGACCAGAGAAATCACGCCTATCAGCACCACTATCCAGAACGATATATGGCTCAGCACCAATGCCCTCGTCGCAAGGAAGATGGCCAGGGTCAATGATATGCCCCATACATAGAAAGCCCATCCGGTATAACGCATCAGCCACCTCTGGAGCCTCCCGGCAGTATATCGCACGAGCCACGCCAGCAGAAGAGGCAGCACCAGCAACGGGAAAATCTTCAGCGAGATGGCTACCAGGGCGCTCAAGAAGGACACACCCGATGACGGATTGAAAATCGGTATGACCACAGGAATGGCCACGGACACCGCCACATTTACCAGCACGACATAAGACACTGTATCAGAGAGCTTTCCGCCAAGCTTATGGGTAATCACACCGGCAGCCGCGGCCGTCGGGCAGACAAAGCACAGCATGGCGCTCTCCACAAGAACCTTCGTATTGCCGTCAGGAAGAGCTATGGCCACTCCTGTCAGCGCAATGAAAGTAAGCATCTGAAAGCCCAACAGCACGAAATGCCATCTTCTGAAGCGCAGGTCGTGGGGCGAAATCCTGTTGAACTGCAGGAATAGCATCACGGCTATCAACACCGGCTGCACATTCTTCGCAAAAGCCGACACTCCAGGCTCGACATTTTCTGCCAGATAAGGCACGTTGTAAAGCACGAGATATGCTGCCGCGCCTAATGTAATGGCCAACGGCAGCATCCAGTTCTCAAGAAATTTCTGCATTGTCTTCTACAATAATTTTGCTGCAAGGTCAGACAACTCGCTCCGCTCTCCCTTGTTCAGGAATACGTGTTCGAAAAGCTTCTGCCCTGTCATCTTCTCTCCAAGATGAGTCAGACCGTTGGACCACTGGTCCAGATACGGCTGGTCAATCTGGAAAATATCTCCTGTAAACACCATCTTGGTCCCTTCTCCCGCCCTGGTGATGATCGTCTTGATCTCGTGCGGAGTCAGGTTCTGAGCCTCGTCAATGATAAAGTACGCATTGCCGAGACTTCGGCCCCTGATATAGGCAAGCGGCGTAATGAGCAGCTTCTCGTCTTTCACCAACGCCTCCAGACGCTGATATTCCTTGCTGCTCGGGCGGTACTGTGCCTTGATCACATTCAGGTTGTCCATAAGCGGCTGCAGGAACGGCGACATCTTGTTCTTCTGGTCTCCGGGGAGGAAACCGATATCCTGATTGCCGAGTATGACCGTCGGTCTGGACAATATGATCTGGTCATAATCCCTTTCCTGTTCCAGGGCTGAAGCCAATGCCAGGAGTGTCTTTCCCGTTCCGGCTCCACCCGTCAGAGACACGAGTTTGATCTTCTTGTTCAGGCACGCGTCGATGGCGAATTTCTGTTCATCATTCCTCGGCTTGATTCCACAGGCCTCACGCTTGCGCACAAGCAGGATCTTGTCAATGTCAGCATCATATCTCGCACACAAGATATCCTCATTCTGGACCTTGAACTTGAAAAGCTGGTTCGGATACGGACGGTCATGGCAGACAGCCCGCCAATCGACCGCATTGTTCTGACTGTAGGCAAGTTCCTGAAGCACCTCGGCCGGAGCATTGTCTATAAAATGGACCTCCTTCTGGGACGTCTCCACCTTCGCCTCCTCTACCCTGTCAGTCAGATAATCCTGCGCCACCATACCGACAGCCTTAGATTTCATCCTCAAGTTTATGTCCTTGGTCACAAGCGCCACGAACCTGTCAGGATTGTGGTCTCGCACCCAGATGGCAGTAGCAAGTATCCGGTGGTCCTGTATATCGTCGTGGAACAGGTCCTTCAGACTGTCCGGGAACGGATGGTTCGGCTCTATCTTGATATCACCCAAGCCCTTGCCTATCGGGACGCCCTCTTTTCCGAACATCCTGCCCTCGGTAAGCCTGTCAATGTCACGCATGAATCCGCGGGCATTGTAGCTGAGCGCATCGGTGCCCTTCTTGAACTTGTCGAGTTCCTCGAGGACTGCGACAGGCACCACGATATCATTGTCCTGGAACTTTCTTATCGCCTTATAATCGTGAAGAATAATGTTGGTGTCCAAGACGAAAATCTTCGGCTTCTTGGGCCCGTTTCCCTTGCCGGGAACATTTGCATACTTACTTACCATATCCGACGTATAATTATCTGGTTATTGTCAGTCTTCCCCCTCCGGAGCATCCCGCTGCGCCAGAAGCGCCCTCAAGATACCCGAAACGCCCGTAGCGGAATTGCCGGTTATGTTCAGTCCCTTCTCCGCAGGATGGCCTATCGGATAATAAGCCACATCCTGAAGAAGCATTTCCGCATCCACGTAGTCGAAATCGATGTCCTTTATTTCTATCAATGCCCCGGGCACTTCGCCGAAAAGAACATTGACCTGGCTCTGCTCTCCATAGGATTTCATGATCCCCGAGATATCAATATCCATACCACGGACACCGCCTCCCGTCATCGCCGCCAATGCAGCAAAAAGGCCGCCCTCACCTACCGTAACGCCCGAAAGCACCACTCCGTCCTCCACGAATTCGCGCACCACCTCGTAGCAGTCCAGGAAATAGTCCGAATCAATGTCATCCGGCGCCTTGCCCCCCGATATGCCGCTCAGCCTGGACAGCAGCGAACCGCCAAGTCTGAACTTGCCCGTATCGAAAGGTATGTATATCAGCCAGTTGTCTTTTTCGCCGGACAGCACAGCCGGACAGCGGCGTCCTTCTCCGAGAGCCGGCGACTCCGTCTTGAACGGAACCTCACAGAACGGCAGCGGGTTTTCAGGCTCCTCATCGTCCTCCTCCATCCGGGCACCTTCAGACACATTCACCGAAACTTTTACGGAACATCCGCCTGTACACTCCCTGAAGTCATACCCCGCCAGACGCACACCGAGCATATCCAGATAATCGCAGGCCGCTTCCACGGAGTAGTAGAAGGCCGCCATACTGCCCACCGGAGCCATGTCCCATTCCCACAATATGCTTACCTCCAGATCTCCGGACCGGAAATGCCCTTCCCGCCAGATGACTTCCGTCAATGCCTTTGCTATCTCCGCGCACGTCATGCTGTCAGCACAGAAGGACGGAATCTTTCTGTTTTCCGACACATCCGGCAAACTGACAAGTATAAGATTTTCAGCAACTTGGAGTTCAGGCATCACTCCTGCAGGATCAGGGTCCACGGTCTCGTCCACCACAGGCTCCACCTTCAGAGCATCAGCATTCCGAGCGGACTTCCCCACCGCGTCATCCAAGATTTCACGCGGCGAAAGTTCCATCTTCACTCCGTCTATAACATATTCCGCATCCAGCACTGACTGCATAATCCTGTTCATAATATAATCCTGAAATGGTTTGACAAATCCATGAATTATTCTCCGTTTCTCACCTGAAACTCCGTAGGCGATTCGCCGGTAATTTTCTTGAACACTTTGGACATCGCGGACTGGTCTGCAAATCCGGTACGGACAGCGACATCCAGAAGCGAGGCCTGCTTTTCATTGACAAGAATCTTTTTTTACTTCCCCTATCCTGAGGGTATTTATCCAGGCATTGAAATTCAGATTCAGCGTATTGTTCAGATAATCCGACAGAAGTCTCTGGCTCACACCGATCTGAGAAGAGACTTTGGCCAATGTCAGGTTCTCTCCAAGATACGGCGCCGGAGAAAGGTTCACCCAGAAGGACACCAGTTCCTCCACCTTCGGACGGGACGTGAACAGAGCCTGGGGAGTCTGGACCTCATTCGCGGAATTTTCTTCTTTCTTGTCAATGTCCTCTGCGCGCATGACTCCCTGTTCGTAATCATATGCCGGCGCGATTGCAGCAAACAACGGCCTGACATTCAGGAGCTTGATCGTAAAGAACACGAAATAGGCCGACACGACACAGACCACGGCCGCATTGAAAAGAGCGGAGCGCATAAGCAGGTTGAGACAGCCTGAAACAAAGAAAAAGAAAAACGAATGATATATGAAAACGAGTTTTTTCGCATCAATGTTGTCCTTACCCGAATAGTAGGCGTTTATGACATTGATATAACGTCTTACGCATTTGATGAGGTATATTCCCAAAACCGTAAGTGTCAAAATCGACGTTATGTGCAGGAACCATGTGGTGATTACCGCAAATCTCGTATCAAGAAAGGCCTCATAGTAATGGCTGACATCTGGATTGTCGATTTTGAATGCCACTACCCCGCAAATATGCATCGCGGTAATCAGCACGGCCGGAGTCACCATGAGAAGGAGATTCTTGAGAGTAGCCAGCGGAGATCTGAACAGAAGCAGTCCGACATAACCTCCGGCAAGCAGCTGGATGAATATGGTGGCGGCGAAGACAAAAGAAGTCAGCACCACGATAGAACTGCCCTGCATCAGGCAAACTATGGCCATAGTGTCAGTTATGACCCCGAGGAATATCACGCAGGCCATCAGGTGCCTTGCCTGGGAAAAGCCTTGCGCGTCCTTGTTGTATTCGTAACGCACGAACAGAAGGAACACTACCGACAGCAGCAGCGCGATACAAGAGGCAACATTGACCAGTATATTCAGAAAATCCAGCGTCATACCATTCCCTATTTGTTACACTTCTCCGTGCGGAACTGTCCTGGCGCTACCCCATAGCATTTCTTGAATGCCTTGGCGAACGCGGCGAGGTCGGAGAATCCCACTTTGGCATACAGCTCCTTGAAAGGCAGTTTCGGATTCTCAAGCATCATCTCGGCAGCCTGTTCCAGTCTCAATGTATTTATCCACGTATTGAAATTCACCTCATAGACATTGTTCAGATAATCAGAAAGCACTCTCGGAGAGATCTTCATTTCCGCAGAAACGGATGCGACAGTAATGCCGCGCTTCAGATAAGGCTTGTCCTGCCTCGAGGTCCAGCAAGATACAGCATCGTCAATCGACATTGACTCAGACACTTCCGGCTGCTCGGGCGAAGCTGGTTCCGACTGCTCTTCCACCGGTTTCTGCTGTTCGTAGGCGAATGCCGGAGAGACCAGCGAGAAAAGCCTCTGGAGGTTCACCAGTGCCACGGCAAAGACGACAAAGAACACGGATGCGACTATGACCGAGCCCACTACGACCGACCTTGAAAATGACAGCAGGTTTATCAATGACAATATGCCGTACAGGAAGAATGCCAGCACTACGGAATCGAGCCTCTTGCCGGACAGTTCCGGATACTCGGCATAATAATTCTCCAGTGTCTTGTTATACTTTTTCACGGCCCTGAGCAGAATCACCGCAAGACAGGCGATTACGGTGAGAATCACGATATACATCAGCATTGACACGACTATCGAATAGGTCGTATTCACATAACTGATATAGGACGGGATGTCGAACACGAAGCCGAATTCCACCAGATAACCCACGCCGTGGCTCAGCGACAGAACCACAACAGGCCAAATGAATATGAACATCAGATGCTTGGACATATACGGACTGCGGAACAGTATCAGCAGCGAAGACGTGGCCATGAACACCTGGAAATAGAAGACCAGCGGTGCCAAAAAGGTATTGATGCACAGATAACTGTAGTCTTTGGAGAGGAAATACAGAAATATGAAACTGAGAATCGTGTCCAGAAAAGCTGCAAATGCGACAAAGGCCTTGACTTTCATGTAGCCTTTGGACTGTTCAGAATTTCCGTTATCGACAAAGACCAGCAACGCCCCGGTCACAAGACACAAGACACCGCTGCCCAAATAAGTCAGAATTTCTATAAACCTCAGCCCCATAGTCTATATATTCAAGCCGCCGCCACGAACGATTCTGTCTGCCGGAAATGACGGCAATTCTTACAAATGTAATAAAAACATTTGAAAAACCGGCCTGCAGAACACCACTTTCTACAGACCGGACAAACCAAATTACGATAAAATCTACTTCACTATTGCAAATGGGGATTTGGCATCACCGGTCCAGCGATACAGACGCGCCGTACAGCTGTGCGTACCGGTTTCCTTATCCTTTTTATTTTCTGAAATGTACCAGTATCCGTTACCCATAGGGAAGAGTCCCGTAGAGCCCCACTTGAAACGCCAGCCGTGAATGCCGGTCGCCTCATCACATTGGCCCATAGAGTCGTCAAGTTTCAGCTGACGCTCCTTTTTCTTCCAGTACGGCACACCATCCAGAGCAGCCTTGGACGGCTTCTGGTCAATGCTGAACGCATACAGGTCATAGTTGGGGTACTGAGGCTTCTTGCCTTTATAGACGGCCATGAAAAAGTCCCCTGTATTCTCGTCATACGCAAGATTCTGCACGCCCCAGTTGGTATTTCCGGTATATATGAAATACTTGTTCAGCGGCTTGGCGGGGCCGTCGGTATGCACGGTGCCGAAAACCACGTTCCTGGCATTGCGCGAGAGGGACTTGAGGTCGTACTGAAGAATAACCTGATGGTCATTGTCATTCCTGTTCACATCGCCGTACACGCCGTAAGCCACATACAGATAGAGTTTCCTCGCTGAGGACAATGACTTGTTCTTAGCGCCTATAGCCGGAGCGATAGTCACACCGTCGATTCCGGAGCAGGCAAAACGGTGGTCCAATGTCGTGTCTGCAACATTGACCTTGGCTGCATAGTCGGCGCAAGCCTCCTTCACGCACACAGTCCTGAGCACATCGCCCGTTTCCGGGTCAGCGCCCAGCGTGGTGAGCTTGTCAACGTCGATGATGGCGATATAGAACACCGACTCGGTAACCACATCTACGCCCAATGTCCTGGCGATGCCCTGGCCGATCTGGTCGTCCTTGCATTCGAGTGACGCATATACCTTGCGGCCTACCGGGTCGAATGTCATCGCGCCTAGATGCCCCTGTATCCTGTCAATGGAGCCGAGAATGTTCCCCTGCATATCGACTTTCACGAATCTGCTCGTGAATGACATGTACATACAGTTCTTCTCTTCATCGTATGCGATGCCCTGCACGTGCTGGGCCTGCTGCCCCACATATACTTCGCGCGGGAGGTCTGTCGTATGGGATTTCTCCGACTTGCAGCCGGCCATGCTGAACACGGCAGCCACGGACAAAAGTAGGTATGCGTATCTTTTCATATCGTCTATAATTTCATTTGACACACAAATATAGTTAAAAAATTTTCATATCACACATTTTTGAAGCAAAAATTGCTTTCATTTTTTGACTTTTCAGATTTTATGGATATTTTTGTGGCACAAAATAAAACAACACTCTAAAACAGCTTCTGATGAAAGCATTGAATCTTCACGCCGTGGGCGACCTCAGATACGAGGACGTCCCGACTCCAGTGAGAGAACCGGGCGAAGTGCTTATGAAAGTGCACGCGTGCGGTATCTGCGGAAGTGACATTCCGCGTATATTCAAGAAAGGCACATACCATTTTCCGACCATTCCGGGGCACGAGTTCGCGGGCGAAATCATCGACGCGGACGACAAGAGCCTCGTAGGCAAGAAGGCGGCAGTATTTCCGCTGATCCCTTGCGGACACTGTGCCGCCTGCCAGACCGGAGAGTATGCACATTGCAGCCATTATGATTATTATGGTTCCAGGAGAGACGGCGGATTTGCTGAATACATTGCCGTAAAAGAATGGAATCTCGTATTTTTCGATGACAGAGTCTCTTACGAGGAGGCAGCCATGTGCGAACCGGCTGCCGTTGCCCTGCATTCCGTAGGGCAGGGAAATGTCCGTATCGGGGATACCGTGGCCATCTTCGGGGCCGGCCCGATAGGCATAATGCTGGGCTTGTGGTCACGGACGGCAGGCGCCGCCAAAGTCATCCTGTGTGACATTGACCAGACCAAGACTGATTTTGCGAATTCTCTCGGATTCACGGCCGTCAATTCCAGGAACATTGCCCCGGTCGAGTTCATCCGCGAGCAGACAGGCGGCAAGGGCGCTGACGTCTGCATCGAAGGAGCGGGCGTTTCGCAGACATTCGAGCAGGCGCTCAGGTCTGTCAAGGCGAAGGGCCACGTCGTGTGTATGGGCAACCCGGCAGGAGACATGACATTGACACAGAACGGCTACTGGGAGATTCTCCGCAAGGAGCTGACAGTCAGGGGCACATGGAACAGTCTGTACAATGACGCGAAGAACGACTGGCGCACCACCATGGAGGCGATCGCGTCCCACCGTATCGACGTGAGGCCGCTGATTTCCCACAAGTTCCATCTGAGCGAGTCAGAGCAGGCCTTCGGCGTAATCCTCGGCCGCAAGGAATTTTTCAATAAGGTTATGTTTGTCAATGAATAGGTAACGTCATGAGTCACAAGAGATTTATTTCAGTTTCGGTGATGTGCTCCGACCTTATGGCATTGGGGAAAGACATCGCGGACCTGCAGAAATACGGGACAGATATGCTGCATGTGGACATCATGGATGCGCATTTCGTTCCCAACCTCACTTTCGGCCCGGATTTCATAAAGGCCATGCAGAGGACTACTGATATGCCTCTGGACATTCACCTGATGGTGGAAGACCCGGAGCTGATACTGGGAAGGTTCGACATCAGGAAGGGTGACATCGTTTCTTCTCACGTGGAACTCACCCTGGATTTCAAGGAACTGAGCAATAAAGTTCACGAGAAAGGCGGACTTTTCGGCCTGGCAGTGAACCCTGAGACAGAGATTGAGAAACTTGAGACGTACCTGCCTTACCTTGATACCGTAACTCTTATGCTTGTGCATCCCGGCTACGCGGGGGCCAAGATGGTGGACGGCATAATGAACAAGGTGGCGCAGACCAGGAAATATCTTGACAGCAAGGGATACCGGAACATTCTGATAAGCGTGGACGGCAGCGTCAGCAAGGAACGCGCCCACGCTATGGCCGAGATGGGTGCGGACATTTTCGTCGGCGGCACCGCAGGCATATACAGAAAAGGGATGGACCTTAGTCAGACCATCCCTGAAATGCGCGAGGCTATAGATTTCTAAATCCTATTTATCGGACACATAAATTGAGATTATTCGCGCCAAACGACGAACGGGAGTCTCAATTCTCTTTAGAATCCGCTATAGTCTGTTTGCAGAGAAGTACAAGAATAAACATTGACCTCACCACTACTAGGAATCGTCTGAGTCGCTCGAACCTCCCAGTTTTTCTCCTTTGTCGGATCACCACTTGGAGCTTCAATGTACCAGTAATGCTGAGCTGTAGTAGTAGTCCAGGTCGATGTATTCTTATTCAAATTATTGAAGAAGTATGAAACGACGCAAATATCAGAGACCTTGGAAGGGACTCGCTTCATATCTCCAACCTTCACGCCATTCTGGAAAAACTCAACTTTCCAGTTCAAGTCATCATCATTCCAGACTGCTGCAACAAAAGAACCTTTCAAGCTTGAATTTCCATAAGCTTTGATATTAGCAGCACCACCGACACCACCGTCATACCACGTATAACGATATCTACCAATAGGATTACCGTCAGTGCCTCCGTATATTTGGTTGCCGTCATACACTCGCATTTGATAGTCAACAGTGTTCTTGGTGCCTTTCGCCACCCAGTTCTTTATGCTGTTGCCCTCGATTTCATAAAGGCTGTACCCGTTAGGCGCGCCGTTCGTATTCATGTTGCAGGACCACCATGCACCACAAGCAGCTCCATGGACATGCTCATAAATCGGATTTCCTCCCTTTGTTTTATATGCAGAGTGTATCCAATTCTGCGGATAGTGAGTATGGCCAATCATGATATGAGCCTCATGGAAATCAGTCAAAAGTTTAAGCACTTCATCATAGTTCTTATCTTTATTGACAGATGCTCCGCCACTTTTAGCTCCAGCACGGAATGGGATATGCGCGCAAAAGAAGACCATCTTGTTCTGTTTATCTTTAACAAGGTCCAAATCCGCCTTAAGCCATTTCAACTGAGCAGGAGTAAGTCCGGCGTTGTATGTCCAGGTTTTTCCATTAGTTGTGGTCACCTGCACATTGTCCATAACAATTATATGAACATCGCCCCTATTGAATGAATAATCTACAGGGCCGAACAAGTCGACATAATTCTGAGTGGACTCATACTGAGTATTTGTAGAGGCATCATGATCGTGATTGCCGACCAAATTAAAGAACGGGATGTAATCAGTTCCATTGGCAGTAAACTTAGACATGACATCTCGCATCGGCTTCCACTGAACAGTATTGTCGAATGTAATATCACCCATAGACATGATATAAACATTCTTATACCTACCATTAGCCTGAGACGTTGAAATAAAATTTCTCATATCAGGCAACGTTTCTGTTCTGAAACGTTCAACATCCGAATTAGTTTTACACTGTGGATCCCCAATAGCAAGAAATGTGAAATTTTTCTCAGGCGAATCAAGAGGCTCCAAGACGAAGTCATTTCTGTTTTGCTTATTATACTTTATTTCTGAAGTTGAGTAGAATACCGGAAGCTTGGTTTTACTGTCCAGACTAACCTTATACTCAGAAGGCAAAGTATAATATACATTTCGACAATAACGATTCGCCTTGAACTGATAAACGCCATTTTCATCAGTTGAAGTAAACGTATATCCGTCGGTCACAGGCACACCAGCGATTCCTTTTCCGGTCTTCGAATCAGAAATAAGACCGACAAGAGTATTTGAAGACTCTATCTTAGTCCCATTAATGACAGTTTCCGTCCCCGGATTTGGAGTCGGAGGATTTACAGGATTGTCCGGATTTGGCTTCTCGTTCTTATCGCAAGCAACAACCCCCGAAAGGAGGGTTGCTGCAGAAATAAGACCGAATAAATACTTTTTAAAACGTAATTTATTCATTTATAAATATTTTAAGGAATTAATCTTCCCAACCATAATTCTGGCCAAGATTAGGATTCTTTGTAGAAGCTGTGGCAGGAATAGGACGAACATAGTCCCTGTCATTCCACTCAAGTTTATAGTTATAGATAAGGTAACCATGGTCTCCTTCAGAAAGAGTAATATTCTGATCTGCTGTAGAAGTACCTGTCTTATATGAGTTCGCAGAAGTCTTTGCAGCTTTGAAAGTATAGGTTTCACCATTGAACTTGAAACCATCCTTATACTCATCTTTGGTAATATAGATACCCATCCAGCCTGTATTGCCTGTACCTCTATCAACAGTCAAATCAGAGCAGCACCAACGAGCCAAATCTGAAGGACGAAGACTTTCGCAAACCAACTCAGTCACGCGCTCTCTTCTGATTTCAAGCAACACATTAGAAAGAGACGGATTGCGATAATATGCTTTCAACCACGCATCCTCTACATAACCTGCAGACTCAGGATAAATATTCTTAACACCTGCACGCTTGCGAAGTGCACCTACAGTCTCATTCCAGATGGTTTCGTCCATCTGACCGAGTTCAGCCTTAGCTTCAGCATAATTCAACAAAACCTCAGGATAACGAATAATAGGAATATCGTTATCATTTCTACCTTTAGAATAATTCTCTTCTTTCTCCTGACTCCATTTTCTGAACATATAACCACTGAAAGTGTAAGTGAAGTTAAGTTTCTTAGGAAGGCTCTCACCAGCATTAGTAGTATACATATGGCCAGGACCATGAACAGTATTATACAAACGCCAGTCTCTATTGTCAAATTCTTTTGTCAACGAAACATCACCTTTTGCAGGAGTACCATCCAGATTCAAGAACATTCTGACAAGATTCTTGGTAGGAGCTGCTTTCTGATCGTATGTACTAGAGTTCACTACCCATGTCAACTCATTGTAAACATTCAATTCTCCCGCCTCGTACTCTGCTGTCCAAATAGCCTCAGATGTCTTGCTGAAATCTGTACCTCTCCAAATCTGATCATAAACTGAAGATACCTCTTTACCATCTGACACAGAAACCGGACTGCCTGAAACAAGAGCAAATTCTTTAGAATCCATGATTTGTTTTGCAGCAGAAGCAGCCTCTTCGAAAAATTTGTCTGAAGACTCGTACTGTCCATTCCAAGCTACATTTGTAGAAGGATTAACAGTATGATATTTACGGAAAGATCCCTCATAAAGACATATACGAGACTTAAGCGCTAGTGCCACATATTTGTTAATGACACGACCGTACAATTGCTTGTCAGCAGACAAGTTCTCGCATGCAAAATTCAAATCCTCAAGAACATGGTGCATAACTAGTTCCCTATCATCTCTACCTGCGGTAAGAATAGGGTCATCTACAGATACTACATGGTCAATCCATGGAACATCACTAAAAGTCTTCACCTTGGCAAAGTAAAAATACGCTCTCCAGAAACGGGCTACACCCAAGTAATGATTTATTATGGATTCATCCTTTAAACTTGAGCGATTTGACTCGATTCCTTCAATAAACTTATTGGCACGACGAATACCTTTCCAGTCACCTGTATCCCAACCGCCCTGCTTGACAGAGTTCCAAATTCCTGGACGATAAAAATCTGTAGAAGTTTGTGTACAAATCAAATCGGTATAATTATCACCTTTACCAACTGATTCACCGGACGGGCGGTAAGCATAAATCAATCCGTTGGCATAAAGTTCCAAATCACTCTCAGTTCTAAAATAAGTCCCGGCAGAAATCTTATCAATTGGATTAGTCGTAAGGAAATCCCCGCATGATGACAAGGCAAGGACTGAAGCCAATCCAAAGAGCACTTTGACTGCTATACTTGATTTCATATTAAAATTCATTTAAGTTAAAAAAATCATACTAGAAAGTAATATTCAATCCAACTGTGTATGTTTTGAGCATAGGATATGTATAACCCTGACCTACACCGCTAAGACCTCCAACATTAGAGCCGAAATCTGAATCTCCGAAGCCTAGAGTCTCTGGGTCAAACATCTTTGTATGTTTGTATATCGGAGAGAAAGTAAACAAGTTCTCACCAGAGAAATAAATTTTTAATTTCTCAACATGAATCTTCTTGGTAAGCTTACTTGGGAAGGTATAATCTACAGTAAGGTTCTTAAGCCTCACATAAGCGGCGTTCTGCATATAATAGTCATTTTCAAAAGTAAGAGGGCCATCATTTCTATTTGCAGAATAAGCCACCTGACGAGTGTAATAAGGCTTGCTGGAAGCATTGGTCACGACCCAGTTAGTAGTGCTATAATCAACATCGACAACATCCTGAGTATGGACTTTAGGAAGATATCCGTAAGGACGGTTATACATTCCCCAGAAGAAACCAGACTCACAGCTCGGATACCAGTCACGCTTTCCAACACCCTGAAGGAACACACTGATACCTATACCATTCCAGTTTGCACCAAGGTTAATACCGAAGAAATAACGAGGGCTTTGATTACCAATCCGCTCAAGATCGCCATGATCATCAAGAGTACCCTTACCATAGTCTATCTTACCATCGCCATTGATATCAATAAATTTAAGGTCTCCGGCATATGCTCTGAAGTTAGAGCCATTCTTGTGGAATTTATCGACAGCCCAGTTATTGGCCTCTTCATTGCTAAGGAAATATCCATCAGTTCTGAATCCCCATATTTCGCCAATTTCCTTGCCTTTGTAATATGTAAGGATATTACCATTCATATTATAGTATTGCTTCACTTTAGTGCGAGAATCCCAAACACTGGCTTTTACACTATAGTTAAAATCTTTACCTGCAACTTTGAAAGCATCTCTCCAACCGATAGTAGCTTCCCATCCCTTAGTTTCAATAGAGCCATAATTACCTTTCGGCGTTGAATCGCCAAGAACTTCCGGCAGTTCCGGACCCTGTATAAACATGTCATCCACAGCTCTTACATAGTAATCACCGGAGATGGAAAGACGACTCTTGAAGAAATCAGCATCCAAACCGATATCATAGGTAGTAACCGTCTCCCAAGTAAGGTTATCTGGAATAATTGAAGCTGCAAGTGTATAAGGATATTTACCATTATCAATGATCTTATCAGACTTCTTCACTTCCATAAGTTCCATGAATGAGTAAGGATCAATTGTAGCATTACCCAATGAGCCGATGTTTGCACGAATCTTGAAATTACTCATCCAAGATTTGGCCCATTTCATCCAAGGTTCTTCTGAAAGTCTCCATCCAATAGACGCTGAAGGAAAGAATCCCCACTGTGAATTTGCAGGAAACAATGACGAACCGTCATATCTGGCAGCAACTTCCAAGATGTATCTATTCAACAATGTGTAGTTAACACGACCGAAGAAACCTACCATACTCTTGTCGTAACCGTCATCTTCTACTTTGTACTCGTCTGAAGACATAAGTTCGAATGAAGGCATAGATGGATAAAGAAGTTCGTTTCTGGAGAGATAGAGACGGCGATAATTGGTCTTCTCTAAATTCCAACCCGCAACGATATTCAGATCATGTTTCTCACCAAGTTTCGGAGTATATGTACCTACAATGTTTGATGAAATGTAATCTGTATTATAACGCCAATCAGATTTATAAGAAGATGTATTATAATACTCAAGCGCCCCTGGAGCACTGTATCCACCTTCCTGACAAGATACTCGAGCTTGAGTGGATCGAATCGCTTTATAGGTAAAGTCGCCTGTAAACTTAAGGACATTCTTGATAGGTTCGAAATCAAGAGTTGTAGAAGATATCACGTCTAGTTTGTTATTCTCCTGGAAAGTATTGCCATCCTTAAAGGCTCCATACATACAAGATGCACCATAAAATGTCAATGTACCATCCTCATTATATGGAGTATAAATAGGCTGTCCTCTGTGCTCGAACTGACGAAGAAGTGGCTGAGATCCACCTGAAACCATAGGCTGATGATACTTGCGTTTGAAAACGGCGGTATTGTTGCTGAGTTTCAACCAATCAGTAATCTTTACAGAACCTTTAGCTCTCAAGTTATACTGATAGAAAGTCTCATCACCTACTTTGTAAATACCATCCTGACCATAATAACGTCCACTCAAAGAATATGCAACTTTTTTAGATGCACCACTGATACTAAGATTATGATTATGAGTCATACTTACATCTTTGTAGAACATATCTATCCAGTTAGTACTTCCATAATAAGCATAGCTGTTACCAAGACCTACATCCTTACCGTCACCATAAATCTTTCCATAATTCTCATACGTAGGATCTGTTCTACGACGACGGAATTCTTCATGATAAGCTTCTGAATATGTATTGGACCTATTGTTCACATTACCAGGGAGCGAACCTGCTGAAGTCGGAGTGCGCTTGTCATTTCTAAAGAAATTAACAAATGTATCCATCCACTCCAAGCCATCGGTAACGAGTTCGTTTTCCCAGAGAATGTTTCTTCTGTTCAATGATACGGAGCCGTTGTAATTTACAGTAACCTTGTCTGTCTTAGGAGTTTTCGTAGTAACGAGAATAACACCGAATGCTCCTCTAGCACCATAGACAGCAGCAGAAGCAGCATCCTTAAGAACTGCAACAGTTTCAATATCTTCAGGATTTACAGTTGTCAAATCTCCCTCCACACCATCAATAAGAACAAGAGCACTACTCCCCTGGCCTATAGAGTGTTTAGCACCCTTAGCATTTCCACCAACTTTAGTTCTTGACTGATAAGATGTAGCACCTCCACGGATGGTAATTGCACCCTGATGCGTCGGCTTACCATCAGACTGGACAATATTCAAACCAGGAATTTGTCCCTGAAGAGATCTGGTGACATTTGAGTTGGTTCTACCCTCAAGTTCCTCTCCTGACAAGTTTTCAACAGCACCTACCAACTGAGTTTTTTTAAGGGTACCATATCCAACGACCACAGTAGCCTCCAAAGTCTGAGTGTCCTCCTGCATAATGATATCCAAAGATGTTCTCTTATCCACATTCACTTCTACTGTTTTATAACCAAATAATTGGCATACAAGAACAGCATTAGCATCTGCTTTAATTGTAAACGAGCCGTTCACATCTGCAGAAGCACCTACAGACGTACCCTTTACCATGATGGCTACCCCTGGAATAGGTTCATTAGTTACAGCATCTTTTACTAGACCAGATACGGTGAGTTTCTGCGCGAATGCCTCAGACGGCACAAGAAACAAGAGAATCGCCATAATGGTCGTAATCAAACCTTTCGTAAGCAATAATAATTGTCTACTCTTCCCTTCCGGGGAAGAATTGGTTATTATGTGATTCATTTTAATCGTCATAAAGTTTCAATAAATAGAATTACCTAAACCGGACTTCCCGATTTTGCAGCAAACAAAAAAAACGACAATCGGCAGTTGCACTAATGATATAATAAGGTTAAGATAATTTAGTAAACTGTTTTAGATGATTATTAAATGTTAAACTATATTTAATTTATTTGTATTTCACAAAGGTGGCTTTTTCATCAAGGAATTTTTTCACTTCGATAGCTCTGTCGCAGCAGAGATATTCAGCGCCGAGATAAACACCCAACATGATGTCCTCTGGAGTTCTAGACGGCCATAGAGACACCCCAAGTCCTGCCTCCTTAGCTTTCTTCACCATAGAACGAGTAGTGCCGTTCATCTGACAGCCTATCCTCTTAATCCCCATAGCTTCAGCCATCTGTATAGTCTCGTCACATACAGGTTTGCTGAAGATGATAAGCATATCAGCATCCGGATGAAGACCACGCATCATGTTCAACGCATCACGATTACTTGATGTAAAAACATATGTAGAGTGTTCGGGTTTCTTGGCCATTACAATATTATAAAGTTTATCGCAATACTCACGGAGCCTATCTTCCGGATAACTTGAAACTGGGGTTGTTTTCATTTCGAATTCAACATACATATTATCCTTATCAGCGAGGAAATCTACAAGCTCATCCAGAAACAAAATTCTATTTCCTTGGAAAGTTGTGAGTTGTTTTATTTCATCTGAAGTCATGGACTCCACGGTATTAGGGCAAGCAGTCAGCCTAGCGAAGGTTTCATCATGATTCACCACGAGTTGACCATCTTTAGACATCCTGATATCAGTTTCGAATCCACGAATACCTCTGTCATAGTAAGCCTTAAAAGCTGGCAAAGTATTTTCATCGAACTCAAAGCGGCTAGCTCTATGAGCAAAAAACTGGAACGGCTGGCTCTGTGCAGACAAATCGAGCGCGCAGAGCAGCGCACAAAAAAAAGTTAAAATTTCTAATTGTCTCTTCATTTCATTCTTAAATAATACCACAAAATCGTTATACATTCTCATTTGAATATAATTTCATTTTCTTTCGATTCCTTTCGACAAACTCTAGAAAAACGATTCAATCCGGTGCGAAATTACAAAAAAAAATCACTTTACACATAGGATTTTTCATTTTAATTAAATAATTTTGCACCTGCAAACAAAAAAAGCACCATCACGGTGCGCAAAACATCTAATGATAGTTAAGGGCGCTTTAGAAGCGTTGCCTTGATTTTCTATTACAGTTTTTATTAACTAATAATCACTAAGGAATATATGAAATCCATTAAAGTCCTTGCGGCCGTTGCCTTAGTTTCTTCTATTATAATTGGTTGTAAAGAAGAAGACCACTTTGGCATTGACTCATCAAAACCGTCGCCAAAGGAATTTACTTACGATGAAGATAATTCATCAGAAACATCTATCTCAGTTTACTGGGACGATGCTAATATGATTGATGCGGGAGCAACAAGTGCAACCGTTCAACTTACGACCGAACTCAACAATGGAGATGTCTATGACAACTCCGTAACACACACTATCGTTTACAGCGACGAGAAGGTTAAAGTAAAGAATGCTACAACATTTACAGGCCTCAAAAAGTTCAGCCAGTACTATATACGAGTAAGAGCCAACTATCCAAGATCAGTATACTCTGATTGGGTATATATAACTCAGGACAATGAGCCTGTTCAGCTCGTTCTTGGATATGGTTTCGTAAAACCTGACTTTATCGGAATACCTAACTTAAGCGCTACAGCTACTGCTGATGCGATTAATCTCACTTGGGATCCATGCGTAAATGCGGTCAAGTATATTATTGAGCATAAGACTGCTGCAGGTTCAGATTGGACAAGCGCAGAAACTGAGGAAACTACATTCAAAATCACAGGGCTTTCAGACAAGACCGCTTACGAAGTTAGAGCAAAATCCATCAACAAAGATGGCAATGAATCCGAGTACTCAGAGGTCAAAATGATAACCACCCTCGAAAAAGCTGCGTTCCCTAAGGACATTGCAACCGCTGATGAATTTGTAGCACTCTTCGCTGGCAAGGAACTGACCACCGCTGATGCAACAAGCTTAGTAAACATCACCGCAGATATTGACCTCACAGGAAAAACGATAAACACCTGCGCAACTTTCCCGGGAATTTTTAACGGCAACAAACACAGCATTAAGAACTGGAAAGGCACAGCTCCACTATTTATTGAGGTAGGAGCCGTAAAAGATCTAGTCATCGATGCGTCTTGTTCATTCAACCCGACAGAACTCGAATTCGGTGTCATTGCCATCAGAAACATTGGTGAGTTGACAAACGTCACCAATATGGCCAACATCACTATGAGTGCCGAGAACTTCGACGAATCTGTTATTTATGGAGGAATTGTTGCTGAAGGACTTGCAAACATCACAGACTGCCACAATACTGGAAAAATCACAGTAACGTCAAAAGCTGGCTTCAAAGGAGTCGCTGTTGGCGGCGTAGCAGGTTACTTGAGTGCCGCAATGAAAGATTGTTCTAATGAAGGCGAGATTATTGTATCTGGAGGTTTCTTCAATGAAGGCACCAACATCGTAAACATTAAGAAATGCGCACCTTCAGTAGGTGGTCTCGTTGGACTTGGCGGTAACACAGAAACAAGCCAGTTCTCAATAAAGTCTTGCACAAATAAAGGAAAAGTATCGCTCATAAACACCTCTATCGAAGCCCTCACTATTGATGCAAGAAGACAGAACTTGGGCGGAATTGTAGGTGGATCAAACGGCAATGTAGAGAACTGCAAGAACCAAGGCGAAATCACCGCAAGGCATGCAACAAGTAATGGATCTACCGTTTCAAATAAAGAGTGCATAATAATGGTTGGAGGTATCTCCGGAAGTGATTATTATGCAGACAACAAACAAAACAAATCCAATATAATAGAATGCACCAACGAAGGAGACATCAACGTTTTCACTAATGCATCTAAATCCAACTCGGCCGTTGGTGGCATCGTAGGATGGCCAGGAATCGAAAAGACAACTCAGACAGTTGTCACAAAGGGTTGCGTCAACTCGGGTGCAGTTACTGTCTCTGGAACAGGTAAAGTTCGTGCTGGAGGTATTCAGGGTGGTTCAGGAAACATTGAGAATTGCACCAACTCAGGAGATATCACCATTGAATCTGGAGCAGATAACGTATGCGTAGTAGGCGGCATCGCAGGCTTCCACTCACAAAACCATTTTATCAGAAACAGTAAAAATACCGGTACAATTTCAGCGAAATGCAGTGTTTCCGGCATTGGCGGCTTGATTGGAAACATCGGAAATGCAGAAAACACTGTCCTTGAAGGATGTTCATTTGAAGGTTCCGTAACCGGTGGTACTGAAGAGAACTGTGGCATCGTTGTTGGGCTATTAAACGGAAAGACCGAAAAGGTTACCTTCGGAACAAGCGAGGCTCCTATAAAAATCATATCTGGTACAATAAATGGGACCTCTATTGATTCCGGAAACTATACTAAATACATGTATGGTTCCAAAAATTACACCGACGGCATTCATACATTTAATGTAGTATTCGGCAAATAATCTGCATTGGAATATAACTCTCGAAAGAGTCCGGCCGGAAGGTCGGACTCTTTTTTATCGATACTGTCAATACGTAACCGCGGAGACGCTTACCAGACCACCGAACAAACTGAAATTGGCACAACCGACAAAAGCACTGATTCACAATCAGTTAGCAGATAAAGCAAAAGTCAGGTTATCCACTTTTTCACATAACCTGCATTTGGGCGCCCATCATATCTACCTGACACTCAATAATATACTCCAAATCACGACACGCAGGTTGTTCGACATTTCCATGGGCAAAAGTACGTAACCGCTGAAAATGCGTCAATACGTAACCGCGGAGACGCTTACGACTCAATCCAATTCTGTGTTTGCCTCATTCCTCGTAACGCACCGCATTTTTTTGTGAGCACCTCTGCTATTCCTGTTAATCGTTGCCTCACGGAATGGATTTTGTCCGTGAAAACCCACCTTCTCACGGACAAGTTGTATTTTCCTGATTTTGGTTGACTCGATTATA
>ERZ780041.40-NODE-40-length-39636-cov-3.40621_pt1 | contig 39636 bp, 60 predicted proteins | sample MGYA00511925_ERZ780041 | MGnify/ENA primary metagenome ERZ780041 (study PRJEB29588, sample SAMEA2157270) | human gut metagenome | biome: human gut; feature: human-associated habitat; material: faeces | place: Denmark | collected 2008/2010 ...
AACGCGCCCCCCCCCCCCCCCCGCCGGTATAGCTAGCGACGTCGGTGTACGAACCGCTAGAAAGTCTACCCACGTCCACACGGAGGGAGTAAACGCGTCCCGCTGCAGTTGCCTTGTCAAGGTAATCTTGTGTCACCTCATACACGTTACATCTCCTCCATCTCTACCGTCATGGTACCATACCGCATGCCTTTACTTTTGTCCCCGTAAAAGTACACGGGTGACGGTTCAGTAAAGTCCAGTAAATGCATAGTCTTCGTGACACGGGCGTTGCCCCTGTCAAAAATAACCGTACACGAAACCGCTGCTCGTGCTGTCCGTAGAACTGCCATCTGCTCATCGGTTATCAAGTTGAGTTTCGCGGATAGCTCAACCTTTTCGCTGCCCGTTCGGTCAACCAGAAGCCCCCCGGCAAGATTGGTCTGTACATTTTCCTTACGGTACACACCTTTTGCTTCAAGTGTGGAAGCGTTAAATTCTGTGCCGTTTATGCTAAGATAATATTTCACAGTCAGCCTCCTTAGTATATCATGCCGTCTGCACGTTTAGCCTGATTAGTAAGGTCAATAAGGGTACGTCCAAGCTCGACACCGCCCTCAAGCTGCACTACCACAAGAATGGGCTGCGCCGATGTGGGGTCTGCGTTATCCGTAGAACTACGGGGTTTATAAGCGTCCCATTCGCTCTTTCCTATGCTCACAGCGTCAAAACTGGTAGGGACGGCGTCCTGCATATCCTTAGACACGGAGTCCATCTCGTCCCCAAAACCCTCACCAAGACCCTCAGCCATGTAGCCGCCAAGAGAAGCGAACAACTTTGATGGCGAGTGTATGCCGAAGAAGTCCTTGATGCCGTCCACGATACCGCCGAAGAATCCGCTAATCTTGTCCCAGAGCCATGCGCCCGCGTCAGAAATGCCCTGCCACAGGCCTTTCAGCAAATTGCCGCCGACCTCCGCCATCTTGCCAAAGTAGCTGCCGAATGCGTCAACAATGCCGGTTATGATTTGCGGAATCGCCTTGACTATCTCCACGATGATGGTCGGGAGATTTTCAATCAGCGCGATAAACAGCTGAACGCCCGCCGCAACAAGCTGCGGAACCGCTCCGATAACTGCGTCTATAACGCTTGAAATAATCTGCGGAATAGCCGCAACAATGGTCGTAATAATCGTCGGCAGGTTCTGTATGAGGGCTATGAAAAGTTTAATGCCAGCGTCGATGATTAACGGGATTGAAGCGATCACCGCAGTTACTACGCCGTCGATAATCTGCGGAATGGCTGCTACTATCGCGGTGATGATGTCTGGCAAAGCCTGTACCAGCGCTACAAACAACTGAATACCCGCTTCAATGATGGTGGGTATTGCCCCCACAAGAAACTCAACTATACCGTTAATAATCTGCGGTAAAGCCTCAATTACTATCGGTAAAGCGTCGAGAATACCCTGCGCAAGCCCCTCTATTAGCTGTAGCGCAGCGTCAAGTATCATCGGCAAGTTATCTATTAACCCGTTAACGATGGTGATGATAGCCTCAACCGCCGCAGGAATGAGCGTCGGTAAAGCCTTGGAGATACCGTTGACGAGCTGCATTATCATTTGTACAGCTGCCTGCATGAGAAGCGGCAACTTCTCAATAATCGTGTTCACGATAGTCATAATCGCGTCAACAGCTACGGGCATCAACGTCGGCAACAACGACGTTAACGTATCAAGGACCTGCGAAAACAGGTCCGTTGCCGTGCTGAGCAATGTCGGGAGAACGTCGGGCACCAGCTGCACTACCATGTCGGCAAGCTTCGGGAAGAGCTTGCTAACCAGTTTAATAACACCGTTGAGTGCTTCCTGCACCCGGGGAATAATGTTATCACCGACAGTTGCGACAGAATCAACAAAGTTGTCAACCAGTTTGTCAAAATCCTGATTACCGTCGGCTATCCCGGTCACCAAGTTCTGCCATGACGATTTTGCGCTTGCTAAAGAACCCTGTATTGTAGTACTGGCTTCTTTAGCGGTGGTACCCGTAATGTCCATTTCCGTCTGGATAACGTGGATAGCGTCGATAATGTCCGCATAGGAAGAGATGTCGTACTCAATGCCGGAGATTTTGCTTGCGTCCGCAAGCAGGCGCTTCATCTCCTCACCTGTACCGCCGTAACCAAGTTTCAGGTTGTCCAGCATAGTATAGTTCTGCTTCGCAAAACCGCTATATGCATTTTGAATGCTCTCCATGTCCGAACCCATCTTGTTAGCGTTATCAGACATGTCAGAAATAGCGGTATTTGCCTTTTCTGCGGCAGCCTCGGTATCGCCGCCCATAGACTGTAACAGCGACGCCGAGAAACCCGTTACGGTTTCCATGTACTCATTCGCGGACATGCCCGCGGTCTTGTACGCCACATCAGCGTACTCCATAACTTTGTCCGCACTAGTCTTGAACAGCGTTTCAACACCGCCAGTCAGCTGTTCATAGTCACCATAAGCGGCAACGGATTCTTTCGTGAGTGCTACCACTGCTCCAGTCGCGGCAGACATAGCCGCCGTAGTAGCTGCCCCGGCTATAGAAGCGGCTTTCGACAAACCACTCTTAAATGACGACGCTAGACTGCTAACTTTATCGCTCGCTTCATCGTCAACACCCACTCTAACGAAAAGGTCTAACAGATTAATCTAAGCCACCCCCTAACTCTTCCAGCTTACACTTGATGTGATTTACAACTTCCTCGCTTGTGCGCTTCTCCTCGGGTTTGGGATTAACCACGTCATGGTACTTCACAGCAACATATTCACCCGAACACTGGGCAGCGACGCATTTGTTAACGTTATACAAGCATAGCGCCGTGTAACTGCGAAAGGCTGATTCCTCGCCCTGCCGCTTGATCATAAGCGGTAATGCAGAAATCAGCCCCCTTACACTCATTTTTCGCGGCGTGCTCAGCAAAGCTGCAGTTACTTCTTTCCCTCCGACACGCACGACTTGAAAAAATCGACGAACTCTTTGTCCTGCACCACATCGCGGACCTGCGTCATAGTCTTGATGACATTCTGCTTTGCTACCTCGTCAACAGTAACTTCGTTCACTGCTGCAAGCACCCCAAAGACGTCTGACTTATGTTTCCGCAGTACAAGGGGAACAAGCTTGGTTATCTTTTCCATGGCTATTGTCATGACTTCGGCTCTGTTCTCCTCGCCCGTCAGCTTCAAATTCTCTTTCAACTCTCCCGTCAACTCATCATCACAAACGATATGGGTAAGGTACACGCTGATTTCGCACAGCACGTCAGCTGCGCGGTCCGTCGAAAGTTCAGAAAGCTTCATATTTATCCTCCCTGGTCGTCTGCTGTCTGTGTGTCTGTCGCATTTGTGGAGTAGAAGACCATCGGCATAACAGTCTGCTCGTTGATAGATACATGACCAGTCAGTTCGACAGAAATCTGACCCTTACCGTTCTTTGTGGTCTGCAGCGTGAACCCACCAGAAGAGAGTGCGTTCTTCAGCTGTATCGCAACCATGCCGCCGTCTGCCTTGTCACCAACCCACCATATGTCGGAGAAATCAGCCTGGTTCAGGTCCTTGCGCGGGGTTATCTTAGTTGTGTCGGGCGAACCGATATCGGCAGCACCAAGCGCCAGCTTGATTGCAGCGGGTGACGTTCCGAGTGCGGTAAATGACATCTTACATTCCCAGCCATCGAGGTGTTTCAGTTCTTTCATGTTGGTGGGGCAGTTGTCCACGTCCTCGCCGAGGTCTGAATATGTGGGTACACATGAAACATTTATACCACCAGTTGTGGCGCAGATAATATTTGCGTCCTGTGGAGCCACCGCTGTAGACGGATCGAATGTCTTCAGAAGAACGCCTGCGTCAAGCTGCAGGTCGTCAAACGTCTTTTCAGGAATTACCGTAAATTTACGTGACATTTCCATTTCCTTTCTTTAGTTTAATGTCAAGTAATCAACAGAAAGGTTAATTAACTTTCTCTTGATTTGGTCGTCGCTCGTATCCCCCATTGAGTTTGCGAACGGCTGACCTCTTTTTATCCATATCCGCCCTCCGTCACAGTCAATGAGCTGCCCGCCGTAACTGATAGCTGCTGACACTTCTTCACACTTTGCGTTAATCGCTTTCCAGCTTGTGGAGCGGTACCAGAGCGAAATTGTCAGCGCTGAGGGGTAGTCGGAAAAACTGTCTGTAGTTAAACTGTAGGTGATGTAAGGGAAAACGGCGTCGTCAGGAACTGAATTTTCTTCGTATGCCGTCAGCCCAAACCCACTGAAGAAACTGTGCAATGCAGCAGCCTTAGTCATGCCGTGTCACCTCATGTCTGCGTAGAGGGTTCAAACTCCTCGGCTGTGAACTGAGAAATCTGGAATGACGCTGACTGTGGGGTTTTCTTATCGTCACCGTCTGACGTCGCCCGAAAGACTTTACCATCAGACAGCCGCTTGAACACGTCATGATACTCCACGGATAGCCCCTTGGGGACGGAAACGGTATACAGCGAAGTAACCCCCGCCTTTTCTGCCGCGCGTGCCTCCATGGAGCTGTCAAAGACTATCGCAGCTTCGAACTGTGCACCCTCTGTCCACGAAACGGTATACCCACCCTCGCCGTCGGATACTTTATTCTTGTTTAGAAAAACGCAGCTAGTCATACTTTCAGATAACAGCGACATTATATCTTCCTCCACAAGTTCAACTTGTTAGCGAATATCTTCTGCCACGACAGCGGTATACCCGCGTCAGATGCCTTAGTGTAACTGTAACCCCCGAAAGATTCGGAAGTAAATGGCGAAGTTTCACTCTCGTACTTCTTGCAATACTCTTCGATTTCGGTAGACAGGGCAACGAACGCCGGAGGAACGTTCATCGCCCATATCTGCCCGTCAAACACCTCGTCAACGAGGGCAGCAAGGTTGGACGATTCGTTCTTGTAGATACCATCGTTGAAGCAGCTGCCGACTATCCGAAAGTATTGACCGTCGAGAATAAAATCAAGCGGCGAGATGCTTTTGCTCTCGATAGTAAATGTTCCGCCGTGCTTGCCACCCTTGGGGGTAAACCAGTTTTTGCATTCCATACACATTTCTGTGAGCATCTTTCTCGCCGCCTTTCGATATTGCTATCTATTTAGCCCTTGCTGAGAATTCTCGCAAAGGGGATAGCCTTGTTGTCGTAAAAGCCCGTACCACCGGAGTTCTTCACTACAGTCCAGCGTGCCGCTGTTTCCAGCTGCTCGTTAGTAGGGGAAACGATAGCCGAGGTGGGCTGCACGAAGCTGAAACCCTTAGGCGCAAATATCTTACGCTGACGGGTAATCAGCATTTCCTTGCCACCTGCGGACTTGGGATCACGCCATGTTTCGGAGGGTACCGTCGCGCCACAGTCGCAGTAATCAAACGCGCCCTGTCCGAGAATATAAGTCGTATACTTAGTGTAAGCAGGGACAACGTTCGGGGATTCGCCGCTCTCAGGCACTTCCTCTGTGGGCACATCGTCGTCGATAAGAACGGTTCTGCCGTTCCATGTCGCCAGCCCCACAGACCTCTGAACGCCGTTAGCGTCAGTCTGTTTGAAGTATTCAAGCACCTGCAGGTTCTCCAGATGTGTGGCTACTGTAGAGTGCATGATTGCCATGGTAAACAGGTTCTTGTTGTCGCCGACTGCCTGCTGGATTGCAGTGTTCAGCGTGGTTGCACCAACCATTGCAGCATCGTCAGTGTTACCAGTAATGTCCAGCGTGTGCTTAGTGTTGAAGCTGTTTGCGGTTACGCCGAAGATACCCTTGAGGGTAGACAGGATAGTAGCCTGGTCTACGTCGTCCCAGTAGTCTGCTACCTGCCGGGCGATATCTTCCATGAAGTCATGTCCGGTCATGTCCTTGGAGAAGTCCTTTTCCTCCCACGCTTTAGCGCGACCGACCACTATCATGGACTGCAGGAACGTGTCAAGGGTACCGCCAGTGATATCGGTGTTGCCGTCGTAGTTCTGCGCGTCGCCGCCGATGCGTCCCGTCATGGGTATGCTGATGAAATTACCGCCCGTCTGCTCAGTCAGCATAGGCTTAAGGTCAGGTCTGCTGCGCAGTATACCTGCCTTAATGAATGCATTCTGCTTCACGCGGGGGACGGTTTCGAGGTATCTACCGAACACCTCGGCATTGAAGATCTTTGAGTTAAAAGCTCCCATAGTTTACTCCTTGTTCTTGTAGAAAGCCGATACGGTACTTGCGTTAGCATTAGCGTATTCCATCTGCTTGGAGAGCGGCATTTTCTCGAAATCAGCCTTTGTCATGGCAGTGTTATTGCCCGGAGGCGTGTCGACGTTTGCGCCGTCAACATGGTCTGACGTGATGAAACCCGCCCAGTCATTTTTGATCGCTTCGGCGAGTTTGTCTGTGTCCGCAAGTTTACCGTCCTTTACAGTCATGCTGTTGAAGTCCGTAACTTTCAGTATTGCCGCGAGCCGCTTTTCGTCCACGTGCTGCTCTTTCAGCAGATTAGTGTAGAGAGTCTTCTTGACTGTCAGCGCCTTTTCTGCTGCCATCTCACCCTTGTACTGTTCGAATGCTTCATGCTCCGCGTTGTACTTGGCTTCCCATTCGTCTGTGTGTGTGGCTTTCAGTGTATCCAACTCTTTCTGGACGTCTGCAAGCTTTTCTGCGTCTTCCTTGTACTTGGTGATGTCCTCGCGCAGTGCGTTGATTGATGTCACATGTCCATCAAGTATTGCGTCGATTGCGTCACCCATACCCTCGGCAGGGGTCCCCGCCTTGCTGAGTATCTCCTTGATTGACGCCTTGGTTAATGCCATCGGTAATCTTCCTTTCTCTCGGCGGCAGTCTATCGCCGTTCAGATTGCTCTTTGTTACTATTATTATACCATGTCGCGCATGCATTTGTCAATGCATTTATTTGCATCTTTTCATTGTCAGCTGTTTTTCATTTGTATTGTATTGCACCCCTAAAGGGGTGTGCAATACAATACAAATGACAAACTAACAGCCGCGAAATTGACACTTGTAGTTGATTTGTATTGCTACAAATAAACGTTAGGGTCAACTCCGAAGCGGCTTCTCGGTGGTTGACCCTTTGACAGTTGCAATTACTTGTATTGTCAGTGATTAAGCGGTTCGTTTGACAGCTATTCGCTGCCTTGCAACTCGCTTTTCAGTATATTCCGATACCTCTCTATATGGTCAGCTGCAGCGGGCTTCAGATATGGTTGCGCAGGCGTGTTAACTGTTCCCATCTCCACATATACTGCATATTCCACGTTCGTACCGATGTAAGCAGCTTCATCATCGGTATCATGCGTTATACTGTTGCGCAGTCTACCTGTGTCGACAGGGCATAGCCGTTTTGCATAACCCTCGGCAGCCAGTCCGATTTTCTCCAGTGCCCGTGCCTTTGCTTGTCTAATGCCGTCAAGCACCTCTTCGGTATGGTCTTCAACTTCAAAGTCAGCCATCGTTATTCACCTCCTGCCGTAGAATGCGTTCCTTGGTACTTCCTTTACGTTCCCTTGCATGTTGATGGGTATACACGTCCTCTTGTACCCCCTGATACGAACATACCCACGGAACGCAAGAGAAGCGCCTCTTCTGCGATTAGTATATCATACCCTCTTCGGGTTCAATTTCCTTACCTGACTTGAGCGCTTTCTTGACCGCTTCAACCACCGCTTCATCTGACGCTCCCATCATGAGGAAGTATGGAAACCCACCAAATTTTTCGGTGTAAGCTGTAATTGCCTCTTCTCGTGTCATTTGCCCACCTCCTTGGCGACTATCTCTTCAACCACGTTTACTGCATTCGGGAACACGCGCCGCATTTGAGCGAGCGCTTTGGGATTTGCGACCTTGCTATCAAGGGTTTCCGCGAAAAATTCCTTGGCTCCTGCTACATCATTGCCCTGCCAGTAACTTGCACTGTGACCTATGCCGAGTGGATACTCTTTACGAGTGCAAAATTCGATAACGTCAGATATGTTACCGCATTCAGACAGAGGCATTTTTTCGCCTTTCAACAGACTTATTGTAACCTCGTCTGCATCTTTACCTAAGCCACTTTCACTTATGTAGTCTAGCACGTCACCCATAACTTTGTTGTCGCCCACTATATCGTTCAAAGATAGCTTACCGTCGCGTAAATCACGCGACATGGCGAAGTACTTTCCGTCCCCTTTGTCTGCTCCACGAAGGGCTATACGGAAACTTTTTTCGAGCGCCTCGGGCGAATCATCGACAGTGTATAGGTATGCCTGGGGGGTTTCCTTAAAGGCGTTAAGTTTGAACTGCTTCCAGTCGGACTTGATGGTTTTGTCGAGTTTACCGTCCCCGTAGTCTACCGAAATGTACTTATACTTGCCCCTAGCGTCCAATCCAGCAAGTCGGTCGATGTTATGCCCAAACTCGTGAAAGGCTGTTTGATACGGTTTGTGGAAATCATCACCGTCAACTGTTCTTTTGGTGTTCATGTACACTTTACCGTCCCGAGGGTTGAAAAGTGCACCCGTAGACATGGTGGGATCGTCAACTGCGTCAAGCCTATCACCGTACTTGTGGTAGAGGTCTTCGACGTCCGGTTCTTCGGTAAAGTTAAGCAGGGTTTCCATAGCATTGGCGTAGTCGTTACCCAAAGCGCGACGGACACCCTGCATGTAAACGGGTGCAGGTGTAGGAGGTGCAGCGGGGGTTACAATCTGCGGGGGTGTAGCCTTGTGCGCGTTCTTCCACTCGTCATAGCTCATGCCCTCCAGTTTTGAATTTCGTGGAGCGTCTGACTGGTCGATACCCTCAACTGCAGCAACTAATGTGCAGCGGCAGTTGTATATCTCCCATGCTGGACCTTGGGGGTCGCCCGGATACCGACACCCGTTAGAGAATTTGGCGGGGTGCCATTTATCCTTAGCGACTGCTATCCTTTCGCCGTCCATCTGCCTGTGCGAATGTCGGGTGCGTCCGTCGAGAGTAGCAAGCCATTCCTGCTGCATGTCAATACCCATGTCCTGGGCGTGTTTGTAGCTCTCTACCCTGCCCGCGTTCTGCGCAGCAGTCATAGAAGTGCGAGCATTTCGTATGGCTGCCGAGTGGTTCATGTCAGCTACCCTGCGGAGGCTTTGCGCTATCTTCGGAATGCTGTCGCCCTGCAATACTGCCTGTGTAATGACCGAGTTTATCTTCTGCCTGTTCCAGCGTAAATCCTTGGGTATGTCTACGGAGGGAAGCGGCAGCAGGTCAGGGTCTTTGGCGACCAAATTTTTCAGCGTGTATCGGTCGTATAACGTGAAGCTTAAGTCAAGCGAGGTGTCGTGTTCCAGCTGATAGGCAGCATAGTTGTGGTTTGTGGCAAAGGTTCCCGCCATGTCGTCCTGTACCATATCCATGGCTATTTTGTTTGCGTTGGTATAGTCAGTTGCCAGCGCGTCAACCTTGTCCTGCCACTGCTTGCCCACAGCAATCTGCCCTTTGCGCCATTCAAGATATTGCTCCTGCGTGATTTTGCCCTGCTTTACCTGCTCCTGCCTGATTGCGTCTTTTGTCGCAAATCGCTGCAGATAGTCTTCCATCTTTGCCTGCGTGTCTGCCTGCGCCTGCAGGTATACCTTGCGCAGCTTCTTCTCTAGCTTTTCAACTTCCTTGTCATTCTGCTTGTTGATATCCACACGCTCTCACCTCCAGAAAGGCTTTTCTCTTGCTTTCCGTTACGCCTCTTCGCTCTCCGCGCCCACAGGTACGGGTACCTGCTCCTGTGCCTCTTCAGGGCTTTCCGTGGGTTCTCCGCGCGTCATGCGGTCAACGTCCTCGGTGTCCTTTCTACGCAGTATAGCCTTAATTTCGTCGGGGGTAATGAATGGTAGCTTGCTGATTACCGTTTCCTCGTCGAGATACTGCGCCGCCTGCAGCACCATTTCGGTCTGCTCTTTCTGGTTGGATATACGGTTGCGCTTAAAAATCGGCACCGCGTCAATACCCATAAGCGTCAGTACCTGCTGCACAAACTCGATAACGTTGTATTCAAAGTCGTCGGCATTTTCGTCAAGGGGCTGGTACGCCGCGTCGATATGGTCATTTGTAGCGCCCGCAGCAATGGTATGCACGTCTAGTCCGCCAAAGTTCTCGTATATATCTGCCCTGATGTCGGTGAGATACTGCTTCCTTGCCTGGTAGGGTATGTCCTGCGTGTAGGGGGTAACTTCGCCCTCGTCCGCATTGGCGATGTGGTTTATCTTCAGTCTGTCGCGGAATTTAGCGAGGTCTTCAGCCTCCATACCCCCGCAGTTAGAGATAATCCAATAAATCTCGCTGCAGTCGGTAAGATCGTTCGCAAACCCGCTGCGGATAAGGTCATAGCTGTCAATAGCTTCGCGCATACCCACGAGGGTTGACTGGTGCAGTTTGCTACCCCACAGAGGGACTATCGGCAGCGAGGAATAGTTTTCCACACCTACCACCTCAGGTCCGCCAGCGGGGGTATAGGATATCTTGGTCTTATACGCCCGCTGCTCCTGCTCCACCTTGAACGCCAGACTTTCATCGTCGACCGACTTGTATCTTGTATATCCGTCAATCTCGTAAAGTATAGCTGTTGTAGGTTTGTCGGGGGCTAACCGCCAGAACCTTATACCCGCCTTGAGGGTACCGTCATATTCGTCCCACAGCGGCACAAATTCGGTCAGCGGGAACACGTACAGTTTGTTCACGTTCCAGAATCCGAAAGACACGCCGTGTATCAGCGCTTTGAAACCGAGGTCCCAAAGCTGCGTGTCGAAGTCAGAACCCAACTTCTCTTTGATGCTGTCATTCTGGAAAGATATGCCGTTTCCGAGCGAGTATGTGCACCTCTGTGTATTGAGGCGATGGAAGAAATTGCTCGCGATTTTGTTGTTGCTTGCGGTAAAGTCCTCAATAGGTTCACCCGCAATGGTAAATATCCGCTGCACGTACTCGTGGATAGTCACGTTGCGCTGATGGTCATACGCGTCAGCTGTTATTGCGTCCGCAAACATGGGGCTGGCGCGGTGGTTTTCGATTGCGATGCGGATAAATCCGCTCGTATCGCCTCGCTGCTTGTATTCTTCAAAGTCCTGATAGGTTAAAAGCATAATTCTCCTTTCAGCCGCCGAATGGCGACTTGTATTCGCCGCCGGACTTAGCCAGCCGCATAGTTCTCACGAAATACCGCATAGAATCCATCAAATGGTCGTTGACCTTGATGGGGCGGTCTTCGCCCCCTTTCTTGTCCCAGACGTAGCCCTCAACTTCCTTGCGCCAGTTGGTCAACCCGGACGATATTTTGACCTTGCCCTTTTTCAGGCAGTTCGCCGTGTCGCGTATGCCGTTCATTACATCATTATCCGCCTTACGGACGCTGAATTTACCGCTCTTGCGCAGAGCGGCGATAAAGGAAGCAGCAGAGGGGTCTATTATCGTCAGTATGGACTGCTGCGAAACCCCCACTATACCTGCGACAAACTCTTCCATTTCCTGCAGATAATCGTCGTCAGTCTTCATTGACCCCTCGTCCCTACCTGAATAGTAATACTCACTGATAGCATGCCACGTCATGCCTTTCTTAGCCCACAGAAGAGCCGCGAACGCATTCTGTGTGCCATAGTCGATAGAAAGGGCGTATCGGTCGGCACATACCTCCACGGGGTCAGGAGAAGCCTCTTCGAGGGCATTCAGATACATGGGGTAGATAAGTCCTTCTGCCTGCGTCCATTTGCCGAGAATGTACCGGTCGAAAAATACTGTCCCATCATACTCAGATTCAAGCGCGTGAACGTATCCGGGACTAAGGAAAGGGTTGTCGTATAAAGTCCACTGCTGGCAGTATACATCAACGCCCTTGTCTTTGCTGTCGATGAACTTTTTGATAAAGTGCGTGGGATATGACGGGTTTCCCGATGCATCGCACACCGAGTACGGCAGCGACAGTCGGGATTTCAGCAGCTGAAACACATCGGCGTTGATATCCACTATTTCATCGACATAGACATATTTAAACTTTGCGCCTCGTAACTTCGACACCTGCGATACCTTTTCAGCGCCAAGGCAGTACACCTTTTCGCCCATAATGGTCGCAAAATTTCGGGAGTTTATTTGCGACACCAACTGCTCACCCCAGATATCTCGCATGGGTTCCAGCACATTTCGTTCAATAGTTTCCTTGGACACTCCAAGAATAACGTTCAGCCCTTTTTTGCCTGCCCTCTCAACAATCCGGTGGGGTATGACGTACTGAACGTCGATAAAGGTTTTGCCGCACTGCGTCGCTCCTATCTTTATGTTCCAGCGGCAATTAGCGTTCTGGATATACTCAGCCTGCTTGGGGCTAATCTGTATTGACGTGTCCAACGCCTGTCGCCTCCTCTATTAAATGTCTAATGCGCATCGCTTCCTTGGCGTTTCTCTTGCGCTTCTTTAAGGTATCACTTGCCACCCGTACCCTCGGTGGGGTCGGTATCGTCCTGTGCAACGGAAGCCACGGGAGAAACCTCTTCTGCGGCTTTCTTAATCGTTACCATCATTCGCTTAGCCATATCCACGGCTGCCGCGTCAGTATCGAGGGGGTCTTGAATTGCCCGCCATCTATCCGGTCTGCGGGAGAAGAGCCAGCTCAGACATGCCTTAACGTCAGGCGACACATGCTTGCGAATTACCTTTGTCGTCCGCATCTCACCTTCGACTAACTCGCGGGTAATCTCGTCATATTCGTACCCGAGCGCACGCTTTAACAGCGCCTGCTCCACCTTGCCGTTCGTCACGTCCTTAGATATGCCGAGGGCAGTCGCTAAATCGCTGCTCTGCTTGGTCCATCTCCACAGGGTTGCAGCTGATACCCCGATGTACGTCAGGGCGACCTCTTCGAGGGGCACACCCTCCCTGCGCCACTGGCTGATTAATAGGATTCCGTCAGGGGACAGCCAGAAAGCCTTGCGGTCGTTTATGCCCTTGCTGTTGTTGGGGAAATCTACATACGCCATACTACACCTCCTCACGCTCTTGCTCTTTGCACTATTTTATCACACTGCGCATGTTCTTGTCAAGTAGTCTATTTGCCTGCACTCTGTGATTGTACAGTTGCATTGCAGGCGTTGCGTTTGTATTGTATTGTATTCCCCTTCTAGGGGAAATACAATACAATACAAATGACAACCAAACGCACGCAACAACCGGGAACAATTGACAGAAACAGCCGCCGCTCCTTTTTCTAAAAAGAACGGCGGCTTCGGTGGGTTTGTCATTTGTATTGACTTGTGCAACGATTTGTATTGACGCAATTGCATTACAACACCGTCGGCATGAAACTAATGTCACAACCTGTAACATTGTTTTCACAAGCATTGTGCAGACTGTACAACGTGGGTACCCTCTGCGGGCTGTTCGATTGTGCAGTCTGCCAATGCATTGTGCAATATGCACAAAAACGACATTCGTTGAGGTTAAAACTTTGTGCACTCTGCCAATTGACAAAAGGGTATTTGCTGTGGTATAATTTTTGTGGGGGTTTGAATAACCTCCACGGAAATCACAATCGAAATTGAGTTGATACGGAGGATAAATACCATGACACAGACCACCAAGACAATGTTCATAATCGGCGACACCACATACAACGAGAGCAACGGCAGATACTACAAGAAGACAGGCAATGGCAAGAAGACCCGCATCAGCGCAACGGCATACGACGCAGCAGCAGCTGAATGGGTAGAGATGGTCAAGGGCAACGCAGAGCGCAACGCCGAGCAGGACGAGGTGGACGCAGTTCTCGACGAACTGAACCACGAGCAGAACGAGGCGAACGACTTCACAAACATCGGACGCAAGGAAATCGAGGACAGGAAGACCGAGAAGTCCAAGCTCCCTAAGGGCTTCAAGATAGAGTCCAACTGGGACGGCGACACCACGACATACCTCGTTTACAAGGACGGCGAGCGCCTGAGTGCACACTGGAGATATGACGACGCAGTGACGGCTGCAATCGAGGCAGCCAAGGCAACCCCGGCTGAGAAGCCCAAGAAGCGCAAGTCCAAGGACATCGCCCACGAGTTCGAGGGCGTGACCCTGACGGCGAAGCAGGTAGACTTCATCAAGCACCTGCCGGACAGCAACTTCTGGGAGAATCTGGACAGCGAAATCTGGGTTGACTGCCTCTGCGACGAAATTGGCGGACAGTTTAAGGGCAAGCCCATGACGGTCGGCGCGATGATTTCCACCCTCTGCGAGAAGAAGCTGGGCGCGAGATGTCGCCAGAAAGTGGACGGCAGAATGGCGACGAGCTTCAAGCTCACAGAGCTGGGACAGAAGATAGCGGCAGAACTGGGCGTCGAGTGACGCCCTTAGGGAGGAGGAAAAGCAAATGTACAGAAGAGTTTGGTTGCTCAGACCCACGGTTAACGGGTTCAGCACGTTCATGCTGATTGAGGGTACGGAGCGGGAGATGTGGGCGTACGTGCAGAGCGAACTCGGGTATGTCCCCGCATACTCCGGGGCAACGGAAGACGAAGTAAAGGCGCTGAAGAAGTCGGGCGCGAAGATTTACATAGCGCCCAGACTGGAGGAAGCATGGTAAGAAGATTCATCATCAGGACACGCGGATACCACGAGGTCGATGTTGTGGACCTGCTCACGCGAAAAGTTATAGCGACATTCACGCATGAATGGAGAGCGGAGAAGCTTGTTAACGAACTCACATCAGAAGCGCGGTCGAACGGAGAGCCAATCGTGGCACCGGGGGACCTTGACATTTATACCATTGGAAACACTAAGGAGGAAAACTAATGAGCGAGCATATTTACGTGGACAGAACAACTACATGGCATGCTATCGGCAAGGACGTGACCGAATGCAAGAGTATGGAGCAGGTGCTCCAGAAGTCCGGACTGGACTACACCGTGTCGAAGCAGCCAGTATATACGCAGATTGCCGAGGGTGGCGCGTTCGTGGCTGCACCGAACCGTTTCATGACGGTAAACTCCAACGGTAAGATGTATGATGTGGTATCGGACAAGTTCCAGCTGGTGCAGAATCGCGAGGCTTTCGAGTTCGTCGACTTCATGGGCGACGAGCTGAGCTACGAAAAGGCGGGCGAAACACAGAGCGGTATGGTTTATATTATCGCCAAGCTGCCGGGCGTGGACATTCTTGGGGACAAGTTCGTACCGCACGTAATCTTCCGCAATGGCTTCTCGGGAAAGATAAAGATTACTGCAGCAATATGCCCGCTGCGGCTGGTCTGCCAGAACCAGTTTAATTTCGCGTTCAAGGACACGCAGAACACGGTATCTATTCGCCACGTCGGCAATGCCGAGGCGAAACTGCAGGAGGCGAGGGACGTACTGAAGCTCAGCGCCAGCTACATGCAGGAGCTGAACAAGATGGCGGAGCAGTACGCGGGGATAAGGCTGACGCCCGCACAGGTGGACAAGGTGCTCGACCAGATGTTCCCGATAGTTGACCGCGAGGGCATGAACCCGTTCAAACTCCATCAGTTGGAGGACGCAAGGGCGAAGTTCCGCAGCGCGTACAACGCCGACGACAACAGCAATTTCCGCGGAACAGGCTGGGGACTGGTCAACGCATACACAGATTTCATCACACACAAGCCCGCGACGGGCAAGGCTGAAACCAAAGACGAGAGCAGGTTCATGATGGTGTCGTTCGCTCCCGCAATGATGAACGCAATCCTCGCAGCAATACAGGCAGTACGCTGACAAATAACTTGGCAATAAACGACTTGACGGGAATAAACCTTGTGTGGTATAATGGTAACAGGAACCACACAGGGTTCCCAAGGAGGTAAATATGGCAACAATTACAAAGTACAAGGCGAAGTGCTCGGTAGTAATCGACGACGGGCAGCACGAAGTCCATTGGGACGGGCTGAACGCACATATACTAGGAGAGTTCCACGCCCCCACCCTTGACGACGCTAAGCACCAGATAGCCTACGCGGTGGCTAAGTATCTTGAGGGTACAGGTGCTTTCGAACGCGTGACTGGCACGGCTGTGGGATATGTTAACGCAGCTTTCAAGAACGGGGTAGTAATGGAGGTATTCGCCGAACCCGAAGAGATTCCGTGCGGAGCAGAGGAGGTGCAGAATTGATGGCGACTAGCACTAAGCAGACAGTGGAGCATTTGAGGTACCTACAGTCAATGCCCCTAGACGTCAAAATTAAACTAACGCAGCAGCGCATTCGGGAGTGGGTGCGGGCGTTCGGTGAAAACAGTGTCTACGTTAGCTTCTCAGGAGGAAAGGATAGCACGGTTCTGTTGGACATTGTTCGCGGGCTGTACCCCGGCGTTCCTGCTGTATTTGTGGACACGGGGCTTGAATACCCTGAGATAAGAAAGTTCGTCAAAAGTGTTGATAACGTGATCTGGCTTAAACCGTCAATGCCGTTTAACGAGGTAATCAACAAGTATGGTTATCCTGTTTTCAGTAAAGAAACAGCGTATAACATCGAATATGGTAGGTCTGCGCTAAAAAGGGGTGATCAGCGTTCGGTGGACAGGCATTTTTATGGCGTCAGAGTTAAGGATAACGAAACATACACTTTCAACCCGTTAAGTCGAAAAGCTCTGGACGTGGCGCTTAACACTGACATAAAGGTGTCCGAGAAATGTTGTAGAGTTATGAAAAAAGCACCGATTAAAAGTTTCGAAAAAGAAACGGACAGGAAACCGTTTATCGCCACCATGACAGAAGAAAGTAAGGTTAGAGAAACTGTGTGGCTACAGAATGGGTGCAATGCTTTTGACAGCAAACGGCAGGTATCCACGCCGATGAGCTTCTGGACTGAACAAGACGTGTTACGTTACATCTACACACGTTCGTTACGCTATGCGAATGAAGTTTACGGGGACATCGTGTCTGACTGTGGTGGTCTACTCAAGACCACAGGGGTGAGTAGGACGGGTTGTATGTTTTGTATGTTCGGCGTTCACAGAGAACCTCGTCCTAACCGTTTTGAACGCATGAAACACACACCCTCGGCAATGGGACTATTGCATCAACAAATTGGGCTGTGGCGCCGTGTTGGATTACATAGGTGTTGCTTATGGTAAGGAGGAGGAAGCAGAATGATAGTGACCAGCATGAACGGCAAGCGGGTGTCGATAGTTCAGAACAAGCGGGGTATCCTTATCGATACCCAGGGCAAGTGGTGGATAAGGGACGCCTACAAGGACATACCCGAACAGGGTGTAGCCGGGTACTCTTGTCAGGACGGTGCTGACAGTATCAGATTTACTAAGCCCGAACTCGTGAGAATCTGCAAGGGTGATGCAGCAATACAGCAGCTTATGACGGTTGACGAGGCGCGGGATTTCGCGGAAAGACTGGAGCCGAGGCTGCGGGAGATTGCAGCCAACTGGAACGACCAGCAGCTGCGGGAAGTGTTGATAGAAGCCGACGACGCGAACAAGTCAGCGCTTAACCTCTTAATATCCAGACTGGAAGCAGAGTACAAGCGAGCGAAAGCTCAGACAGCAGCCCAAACTAAAGAATACCTCTCCTGTGAGCGGAACGGTACTTCCCTTGCACAGGAGGGCGGCGGGGGTACTCCTGTACCCCCTTGCAAGAATACCCCAAAGAAAGCCAAAGGAAACGCATTCGAGAGCACATATAACGGAGAGTTAATAACGCTCACGTCTAAACAGCTGGTTATAATGCGGGCTGTCGCCGCTGAGGTGGACGAGGACGGGACATGCACTTCGACGGGAGTACTTCAGGCAGCGGTTGGCGCGGGCATGTCTGCGATATCAGCGGGGGCGGTGCTCGCCACGCTCGGAGAAAAGAAGCTGCTAACAGTGACGAGGACCTCGACAGGCAAGGCGTACAAGCTGACCGACGCGGGCATGTGGCTTCTCGAAAACGGGCTTGGGTGTAAGCCGGATTCGCAGGAGGTAGGGTGATGGGTTGGTACATGGAGCGCCCCATGTTTGAGCGCGGCAGTAAATATTACTCAATGCCCAATGGGTATGAGCGGTACTGCGAGGACTTGGAGCGATGGAAAGGTCATTGCTCCGAAATGCGCACGCAGCGATGGCTGAACGACCACCATTACCCGGAGGTTCATTCGGGTCAGAGTTCCCGTCATACCAGCAAAAAGTCCGCTAAGGGCGGTTATTGGTATAGGGTTCCTTATGGCGTGTACAGGGTAACAGTTAACAAGCTGGAGCTGAGGAGGAGCAAAAAGGGCAACCCGATGATTACGTGTCAGGCAAAGATACTTGAGGGTAAGTATAAGGGCTGTTCAATCTTCACAAATCAGGTTATAATGCAGGAATCCCAAATATGCGCCATGGACGGTTTTCTGGGTTCGCTCGTTTCTGGGGCGGCGAACCCGGTTAATGTCCAGTTTAAGTCATACGCTCAGTATGCAGACGCGGTTGCAAAAGTCTTGAGAGCTATTGACGGCTGCGAATATAGCGTTAGGTACAGCGAAGAAAAGGGCTTCGGCGTTCTTGAAATTAAGGAGGTGTACACATGAGCGAAATTCTTTTTCGCGGAAAGCGGACAGACAATGATGAGTGGGTATGCGGATTTCCGTACATCACACACGATGGAGAGCATCAGATAAAATGTTACGACTCTAAGAGTAACATCGAGAGTTGCACTTACACTGTAGCTCCTGACTCCGTGGGGCGCTACATCGGACGAACGGACGCATACGGCAACAAAATGTTCGAGGGTGACATCATCAAGTACGACGACTGGTGCGGAGTTGTGGTGTTCGACAACGACGACGCGCAGTTTGTCGTACAGTTTACTGATGGGATATAGAAAACTTCTGTAACCTGTGCAGCGGGGACTGCGAGATTTACGGGAACGTTTACGATAACCCAGAATGGCAGGAGGATTGACGATGGTGGGTGTCAGGGTAAAAATCGGCGACAGGGTTGTTATGAACGGTAATTATACCGTGAACGAAGAAGACAAGGGTAAAGTCTGGACGGTGCGTTCGAACCCATGGGAATGTTGCGGGACAGTTGTTGTGCTGCTTGAGGGCAAACCCGGCGGATACGCGGTTGACGGATTGGACGTTGTAGATGAAAAGGAGGGCGCAGAATGAGCGAATGCATAGACCGCGAAAGCATAAGAAGGGTGTTAATGGACGTATGCTCCGACGAAAATTGCCCAATGTTTATAGCCGCAACGGTGGACCAGATGATTGACTACGAACCCGCCGCCGATGTCGCGCCGGTGGTGCATGCGTACTGGAAAGGCTACCATACGCAGGATCCATACTGCTCCAATTGTGGGTTTTCTTACGAACGCGAGGAAGGTGAAAGCGCCCAGACAACAGATTACTGCGGCAACTGTGGGGCAAAAATGGACGAAAATGAGGTTGAAAACCTTAACCGTTGCCCGTGTGGGGACAGGCAATACTGCCCAGAGGTTGAAAAAGACGAGAACGGCAAATGGTTTATACGCTGTTACCGCTGTGGAAAAATCGTATGGGGCAACACCATAGAGGAAGCGGTGAACGCATGGAACGGTTCCCAGAATTGTGGCGCCGAAACGGGCGGGGGTGAATGATATGGAATGGTTAGTAGCACTGGAATACATCGCTGCTTTTGTAGTCGGGTTATTTGCCCGGACTGTAGCGGCTAATCTGGCGGGGTACATAAATTATAGCATGAACGGCGTGGACTTACTCTGCGGCGTAACTTGCATGATAATGCTGTGGTCGTTCAAGGGCGCGTTTCTGCGCCCTAAAGATAAGTCGACGAGGAAAAGGAGGAAGTAACATGAAAGTAATTGAGCCTAGCGTAAAGCTGGTCACGGGGTACGAGGACAAGCCGGAAGAGCTTGTGGAGCTCTGCGGGCGTATCTGCTACGATTCGCAGGACAAGATAGCCCCCGGCACAGCGCAGAAATTCTGCGAAATGCTTCGCAAGAATGGGCATACGAGCGTGTTTGAACATGCAAACATAATTCTCGAAGTGTCATGGCGTGCAGAAGCACGGTTGGCGGGCATGGCGGAGGCATACTGGAGGCAAACGGGGTTGCCGTCGTTTCTGCGTTTTGACCCCCGAGGCGAAAAGCACAGGAGGCATTTTGTGTCAGGTAACGCCAGGGCATGGAACAACGTGTTCAATTTTCTGAATGGAACTGTCTGGGCGCTCGGCGTCCCTGAATGCGTAATCAAGGCGCTGAGCGCTTATCCTGCGTTATTTGATGTGCAGCCTTGGGAGCGGTGCCAGTGGAGGCTATCTGACATCAAGGACTATAGAGCGACTGTGATTATGTCAAGTCAGCTTCCGGCGTGGGCACGTGAACGCCATACAACGGCGACATTTTTCGTCACCTGCGACAGGGGTATTTCACACGAACTTGTGCGGCATAGGGCGGCGAGCTTCTCGCAGCAGTCAACGAGGTATTGTAAGGCAAACAAGAGTGGCGAAATTGAGGTAGTCAAGCCAAGCGACTTGAGCGACTTGGACGTGTGCTATGGCGTTCTCGCGTTGCACACTGCCGAATTGGTATACAACGATATGCTAAAGAACGGTATGAAGCCACAGATAGCTCGCTGCGTTCTGCCGATGTGCCTTACAACAAAGCTCTACATGACTATGACGCTTGAATGTTGGCACGAGTTCTTCAAACTGCGGACGGCACCCGCAGCGCACCCGGACATGCAGATAATCGCCAAGCGAATGCAGGCACAGTTGTTCCCTAAGGAGGTTAAATCATGAAGAGGCATGGCAAGCACAGGAGGTACACCGAAGAGGATATCTTAGCTGAGGCTAGAGAGTATTTGAAAGACGGCGTAGGAATGGTGGACGCAGCGAAGATGCTGCACATGCCTTACTCTACCCTGTCGTGGCATTTGACCTATCCGCTGCGCTACATAGACTTTGCCCTGTGGGAAGAGGTACGTATTAAGGCGTACAAGTCTAAGCGTGCGTGCGCTGAACGTATGAACAGAACAAAGAGAGGTGGAGCGAATGACTGAACGCTGGCAAAACCAAGAAGAAGCTTTTCAGTTCGCGATGCAGCACCCGTCAGTCATGCTTGATATGGATATGGGTACGGGTAAGACACGTGTAGCTATTGATGTTATGCTTGCCCGTACAGACGTTAAGCGCGTGCTGGTGGTATGCCCGAAAGCTGTGATACCTGTGTGGCGGACGAATATCGAGAAGTTCTACCCAGGCAATACAAACATATGGGTGTGGGACGCCCAGAAAGGCTCGGTCAAGAGTAAGACAGAGGACATCAAAGGGTTCATCGAGGTTGGCGCTGGCATGGAGAAAACTGTGGTGGTGGTAAACTACGATACAGTATGGCGCGACCCGCTGGGCGATTTGCTGCGGCAGTTGCACTTTGATTTGGTTATTCTTGATGAGAGCCACCGGATAAAGGCTGCGGGGTCTAAGGTAAGCAAGTATCTCGCTCTACTCGGGAAAAATGTACCGTACAAGATGTGCCTTTCTGGTACACCTATGGCAAATAGCCCACTTGACGTGTATGGACAGTATCGGTTTCTCGACCCCGCCATCTTCGGCACCAATCACACAGTTTTTCTCAGCAAATACGCCATCATGAACTATACATCACCACCCTTTGTCATAGGCTGCAAGAACTTGCAGGAGCTGAACAGCAAATTTAGTTCCATAGCGTACACTTGCAAGATGTCGGATATACAGGATAGGTTAAAGTTACCGGAAGAGCTGCCGCCGAATGTAATCTCTCTGCAGCTATCAACCAAGGACTACGCCACCTGCAAGGCGTTGAACAAAGATTTCATCGCGGAGTGCAAGGACGGTAGGTTTGTGGTGCTGAACAACGTACTCGCCAAGCTTCTGCGGCTGCAGCAAATAACATCAGGATTCTGCATGGCACAGACAAATCCGAACGAAACCCCGGAGGAAGAAGAGCTGAACAGCGTCAAGGCGGACGCCCTCAAAGATTTCCTGCAGGGGTTCAGCAAAGAGGAGAAAGTGGTGGTGTTCTGCAAGTTCAAGCATGATATCGCCTCTGTGCAGAGTGTGTGCGATGATTTGGGTCTTGAGGTTTTCGAACTGTCTGGGAGCGCTAACACTTTCGAGAACTGGAAAAAGGTTGAGGGCGGGGTTATCGCCGTGCAGATACAGGCTGGAGCAGAGGGCATTGACATGACCTGCGCAAGGGTATGCGTGTACTACAGTTTACCGCATTCGCTGGCACTGTATGAGCAGTCAAGGGCGCGACTCCGCAGACCGGGGCAGAATCGGAAAGTGTTGTTCAGTTATTTGCTGTGCAGTGGCACTATTGACGAGCTGATTTATGACACGCTGGCGAACAAACGTGACTTGATTGCAGACGTAAAGTCCGGTAACGTTGACTTCGGGTACATGAAGAAATAAGGTACTTGACAAGAGGTATATTGCTGTGGTATAATGGTAGTGGAGGCGGTAGTTCATGAGGGATTTGGCGAGGATATGCGCCTATTGTGGCAAACCGTTCCTGTGCGAGCGTACGTCAATATACAAGGTTAAGGTGCGCCGCCACGTAAAACGCATGTGCTCATACACGTGCTGGGTTAAATATAAGGAGGAGTTATCAGTGAGCAAGATAGTAATCAAGAATAGGCTGAGGGAATATCGCGACCGCTCGCGGCTCACCCTGCAGGAAGTAAGCATTCTGACGGGGTACGACGTGACGACCATCAGCCGCCACGAATCGGGGCAGCGCAGTCTGTCAGACGAGGCGATGAAGAAGTACGCCGCGCTCTACAAAGTAGAAACACATGAACTGCTGGACTTAAGGGGTATAAATGACGATGGTGAACAGCGTACTGGCGCAGGCGAATGAGTACATTGACCAAGGCTGGTCAATTCTCCCCGTGAAGCCGTCAGAGAAGCGCCCATACATGACTAACTGGTTGCAGTATCAGCATACAAGAGCGACCAAGGAGATGGCGGACAGCTGGTTTACCTCTCTTACGGGCGCGGGTGTGGGTATGGTGACGGGTAGAATCTCCGGAGTAGTGGTGCTTGACGTCGAGAGTTACTGCAGCATACCGATAGACGAGTTGCTGCGTCGATACCCGACACAAATGATTTCTCGGACAGGCACAGGAGGGTATCACCTGTTCTACCTCTATCCTAACGGGGTTTCCAAAATAGCAAATAGGGTGGGTATTTTCGAGGGCGCTGACATACGCGCTGACGGTGGTTTCATTGTGCTGCCGCCGACACGTCACCCGAACGGCAAGTTGTACGAATGGGTGAAGAAAGGTCCTCTCGGAGTGTTCCCGAAAGCTCTTCTTGACATACAGAGCCAGCCCAAGGTACAGGGGGACGGGTGGATAACGGAGGCTCTCCGTGGCGTTTCCGAGGGCGGAAGAAACGATGCTTGTGCTCGACTGGCGGGATACTTTTTCCACAAAGGGCTGAACGCCGACATCGTGGAGGCTCTTCTGACCGAATGGAACGAGCGAAATGACCCGCCGCTCCCTATGCGTGAAATCCGGACTACGATAAAATCCATCGAGCGTTCAAGCGCTGGCATGGGCGGGCAGTTCACCAGCCTTGAATACGAAGACGACACCAAACCTACAGCGCGCACCCCTGAAAATTCGACGTTCGACTTACTGCGAATGCGGGACTACGTTAAAGGATATGGTGGCGAGGGCGCAACATGGTTGGTTCAGGACTGGCTACCGGACAAGTCTATCACATTCCTTGTTTCTCCCCCGGAGAGCTACAAGACATGGATATTGCTGGACTTAGCGGTATCAATAAGCACCGGACTGCCTTTTCTAGGGCAGGCTAGGATAAACAAAACTGGTCCTGCTATGATAATTCAGCAAGAGGACAGCCACGGAGGACTGACCGAGCGACTGGCGTTAATAGCGGAGCAGAAGATGGGTATGGCGGCTAATCTCGGAAACGAGGCATGGCAGATACCCTGCATTCCTGACCTGCCGATATACATACACCCGTCAAGAATGTTGCGCTTCGACAATGACAAAGTGCTGAAAGAGCTGGAGGAGCAGATAAAAACCATCAAGCCGAGGGTTATACTGATAGACCCGTTGTATTCCACCACTTCAGGTGTGGATAACTACATGGCAGACCTCGCCAACCAGATGATGATACTTAAGACTTGGCGTGATAAATATGGGTGCTCGTTCGTGCTGGCACACCATTCTAAGAAAAACCTCGACCCCGACAGTACAGCCCGTGAGGATTCGTGGGGTTCGCAGTTCCTTAACGCGTTCCTTGAAGCGGGCTGGCAGGTGCGCCGGAACCAGAAACTCGCGCCTAACGAGGTAGTGGTCAGGCGGCATTCTAAAGTTATGGGCAATCAAGCACCGATTTCGCTGACGTTTGACATTTCGACATCGTATCCGATGAGATACCAGGTTACTGCCCGCCAGTATGAAACCCAGGCTGCGCCCACTCCGGCTCCCGCACAGGCGTACATACTGGAGGCTTTCGACGGGCGCGAGTTCTCGCAGAAAGACGTGATTAACGTGACGGGTAAATCTCCGTCAACAGTTAGCCGTCAGATAAAGCAGCTTGAAGCCACAGGAGCAATCGAGAAGATGCCTAATGGCAAATGGCGCAGAAAGGAGGAATAACGATGCATTACATGGGTGGAAAGTTTAGGCAGAGTAAAGCAATAGTGCAATGCCTGAAACCGTATTTCAACGAAAACACGGTGTATGTCGAACCGTTTGCGGGCGGACTAAACTCCGCAGCCAGGGTCGCACGGGAGCTGTGCCCACGTCATATGATACTTAACGATGACAATCAGTCGTTAATGTTAATGCACGAGAAGTGTTATAAAGAGGGTACAGACTGGCTTCCTTTAGACGTTTCACGCGACACATTTAACAAGTACAAAGCTACCCAACCAATGGATGACCCGCTGACTGCATGGATTGGGATTGGGTATTGCTTGATACCAGACTGGTACCATTCATATGCCCCATACTCGGCTGAGAGTGTAAAACGAGGTCATGAGAGATGTATACAATGGTTACGCTGTTGCGACGACGTTGTGTTTACGTATGGCGATTACAGAAATTTTGATGTTCCTGATGGTGCAGTTGTGTACTGTGACCCGCCGTATGACGCAAAAGGGGGCTATCACAACAAGCAGTTTGATGTCAGCACTTTCTGGCAGTGGGCGCGTGATTTGTCGCGACGATGTACGGTTTTCGTGTCGTGTTTCAGCTGTCCACCTGACTTTAAAGAAGTGTATAGCTGGGGCGACACGGTATCTATCAAACATAAAAAGACGGGCGCAGAAAAAAGACGTGTTGAAAATGAAAGGTTGGTGAGATACGATGCCATTGGAGAAAGTTGGAGAAAGGAGGAATGAACATGGACTTAACCGAACCTATGAAATACTGGGCTGACAAGCTCGGACTGGGTAACTGGAATATTCACTTCGTGGAAAATTGCAGCCCTAACGATATGCGGCTTGATGCCTGTGCTGGTGAAGCCGAATGGGACGTCACGGGGAGAAACGCTACAATCCGGATAATTGACTCCAAGGACTATGGCAACCGCACAGTACCTTTCGACCGCGAGAAGACGCTGGTACACGAGTTGTTGCACATCAAGTTCAGCATGCTGGACGAGAGCGGCGACCCGCTGAGGGACAGACTAACGCACCAGATGATAGACGACTTAGCAAAAGCTCTTGTGAGAGCGAAGAGAGATGGAGCGACGAGTTATACCGTTAAAGAAAGAGGTGCAGGTAATGAAACCTATTGAGTTGGGTTGCTTGTCGTGCAACAAGTATTCTCTAGTTACGCCGATGCACGGATACGGCGATGCGCCGCACTATGAATGCAGCGACAACAGGAACCCCAAGGAATGCGAGATATGCAAGCGTAACACCAGCAAAAATTGCGTGAAAGAGGGACATCATGCCGTTGAAGAAAGGTAAATCCAAGAAGACAATCTCAAGTAACATCGCGACCCTCCGCAAGGAGGGTAAACCCGAAAAACAGGCAATAGCAATCGCTATGAGCAAGGCAGGTAAGACAAGGAGGAAAAAGAAATGAAGAAAACTAAGTGTTTGTTCCCGGAGGGAACGAGTACTTGCGGCATGGTGAGCGTGTCGCAGCTGCAGACTTTCATGAGTTGCCCGAAGAAGTGGGTATACAACTACATCGAGAATCTGACCCCCCGTGTGGAGCGTCCGTACCTCTCCATCGGCAAGCTGTGCCACAAGGGTATGGAAGCTGCAATGCGCTATAAGTGGGAGTACCAGTACCAGCATGTCGGGTACATGACAAAGGGAGCGTTGGCGGCTGCACTTGCAGCCATAGAAAGCGAATGGCAGGAGTACATGAACAACAACTGTTTTCTGAGCGAGGAAATTCCTGCGCAGGAGCAGATACTTACCGATGCCAAGAATGTTTTTGAGCAGGCGTTCTGGGAGTTTGACATCGACCGATACGAGGTGGTAGACCTCTTCAAGGACGGTATAAAGACCCCCGCGCTGGAGCTGCACTTCTTGATACCCTGTCCCGGCAGCAAGGGACTGCATGGATACATTGATGCAATATTGTGCGACAAAACTACCGGGTACATTTGGTGTACCGACTACAAGTTCCGTAAGAGCCTTTCCCCGGACGAGGACGAAGCATTTAACATACAGAACGCCGTGTATACAAGGGCTTGTGCCAAGATGGGCATTACCATCACGGGTACCATGACATGGCAGCACGTTAACACGCCTGCAGCTGACCCCGCTGTGTTAAAAAATGGTTCATTCAGCCGCGCCAAAATCAAGACTACGTGGCAGCATTACGCGGCTGTAGTAGCGGCTTCCGGTGGTAATCCTGACGAGTATCGAGAAGAAATGGAGCCGAAGCTGGCGGATATTGAGTGGTTTAGACCTACTTTGGAATACCGCAATCCCGAAACGGTACAGCGAATTTGGGAGCAGTCAGTGGTTCCGGCGAGCTGGGCTATCAAGAGAGCATACAAGGCAAATAACCCCCGCTTCGTGTACCCGTGGAACTGCAAAATGTGTCAGTACGGTAGTCTGTGCCAGGCGGAGCTGCGCGACCATGACGCGGACTTCCTGCGGAAAACTGAGTACACAGTCCGTTCGAATCATGGGAGGGAATCCACACCGCCCACAGCTTAAGAGAAGCCTTTTCTTTGCGTTCCGTTGCCATATTAGTACCGAGGTGGTATACAAGTACCACTAACAGGGCACACGGGTAACGGAATGCAAGAGAGATACCAAGGAGCGCACACAGGACTGCCACACTGAATGCTGACTTGTACAGGGCGCGTCAATAAACCAGTTGACAGGAACAAACCTTGTGTGGTATAATAGTAGTAGAGGAGGTGATAATATGACAAACAAGGAAATATTCGTTGCGCTGGCGAAGCGCGTGGAACGTGAGGGCATCGGCCAGTTAATGGAATGGCTCGACAGCACGGATTTCTATACTGCCCCGGCGTCCACCAGATTCCACGGTTCACGCGAGGGCGGACTGGTAGAGCACAGCATAGCAGTACACGGCAGACTGCACGAACTGACGAGCCTTTATAACATTCAGGCGTCCGATGAAACAATCGCTATTGTGGCGCTGTTCCACGACCTTTGCAAGGTGGGCATGTACAAGACTGAAATGCGCTGGCGCAAGGACGCGAACAACCAGTGGGAGCAGTACCCGACGTACAAGCGCGATGAAGACTTTAAATTCGGCGGTCACGGTTCGAAGTCGATGTACATAGTGCAGAACTTCATGAAGCTGACCCCGGAGGAAGCCGTCGCGATTAACTGCCACATGGGGCAATGGGACGCCACGACTTACAGCGATGTTTCTTCAGCATACGAAGATTGCCCGCTGGCGTGGGCGCTTCACGTCGCTGATGAAGCTGCAACTTACATAAACAAGACGTAAAGGAGGCTACAGTTATGAGAAAGCTCAAGAGGGCAATAGCCCGGTACAACATGGCAAGAGAGGGTATTCGCCACCCAAACCGCAAGCGCTGGATAGCTGGCGGTTACACGGATTCCTATTTCGCTCAGCACTGGAGGGAGTACGTATGATAAAAACCATGGGTGCGTATACGTGTCGCGTTTGTGGCAAAGATTTTCCGCTCTTCGCGGAATGCCATTACGTTGCCAGGGACACGAAATCAAACGGAGCGCTGGCTGGCTTGGTTAGCCAGGAACCCAAACTGTACGACGTTTTTGATTGCCCGCACTGTGGGTGTCAGAATAAGATGGGCGAGCGTTTACATGAATATACGCCCGACCAGGCAACAGCTACGGAAACCGAGGAGGACGACGAGTGACATGGCTGGATACAGAATAACGCAGGACATCTTCACATCGAAGATAAACATTCTGATTTACGGCGACCCCGGCGCTGGCAAGACGCATCTTGCGGGTACCGCTCAGGACGTACCCGAAATGCAGAACGTACATTTCTTCAACGTTGACGGCGGCTTAATGACGCTGGCTTCGAGAGGTGGGGACATTACCGCAACGGATATCCACAGCGTGGACGAGTTGGAGCGGGAGTTCTTCAAGATGGCGAACCACGACCCCGAATACGAGGGTGTGAAGACCGTTGTAATTGACAACATCTCCGAGCTATTGACGTTGGCGCTCGAAGAAGCGACCACTCGTGAGTTTGCAGCGCGTGTCAAGAAAAACAAGAACTACTCCATAGACGAAGTTTACCTGGAGGATTACAGCGTGGCGGGTAAGAAACTGGCTCGCATTCTGAGAGGATTCAGGGACCTACCGCTCAATGTAATCTACCTTGCGCACAAGAAAGACAAAATGCGTAAGGGAACAAACATTCTTGAGGCTACTACGCCGAATCTGACAGACAAGCTTTCAACGGCAATCTGCGGCTATATGGACATAGTAGGGTACCTTTACACCGCCGACGAACAGGTGGAGCGTAATGGGCAGTACGTTGCTGAAATGCATCGGTACATGTTGACGCAGCCCATGAACAATTATGTCGCTAAAGTCCGCAATGACAAGATAGCTGAGCGCCTCGGAGCGTTTATGAAAGACCCCACATTCACACAGATTTTTGACGCTTGCAAGAGCGTTTAATTTAAGGAGGAAACAAATATGAATAACCCTTTTATGAACAATTCGACACCCCAGACCCCCGCAGCGGGGGTTCCCATGCCCGGAGCGGCAAATGACATGAACGCTGGCTTCGAGGTAGATCTCACCAACGTGCAGGAGCCCAGCTTCGCAATCCCTAACGGCACATACAAGGCAAAGTGCATCAACGTGACGCAGGACGTGTCCAAAAGCGGCAATCCGATGTTTATCTGGGAGTTTGAAATTGCCGAGGGCAACTACAAGGGCAAGACATTCAAGAGCTGGACGGCAATCACCCCCGCCGCGATGTGGAAAGTCGCTGAAACAGTAATCGCGCTCGGCGTCGGTCAGACTGGACAGGTGGTAAAGTTCAAGAAAGGCGACGTGGTGGGCAAGTTCTGCGGGCTGGTGATGGAGCAGGACGAGTATAACGGTAAGGCGACGTCCAAGGTTGTCCGCGCAATCTCGCTGGCTGAGATGGAAGACGCCGCGAAAGCTGCTCTTCCCACCCCGGACAGCAATATCCCCTTTTAATGCACCATGCTGATAAACACAGTAGAGGCGCTGGACGAAATAACCCCGCGACTGCTGGCATGCACTGATCCCTGCGTGGATACCGAAACTACTGGCTTATCGATATACGGTAACGCCAGTAGAAAGCGGGACGAAGTAATCGGCATTTCGATAGACGTCGGTCCCGAAGCCTACTACTTTCCGTTCCGCCACGCTCAGGGCGTGAATTTGCCGATGGAGTGCATGGACTTCTTTCGGAGGTATTTGCCGGACCCCAACCGAACATTCGGAGGGTGGAATTACAACTATGACCTGCACATGATGGCTTTCGACGGGATAAAGATAGCACCTAATTTCGAAGACGCTATGCTCGCCATGCACCTGTACAACGAGAATGAACCTGATTTCAAACTGAAGCCGACTGCCGACAGATACCACATCGGCGATGGCTCGCTGCAGGAGTCAATTCTTGAAGATAAGGTGTTTAACGAGTGCCAGCGGTTGGGGTTGGAGTGCAGCCGCTCGCCCAGAGCAGCAAACAACGTAAAGTCCATGATGTACGTGCTGCCGCCTGAGGACGTAGAACCCTACGCTTGCGACGACGTGCGGCTGACGCGGCAGATTTTGGATTTGCTACGACCCGCGTTAAAGGAGCAGGGGCTGTACGATATCTGGAAACAGGTTAACTATTACTCGTACATAGTTACGCTGATGGAGCATCGCGGCATGCATATCGACGCCGGAATGATAAAGCGGTATCAGCTAGAAGCGGTAGACCATTTAGCAGACGCGCAGCAGCGGCTGAACAAGGCGGCAGGGTTCGAACTGAACCCGAACAGCTCCAAGAAAGTATGCGAGTTCCTGCACGTCACATCATCAGCAGCCGAGAAACTCGTCGAGGTGATTGACGCTGGAGGAAAGGACGCCGACAACGCCAAACTCGTGCAGGAAGCGCGGGGCTGGAAATCGGTGGACAGCAGATACTATACCCCCTATCTGCAGTTGATGGACGAACACGACACGCTGCACTGCTCGCTGAACTTAATCGGCACTTATACTGGGCGGCTCTCGTGCACCAACCCTAACCTGCAGGCAGTAGCGAAGCACACAGACATCTTCAAGGTAAAGGACGTGTTCACAGCGCGACCGGGCTTTACCATGATACAGGCAGACTACAAGCAGGCAGAAATGCGCCTCGTGACGCATTACACCAAAGACCCCATCATGAAAGAGCTGATAGAATCTGACGCGGACCTGCACTCAGCGACCGCTGAAAGGCTGAACATACCGCGAAATGCCGCTAAGCGCATCAACTTCTCGGTAATTTACGGCATAGGATACAGGCACCTCGCTAGTAATCTGCGGGTAGAAGAAAAGGTTGCCAAGGAATACTTGGATAAATACCACGCACTCTACCCCGGGTTCAAGAAGCTGATGTACCAGTGCGAGGATTACGCCAAGGCGAACGGATACATCAGGCTGTGGACGGGACGGGCGCGACACTTCAACACCTCCGAATGCGACCCACACAAGGCGATGTCAAATCTCATTCAGGGTGGTGTTGCTGAGATAGTGCGCGTGGCGATTTCCCGGCTGTACCCGGCAATCCACGACATCGGCGGATATATGCTGCTGCAGGTTCACGACTCGATTATTTTCGAAGTCCCGGACAGCATGCTGCACATTGCGCTGCCGACTATCAAGATGGTAATGGAAGATTACGACTTCGACCCCAAACCCGGTGTGGACATCGAATATGGCAAGTCTTGGGGTACATTTGAGAAGTGGAAGCCTTAATGCAATGCCTCTCCTGATGCACGGAGGGTATCTTCCTTGCACAGAGAGGGGTATACACGGGCTTACATACTACCACAGCACGAACGTACAACGGAGCGCAAAGAAGACACTTCTCCGTGCACGGGCAGTAACGACACCAGAGGAGGTGGTACAATGATAATAGCAATAGACTTTGACGGCGTTTTGGCGGAGAACGCGTTTCCTGAAATTGGCGCGTCGATCTACCAGAATATTTCGCTGGTTCGACAGCTGCTCGACCTCGGGCACGAAGTAATTCTGTGGACATCGAGAGCGGGTGCCGAACTTGAGAACGCCGTGAGATGGTGCGACGACAGGGGACTGCACTTCTGCGCAATCAACGATAACGCGCCAAGCAACGTCGCCAAATACAAGCAGAAATACCCCGACGGGACACGGAAAGTATACGCTGACGTCTATGTAGACGATCATTCACTCTCGTACATAGTCGAGGGCAGAACGTCCCCAAGTCGGGTTATTACACAGCAACTGGCAAAACTCGTTCGAGTAACCAACAAGAAAGCGGAGGAAAACAAACATGAACACAAGTAGAAACAACAGAGGCAAGATGACGGTAGTTGTCGGCGGACAGTACGGCAGCGAGGGCAAGGGTGCGATAGTTAGACACATCGCGAACGATTATCAGGTGCACATCAGGGTGGGCAGCCCTAACGCGGGGCATACCATTTACTGGAACGGCGAGAAACACGTCATGCAGTCCATTCCGTGCGGCTGGATAAATCCGGACGCGGAAATCGTAATCGGCAGAGGTGCGCTGCTCAACATGAAGCAGCTCATGTCGGAGCTGGAGCACATCGAAAAGTACTACCCGGACTTCAAGCGGCGGCTGCACATCGACGCTAAGGCAGGCATCCTTGACGAGAAGTTTCACCAGCAGGAGGGCGGCGTCAACGGCGAAATGCACCGCAGAATCGGTTCTACAGGTGAGGGCGTGGGACCTGCGCGTGTGGCACGTATCAACCGCAACCCGGAGCAGTTCTACATGTTTGAAAGTATTGCCGAGAAATACGGACTGACTGAATGCCTCGCCGAAAATACCCCTGCAATGATAGCCGAATGGCAGGACGCAGGGAAGAACATACTCATAGAGGGTACACAGGGTTCCGCACTTTCGCTGTTGCACTCTCACTGGCCCTACTGCACCAGTATTGACACCAACGCGGCAGGTATAATTTCCGAGGTAGGCATCGCTCCGTCGAGATTAACTAACGTATTGATGGTGGTACGCACGTTCCCCATCAGGGTTGCGGGTAACTCCGGACCCATGGCGAACGAAACCACTTGGGAAGAGGTTTCCAAGTTTGCAGGACACAACGTGACCGAGAAGACCACTGTTACCCACAAGACACGCCGTGTGGCTCGCTGGGACGATGCAATATTTAACACGGCGTGTCTGCTGAACGCCCCAACGGAGATTGCGCTGATGTTCGCAGACTACGTTGACCCCGATATAGCGAACGAATCGGGTATGATTGCAGGTATTGAAAGTCTTGCCCCCTCTATGCTTCATGAGTTCATAATGAGCTGCTCGCCCACACTCGCGGAGAAGCTGAGGTATATTGGCACCGGTCCCGATTCGGTAATCAAGGTATGCGACATGGAGGAAATGAACAATGGCAAGTAACGTAAAGTACGTTGACTTCGTGCTTGACGAGGGCGCACACCGCCCCATCAAGCAGCACGCGGGCGACGCTGGCTGGGACCTATACACCAGCGAAACTTGTACTATCGCCCCCGGAGAAACACGGGACGTGCATACAGGCGTTAGAATGAGAATGCCGCCTTGCCTCTTCGCCCGTATAACGGGCAGGTCTTCCAGCCTCCGCAAGCACAGCATACTCGTGAATGAGGGAATAATCGATAACGGGTACACGGGCGAGCTTTTTGTCTGCGCTCATAATCTCGGCAACGAACCCGTCACAATCGAAAAGGGCATGCGGATAGCGCAGGTTCTTTTCCACGTAATCGAAGATGTACGCTGGAGTGAGGTTGAAGAGCTGCAGCCCTCAGCCGACAAGAGGGGCAGCGCAGGTTTCGGCAGCACAGGAAGATAACCCATTATAGGAGGAAAATCATGAAGAACTGTAAGGAATGCAACGAGTTTATGTGCGGCTCGTCTGGCACAGATAACGTATCGGAGTACTGCGGCAAATCCACTGAAACTCCTTGCATGAATCACTTCGACACGGGCGCAGTCCGCGAGGACAAAACTGGTAAGGGCAGGTGTGATTTACTGCCGACAAGCGCCCTGATAAGACTGTCCAAGCATTTTGAAGCAGGTACTGCAGCCCACGGAGAACGGAACTGGGAAAAGGGACTGCCGATGCACAGCTTTCTGGATTCTGCGCTCCGGCACCTTTACAAGTACCTTGACGGTCAGACTGACGAAGACCATCTTTGCGCTGCGGCATGGAACGTAATATGCGCAATGTGGACGGAGGAGAAGCACCCGGAGATGCAGGACATACCCGCACGCAAGCAGAACGAATGAGCGACCGTAACAAGCGACTTGAATACGACGGGGTAGTGCAGCCAATACTGCGCTACCTCAATTCGTTACCAAACACCAAAGCAATCAACATTCACGGGAGCGTCTTCTGTGAGCGGGGAACGCCTGACATCATAGGGTGTACCGATGGACGTACCATACTGTTAGAGTGCAAGAGAAGCCCCACGGAAGCCGCAGAAAAAATACAGGAATGGCGTATGGCGGAATGGCGCAGTGCGGGAGCCATCGCAGCGCGGGTTGACAGTGTTGACCAAGTTAAGGAGTTGCTAAAGGACAAATAGGAGCGGGGATTTCTCCCCGCTCTTGTCTTATTCCACAGCGTTGACTTTTCGCATGACTGCATTGTACAAGCGCGCATTTGTAGCCTGTAAAGTGGTCATAAGTTCGTCGACTATGGCGAATACCTGCACACTGTCTTTGCCTGACACTGCCTGCAAAAAGTCCGTTTCTCCGTTCACACCAAGCGGTGTAGGCTGCCCGGCAGGAGCTACACCTGCGAGATGGTCACGAACAATGTAGAGTGGCGCGAGTTTTTCCACGACGGCATATGTAGTATCACGCTTCGACTCCAACATCAAGATTTCGTCGTTAATAACGTCAAGGTTTAACACAGTCACCCCTCCAACACGTTCAGCACATCTTGGTCCCGATGTGCTTGGACTTCTTCTTATACTTTTCGTGCATTTCGGGCTGACACGAGTGAATAGTCGCCAAGTCGTAGTCTGTAGAGGCGAGTTCAGCCTGTTTGCGGCTTGCCTTTCTTAACTCTTGGTCTACGCCCTTTATCAGCTCCCCGACTTTGCAGGCTGCTGCAACTTCGCCAAGTTCCATGAGATTTGTGTATGCTTTCTCGTAGAGTTTCTTGGTTTCAGTTTCCCATTCACACCAGCGATTGAAACCATCGCGGATAGCTCTTTTCTTGGTGCTTGCGTCAACTTCCTGCCTTGTGTACCCGCGCCATGACGTGGGTATTGCTTCGGGGTTCTTTGCTACGTTCTCGGGCAGCAACTTGTTGTAGTGGTTCACATAGTACCTGATAAGCCCTCTGCGCTCGCTGAACTCGCACATAGCGTGGTATTCGTGGCAGCGCTTGAAGCCGTGCAGGTTGAGAAAGTCATAATACTCCGCAAACTGGTCATGAAGCATTACACCCTCAACCATGTGTGCGTTTATCTCCGCAAATATCTCGGCTACGGTCATTTCTAAGTTCCTCCAGTATCTTTGTAAGTAAGCTGATTATCATGTCATTGTCGTGTTCATGCCGCTTCTGACGGCTGAGAATGTCCCGGTTTATGCCTACATTCTCAAGGTTGGTTGTCAGGTTAGCGGCATTTATTGACAGCAATGTATGATAACATTGGTCTTGGTTCGTCACAGCTTTTCGACCGTAACGGCAAGGTTACTGATTACCGATGCGACACCGCCCAGCAGTATAGACAGTACGGAGCTGTCGCAGCCACAGGCGTTGCGAACTATGGCAGTTATGCCGATGTTAGCAGTGTCGCCCACTGCTACTGTCTGAGAACCCGTAGCGCCGACGATGGCGATGCCATCTTTCTGCGCCGTTATGGAAACTGTACCCGCAGCAGTGGGAGCCACAGTCGCCGAGATGTTAACGAGATAGTACCCCTGACCGCAGAGTGTAATTGTGTTGCCGTCCTGTCTAATGTTCGGACCGTATCTGCGGGTGGTAACGCCAACGGGTATAATACTTCCCGCAGCGACGGTGGGACTGGCTGTGTTGGTGGTGTAGATTGCACTTTTACTCATGATAGTATTCCTTTCAGTATAAATTAATGGGGCGACTGTTGCCGCCCCACTGTAAGCCTCGCCAAATAGGGCGTGTGTCGTACATCAATTAGATGTTGTTGCAGCCGCACGAATTACAGCCGCAGAAAGGGGAAGCTCCTGCGTTGTAGGTATACCCCATGGGGTATCTTACGACGCCGCAGAAGCGGCTGGGCATCTCAAAGCTGGAAACCTTGTCGCGGAGAGCCTGAATTTCGTTGGTCTGGATAAGCGCACGCGTAGCTTCGCCCTCCGCGTGGATTGCGGTAGTGATGTCGCAGGTCTGTCTGTCCATCTGCGCTGCGAGGTTAGCAGTCGCGAGACGGTTATCGCAGCAGCACTGGGCAAGCTGAGCCTGAATGCTGTTACCGGTCTGCATGATGGTGGTGTTAGTACCCGCCTGAGCGAGCGCTACCTCTTTGCCGAGCTGACCGATGTTACCCTGTATATCGTAGCCGAGGCTGCAGATGCCGTTTCCGATGTTAGTCAGACGGTCGTTGAGCTGGCCAAACTGCTGGCCAAACAGGATTTCCTGCTGCGAAGCAGCGGTAGCGTACTGACCGTACTCACCCTGTCTGTTACCCCAGTTGTTGCCGTTGAAGCCCCAGAAGAGGAACAGGAGAATAACCCACCATGCGTTACCACCGAATGCGCCGTCAGTATCGCGGGTTACAGCTGCGAGGTCAGAAAGCGAATAATTGTCCATTGTCGTTTTTCCTTTCGTTAATGTATTATAAAGCGTTGCGCACCGCCTTATTTCAATATTCCCTGCAGGCTCTGTGCCTGCTGTTTAAGTTGCTCAAACTGAGCCTGCGACATTTTGCCGCTCTTCAAAAGTTCCTGTACGATAGCCTGTGGGTCCCTGCCCTGCAGCTGCTTCTTGAACTCGGCAAACTGTCTTAACATTTGGATAGGGTTACTATTCGGAATCGCCGGGGTGTTTGCCTGCATTGCCTGTAATATCGGATTTACCATTTAACATGTCCTCCAATCTCTTCACACGGTTCTCAAGATTGCCCACGTCAACAGTGGGTGCGGGCTGGTACGGTGTTATGCTATAGGGTACAACAGTCTTGTAACCTGCACCGTCAGACTGTACCAGCCACACTATCGGTGCGGATTCGTCAAGCAGCAGCGCCGAACTATTGGGCGCTAACTGGTACGCCCTCGCCCCGTTCTCCCCGTTAACTTTGGTGATTTCAGAGCGAACGGGTATCTGGGTATTGTACTGCTGGCTCATATAGGGGCTATATCCTGAGTAAGGATAGCCAGAATTGTAGTTGTACATGTCGTTCCACCTCTCTTTTCGTTATTTTTATTATACCACATGAGAATAGTCTTGCACAATGTAAGAGCCGTGCAGCTTTTAACCGGGTTTATGTACAAAAAAGGCGGGGTTACATAACCCCGCCCAATAGCTGTTCCACGTGGAACAATTATACGTGCTTGTATAGCTGCCTTTCGCGTCTGTACACGATGTTCTTCACCTGACGGACAAACATTCCAACAGCCTCGGCTAAAGCCTCAAATGTTAACCCGTCAAGCAACCGCAATTTCAGGATACGTCTGTCACGTTCTGAAAACACCCATTCGTCAATTAACCTCTCCCACTCTGAGCGAGGCTTTCCGCAGTCCTCTATCTTCATGGTCAGCCTTTCTTCACTTTGCCCAACCCTTTACATGTCGGGCACTGTTTGTACTGAGCGTTCGGACTGCTCTTCTTTACTCTCGTCCGAGTTTTGGTTATTGTGACTTTCTGTGCCATAATTTACGTCACCTCCACCCACTATATTTACGCCCGATCCGTCCTGCTCCGCTTCTATCTGTGTAGTTTCCACAGTTTCGAACTGGCTTTCATACACTAACCAGCCCGTGTTAGTAGCGACGAGCAAAGCGATAAGAATCACGATGATAACCCACAGTCGCTTGAAATTCCGCTCGCTCCTCGCCATCTCACCCTCGTACACTATGTACGGAATGTCTGTCTTGTTCATGTCTGTTTTACCCCCACGGTGAACCCCATCGCCTTAAGCTGTGACTTAACCTTGGCGAGGTCTGCCTTTTCAACTGTCTTCTCACAGGTGAGTTTGTAGTAAGTCCTCGGTTTATTCAACCCCAGCTTCTTGATTTTTGCAGCATACCCCACGTAACTCCAGTTGCAATCACACTGCCCCTTGACGCCTGCAACTGCACCCTGATGTGCATAATCGTCAGAGGGACTGCCAGCGACGGTAAACTGCCACATAGTCTGACTAAACTGCGCCTGATGACCCTCGGAGGTATACTGTGCAAGCCAAAGGTCATACTCGCTGAGAATCTCACCAAAGAGGTTGTTTTCAAGAATATACTTACCCGTGTAGAGCAGCGGGTAATACCCAGCTTCCTTAACAGTCGAAAGGTAAGCGCGAACAATATCAGTATACTGTGTACGCGACAGTCCCTTGTTCAGAACATTTTTAGTGTCCTCGAAATCCATCGCAACGGGGTAGTCGACATCAAGGTCACGGAGCTGCTCAAGCGTCCATGCAGCTTCCATTCTGGCTTCTGCTGCAGTCGTCGCATAGCTCCAATGGTAAACGCCGACTTTTATCCCGGCAGCCTTACAACCCTTGTAGTGCTTGTCGAACATTTTGTCCTTGTTCAGTCCATGTCCGATGCGCAACATGGCAAATTTCAAAGGCTTACCCTGTATCTTTGCCTTGCTGAGAGCCTTGTAATCAACATCGGTCTGGCAGTAACTTAAGTCTATACCTGCGTATTTACCCATTACGTACCTCCTTCGAGCGCTGCGACCCTTGCTTCCAGCGCCGCCAGCTTTGCCTCCGTGTAGGCTCCCACGCTTGTGGCATTGCCGTTATCTGATACATTGTGCCAGCCAAACCAGACTTCCCTGTTGTAATTATTAACAGACATAGTGTTAGCCCCTGTTTGGCAGGCAACAAGTTCAAGGTATCCGTTATAATTCCGCACCTCGACAAAAAATGTTTTCCCAGGGTTGGGTGTGTCCGTTACATTCGGGCCCGCCACAAGCCAACCAGAGGCTGACAATGTAAGAGCATATTCCAGCAGACTGCCACTGGTCAGCCCGCCAACACCCTGCAAAAATTCGCTTGCAGATTTGCCACCGAGGGTCGCAGCGTTGCCGCCGTCTGCCGGGAGCTTGTTCGGTATATCCGAGAGCTCCGCCTTGGCGTCCCATGCGGACTTCTGGGCGGCGGTGACGTGTACGTCCGCATTGCCCGCGTGAGCCCCGATAGCGGCTCTTGCTACATCGTCCACACTGTTCGAGCCTCCCGTCAGTATGGACACCTTAAAAGGGCATTCGGGGGTATTGCTGGCAACAAGCATAACCGAACCTGTACCAAGCAAATAAACAATGTCACTGGTACAGTATACGCAAGCAGACTGCCCCGCAGGTATGGACATCACCCCGTCAGAACCAGCTGTAATGTTACCCCCAGATGAAGCGTATATCACAGTTGCAGAATCGTTGCGCAGCCACACATAAGGGTAGTTATTGACCGCATATGCTACAGCGAGTTCTGCACCTGTCAGGTTAATAGTTTTACTCGTCATTGTCGTCCTCCTTATGTCCTCCATCAGCAAGTCCCTCACCTATCACGTAGCCCACAACTGCCGCACCGCTAAGGATACAGCCGGAAACGGTTTCAGCGGTTTCGGACGAGCCGCCGAAAGCTACGATAAGCCCGGCGATAAAGCCCGCAAGGGCTATCCAGAGTTTTCTTGATGTCAGCTTTCTTCTCCAGTCGATTTTCATAGTATCTTTCCTCCTTAAATTTCATGGTGCAGTTCCTGCTCCAGGTCCTGAATACGGTGATTGATAACCTTTATCTGCTCCTCGATAACTGGCATTCGGTGGGCAAAGTTGTTGTGCTCCGCTACCCTGTTTTCAAGCTGCTGCAGGCGGTCA
>ERZ780041.74-NODE-74-length-30941-cov-7.96564_pt1 | contig 30941 bp, 25 predicted proteins | sample MGYA00511925_ERZ780041 | MGnify/ENA primary metagenome ERZ780041 (study PRJEB29588, sample SAMEA2157270) | human gut metagenome | biome: human gut; feature: human-associated habitat; material: faeces | place: Denmark | collected 2008/2010 ...
TATCGGATTTCTGTCCGTCAGACCAGATGTTTGCCGCCGGCTTCCTTCAGATTCCGTCTCGCGGCGGACACCCTTGCCTTTGGCTGTAACCTTCCCACTATCAGGGCGGTTTAGGGACTTGCACCCATTAGAGTATGTTCGTGCTGGACGAACAAAAAAAAGACGCTGAGAAATTCAGCGCCTTTTTCTTGGTAGCGGGGGAAGGACTCGAACCTCCGGCCTCCGGGTTATGAGCCCGACGAGCTACCAACTGCTCTACCCCGCGATGTGATTGGACTACAAAGGTAAGCATTATTTTTTATATTGCAAACTTTTGCTGACCTTTTTTTCCGATAATTTTCAATTTTCACCTTACGCGACCGGCAGCGACCAAGAATCCACGAGGCTTTCCCGACCGTATTCCGGCCTGTCGACTCATACTGCGACCATGAATCCACTAGGCTTTCCCTACCATACTCCGACCTGTCGGCTCAGACTGTTACCATGAATCCACAATGCTTACCCTGTAAGACTCCGGACTCACGGCCCATGCTCGGCAAAATCACTCTGATGACTATTTCTTGGCAGTGACGACCATGAAGGTCACGGCGACCAATGTGATTGCCACGCCGACTATTACATTGACAGTGAGCGACTCGCCGAAGAATATGGTGCCGACGGCGATAGCTGTTACAGGCTCGAAGACTCCGAGCACTGAGGTTTTGGTAGCGCCGATTACTCGGGTCGCAATCGCCAATGTCAGAAGCGAGACCAATGTCGGGAAAATCGCCAGACCTGCAAGGTTTGCCCAGCAGAACCAGCCGTGCACTCCGCTTAGGAATCCGCCGCCGCTGAACGCATTATGGATAATGAACAACAGAGATCCAGTAAGCAGAGCATAGAAGGTAAGAACCAGATTGGACACGGTACGAAGCCGGCGGCTACGGTTCACTACCACAAGATACAGCGCATAGGAGAGCGCAGATGCTCCCGCCAACAGAAGTCCCGTCATGTTCAATGAAAGACTGCCGGACGGCTTACACAATATGACTACACCCACGAAGGTCATCAGAATCGACAGCCAGACCTGCCATGTCGGATACACCTTGAGAAATACCATTATCAATGCTACCAGAACAGGATAAAGGAATACTATGGTCGTGGCAAGACCCGCCGGAATGTATTTGTAAGACACGAACAAGAGCATACTGCTGAGCCCGAAAAGCACTCCGAGTATGCACAATCTGAGGAACTGCGCCTTGTTCACTTTGAAGGATTCCTTCTTGAACAGAAGCCAGGCTCCGAGAATCGCAACCGCGAGCAAGTATCTGATGGACAGCATTGTATCCACTGATACTCTCATCTCGAGAAGCGGCTTGGCGAAAAGCGGATTCAGGCCATAGGTAACACCTGCGACAATACCCGCAACATACCCCCAAAAAATATTCTTGTTTTCCATAACTGTATTGACGACAACTGCCGCACCAAGGTTTCCCAAGGAACGGCAATTATATGAATCCGAAAAAAATTACTTGCAAATGAACGTCACGAGCGCATCGACATCTTCTTTGGCGAAAGACATCTGCTCTCCCGTCGAAAGATTCTTCACATTGACCTTGCCGGCGACAGCCTCGTCACCGCCATTGATGGAAACGAACGGAATCCCTTTCTTCTCCGCGTAATCGAACTGCTTCTTGAGCTTTGTCTGGTCCGGATAGATCTCACAAGACACCCCTGCTTCACGTAAAGTCCTGACTACAGGGACAATATAAGGAAGCACGGAAGCGTCCATATTGGCGAACAATACTGTAGCGGAACCGGCCAGGCCCATAGGGAATTTGTCCAGGCCCTTCAGCACGTCATAGATACGGTCAGCGCCGAAAGATATGCCCACACCGGACATTCCGGGCAGGCCGAAGATACCGGTAAGGTTATCGTAACGTCCTCCGCCACAGATACTTCCGATAGCATAATCAAGAGCCTTCACCTCGAAAATAGCACCAGTATAATAGTTCAGGCCACGGGCAAGCGAGAGATCCATCTCCACCTTCTGGCTTACACCTGCATTGGCAATGAACCCGAACAGCTCAGCAAGCTCGTCGAGTCCCTTGAGACCTTCCTCCGAAACAATGCCGGACGCGGATTTGCCTTCCATCAGGCCGCGCATTACGGCGATCTTCTCCTCCGTCGTACCTTCTAATTTCAGAATCGGCTCAATCACTGCAACTGCCTTCTCATCTAGACCTTTCTCCATCATCTCCGCCTCCACAGCCTCCAGTCCGATCTTGTCCAGTTTGTCGATGGCCACGGTAATGTCCGTAACCTTGTCCGGATAGCCGCAGATTTCTGCCAATCCGGTGAGTACCTTACGGTTATTGATCTTTATGGCAACATTGATACCGAATTTCGTGAATACGGTGTCCACAATCTGCACGAGTTCAAGCTCGTTCAGCTGCGACTTGCTTCCGATAACGTCGGCATCACATTGATAAAACTCGCGATAGCGACCTTTCTGCGGACGGTCAGCGCGCCATACCGGCTGGATCTGGAAACGCCTGAACGGGAACGCGATTTCGTTCTGATGCTGAACGACGTAGCGCGCGAAAGGAACCGTCAAGTCATACCTCAAGCCCTTTTCGCACACTTCCGAGGTAATCTTGCCGCTGTTCAGCGTACCATCTTCGTTCTTGTAATTTTCAATGTCAATGCGGCCGAACGCATCACCGCTGTTAAGGATACGGAAAAGCAATTTGTCGCCCTCGTCGCCATATTTTCCGAGAAGGGTGGAAAGGTTCTCCATGGCAGGAGTCTCGATCTGGACATATCCATAAGTCCTGTAAACAGAACGGATAGTATCGAATATGTAATTCCTCGCGGCCATTTCTTCCTGACCGAAATCTCTTGTCCCCTTAGGTATAGACGGTTTCTGTGCCATAGCATTCTAAAATTAAGTCAACAAAATTAACAAATATGTAATGATTAAAAAAATGCACGTCTATATATTTTTTGTACATTTGCGTAATGTGGAATCCTGACGCGGCATTAGGAATTGCCAATAGGGATTACTACAGATTAGCAAAACTGATTATTCTAATTTTTTGATAAATATGAAAGATTTTGTCAAAATGACATTGGCCGTAATATGCGGCCTGTTTATAATGGGAGTGGTGGGATTTATCCTGTTCTTCGGCTTCGTGGGCGCACTTGCGTCATTGGGGAACGAGACTCCTGTAATTCCGCAATCCGGGGTACTGGACATGAACTTGAGTAAAATCATTCTTGCCGAGCAGGGGCAGGAAATCAATCCGGTTGCCATAATGCAGGGCGATGAAACCAAGACAATAGGATTGTGGGATGCCGTGCAGTCGATAAAGGCCGCAGCGGCTGATCCTGCCGTACAATACATATTCCTGCGTCCGGAAGGATTGCAGTCAGGCATTGCCCAGATGGAAGAACTCCGCAGGGCTCTTGCTGATTTCAGGGCAAGCGGCAAGGCCGTGGTTTCATATATCGAAAACCCGACCACAGGCGCCTACTATCTGGCGTCCGTTGCGGACAAAGTCTATATGGGCAATTACTGCGGCGGCACCAGCATGGTGACCGGTGTCGGCACTCAGCTCATTTTCCTGAAGGACCTGCTTGACAAGCTTGGGGTCAATGTCCAGCTGATCCGGCACGGCAAATTCAAGTCTGCCGGCGAGATGTACATCAAGAGTAGTCCGAGTGAGGAGAACATGCTCCAGAACCAGGAAATGATAAATTCCATCTGGGGCAATCTTTCCGCGGAAATCTGCAGCAGCCGTGACATCACTGAAGAAAAGCTGAATTCTCTCGTTGACAACCTGACATTGACGACACCGGAAGACTTCAGAAGCAACGGCCTTGTAGATGAGCTGCTTACAAAAGAAGAGCTCAGGGGCAAGCTTACCGACCTGGCTGTAGAATCCAGTTTTTCGGACTTGAAGATGATTCCGTTCAGCGACTACGTTATGGTCAATGCCTCAGTTCAGAAAGTGGCCAAGACCAAGGTGGCGATAATCTTTGCTGACGGCAATATTGTGGACGGCGATGCCAAGGAGCAGGTGGCAGGTGACCGTTTCGCCTCCATAATCTCAAAGGTCAGGGAAGACGCTTCTGTCAAGGCCGTAGTGCTCAGGGTTTCATCTCCTGGCGGAAGCGTTCTTGCATCAGAGAAAATCAAGCAGGAGATCGACCTACTCAGGAAAGAGAAACCGGTAATCGCTTCTTACGGCAACTACGCCGCTTCCGGAGGTTACTGGATTTCAAACAGTTGCGATAAAATCTTCAGCGACCCGTCCACATTGACAGGCTCTATCGGCGTATTCAGCATGATTCCTGATTTCAGCAAGACCGCCAAGGATATTTTTCATGTCAATGTAACTTCTGTCGGATCGAACAGGCACAGTGACATGTATTCGCTCACAAGGCCGCTGAATGCTCAGGAGACCGCCTATATGCAGAAATCTGTCAATGATATATACGATGCCTTCCTTAAAAATGTGGCAGAGGGCAGAGATATGACTACAGACGCAGTGGACAATATCGCCCAGGGACGTGTATGGACCGGTTCCGACGCCCTCAAGATAGGCTTGGTAGATGAAATCGGCACATTGACAGATGCGTTCCGATATGCGCTCACGGCAGCGGGCATCGACGAGAGTGAAAGCTACAGTGTGGACTGCCTGCCGAAGCCTCAGACATTGATGGAAATGCTGCTCGAATCATTCGGCGGCACCACTTCAGCATTCGCAGGAACTCCGTTCAGTTCGATTGAAAAGGCTTTCAAAGGCTGGAACTGGGAAACATCCGAGAGGACGTTCGCCAGAATGCCTTATATCTACGAAATCCAGTTGTAGCCAGGGCGCGATGCCCAGTTCCGGCTGGGCTTCAATGTGAACGTGAAGATACCGGCGATGCGAGTGCAGAGGGCTTAATGGGGAGACAGGTGGGAGTGACAGATGCGAACGTGGAGTGACTGGTGGGAGCGTGGAGTGACAGGCAAGAGTGTGAAAATGATGGAGGAGAGGTGAACACGGCACATTAGGCGCAGTGCGTAAAACGTTGATACTCAGCGAAATAGCCACTTTCAGAGTTGCAAAAGCACCAACTCTGAAAGTGGCTTAACTATTGATAATCAGAGGATTACGCGTTGCGCCCCAACATCACCGTTCTCCTCCATATCTCACGTAACCGTTCTCTGGAGCATTCCACGTCAAAGTTCCCCACCATATTCCACATCACCGTTCTCCACCACATTCCGACACTACCGTTCCCCGCCACATTCCACGTCAAAGTTCCCCACCACATTCCACATCAAACGTTCTCCAAAGCGCGAAGATATAGTTTCAGTATAGAAGCAGTGGCCGGAGTAACCATGACAGACTCATCGACGCGGAAAAAGAACCGACCGGAAACGTAGCCGCAGACACCGGCCACCCGCACGCCTCGAACCGCATCAGTGCCAATTTTATCCGTCCCTCTCCTCGAAGCTTCACTATCCGAAACATCACTGTACGAGCCTCCACTCTCCGCCCCCTCGCTTGCCGAACCGGGCAGGACAATGACCAGAGCACGGGACTTTTCTTCAATGCTCAACCTCAGACCTGTAAAGATATCGCTGAGCTTTTTCTTGCCATTGAGCCCGACAGGACGCATCCAGTCCCCATTTTGCCAACCGCGCAACAGGAACGGTAATGTCAATGCTTCTGACGAAAATGCCGCAATCCCCTCTCGGGCCAATGACTTGGCATCCGCTACCGGGTCCGCGCCTGCTTCGGAAACAGAGACATTGACACGAAAATCATCGAAAACATATTCGCCGGTTGTGCGGACCACCGAGCAGGCCTCGTTCTCGTTTATCACTGGTCCGCCGGTCATCAACATGCCGCGTAACCTGTGGGCAGAGCCTCGTCCGGACAATCCGCTGTATGACAAGCCGGACCCAACAAAAGAGGACGTGATTGACGCCGAGCCTCGTCCGGCCAATCCGAAGCACACCCCCAAGCCGTGATTCTCAGACGAAACCGGCGAAGATTCTCCGCCCTGCTTATCAACCTGAGCACCACCCGGAGTACCTCCCTGCTTATCAACTTGAGCACCTCCCGGAGCACCTCCCTGCTTAACAACCTGAGCACCGTTCTGCGTACCTCCCCACTTACCAACCATCACACTGCCCCGCTTACCGACCTGTACACCGACAGGCGTACCAACCGTCACACCACCCCGCAGATCACTCTGCACATTAGCCCTATCCCCATGAGCATCAGCGAGTTCACTTACGACAGAACTGTCTGGCACTACCTGAGCGGCCTTTCTGACAATCAGGCACTCCCCTGCAGTAATAAGTTCGTAGCCCGGCGCCTCGAAGACCTTACCGGAAAACGTCTTGCCGCTTTCAAGCAGACGCACCACCGGTTCGAGAAGCCTGTCTCTGAAGCCATACGCTTCCAACAGCCTGTACAGCACATATTTATAATGCTTCAGATGACAAAGCCTTACTGCATTGACACGAAGCAGTTCATCCTTTCCGGCAGGCTCGCAGACACTCTCACGCACAGAAATGAAATAATCATCCGCAATCTCCTGCACCTCGGAAAACGCATTCATCTCCCGGGCAAAAGTCGTCAGGAACGACGGATTCAGACTCTCAAAAACAGGGAATACAAGATGCCTTATACGATTCCTCTTATAGACAGTTTCCGCATTGGTCCTGTCATCATGATACTCCAGAGAGTTGGCAGCCACATATTCCTCAATCTGTTTACGACTGAAAGACAACATCGGCCTCAACAGGCGCACACCTGACAATTCATCCCTGGTTACAGGAACTACTGTTTCCACCTGCATACCGGTAATTCCGCGCAGCCCTGCCCCACGTAAAAGATTCAGAATCAATGTCTCAGCATTGTCATTTGCATTGTGCGCGACAGCCACTCCATAGTATCCATTATCCAGGCACAACGATGCGAACCAGTCATATCTGAGTTCCCTCGCAGCCATTTCAATGCTGATATTATGTGACGAAGCGTACTGCTCCGTATCGAAATCCGCCTTATGGTATCGCACACCATTCCGCCCGCACCAGGCAGCCACAAGCGCCTCGTCCGAATCACTGTCCTCACCACGGAGATGAAAATTGCAGTGCGCCACAGCAAACCTACGTCCTGCGGAACTGTTCAGGAACAATGAAGCAAGGCAGATGGAATCAATGCCCCCGCTTACTGCAAGAAGGGCTGTTTCCTTTTCCGGAACCAGCCCCACTATCGTTCTGTCAAATGATTTCTGAATCATCATATTGCCTGTTACCTCGGTCTTGAAGCGATCGTATATGAGAAGCCGAATGCCAATGACTCCTTGAACTGTACCGCCTTACGTCCATCAGGATATTTCTTCAATGTCTTCTCAGTCTTCACCAGCACCTTGTCGTCATAGATGAGGTTGGTGGTCACTGTCAATGAAAAATACTTGGCGATTTGCCAGTCAAACCTGTTATCCCAGTTCACACGGATATTCTGCGGCTTGTCGAGATAATCAGAGAACAGCACCAACTGTGAAGTATATTTGAAATTGTCATTGATCTGAAGCTTTCCATCAATCTTTATCTGCGCACCGAACTCGAATCTTGCCGAACGATAAGCGTCACCGGAAGTCTTGGCAGCGACAAAGGCCTCGTAACGTGCTTTCTCATCCCCTACCAGAGCAGCTGCATCAGCACTGGAAAGCGCATCCAGACTCTCGTATTTCTTCTTGAGTTCCATACTGTAGGACTTCCTCAGGCTCTCATCCGTAACGACCACGAAACCTCCGGTAAGAGGAGCGACGTTGACAGTAAGCCATTTGGTAGGAACCCAGTCAATACCGAGCGCGATGTTGGTATAGGCAGGAGCGAAAAAACCGGACTTGAGCTTCCTGCTCTGCTTCCAGTCGGACTTGCCAGGCTCCCAATCGTCCGCAGCACCGGCCGGCTTGGACGGCATAGGATAGTTGTAACTGTTCGAGAACTGTGACTTGAAGTTGAACTGAGCGGAATAGTTCAATGTCTGCAAAGCCTTGTAGCCGAACTTGCCCTCATAATACATACGGTCATCGCTCTTCTGTATGAACGGCTTGTCCTCAGAATACAGGAAACCGTAATCGAGCTGAAGTCGGTTGTTGAAGAACAGGTCTTTCTTCTTGTAGTTGGCATTCGCGTCAATGAAAGATTTCAGTGTCACGTTGTTATAACCGCCGGCAGCCCAGTTCGTCAGACTTGTCTGTCCGAAATCCAGTTTCGTAAGAAGGGAATTCGTCCAATATCTCGGTTTAGGTGTCTTGACTACAGCTTCAGGAGCGCCCGCAATCGCCTTGGCAGCCTCTTCAGCAGCCTTTTGCGCATCGGTGACATCCTGTGCATATACAGATGTAAATGCCAATGCGGACAAGCATATCAAAAGGATTCTCTTCCTCATAAAACATTCACTAATAAGCGATTGCAAATACAACTCTCTCGTGTGAAGGCTTGCCGGAATAGATATCCGTGCCCTCTTCCTTACATACGACGCTATCTACAGGAATACATCTGATGGTAGCCTTGGTTTCGTCCTTGATCTTCTGCTCAGTCTCGGCAGTACCGTCCCAGTGGCAGAGCAGGAACTTGCCCTGAGTGATCTTCTCCTTGAACTCCTCCCAGGAATCGCATTTCTCGATACGAGAGTTTCTGAAATCCAACGCTTTCTGATAGATATTGTTCTGAATATCCACGAGCAGGTCCTCGATATACTTGTCAATGCCCTCCAGCGAAACCGTCTTCTTCTCAAGTGTATCGCGGCGGTGTACCTCCACCGTATCATTCTGCAGGTCACGTGCACCGAGGGCAAGCCTTACAGGCACTCCCTTCAGTTCCCATTCAGCGAACTTGAAGCCCGGACGCAATGTGTCACGGTCATCGATTTTCACAGTATGTCCGGCAGCCTCGAGAGCCTTCTTGATTTCATTCATCTTGTCGAGAACGGCATTGTGCTCCTCCTCGCTTCTGTAGATAGGAACCATCACCACTTCAATCGGAGCCAGAGCCGGAGGGAGAACCAGACCGTTGTCATCGCCGTGAGCCATGATGAGCGCACCCATAAGACGGGTGGAAACGCCCCAGGATGTAGCCCACACATACTGCTGCTTGCCTTCCTTGTCGGTGTACTGCACATCGAACGACTTGGCGAAGTTCTGGCCGAGGAAATGTGAAGTACCTGACTGCAGAGCCTTTCCGTCCTGCATCATCGCCTCGATAGTGAGGGTATCCAATGCGCCGGCGAATCTCTCGTTAGGACTCTTGTGGCCTACAATGACCGGGAGAGCCAGATAGTTGCGGGCAAAGTCAGCATAGACATGGACCATCTTCACTGCCTCTTCCTGAGCCTCCTGTGATGTAGCGTGAGCCGTGTGGCCTTCCTGCCAGAGAAACTCTGCGGTACGGAGGAACAGACGGGTACGCATCTCCCATCTGACGACATTGGCCCACTGGTTGCACATGATAGGAAGATCCCTCCATGATTTGATCCAGTTCTTGTATGTACTCCAGATAATGGTCTCGGATGTCGGACGCACTATCAGTTCTTCTTCAAGTTTCGATGACGGATCCACTACCACGCCATTGCCTTCAGGGTCATTCATGAGCCTGTGATGTGTCACTACCGCACATTCCTTCGCAAAGCCTGCGACATGCTCAGCCTCACGACTGAAGAAAGACTTGGGAATGAACAACGGGAAATAAGCATTGACTGCGCCTGTTTCCTTGAATTTCGAGTCCAGCACGTGCTGCATCTTTTCCCATATAGCATAGCCATAAGGCTTGATTACCATACATCCCCTTACAGGTGACTGCTCTGCAAGGTCCGCTTTAACTACCAGGTCGTTATACCACTGAGAGTAGTTGTCTGACCTTTTGGTTATCTGATCTGCCATCTTTTGTTAGTTTATTTTATTTTTTGGTTTCTTTATGCAATAACATTCATATATTTGCATTTAACATGCGAGCATCGGCGAGGTATGAATATTGCAGACATACCATCGCTGCAATGCAGCGCACAAAGATACAAATTATTTATATAACTAGGAGGTCCGATTATGAAAACAAACATCTTGGTTCTTTCCGGAGCATTCCTGGCATTGGCCAGTTGCGGTTCCGCATCGCAATACGCTTCAAGCCAGCAATATCAGGACGGATTCTACAGCAGACCTGCTAAAACCGAAACTAAAGCGGATGTTCTTGCGTCCCGCAACAAAGTAAACGAACTCATAAAGGAGACGGAGAACTCGACATTGTTCCTCAAGGCAGGAGAAACAGACACGCTGTTCATTCCGGAAAACACTTCAGCCACATTGAAGTTCAACAAACAGGACAACAGCACCGTAGTCACTGTCACCAATACACCTGCATATTCACTGTACCCTGACGGATTCGCAGCAGGATATGCGGCAGGATGGGCATCATCATATTGGCCTGGAACATATTGGGGCTCATGGTATTACCGCCCTTATTGGTCCAGCTGGTACTGGGGAGCGAATCCGTGGTATTACTCAAGCAGCATCTGGTGGGATGACTGGTATTGGGGAGACCCGTGGTACAATCCTTGGTATTGGGGCAGACCTGTATATTACGGCTGGGGCTACAGCTGGTACCACGACCCGTGGTATTACCATCACCATCATTATTACCATGACCACTGGTGCGGTCCTTGGTACGACCATGGCTTCGGCCACGGAAGGGACAGTTACTACTACGGCAACAGAGGCCTGACCGAAAGCAGCAGAGGAAACGGAATGGGCGTAGCATCTTCCACAGTCAGAAGAAATGCAGGCTCGTCATCATCCGTCAGGAGAGCCTCCGGCACCGCGACGACATCGACAAGAGGCAATGACATGTCAATGACTTCTGTCAGAAGGGTTTCAGCTTCCAGTGTACGCACTTCAAGTGGCTCGGCAAGCGGCACGGCGGTACGCAGCGCATCTTCCAGCCAGTCGATCCGCACAAGTTCTTCCGCAGGACAGGCGGTAAGAAGTTCAGCATCCAGTCAGGCAGTACGCAGCAGCTCAAGCCAGGCGGTACGCAGCGCGGCTTCCGGACAGTCCGTCCGCACGAGCACCTCAGGCAACACCGCTTACAGAACGGCCAGCACATCCGGAGTAAGGTCAGCCGGCACGTTTTCAAGTGCTTCCTCATCTAACAGGACAGCATCCGCACCTGCTTACAGGAGGGCTGCCACAAGCCATTCTTCCGGTCAGTCATCAGGCTCAAGCTACAGGAGTTCATCTTCTTACGGAAGTTCCGGCAGTTCCTACAACTATGGCAGCGGAAATTCAGGCTCGTCATACAGAAGCTCGTCAAGCAGCTCATCATACAGGAGTTCTTCCAGCAGTTCATCATACCGCAGCTCGTCAAGCAGTTCATACAACAGCGGTTCCTCATACCGCAGTTCATCCAGCGGCTTCTCAGGCGGAGGATATTCCGGTGGAGCATCCCGTTCGAGCGGAAGTAGCGGCGGCAGTGTAAGAAGAAGATAATTTAGAAACCTGAAATAGATATGAAGATGAAAAAGATTATTCCGTTGACGCTGCTTGCGGCTGTCTCGGTCAATGCTGCGGCTCAGAACGTCCAGGACGCTCTGAGGTTCAGCGAGAACAATTACTACGGCACAGCGCGCTCCATCTCCATGGGCAATGCGTTCACCGCACTGGGAGGAGATCTGGGTTCCATAAACCTCAACCCTGCCGGCTCGGCCGTGAACAGCTTTTCACAGGTCACGTTCACCCCGAACGTCAGCATCGTGTCCACCACGAGCGATTACAATGCAATGCCTTCACAGTCAACGGCATACGGCAGCACCCTGAACAACAGTTCAGCCAGGTTCACACTGCCTAACGTCGGTTTCACCCTCAATTTCGACACCAACGCCAGACGCGGTCTGAAAAGAGTGACATTCGGATTCATTGCCAATGCCACAGCAAACTACCTTGACGACATGGCGGCAGGCGGACGAAACACAGCCACATCATATGCAGGCTCATTGGCTTCGATGATGACCGGCGTGAACTCCAGCCTCCTGAACGGGGAAAACGGATATTACGGCAATGCCAATGTTCCATGGAATCAGGTAACCGGCTGGCAGTCCGGAATGGTGTCCACCTATGGCTCGGCAAATGACAAGTACATAGGCGCGACCGAGAAACTCATTGACGACGGAAAAGGCGGACAGACCATTCAGCTCGCTGACGCCATCGACCAGCTTTACGGACGCAGGTCCCACGGCAACAAGTATGATCTGCTGTTCAATGTCGGCCTCAACATTTCTGACAGGGTTTATATCGGAGGAAACTTGGGTATCGTGTCAATGGACTATACCAGAAACGAGTACTTAAAGGAAATCGCAGTGGATCCGGACAAATTTGGCGTCGAATTCGACAACGGTTCCGGCGGCGTTTCCAAGACATATTTCAACAGCCTGAGATACAGATACTCATACGACATGCAGGGCGGAGGCGTCTATGCCAAATTCGGTATAATCGCTGTCCCTATCGACGGGCTCCGCATAGGTGCGGCCATCCAGACTCCTACGGCAAACTGGATAACGGAACATTGGCAGCACGCCGGAGAGACATGGTACCAGAGCAATGTGTTCGATGCCAATGCGACATCTCCTAAGGGTGAATACAAATACAAATTCGTATCACCGTTCAGAGCTAATTTCGGTGTAGCCTACACATTCGGCGGTTGGGGTCTTGTCAGTGCCGACTATGAGATCTGCGACTACAGCACGATGAAATTCAAGGAAACCGACACCAATGACAACACCGTTTTCGACAATGGCGTAAACCGTGACATCAAGAACTTCACCGGAGCAGCACATGCATTGAGACTCGGTGCTGAAGTCAAACCTGTTCCGCAGTTCGCTATAAGGGCAGGCTACAACTTCACTTCCTCGCCGGAGAGATATATTGACGACCTCACCGGCAAGAAGATGACTCCTAAGGCCTACAAGCACTCGCTTGCTGCCGGAGTGGGATATTCATCCAAAGGTTCATTCTTCTGCGACCTCGCTTTCAGATGGACAAAGAACCCTTACGAGTACGTATATCCTTATGACTCCTACATTGACGGTGAATTGTCTCCTGAAATCAGGAACAGAGCCAGATTCTACGATGTAGTCGCCACCTTCGGATGGAGATTCTAAAATGATTCGGGGATTTATTTCAGCCGCTTGAGGTAAGAGATGGAATCCGGACCTTCATTGAACAAGAGGTCCATGACGGACAAATCTGATATGAAGCCATACTTCAGGGAAAAGACCTGCCAGTATGGCTTTTTCAGTCCCAGACGCTCAAGTATGTCATTCTGCCGCTTCGGGTGGATTACACCACGCAGGTCCCGGCCATATACCGTGCTGCCATGCGGCGTAAACTCCTCCGTGAAACGTATGTCCGCCTCTATACCAGTCTTCTTCAGGAAGAAGCGGAGCAGGTCAATGTTCAGGTCGAAAAGGAATTCGTGTTGCCTGTCCAGAATGGCGAACAGCTCGTCCTTGTAATAGTCAAACCACGGAGAAGATTCGTAGGCGGACACGATAGCCCGCTTCATCCTCATCAGCCACGGCTTGCTCCAGTCGATTCTCAGTTTCCTGGCAGGAAGCGCATAAGTGCCGTTTTCATGCACAATCGGCACGGAAAGCGCCTCCACTCCACCTGCAGCATATATCAGGCAACGGTTGCGGTACGTCTGTTTCTGATAGTTCTCACAGGCCTCTATATAGACAATTGCAGGCACATACGAATTTACCCCGTCAGATGACAGGGTAAACTCTTCAGCTATTGCCGCCACATAGGATACAGGCGGAAAGAAAGCCATGTCCAAAAGCATTGACATAACTAGTCGATATCGCCTTTCTCTCCTGATGTATTGGCTCTTACGATACCACGCTTGGAAGCACGGATGAAGTTCAATATGGTGGTCTTCTCCTCTGAATCAGGAAAACCGGCCTCAACCTTGGCGCAGCCGTCAGAGATATTGTAGCCCTGGAAATAGATGGTATCGTAGATATCCTTGATATTTCTTACAGTCTCTGCCGAGAATCCTCTTCTGCGGAGTCCGACGATGTTCACACCGGCATAGCAGATAGGATCACGACCGCACATTGCGTAAGGAGGGATGTCCTTGTTGATCTTGGACATGCCGCCTACCATTGCGTGGCAGCCGACCTTGGTGAACTGATGCGCTTTCGCACCACCACCGATGATAGCCCAGTCATCGACCTCCGTTTCTCCGGCGATGCCGACGTAACTTACAAGGATACAGTGATTTCCGACATGGCAGTCGTGAGCTATATGTACATAGGACATAATCAGAGTATTGCTGCCGACCTTGGTAATGCCCTTGCCGCTTGCCTTGGTTCCACGGTTGATGGTCACGCACTCACGTATAGTAACATTGTCACCGATCTCCACATAGGTAACCTCACCTTCGAACTTGAGGTCCTGAGGCACTGCGCCTACGACAGCTCCCGGATACACTTCGCAATTCTTGCCCATTTTCACATAAGGGAAAATGACTGCGTGAGGATGTATCTTGCAAGCGTCGCCAATCTGTACATTCTCATCAATGAATGCGTAAGGTCCTACTTCTACATTGTCGCCGAGTACGGCCTTAGGACTTACTGTAGCCAATGGATGTATCTTATTCATAGTTTATTTGGTTTTATTCAGGAGGGCTCTCAGAGCCTTCGCAGCATTAGTATTTATCGTGTGTCCAGGTTTGAAAGCGGTGATTTCAGCATTGAGATAACCGCCTGCAAGCCTCATGTCTCCTATCATGTCCAGAAGTTTGTGACGGCCGCATTCATTCGGGAAATGCAGTTTCAGATTGCTCAGATAGCCTTCCGGGGTAACGCCCAGCTTAGGCTGGTTGAACAGGTCCGCCATACGTCCCACCTGCTCGTCAGTAACCGGATGCTCCACAATCACGATGGCATTGTCCACATCACCTCCCTTCACCAGGTTGTTCGCAAGGAGGAACTCGACCTCATGGAAGAACACGAAAGTGCGGCAAGGGCCGATTTCAGATGCATAATCCTTTGACAAGTCCCATGCGGCAGACTGCACGCCGAGCACTCTGGAATTGAAATCCACCGTAATATCGTAGGAAGGAGCGGCAGCAGGTTTGATTTTCACCCAGGAGCCTGTCTTCTCGTCCTTGATTTCTATTTCATCAGGAATGTCAATGAACTGTCTATCAGCATCCTGCTCGACCAGACCGGCCTCAGAAAAGGCCTTTACATACGGCTGGGCGCTGCCGTCCAGAATCGGGACCTCGACATTGTTCAGCTCGACTACGGCATTGTCAATGCCCATTCCGGTCAATGCCGACATCAGATGCTCTATCGTGGAAACTGAAGCTTCTCCTTCAGATATGGTAGTACTCCTCGCCGTGCTTGATACGTTCTCGGCCAATGCCCTGACTACGGCTCCCTCTCCAAGGTCTGTTCTTCTGAAAACAATTCCCGTATTCTCCGGAGCGGGATTTACCGTCATCTCAGCAATTCTTCCAGTATGAAGACCTTTTCCCTGGAAACTGCAGGAGGCTTTAAGTGTTTTTTGCTTCATCAAATTATCTTTTAATCACGCAAATATACTAATTATTCTTTTCCCTGCTGACGGAATATAGCATAACTGCGCATATAGTTCTTTATAGGAATGGCTGGTGAACCCAAGAGCACCTGACCTGATTTCTTCACATTGCCGATGACGCCGGCCTGAGCCGCAATAGTCGTATTGTCAGCTATTTCAATGTGTCCTGCGATACCTACCTGGCCTGCCAGAATACAGTTCTTGCCGATTTTTGCTGAACCGGCGATGCCGCACTGCGCCGCCATAACGGTATTGTCACCGATTACGACATTGTGCGCAATCTGGCAGAGGTTGTCGATTTTCACGCCGTTGCCTATGATGGTGGACTCCATCTCGGACTTGTCAATGGTGGTACCGGCTCCGATCTCCACATTGTTGCCGATAATCACATTGCCGATGTGCTCGATCTTCTCCCATGTGCCGTCAGGCTGAGGCGCATTTCCGAATCCGTCCGAGCCGATCACAGCGTTTGAATGGATGATGACATTGTCACCGATGACCATTCCCGGATAGATGCTTACGCCAGGGTAAATGATGCAGTGTGAACCGATTACGGTATTGTCACCGATATATACGTTTTCATATATCTTGGTATAGTCTCCGATGACAGCGTGATGTCCCACATAGGAATGGCTGCCGAGATATACCTTCTTGCCGAACTTGGTGGTGAGGAACCAGGATGAGCGGAAACCCCTGTGTCTGCGGTCCGTACGCTTCTGGGTAGCCACATACTTGAGAAGTTCCGCAACTGCCGTGTACGCATCAGCAACACGGATCATGGTGCAGCTGACTTTTTCCTTAGGCTCGAATGTGGAATTCACAAGCAGGATGCTGGCCTTGCAGGTATATACATAATGTTCATACTTAGGATTTGCATAGAAGCACAATTGACCTGATTTTCCGTGCTCTATCTTGGCGAATGAAGTCACCTTCACTTCCGGGTCCCCGTCCACGGTTCCCCTCAAAACTTTGGCCAGCTGTTTGGCTGAAAATTCCATATTCTCAAACTATTTTATTCAACGTATTCCACATACCAAATCCGGTACGACGCAACATCTGCTTTGCAAAGTAAACACATTTACATTACTTTAGCAAGAAAATCGCGTTGTTCATATTTTTTAAGTAAATTCGGTTATTATGGAAATTTTGATTACCTTTGCAAAGTGAGATGAGATAGGGGACGGATGCGTCTCCTATCTTTTTTTAAGAAAGCTTAGAATAATATGATAAGTAAAGAGCTGATTTACAAAGAGATGACTAAGACAGTGGAAGCGCTTGGATGTTTCATTACCGATGTTTCCATCAGCAGGGACAATGACATTGTCATAGCCATTGAATCGGAAAACGGCACTGTGGAAATGGATGACTGCATCGCTGTAAATGACAGTTTTCTCTCGATTTTCGACCAGGAAAAGGAAGACTATTCACTTACTGTGACTTCTGCAGGGCTTGACCAGCCGTTCAAGATTCTCAAGCAGTACATCAAGGCTGTCGGTTCCAAAGTCGAGACATTGACAAGAGACGGAAAGAAACTTGTCGGAACACTGGAAAGCGCTGACGAGAAAGGCTTTACGCTTGCCTACGAGGTAAAGGAGGCTGTCCCTGGAAAGAAAAAGAAGGAGCTTGTCAGACACGTGGACACTTTCGCTTACGAGGACGTGAACAGCGTCACTCCGCACATTGAATTCGAATAGAAAAAATATAAAAAACAATAACTGTTATGGAAGAAGAAAAGCTCGACCTCAAGGCAGCCTTCGCGCTGTTCAAGGACGAAAAACACATTGACCGCCCGGTGATGATGGGTGTGCTGAAGGATGTGTTCATGACCCAGTTGGCAAAGACTTTCGGCTCTGCCGACAATTTCGACGTCATCATCAATGTCGATAAGGGAGACTGTGAGATCTACCAGAATCTCGAAGTGGTGGAGAACGTGGAGAATCCCAACACTCAGATTGCACTTGCTGAAGTGAACAGGAACGGAGACGACTACGAACTCGGCGAGACCTTCACCAGAAAAGTGGAGCTCAAGGATTTCGGAAGACGAGGCATCCTCAATATCAGACAGAACCTTCAGGGAAGGATCATGGATATAGAGAAGGCCAACCTCTATAACAAGTACACTGACAAGATCGGTGAGATTTTCACCGGAGAGATTTACCAGACATGGGCAAAAGAGGTGCTTATCCTCGATGAGGACGGAAATGAGCTCAGACTGCCTAAGTCAGAGCAGATCCCGGGTGAGCATTTCAAGAAGAACGACACTGTACGCGCCATCATCAAGAGCGTGGAGATGAAGAACAACACGACTCCTTACATTGTCCTTTCCAGAACTTCAAACGAATTCCTCAAGAAGCTTTTCGAGCAGGAAGTTCCGGAAATCTATGACGGACTCATCACCATAAAGAAGGTAGTCCGCATACCTGGCGAAAGGGCCAAGGTCGCTGTGGAGTCCTATGATGACAGAATCGATCCTATCGGAGCCTGCATCGGTGTCAAGGGTGCACGTATCATCGGTATCGTAAGGGAATTGAGAAACGAGAACATCGACGTTCTCCAGTGGACCAACAATACCCAGCTCCTCATCCAGAGGGCATTGAACCCGGCGAAGATTTCATCTATCGACATGGGTACGGACGAGAACGACAAGATCAAGGTGTTCATGCTTCCTGACGAGGTGAAGAAGGGTATCGGTAAGGGCGGATGCAACATCAAGCTCGCAGGAATGCTTGTTGACCGCGAAATCGAGGTATGGCGTGAGGTGCCTAAGGAAGACGAGGCTGAGGATGATGAGGACGTACTTCTCACTGAGTTCAGCAACGAAATCGACCCATGGGTCATCGAGAGGCTGCAGTCCATCGGATGTGATACAGCCAAGAGCGTACTGGCTCTGGATCCTGAGGACATCGCCAAGCGCGCTGACCTGGAAGACGAGACCGTGGAGGATGTGATGAACATTCTGCGCGCTGAATTTGAAGAAGAATAGTTAAATAAAAGGGGTTTATATGGCAGAAATCAGACTAAACAAACTGACAAGAGAATTCAATGTGGGACTTCAGACATTGGTGGATTTCCTGAAAGCGAAAGGCGCCGATGTCGAGATGAATCCGAATGCCAAGGTGTCGGACGAGTTCATTCCTGAACTTCAGAAGGCCTTCGGCGGGGATGCCAAGGCGAAGGACGAGTCAGAGCGTGTTCAGATTAAGATAAAGGAAATCATTGAAAAGGGTTCCAAGAAGAAAGAGGACGAGGAAGAAGAGGCTGCAGGTGGAAGCACCGTCATCATCAGAGGAACATCAGGAAGTGGTTTCGCGAAGGAGGAACCTGTACAGAAGCCTGTAGAGGAAGCTCCGAAGGAGGTAAAACCGGCGGTGGAAGAGACGGCTGCACCTGAAGTCCAGGAAGCGCCGAAAGTACAGACAGCTCCGGAAGTTGTCGCAGAGACCAAGCCTACAGAGGTTCCTCAGCAGACGGAAGAAGTTCATGCCGAGCCGGTTGTGGAGGCCAAGCCAGCCGCTGAACTGAAACCTTCAGAGGAAGTTGCGCCTCAGCACAGCGAGCCTGTAGAAGTAAAACCTAATGAAGAAGTCGAGCTGCCAAAAGTTGCAGAGCCTACCGACCAAACCCCTTCGGAACAGGCTCATGCGAACCAGATCAAGAAAGCTGACATCAAGAAAGGCGACAAGACTCAGAATCAGAAAGAGTTCAATCCTAAGGTGGACAAGGCCAAACTCAAGGCCGAGCACAAACTCCAGAAGGCTGCTTCCAGCAATGACGAAGATGAGCCTGTTTCTACCGGAGGCCTGAAGATTGTGGGCAAAGTGGACCTGTCCAAATTCGAAGCTCCCAAGAAGAGCAAGAACAAGAGGGAGCGCATTGCCAAAGGCGGAAGCGAGAGAGTCGATGTAAACAAGATTGATGGCAACGACAAAAAGGACGGCAACAAGAAAAACCGTCAGGGCAATGCCGGTGGTCAGAACAACGGTCAGAACAATGGCAAGAAGGATTTCCGTCAGGGCGGCAACAACCAGCCCGGACAGGGAAAACGCCGCAGAGACCGTGGCAATGACAGGTTCAAGCCTGCTATGACAGAAGCCGAGCAGGAGGAGATGCAGAAGGAAATCCAGAAGCAGGTGAAAGAGACCTACGCAAGGATGAACGACAGCAAGTCCAAGAACAACTTCGGTGCAAAACACAGAAAGGAGAAGAGGGAGCTCGCATCCCAGAAACTTCAGGAGGAGATGGCTCAGGAGGCTGCTGAGAAGAAGGTTCTCAAGGTAACTGAGTTCGTTACTGTCAATGACCTCGCAACCCTCATGAACAATACTCCTGTAAACAAAGTCATCGAGGCATGCTTCAGTCTCGGTCTCATGGTGTCAATCAACCAGAGACTTGACGCAGAGGCACTTGTGCTTGTCGCAGAAGAGTTCGGATACAAGGTGGAATTCGTCACTGCAGACCTTCAGAATGAGATCAATCAGGAGAATGACGAGCCGGAGAACGAGGCGGACCTCGTGACAAGACCTCCGATCATCACCGTGATGGGACACGTCGACCACGGTAAGACATCTCTCCTCGACTATATCAGACAGACCAATGTAATCGCAGGCGAGGCCGGAGGTATCACACAGCACATCGGTGCATACAACGTGGTACTCCCCGACGGACGCAGGATTACCTTCCTCGACACTCCTGGTCACGAGGCCTTTACAGCCATGCGTGCCCGTGGCGCTCAGCTCACCGACCTGGCGATCATCATTATCGCCGCCGATGACGCGGTCATGCCACAGACAGTCGAGGCCATCAACCACGCACAGGCGGCCGGCGTTCCTATGGTATTCGCCATCAACAAGATAGACAAACCGGGCGCTCAGCCGGAGAGAATCCGCCAGCAGCTCGCTCAGATGAACATTCTCGTAGAGGATTGGGGCGGAAAATACCAGTGCCAGGAGATTTCGGCCAAGAAAGGTCTCAATGTGGATAAACTCCTCGAGAAAGTCCTTCTCGAAACCGACCTCATGGACCTCAAGGCGAACCCTAAGAAACTTGGCGTCGGTACAGTCATCGAGTCGTCTCTGGACAAGGGCCGCGGATATCTGGCGACAATCCTTGTGCAGGACGGAACAGTCCACACCGGCGACATGATGCTCAGCGGATGCTACTACGGACGTGTAAAGGCCATGTTCAATGAGCGTGGACAGAAGGTCGAGACAGCCGGTCCTTCAACTCCTGTTTCCATTCTCGGTCTCAACGGAGCTCCGAGCGCCGGTGACAAGTTCAATATCATGAACGACGAGAAGGAGGCCAAGGCCATCGCCAACAAGCGCGAGCAGCTTATCCGAATCCAGGGCATCAAGACCCAGAAGCATATGACTCTCGAGGAAATCGGTCGCCGTATCGCCATCGGAAACTTCAAGGAACTCAATATCATCGTCAAGGGTGACGTGGACGGTTCAGTGGAGGCACTCTCAGATTCATTGATCAAACTCTCTACCGAAGAGGTTCGTGTCAATGTCATCCACAAGTCAGTGGGTGCAATCTCCGAGTCCGATGTCATGCTGGCTACCGCATCAGATGCGATCATCATCGGTTTCCAGGTACGTCCTTCTGCTGATGCAAGAAACCTCGCAGAGAAAGAGGGTATCGAAATCCGTCTCTACTCCATCATCTACGATGCCATCAATGAGGTTACTGACGGTATCGAGGGTATGCTTGAGCCTGAGAAGAAAGAGGAAGTTACTGCAACTGCAGAGGTTAAGCAGACTTTCCACATTTCCAAGGTCGGAACGATTGCCGGCTGTCTTGTCAAGGACGGCAAGATGACTGCCAAGAGCAAGGTACGTCTTATCCGTGACGGCATTGTGGTCTATACCGGTGAGCTTTCATCTCTCAAGCGCGGCAAGGATGACGCAAAAGAGGTCTTGACCGGAATGGAATGCGGTATCGGTATCGACAAGTACAATGATATCAAGCCTGGCGATGTCATCGAGGCATTCCAGATTGTAGAAATCAAGAGGACGCTGTAAAGCTTTCGCGCATAATTTGAAAAACACCTGGTGCAGGAAATCGCATCAGGTGTTTTTTTATCAAACAAAGATTGCCGGTGCCCCCGTCATATGGACGACGTCACAGTCATCGGTCTGTCCCAGATACCTTTACGACTTTCTTCAACTGGCAGTCTGACGCGTCCTTTGATGCCATGAATACATATTTTCCGGGATCGGTTTCCCAGCTGGACGTTTTCTCGTTATATGAAGCGAGACTGCTTTCAGCAATATGGATCGTCACAGTACAGCTCTCACCAGGAGCGAGTTCTTTGGTTTTGGAAAAGCCTTTCAGTTCTCTCTCCGGCTTGTCAAGTTCACCCTTCGGGGCCTTCACATAAAGCTGTACGACGTCTTTTCCATTGACCTTTCCGGTATTTGTCACTGTCACCTGTACGTCCCAGCCGTCTCCGGCAGACTCGACCTTCATATCCTTGAAATCAAATGTGGTATAGCTAAGTCCGAATCCGAAAGGATAGGCCACAGCTTTAGGAGCAAATGTATTGAAATACCTGTAGCCCACATAGATGCCTTCCTCATACTCGGTAAAGTCAATGTTCCTGACGGTGTGCAACGGAAGTTTCCTGTCGGTCAGCTGACGATAGTATGAATAGTTGAACGGCTTGTCGGCAAAAACCTGAGGGAAATTCTTTGCAGTCGGCTCCAGCGCATACTCCGTAGAAATTGTAGCAGGAAGATGTCCGCTCGGATTTACCTCGCCGCTCAGGACGGATGCCACGGTATTGCCGCCTTCCTGTCCAGGCTGCCAGCACAATACGACGGCATCCACATCGTCCTGCCACGACGTCATTTCCACAAGTCCGCCTACATTGAGAATGACCGTCACTTTCTTGCCCTCGGCATGGAACGCTTCGGAGACTTTGGAAATCAATTCCTTCTCCCTGTCAGAAAGGAGATAGCTGTGATAGTAGTCCCTGTCCTTTCCTTCACCGAAGACACGGCCGATCGTAATCACGGCGTCATCGGCATTGGCGGCAGACTTGACAATGAGGTCTTCAGGAACCACCTCGATTGCCCTTTCCCTGTCAACGAACCACTTTTTGCCATCGTTCATCGTCTTGCATCTCAACGCTTCAGCCTTCATATAATCCTTGTAGAAGGCATCCAGTTCAGGCTCAAGACGGAAACCGGCATTGGACAGTCCGCTCATGAGGTCCACCACATAAGGCCTGTTCACGTCGCCGGAACCGGTACCGCCTGCGATGAAATCATAAGATGTTATGCCGAAGAGAGCTATTTCATTGTCCTTGGACATCGGCAGTGCTGCGGAATTATTTTTCAAGAGCACAACTCCCTCATCAGCAACCTTTTTGCACACTCTGGCGTGGGCTTTGAGATCTGGCGCCTCTGACGGTTCATAACCCTTGAACTTCGGAGTGTTGATGACCAGTTTGAGGATTCTGGTCACTGTCCTGTCCACGTCTTCCATACTCAGGCTGCCGTCCTTGATGGCGTTCAGGAGATTGATATAGCGCGAGTCACGTCCAGGCTGTATCATCTCGTTTCCGGCACGGACTATGGCAGCATCATCGTAACCGCCGTTCCAGTCGGTCATCACCGCACCTTCAAAGCCCCATTCACCACGAAGTATATCGGTCAGGAGCCTCTTGCTCTCGGCTGCATGTTCCCCGTTGATGAAGTTGTATGATGTCATGATGGTCCACGGCTGCGACTCGCGGACAGCTATCTCGAAGTTCTTGAGATAGATTTCCCTTAGCGCACGCTCGGACACGATGGCATTGTTGGCCAGACGGTTAAGTTCCTGATTATTGACAGCAAAATGCTTCAGCGAGGTTCCCACTCCGTTGGACTCGATTCCGTTGATCATTGCCGCCGCCATTTTGCCCGACAGGAGCGGGTCTTCGGAATAGTACTCGAAATTCCTTCCGCAGAGCGGATTCCTATGTATGTTGGCGCCTGGGGCAAGCAGAATGTCCACTCCATATTCGAGGACTTCATTGCCCATATTCCTTCCGGCTTCCTCGACGAGCTCCGGATTCCATGTGGAAGAAAGCATTGTGGCAATCGGATAACCGGTACAATAGAATGTACGGGTATCGCCTTTTCGTTTTGGTGCAATGCGAAGGCCGGCAGGACCGTCAGCAAGGACTACTGTAGGAATGCCGAGTCGGGGAATGCCGTTGATCACGCCTGCCGCTCCCGGAACACCGGTGTTGGTAAAGCCGATTCCATTGAAACTGGCAGCTCTTCCGCCGATTATAAGGGTGCACTTCTCTTCCGCCGTCATGGCTGCCACGACCTCCGGAATATTGTCCTCACGAAGTTGCGGCGGCACATCTGCCGATGATGACAGCGCTGAAACCGCGAAAAGTGCAGTAACCAATAAACTTTTCATCATAATTGAATTTAAAAAAATAACATACGTCCACTTTTAATGTGGGACAATATCGGCTAGTCCTCCGGGACATATTCGAGAATGTCGCCGGGCTGGCAGTCGAGGGCGCGGCAGAGGGCCTCCAGAGTAGAGAAACGCACCGCCTTGGCCTTGCCTGTCTTAAGAATGGAAAGATTCGTGGCGGAGATACCGACCTTCTCAGCCAGTTCTCCGCTCGACATCTTCCTGCGAGCCAACATTACATCTATGTTAACTGTAATCGGCATAATCGTTATTCAGTAGCCTCCCCTTCTGCCGGAGACTGTGGCTTCACTTCTGCTCCCCTGAGATAGCTCGGAAGATTCATACCTGCCATCTTGAACAGCTCGTCAAGCGGCGGAACAGACTGCATCATACCGGAGATGAAATTGGCAGTGGACGTCTTGCCGTCACCCTTGCCGTTTCCGTCCCAGACGGTAACCTTGTCGATCTTGATACCCTTGACTGCCTCGACCTGAGTCTTGACAAGTTCAGGAAGCTTATCCGCGATAAGCATGAGCACAGCCTTCTGTGCATCACCTTCAGCAGCATTGACAAGCCTCTGGAAGCCATCAGCCTGCTTGGTAAGAATTTCTTCGATACCCTTCGCCTGGGCAGCCATCTTCGCGTAAATCGCATCAGCCTCACCCTGAGCTGTCCTGCGCAGCTTTTCTGCTTCAGCCTCGGCGTCAATGATGGCCTTTTCCTTCTCAATCTGGGCAGGAACCACAATGTTAGCCTGCTGGGTAGCCTGCTCTCTGGCAGCACGTGCAAGCTCGGCACTCTGCTCTGCCTTATATGCCTCTTCCATCGCCATAGCGGCCTGGACCTTTTCCGCTGCTATCGCAATTCTTGCAGCTTCAGCCTCCTTTTCACGTCTGACCGCATCAGAATTGGCGATTGCAATCTTGGAATTGTTCTCACCTTCGACCGCCTTTGCATTGGCATCCGCAGTGGAAATTCTGGTGTCGCGGACGGTCTCGGCAATGCGGATATCCTTGTCCCTGTCAGCCTCTGCCTTACCGATCTCACCGAAACGGTTCTGCTCGGCAACGCTCTTCTTGGCATCATTGATAGCCTTGGCAGCTGCCTCCTTTCCGAGAGCCTCGATGTAGCCGGACTCGTCGCGGATATCGGTGACATTCACATTGATAAGCTTCAGACCTATCTTGCGGAGCTCTGCCTCGACATTGGTACTGACATTGGCGAGGAACTTGTCGCGGTCGGAGTTGATCTCTTCGATGTCCATGGTCGCGATGACGAGTCTGAGCTGTCCGAAGAGGATATCGGTGGCGATGTTCTGGATATTCTCGATGGTGAGACCGAGCAGACGCTCAGCCGCATTGGTCATATTGTCAGGCTCAGTGGAGATACCGACAGTGAAGCGGCAAGGCACATCCACACGGATATTCTGCTTGCTGAGCGCATTGGTAAGATTGCATTCGATGGAAATCGGAGTAAGATCCAGGAAAGAGTAGCTCTGGAAAACAGGCCATATGAACGACGCCCCTCCGTGAATACACTTGGCAGATGAAGCACCTCCGTTCTTGTTTCTTCCTGTCTTTCCGTAGATTACGAGAATCTTGTCTGACGGACAACGCTTGTAGCGGTGGAGTATTGCGGACAATGTGACGATGAGCACGACTACCGCAATCGCAATGATGATAATTATTTCCATATCACAATGAATTAGGTATTATTTTATAGTGTCAAATTATAAGCGGCTCCAAGGGTTCCACGAGCAATGTACTGGAATCCACTACTTCCACGACCTTTATCTGAGCTCCTGTAGGAATTGAATCACAGTCAGTTACGGCATCATATTCACGCACGGCGCCATTGATGGTAATCTGCACTTTGCCAGTTCCGTGTCTCTCCCCCGGAATAGTCAGATAGACCTTTCCGTGACATCCGGCCGCAGATTTATAGACATTGATATTTCCCGACTGCTGCATCCCGGCCAGCCACTTGAACATCAGCATCACGACAGTGACAAGGGCCACGCCGACAACGAACGCCAGAAGCAGGACCAATGCTTCAGAACCAAACTTGCCATGCATCAGTATGGCCGTCCAGCTGAACCCGAGGAAGAAATTCACCAAGTTCCTGAAAGTGAACAGGTTCATCGAAGGATCTCCGTCAAAGTCCGGATGCATATCCAGGCCACCGCCGAAATCCGGGTCAATGTCGCCGCCCAGGTCGGTGACCGAGTCAATGCCGACAAATGTAAGTATGCTCTGGATAATAAAAGTCAATGAAGTGGCTATGGCGATACACCATAGAATTTTCATGAACAAGTCAAGCGAAGTCCACCATTCTGTAATCATAGTTAATAATGTTTCGGGACAATGTCCCAGGTTGTTTCCGCTAATATAAAAATAATTTTACGAATATCGATAAATTTTCCACAAAATTCGTAAAATTTTACCTTTTCAATGTTAATTGAAAGAAATCGGGAAAATATTTAGGTTTTAATGATTTTTTTTACAAGCCCGGTGGGTGGTGGGCCGCCGGAGGTTCGCTTCGCTCATCCCGTCAGGCTGCCGCCTGACACCCGTTCACAAGGTCATGTTATAGCATTCACAAGGCCGATGCAGCGCACCCTGCAAATAGCTGTGTATCAAGCATTTAACCAAAATCAGAGTTATGGTTTTCACAACTCTGAAAATGCCTAACATGGTGATTTTCAGTGATTTATAGGTTGCGCCTGATGCATCGTCCTGTCCTTAGGGTAACCTTGTAGACGCTTACGAGGGTTGTCACGGGAACAGATACCGTGAGGCAAACGTGAGCAGATATTACCTCAACAGGGAATATGGTGAACAGCCGAGTACGGAAGCGAGATTCAGCACTGCGGCAGCTTCTGCCTTGGAAATGTCCTGCTTGTTCTGTTCGTAGGCTCGGATCATCCTCAATGATACACCGGACCGCTCGGCGAGTTCCTGCTGAGTAAATCCGGCGGACTTGCGCTGGCGCTTCAACGGGGAAACATCCGTTTCGGAATCTGACATGATTTTCAATGCTGAAGCCACGAACTTGCTTATGTCAGCCTCATGAAATGTAGGATACATATTCATAACTCTATGGACATCAATACCTTTTACATTAAGAGATTCAAATGAGACATTGGTGTACCATTGAAGATATGCAAGCACCCAGCCTGTCCAGAAAATGGCAGAACGGTCATCAAGCACATAGTTATAGTCCCTGGCACATCCGCCTGTGCTTTCAATAATCTTTTTTCCCAATTCAATGCCGGACAAACCGGAAACGTATTTCGGATTGCCTTTCTCGAATTGGCGTATCACATTTCCGGCAAGCATCCTGTCATAAAACTCATCGATGCCGCCGGCACATGCAATGGAGCCATAATCCAGAGCCACTGCCAGATTCAACATTGCATCTTCCAAATAAGTTTTATCGTAAGCGCGAATCATCATTCTTCCAATTATTTCTTACAATATCAATAACATATGTGCCGTCCAACACTGTTTTCTCTCTTTCGCTTCTGAACGTGTCACGTGCAGTCCTGTCACGTGCAGACTTTTTCGGGTAATAGGTCCGATTGTCTGCAAGGACCGCACGGGAATATTCAAGTCGCTCAAAGGCATTCCGACTCTTAATGACCACTTGTTCTCCCAGTTTCCCCAATTTCATGGCTTTCCCCAGTTGCTCCAGTGAAATCGTATTGTTCAAGAAAGCAGATGCAAATGAGAAGTAGGAATCATCGGCTCTGTAGCCGCGTATCACATCGGCCTTCTTGTAGTCGGGAAGGAATTCCGAAAGGATGTATTCTTTTGCTGCCGACGGGAGTCCTCGTTCTATTACAAATGTCCGGTTTTCCAACAGAATCGCAAGCCAGTTAAGTATATGATACTCAGCTTCCGACAAGTTCAACACGGTCAATCCGTCCATTTCCAATTCATACTCATTGGCAAAGCCGTCCCGATTTTCAGCGCAGGCCCATTCCTTGGCCAGTTCAATATGTTCAGTGCAATAAAAACCCAAACCGTAATCATTCTTCGCATTCCCAAGTCCGAATTCCGGTTTTTCTATGATATTGGCAGAGCCATGATACAATTTCAGCTTCATAAAACTCACGTTATAACGTCACTTTTTCGCAAAGATAATGGATTATCGGCAAAATGTCAATAGTTCTAGCCAGCGGCGTGACGCGGCCACGCCCCGCCCCGCCAGTTTCATGTGGTCATCCACATAACATCTGTTGGCAGAAAGCCACAGATTTTCACCTTTTCAAGATTTAGCAACCCTCCGGATTTACACCTTTTCAAGGTTAAGGGACTCCACAAGAATACACGTTTTCAAGGTTAATTGAAAGAAATCGGGGAAATATTTAGGTTTTAATGTTTTTTAGATGTCCGGTCGGTGGTGGGGCCGCCGGAGGTTCGCTTCGCTCATCCCGTCAGGCTGCCGCCTGACACCCATTCACAAGGTCATGGGCGACCATGCCTCCGGCGGCCCCACCGCCGACCGGGCTTTCACGAAACGGGGAAGGGAAAGCAGATGCAAATGAACGTAATTCCGTAAGAATGCGCAAAAGCATTTTACGGTAATTTCGGCAATATTTAATTTTTTTGCCGAAATTATTGTATCTTTGGTATCGTATGACGAATGCTGATATAATATTGAACTATGCGACATCTCACGGAGGAACCCTTGTGAGGAAGGACTTTATGCCTTGGTTTGAATCCGCCTATCCTAACGGATCTGTCCGGAGCATGGATACCGAACTGCGGCAAATGGTTGCGGCAGGGATGCTGGAGAGGACAGGATACGGACAGTTCCGACTATGCCATGATGTAAAACCTCCATATATTCCTATTGTAAGCCCTGAAATGAAGACGCTGTACTTGGGTATCAAAGAGAAATACCCTTATGCAAAGTTCTGCATTTGGCAGGCAAGGGCGGTTTCTTCATTCACGCAACATGTCCCCAGCATTGATATCCTTATTCTTGAGACGGACCGTAGCGCAGCCGAGGCTGTTTATGATGATGTCAGAGAGCTGGTTGAAGGACGGACAGTCCTTTTGCGGCCTACTGAAAAGGAGTGCCGGCTTTATGCCTCAGGAACGCCATCCCTCCTGGTCAAGGATTTGATTTCGGAAGCTCCTGTTATCCGCGTGGACGGTGTGACAACAGCCTCTCTGGAGAAAATCTTGGTCGATGCCACCATCGCTCCGGAGTTTGAGTTTGCTCGCGGCTCAGAACTCTATACTATTTTTGAGAACGCCGACCAGATGTACCGCATCGGCAAAAAAACCATACTCCGTTACGCCGCACGACGTGGCAAGAAAGATAATATTGAGAAACTGATAGAATCGACAATGCTATGATTGATCCGAAAAGCAGAAGTCTGGAATGGATTCTCGAGTCCTGCCGAACAAACAAAGTGAGTGATCCGACGCTGATGGAAAAGACTATCAGGGCCTTTTCGTTGCTGGAAGCCTTGGCTCGTTCAGGATGTCCTTTTCTCTTCAAAGGCGGCAGCGCATTAATGTTGCAACTCGCTTGTACACAGCGGCTCTCTGTCGACATAGACATTGTCTGCCCGCCAGGTACTGACGTCATATCATACTTGACACCATATGCTGAGGAGTATGGATTCGGAGAAATCAAACCTTCCGACCGCATTTCTCGGACGAACGTTCCAAAGACGCACGCCAAGTGCTTCTATCAGGTCTCGTACGTCACCAATACTACTACAGAGAAGATTCTTCTGGATGTATTGTTCGAGGATAATTGGTATTCTTGCATTGAGCGACTACCCATCGTCAGTCCTTTTCTGGCGGTAACCGGCGAACCTTGTACAGTCAAGCTTCCCAGTAAAGACGATTTGCTGGGTGATAAGTTGACGGCTTTTGCACCTAACACAACGGGGATCCCATACATCAAAACAGTTATTGGTCGCGGCGGGTTGCCGGAGGATCGGCACTGTTCCATGGAAATCATCAAGCAATTGTTCGACGTAGCCTCCCTATTCGATAGGATTGACGATTTAAGTGCCGCCAGAGCAACTTTCGAAAAGATTGCGCCAATCGAACTGGACTACAGGCAGATGGACAGTGGAGATCTAACACCCATTCTTGACGATATTTACAATACCTCCGAACTTATCTGCACGGGCATCTATAAGAATGACCGGAGTTTCGAATACCAGGAGCTGGTTCGTGGCATCAACCAGATAAGGCCCCTAATCATCAGCGAAAAATACAACCATTACTCGGCTATAGTCAATGCCTCCAAGGCGGCGTATCTTTCCGTACTGCTCAAGAAGGGCATCAACGCTATCACGCACTATGATCCCTCCTTCAACTTGCGTTCCGTTAAATTGGGTGGTCCTATTAATCCTGCCATCAACAAGGTTAAGGTCTTCCGTCCAGAAGCCTTCTTTTACTGGATGCAGATAGAAAAACTCTTGGCCGAGTAACAGACACCTCCGTATTAACCCAACGCCAAGTGGAACAGAACAAGGTAGATGATTTTGCCGATGCCTACGCAGCCGACATAAAAGATTATTTTATCGGCATAATTCTAATAGAATAATGCTTAGTATTTGGATAAAGTCGGAGAAAATCTGTTAGCGTGGCAGCGTCCTGCCATTTTTATGCGCCCGGTCGGTGAGGGGCCGCCGTAGGTTCGCTTCGCTCATCCTGTCAGGCTGGCGTATTCGGCAACGTCGAAGAGCCGTTTGAAGGACCAATCCACCATCGGATCGATGTGCCTCGCCTTGATTCTTTCATCCATTATCAAATGATTCAGGCAGCGATAGTATTTCATCGTGTGTGTCTGAATCTATACTCGCAGGAGCCCGCTATCCCTACCATTCTGAACCAATG
>ERZ780041.94-NODE-94-length-25480-cov-8.13086_pt1 | contig 25480 bp, 15 predicted proteins | sample MGYA00511925_ERZ780041 | MGnify/ENA primary metagenome ERZ780041 (study PRJEB29588, sample SAMEA2157270) | human gut metagenome | biome: human gut; feature: human-associated habitat; material: faeces | place: Denmark | collected 2008/2010 ...
TCTGTACGTAACTTCATCTTGATTAACTCGTTTTTATGAGTCAACCTTTTTCAGTATAATACAAAACTGTACGATTATCCAACTTGTCCGGGTTAAAACGTTTTTTCGCGGACAACTTGTTCAAAGGAGGTGCCATAACCGGGTCAACCTAAATCAGAAAAGTGCAGCGCGACCTATCTTCTGCCGCAGTTGCGTATCAGCGTCCGGAGATAGCCGGTGAGGTCGTCATTGATAAGAGTCTCGATGGTCGTCTTCATCCTGAACCGCCAGTAGAACGGCGAGATGGCAGGTACATTGATCCGCTCCTTGTCAGGGTCGTCGAAGCACAGCTCCGGCTTCAGCGACAGATAATCCTGAAGCGGCAGGATGGCAAGCATGGACGCTGACTGGAGATGCATCATGATGATACTCAGGGAGATGTCCGGTGTGCAGTCGGCTGGAGCCTCGCCCGGTTTTCCGAGGATCTGATTCCAGAAACGCTGTGTGACGCCTCTGTCCTCCTTCCACCAGGCGCGGAGAGGACTCATGTCGTGCGTGGAAGTCGCGCATACCGAAAGGTACGGATAGCTCCACGTGTCTGCAAACTCGTGACGGGTATCCTTAGGCATACGCTGGATTTCCAATGACAGGATGCGCAGTTCCCTCATCACGTCCGGCACGCAATCCGGAATCATGCCCAGGTCTTCGCCGCAGGTCAGCATTCGCGTGCTGGCGAGAAGGTCAGGCAGTTTGCGGAGTGCGGAATCACGCCAGAAAGCATTGTGTCTTCTATAGAAGAAATCGTCATGCAGCCTGTTGAAGGCATCTTTCTGCCAGTCAGGGAGATTGCGGTAGTGCTCCGTATTCTGCGCCCCGATGCGAGGATGCCAATATCCGGGCTTGCGCGGGTCTTCCAGGAAAAGCGTGTCCACACCATCAGAGGTGTACCATCCGGAATTGATGTCGAAACCATTGTCAGCCAATTCTTTGGCGCTATACGGCAGCGCCGGGAAGAAATGTCCCAGCAGACCGCTCTTCGCATTCGCCGGAATCTCCCAAATCCTGAAAAATCCGAGTATATGGTCAATGCGGAAGAAGTCGAAGTACTGCTCCATGTTCTTCAGTCTGGCCTTCCACCATGCGAAATTGTCCTCTTCCATCTTGTCCCAGTTGTATGTCGGGAAACCCCACATCTGGCCGTCTGCAGAGAATGCGTCAGGCGGAGCACCGGCCTGTGAATTCATATTGAACTGGGATGGATGCTGCCATGCGTCCACACTGGTTCTGCTCACGCCGATAGGGAGGTCGCCCTTGAAAGTGACGCCGTGCTTTCTCGCATAGTTCCTTGCATCTACAAGCTGCTTGTGCAGATGAAACTGGACAAATGACTGGTAATCAGCTTCTTCTCTGTTTTCTGCCAGAACCGATGCAGCTTTCTTGGCACTGTACGTGGCGTATTTGCCCCATTTGGCGGAATCGCCGGTCCCGGTCTTGTGGAGAAGAATCCTGAACGCGCAGTAGGCATCCAGCCACTCTGCATTGTCCTTTATGAATTTCTGATATTCCGCCGAAACGCTCACCTTGGCCCATGTGGAGGCGAAAGCCTTGCGCATAAGACGGTCCTTCTCCTGATTCACTCTTTCGTAGTCAATCTCCGGAAGTGCCTCAAGCTCAGCTTTCAATGCTTTGTATTTGGCATCTCTGCGGACTCCTGCGTCCGGAAGATACACGAACTGCGGATGCAGGGCGTAGATAGAATTCGCGCTGTACGGATAGGAATCCGTCCAGGTACCGGTCATGGTCGTATCATTGACAGGAAACAGCTGAATAACCCTCTGGCCGGTAGCCGCCACCCAGTCCACGAGTTTCTTCAGATCGTGGAAGTCTCCGATTCCGAAGCTGTCCTCCGTCCTTAGAGAGAATACCGGAACCGCTGTGCCGGCGCATTTCCAGCCGCTGCGGTACATATCCTGCGGAGTGGCCTCTTCATTGACCTTGAAACTGTCCTGGTCAATGCTGAAAACCTTGTCGGCGAAGGCCGAAGTGAAGAATTGAGCGGCAGCCGGGATGTCAGTCCACTGGTCATAAAGCTCTGTCTCCTTCGTGTCCGGAACGATATGGTTTTTCCATTCGCGGCGCACTCTACGTCCGTCTTTCCAGCATTCGTAATGGTATTCGGCCCCGGCAGGCAGGCTCTTGCCCGGCAGGGACGTCTCCCAGATTCCGCCAGGCAGGTAATGCATATCGGCCTGTTTCTCACCGGATATCAGTTTGATTTCTTCTCCCCAAGAAGTCTGGTATGTGATTCTGAATGTACGTGTCATGATTGTACTGTTTTGTGGTTTGTTACCTCTAATTTATATACATTCACCAACATCCGCAAATGACTTGTCCAGTTTTTCGGATGAAATGACGTATTTGAAGGATGAACTGTCAGCAGGTCGTGTTCTCAAGCCATTGCAGGAAGTCGTCTGACCGGGAGCGGCTGACCAGAATCTCGGTATTGCACTGCGGCGTGGTATTGATGCGGAGACGTCCGCCCTGTAGCTTGATGATGCTGCGCACTGCCGCCGATGAGATTATGCAGCCCCGTGAAATCCTGAAAAAGCGGGAAGGGTCCAGCTGTGAGGACAGTACGTCGAGTGACTGGTCCAGCACATATTTCGACCCGTCGGACGTGAACATCCAGGTGACCTTGTCCTCTGAAAGGAAGTATGAGATGTCATTGACGGAAACCGGCAGGATCTTGTCGTTCAGGCGGACCATGATTTTCTGGCGGTATTCTGCCTGTTGCTGGTTTCCGGCCAGTGTCGAGAGCAGCGCGGACATGTCCGTGACTCCGGACGAATTGCGGCAGCGCTGGACAGCCCTGTCCAGGTCCTCCTTCTCTATAGGTTTAAGGAGATAGTCCACGCTGTTCACCTCGAAAGCCTTGACGGCGTAACTGTCATAGGCAGAGGTCATTACAATCTTTGCATCCACATTGATCTGTCTGAAGATGCTGAAGCAGTCCCCGTCGGAAAGTTCCACGTCCATGAAGATGACATCGACAGAATGCCCTTTCAGCCACTCCACCGTGCCGCTGACCGAACTTGTCGTGCCGATGATTTCCAAATCCGGGTAATACTTCTGTAGAGTTCGGCTCAGATTGGCCTGAGCCATCGGTTCATCTTCTACTATCAATACTTTCAATGCCATAATCCGAAAATTTTATGTGGTTTTTTCTGCGGGCAGCAGCGGAAGCGATACCGAGTACTCGGCCCCGTCATCGTTTATTTCAATGTCATTGCCCGACAGGTCAATGTATTGCTGGCGGATATAATTCAGTCCGACCTTGGTGGAATCCTCCGAAGCCGCCAGTTTAGGTGATTTGTTGTTGGTCACGGTAATCTTCTGTCCGCTCGCCACTATATGGATGCAGAGCGGATTGTCCGGCGATACCTGGTTATGTTTGAGTGCATTCTCCACCAGCATCTGGATGGAGCATGGAACTACATTGCAGGACAGGCAGGACTCCGGAACATCTGCATTGACCTCGAACCCGGAGGCGAAGCGCACCTTGAGGAGGTCTGCATACATTTCAGTGAATTTCAATTCTTCGCGCAGACTTATAAGCGTAAGTGCGTCATTCTTAAGCATATACCGGAAGATGCCGGCGAGCTTGTGCACGAACAGGCTTGCTTCCTCGTTCTTGTTTTCGCAGATAAGACAGTCGAGGACGTTCAGCGAATTGAACAGGAAATGCGGGTTCACCTGCTGCTTGAGTTTCAGGTATTCGAACTGGGCCTTGTGGCGTTTCGTCTTTTCTGCTCTCACGTCCTGATGCGTAACCCACACGTAATCAGCCATGTAAGTCAATGCGTAGAACAGCATTTCGGCGATGAATACCACGACGGCGGTTTCAGCCAAGTCGTGAGCCGGAGGCAGCGGCTGTATGGCGAAAGGAAGCCCGATGCCGACAGCAAAAGCCGAACCTGAGACGGCCAGGATCAGGAATGAGGTCAATGCCGTCCATCTGACATATGCAGGCTTCTTGCCCAGACGTGTTCTGGCAAACCTTACATATATTATATTGAGGCAGACCAATATGATGCAGACAGGGACATTGTACAGCAGCCTCAGCAGGTTCCTGTACAGTCCACCGTCAGAGATGATGTTCATGTCGCTGAAAGCGATGATGGCCAGTCTGAAAAGGAAGATGGCGCATACGACTGCGACAAGCCACGGAAGGTGTGGCGTCCTGGTAGTGTTGGAAACCAGGTGCAGCCGCTTGAGTATATCCCCGACGAGGATGGTGCACCAGCCTAAAAGTTCTGTTGTGAATGCAGTGGAGATGGCATGTACTGCCAGTTCGGAGCTGAAAAGCAAACCGATGAGGTCCGCTCCGGCAGTTCCCAGCAGGTAGCCGGTAACATTGATGACGATGATTATCCCGGCTGTAAGTTCCAGATTAAGGTTCTTCTTCAGGCAGACGAGAAGAATCATTGTCATCGTGAGCACAGTGAGAAACAGTTCATCCCCGATTCCGGCCTCCCGACACAGGATGGTCACAGCGGCGTGCAGAAGCGCGAATATATGTACAATGCCTGACGGCTTTATTTTCGACCAATTCATAATCATAAAGGTAGGAATAATTGGTGAAAACCCAAAAAACGTTTTTATTTCGTCGTCTGATTTTTTCCATCCGTCCGCCAATTCCGCCCGTCCGTCGGTTCTCATATTAAATATGAAATTTTAATTGATAAATTCGCAAACGTTTTATAACAATGATACGATTTGCGGCGCTGTCAGTTCCGCTACCGCATAAACAGGATAATAACACGGAAACCAATGAGTAAAAAACCGAAATTATCATTTTGGCAGATATGGAACCTGAGCTTCGGATTCCTCGGTGTCCAGATAGGGTATTCTCTGCAGAATTCCAATACGTCCACCATCTTCGAGTCACTTGGCGCCGATGTGAGTCATCTGAGCTATTTCTGGCTTGCTGCCCCGTTGGCAGGTATGGTCATCCAGCCGATAGTCGGCATGTTCTCTGACGGTACCTGGACCAGGTTCGGCAGACGTATCCCGTATATACTCGGGGGTGCATTGATCTCGACATTGGCATTGATGCTCATGCCTAACTGCCCGACGCTCCTGGCTTTGGCCCCGCTCGCGATGGGCGCGTTCATCCTCCTCTTCATGGATCTTTCGTTCAATGTCACGATGCAGCCGTTCAGGGCGCTCGTGGCTGACATGCTGGACGATTCGCAGAAGACGGAAGGTTATGTGGTTCAGACATTTCTTATCAATATCGGTGCTGTAATCGGTGCCGTATTGCCGCTGATCATGACTTGGTGCGGGGTGAGCGACGAGGCTGTCCCGGGACAGGTTTCATCTCACATCGCCTGGTCATATTATATAGGTGGAGCTGTCCTGCTTGCCACAGTATTGGTGACCGCGTTCAAGACCAGGGAATATCCTCCTAAGGAATTTGCAGAATACAATGGCCTCGCAGTGGAAGAAGGACCGGCTGAGAAGACCTCTTTCATGACATTGCTCCGGAATACTCCTTCGGCAATGGTCCGTCTGGGCATCACCCAGTTCTTCTCATGGGCGGCATTGTTCATCATGTGGACATACCTCAAGCCTGCCATCACAGGTTCCGTGACTGACGGGGGAGTGGTGCTTTCAGAAGGTGCGACGCAGACATGGGTAGGTGTGCTCAATGGTGTATATCCGATTCCTGCATGTATAGCGGCGCTTTTCATGACGAAACTGGCCTCCAGGTTCGGCAACAAGCCTATCTATGCATCCTGTCTGCTTTTCGGTGCTGTCGGTTTTGCCGGGCTTGTGCTTCTTAAAGACAAATATGCGCTCATGCTTCCTATGCTGTGCATCGGTATCGCCTGGGCAGGTATTCTCGCCATGCCTTACGCCATCCTTTCCAGGGCCGTGGACCCGAAGCGTATGGGAGTTTACATGGGAATTTTTAACTTTACGATCACTATACCACAGATTGTCATCGGACTTACGGGTGGAGTTATTGTAAAGTACTGTTTCGGCTCGAATGCTGTCATGATGCTGGCGCTTGCATGTGTCTTCATGCTGCTTGCGGCGCTCTCTGTCGCATTTGTAAGAGAAAAATAACAACAAGAAATACAATATTTACCAAACTAATAACAAAAGGACCCTATGAACAGATTTTTATCTTTTATAGTTGGACTGATAGGACTGTTCCTCATCATTCCTGACATGTCCGCTCAGAACGGATATGAGATAAGGGGTACCGTCACGGACAAGACCGGTCAGCCAGTCATCGGCGCGACTGTTCTCGAGAAAGGTACCACCAATGGATTATCTACCGATATCGACGGCAATTACACCCTCAAGGTGTCATCAGCAGATGCTGTCGTGGAGGTAAGCTGCATCGGATACAAGACCGTGACATTCGTTGCGAAGACCAATCCGGCCAAAGTCGTCATTGAAGAAGATACGATGTATCTCGACGATGTAGTGGTCATCGGTTACGGTTCGGTCAAGAAAAGCGATATGACCGGTTCCGTTACTGCCATCAATGCAGAGGAAGTGAACCGTGGTGCCGTGACTTCTCCGAGCTCAATGCTTCTCGGTAAGGTTTCCGGATTGAACATCACTCCTGCCAACGGACAGCCGGGAGCTTCTTCTACCATCCGAATCCGTGGCGCAGCATCACTTACCGCGTCAAATGACCCTCTAATCGTCATTGACGGCGTGCCTGTCACCAAGGACGGCGGCGCAGGTATGGGTGACCCTTTGGCTACTGTCAATCCTAATGACATTGAATCTTACTTTGTCCTCAAGGATGCTTCAGCTACAGCTATCTACGGTTCCCGCGCTTCCAACGGTGTGATCATCATCACTACCAAGAAAGGCTCAGGCAAAGGAATCCATGTAAGCTACAGCGGCAGTGTCTCAGCTAAGCAGAACAAGGATGTCATCAAGATGATGAACGGCGACCAGTTCTTCAACTACATACAGGAACATCGTCCTGAGGCAGTCGGCCTTCTCGGAGTGGGCGGTACAATGTACGACACTGACTGGCAGAAACAGATTTACCGTATCGGCATAAATACCGACCACAACATCAGCCTTTACTCGGGGGGGGTAGTTCCGTTCCGTGTCAGCATGGGCTACAACCTCGATCAGGCCACCATCAAAGTCGGTGACAACCAGAGAGGCAACATCGACGTAAGTCTTTCTCCTAAGTTCTTCGACGATCATCTGTCGATCAATCTCAATGCAAAGGGCGTTTACCAGCATACCAACTGGGCCAACAACCCTGTGGAGAGCGCTCTTTTATTCGACCCTACCAAGCCTATCTATTTCACGGATGCTGACGGCAACATTGACAAGTCATCCATCTCCAACGGTTACTGGAACTGGTTCAGCGCCGGCGTGCCTAATACGATGGCTGCCGCCAACCCTCTTTCTTCCGTTTATGACTATGTGAACTACGGACACACCTATCGTGGTGTAGGCAACTTGCAGATCGACTACAAGGTCCATGGACTTGAGGCGTTGAGGGCAAACCTCAACTTGGGTATGGATATCGCCAAGACCAACGGTACCAAGTATAATGAAATCGGTTCCCGCGGTTCTCTCACCAGTGCTCCGGACCTCTATGAGAAATACCAGAACTTCAACAAGAACATGCTTCTGGAGGCCTACCTCGACTACAACGAGACTTGGGGAAAGCACAATTTCAATGCGATGGCAGGTTATTCCTGGCAGCATAACTACATCAAGTACGAGAACTCCCAGTACTACAACAACGACAGGGCGACCGAGTACCATATCGCTCCGGTCAATGCCAAGGAGTATTATCTGATTTCATTCTTCGGACGTCTGAACTATAACTACGATTCGAGATATCTCTTTACTTTCACCGCCCGTGGTGATGCTTCCAGCCGTTTCTCTCCATCTAACCGTTGGGGCTTCTTCCCGGCTGCAGCATTCGCATGGAACATTGCCAATGAAAGTTTCTTGAAGGACAACAGGACTGTTTCAGCTCTCAAATTCCGTCTCGGATGGGGCCGCACAGGACAGCAGGATATCGGAGATGACTACTATCCGTACATCGCAAGATATTATGAATCAGCGTCTGTGACAATGCGGTATCCTATGGGACCGGACGGCAAGGCTTATCCGCTCCTTTCCCCATTGGCCTACAACCCTAACATCAAATGGGAGACCACCGAGACTTACAACGTAGGATTGGATTTCGGCTTCCTCAATGACAGGATCACCGGTACGGTCGAGGCTTATTACAGAAACACATTCGACCTCCTGAACAATATCTCCATCCCTCTCGGTTCCAACTTCGGCAAGCAGGTGATTTCCAATATCGGATCCATGGTGAACAAGGGCATAGAGCTTTCAGCCAATTTCGTTCCTGTAGAGACCAAGGACTGGAACTGGAAAATCGGTGGAAACATCACCTTCCAGGATGTGAAGATCACCAAGCTTACCAACAGCGATGAAACCTACCTCGGAGTCGAGACAGGTCCTTCAATGGGTGCCAATGTCGGTTTCAGTTCACTTCACCGCAAGGGCTTCGCTCCTTATACATACTATATGTACCAGCAGCTTTACGATGCAGAAGGCAAGCCTGTCCAGAATGCTTTCGTGGACCGCAACGGCGACGGCAAGATCAATGCTGATGACCGTTACATGACCGGATGCAGCGCTACACCTTGGGCATACTACGGTATCAGCACTCAGGTGAGATACAAGAACTGGGATTTCGGTATCAACGGACACGGCTCCATCGGTGCTGAGCTCGTCAACAAGGTCGCTCTCGGATATTCTTCATCTTACAGTGACAACTGGACCAAGGGTTACATTGACAACCTTTGTGCAAAGTGGCTTCTTCCTGGCTGGCATGCTCCTAACAGCGAGAACCAGAAATACTCAGACCTTTGGATTGAGGATGCTACATTCTTCAAGATTGACGACATCAATCTCGGATATACCTTCAACGTGAAGAACAATCTCAAGATCCGTCTTGCAGGTTCTGTCCAGAATGTATGCACATTCACCAAATATTCAGGACTTGATCCGGAAATCAACAATATCGATGGTGTGGATAATTATGTATATCCTCGTCCTCGTCTCTACACTCTTCGTCTTAACATCACATTCTAAGCAGGAGGACCAACAATATGAAAATCATAAACAAAATATTAATACTTTCATTTGCGGCAATACTGTTTTCATCATGTCTGAAGGATCTGGACACCCTCCCTTTGAACACGACTGACTTCACGTCTGAAAACGCGTATGCCAATGAAGAGAACTATCTCAAGGCCCTCTCCTACATCAACGGCTATTATATGCTTGTAGGACAGGATGATGCTGGCAACAATGACCTCGGATTCTCAGATTCAGGACAGTCAGAGTTCCTGAGACAGTGGTTCAACCTGAACGAGATGACCTGTGACGGCCTCAAGTGCGTCTGGGGTGACTCTTATCTTACTGAACTTCAGCACGATTCATGGGGAACTGGCTCAAACGACGCTTTGGTAGCCGTATATACTCGTGCAGTGAAGGCCATCGCTCTCGCGAACGAATTCCTTCTCCAAACCACGGACAGCAAACTCGACGCCCGCGGACAGTCAGGAATCAAGGGTGAAATTGCAGGTTACAGGGCAGAGGCACGTTTCCACAGGGCAATGTTCTTCTACGTTCTCATGGACGAATTCGGTAACCCTCCTTTCCCTATGCCTGAGAACATCGGTGGTGACAATCCATCCCGCATTACCAGGGCGGACCTCTTCAAATGGCTTGAAACAGAGCTTCTTGACCTTGGTTCAGACAATAGCGCAATGCCTGCAAAAGGTGCCGTTCCTTATCCACGTCCTACCAAGGGCTCAGTCTGGGCTCTCCTCAGCCGTATGTATCTCAATGCTGAGGTCTATACCGGAACAGCAAGATGGCAGGATGCAAAGGATGCTGCGCAGAAGGTGATAGAAATGGGCTATACCCTCGCTCCTAAGTATTCAGATATGTTCCGTCAGGACAATACCGAGAACGGTTCTGCAGAGAAAGAGTTCATCTTCGCAATTGCTTACGACAGAGTTTCTACCCAGAGCTGGGGCGGTACTTCCACCTTCGCTTCAGCATCCCTCAGTGAGGAAGCGAACCTCAAGCTCGGAGCTGAGTTCGGATTGCCGAAGATCAATGGCGAGAACTGGGCAGGTTACCATGTGCCTGATGACTATGTGGCCCGTTTCGATCTCAATGGCGTAGTCTGGGGCAGCAAGACCAATGTCTTCGGATATGACAGGGCTACCAGCGACAAACGCGCGTTCTTTACGAATTACGGTTCAACTAAGGAGTTTGATGGAAATAAGGTTTCAACAGGCTGGATGTGCTGGAAGTTCTGCGGACTTGATTCCAAAGACAAACTCGCCCAGCAGGACGGTGTCCCTGGAAACTGGAAACTTTCTTCTGCCGACATGCCTGTTTTCCGTCTGGCCGAAATGTATCTCAACTATGCTGAGGCAGATGCCCGTCTGAATGGCGGTACAGTCAAGGATTCCAAGGCATTGGGATATGTAAAGGAACTTCGTGACCGTGCAGGCGTTCCGATGCCGACGACGATCAGGCTCGAATGGCTGCTTGATGAAAGGGCCCGCGAGTTCATGTGGGAAGGTCACCGTCGTGTCGATCTAATCCGTTTCGGCAAGTTTACGGACGTGAACTATCCTTGGACACTCAAGGGCGGTATCTTGAATGGCAAGATTGCGATTCCTTCATACAGGACCATATTCCCGATTATCCAGAGCGACCTCAGCTCCAACAGCAACCTCATCCAGAATGAAGGTTATTAATCGGATTGACAACATTATAAAATCGATATTATGAAATCATTGAAATATATGGCAATTGCCGCTATTGCGGCTCTGGCTGCATCCTGCACCTTGGATTTGCCAATGGAACAGATTTCGTCAGATATGACGGCTCCTGTTCTCAGGCCGGTTTCCAATGTCCTCTCGGATGCGAACACCACCAAGGTGGAGCAGGTGATCTTCACATGGGATCCTGCTGATTTTGGAGCAAAGACTGAAATACTCTACTCCGTATATGCGGAACTTGGAAAGGAGAAGGTTCTTGTAGGACAGAACTACAAGAATTCTCTCAGCATCAACAAGGGCGACTTTGTAGGTATGGTATGCAGTTCACTGAACGGTGAAAAGAATTCCGATGTTACCATCAGAGCCTATGTGGAAGCAACTCTGAAAGACGTGGTGAACTCACCGGTATTGACTTCGGAAAAAGTTTCTTTCATGGTTCATACCTATCTTCCTCCTAAGAAGAGCATCTGGCTTCCTGGAAAGTATCAGGATTGGAGTCAGTTCGGAACTGAAATCATAGAAGTCGAGGCAGGAACCAGCACCTACAAGATTCTGGTGGATGTGTCCAACGAGGCTGAGACTCCTTATTATTTCAAGATCGTCGATGAGAATCAGTCATGGGTCGGAATGAATGACGGATATAAACCGGAAGGCTGGGAAGTTGCAGATCCTGCAAATAGTGACGGAAACTTCTCCGTGTCTGCTGAAGAGCCGATCATGTGGCTGACCATCAACACCAAGACTAAGACTGTCGCAAGGGAGGTCGTATCCAAAGTTGCTCTTATCGGAGATTTTAACGAATGGAAAGAGAGCGAGGAGCCTGAATTCACGTACAATGCTGCGAAGAATGTCTGGGAGTCTCCAGTCATCAGCTTCACTGAAGGCAAGGAGTGGCTTCTTAGACTGAACGGAAGTTGGGAACACAAGTACGGCAGCGCAGTTGCAACTACAGACATTGCCGGCGGCTTTGAAATCACCAAGGGTGGTGAGAACATTCCTGCTCCTGGAACAGGTGACTATATCGTCCGCCTGCACGCCAACAGGACACCGATTGTGGTGACTTATGAAAAACAATAAACAGGTTTGACTTATGAAATGGATTAGAAATATATTTGCAGCCTCTGCCGTAGCTATTGCGGCAGTAGCCTGCACCATAGAAAGTGAGGACACCTTCTCGACGAGTCCAGTCGCTCCGGTGATGGATGCACATTCGGATATCCTCATTACTAACGGAACCAAGGCGGAATCCGTGACTTTTACCTGGACCGCTGCGCGCTTCATCGATGCTGATGCATATCTCTATAACTTGAATGTGAAGAGCGGAGAGAAGGAAGCCGTCCTCAAACAGGGAATCAAAGATGCGTTCTGCACCATCTCCAAGGAGGAATTCAGAACCTTCCTCAAGACTAATTTCGAGTTGGAAAAGAATGCGACCCATCAGCTTTCATTCTCCGTGAATGTTGCTGACAATGCTGGTAAAGTGTATTCTTCTCCGGCATTAGCCGTGAAGGTTTACTTCTATGACGATGCTGTCGCACCTGTATTGAGTGCACCTGCATCGGCAATCGTCCTCGACAAGGAAAAAGCTGCTGACGAAATCGAAGTCCTTGTTTGGGCTGCTGCCAGACTTGAATATGGTGAGGACGTTACATACAAGGTTACCATGAAGTGCGGTGACGGCAAAGAAACGGAACTTGCCAAAAACCTTGACGGAACATCATACAGGTCCACTGTTGACGGTCTAAACGACGCTGTACTTGCAGCTGGCGCAGCTGAAGGCAAGGAAGCAGAATTGACATTCAAGGTATATGCATATTGCAATAGCCTTCCTGACGGTGTCGTTTCCAATGCAGTGAATGTCAAGATTACTAATTATGGCCTGTCATTCCCTAAGAAGATGTGGCTTCCTGGAAGTTATCAGAAGTGGGATATTGCCAATGCTCCTGCACTCTCTCTTTCCTCAAAGCAGAAGGGCGTGTACCAGGGCTTTGTGGATCTCTTCACTGAGGATGATTCTGATGCGGAATTCAAGTTCAGTGCGACTCCTTCATGGTCAGAAACTGATTTTGGCTTCGAGGATGTGACAATCACGACTAAAGGCAGTGAGGCCCTCCCATTTGCGTATGCGGAATCGAATACACTGGGCGGTTCCAACATCAAAGTCCCTTCAGGATTGTATTACATCAAGCTTGACAAGAAGAACGGAACACTCGTGATGGTTCAGGTGAAGAATCTCGAAATCGGCGGCAGTTTCGAGGCTTCGGGCTGGGGAACATTCTTCTCGATGTCGAAGAAAGGTTCAAAATGGGCTGCGGCAATAGATTTTAAAATGAAACCGGATGACGAGATCAAGATCCGTTTCAATTCTGACTGGACATATTCTTTCGGAGGAGAGTTGGATAATGTCGTTTTCGGCGGAGGCAATATCAAGTTCACTAAACCAGCCGGAGAATACTCGCTCGTATTCAATACTGAGACATCTGATTTCAGGTTCGATCTCCTGAACTAAAGTGTGGATTTTCTGAATTTATAATCCGGGCAGGCCCTGCGCTAAGAAAAGGCCTGCCCTTTTTGAAAAATTCTCAAGCCAGTACTTGTGAAACTCTAATTTATCATGAAAAACATTACAAGATTTTTTGTCCTGTCCGTTCTGTGTCTGTCGGCACTCGTTTCCTGCAGCAAGGAAGAACAAGTCCAGCAGGGGAAGAAACTGCAAGTCACGCCTGACGCATTGTTCTTTACCAGAGCGGCAACATCTCAGACATTGGAACTCAAGACAAATGCGTCACAGTGGACGGCTACAGTCTCCAAGAATGACTGGCTTGAAATAGACAAGACATCGGGAACCGGTTCGTGCGATATCGTTGTCACAGTTTCTGAAAACAACAAGGAACTGAGGACAGCGACCATTTCGTTTTCCGCGACCGGATACAAGACCGCTGTCGTAAATGTGACTCAGCATCCTGTAGATGAACTTATAAATCCTTATGCTACAGGACTTTTTGCGATTCCGGAATTGCCTGAGGCTGATGCTTCGTGCGTGCTTTATTACAGGGCGGACCAGAAATCCCCATTCTATGATTACAAGGGAGACTTGTATGCCCACATCGGTGTGGTTGAGGCGGAGTGGATGTTCGTCCAGGCTGAATGGGAAGAAAACATTGACAAATGCAAATGGCAGCCGTGCGAGGAGAAAAATCTCTGGAAACTTCCGATCCAGCCATCCGTCAGGGAATGGTTCGGTTCCGGTGATACACCTGTAAACAAGATCGGTGTAGTCGTGCGTAGCGCCGACAGAAAGCTCCAGACCGAGGACCTGTTCGTCAAAGTGAAGGACGACAAATTCGTTTTCGAGCCTAAGCCGGTCGTGAATGAGACAATGCCTGCGGGCGCCCATTACGGTATCAATTATAATTCCGACGGTAGCGTGACCCTGGTGCTGCGCGATCTCGACAACAAGAACAAACGCCACGAATACTGTTATCTGACAGGTGAATTCTCCAATTGGCAGCGTTCCAATGACTATTCCATGAAGCGTGACGACGCGGCAGGCTGCTGGTGGTTCACATTGACAAATGTGGATCCGGACAAGGAATATATGTTCCAGTACTACCTCGTGGACAAGGACGGCTCGTCTTTCCGCATACATGATCCTTATACTGAGATCGTTTATGACGGCTCGAATGACAAATACATTTCATCCTCGACTTATCCTGACCTTCCGGCATATCCTAAGGGCACAAGCGGACTGGTATCTTCGTTCAAGGTGAACAAGGATGTCTATAACTGGACAAGCACCGGCTTCAAGATCGCCGACCAGAACGACCTCGTGATCTACGAGATGCATTTCCGCGATTTCACATCTACCGGTGACATTCCTGGTGCACTCGAAAAACTCGACTATCTCTCTTCTCTCGGTGTCAATGCAGTGGAACTCATGCCGATACAGGAATTTGACGGCAATGACAGCTGGGGCTATAACCCATGCTCATATTTCGCTATCGACAAGGCCTATGGTACGCGTAATATGTATAAGCAGTTCATTGACGGATGTCATGCCAGGGGTATGGCCGTAATCGTGGATGTCGTTTATAATCAGGCGACCGGTGCACATCCGTATGCGAAACTTTACTGGGATTCGAAGAACAACAAGACCGCGTCGAACAATCCGTGGTTCAATGTCGATGCCCCTCATCCGTACAGCGTGTTCCACGACTGGAATCACGAGTACCAGCCTTTCCGTGAGCATGTCAAGGAAAGCCTGAAGTATCTTATGGAAGAATATCATGTCGATGGCTTCCGTTTCGACCTCACCAAGGGTTTCACCAACAAGAAGAGTGACGAAAGTACCGCTTCCAACTACGACCAGAGCCGCGTGGACATACTTACAGACTACACAAAGAGCGTGAAGAGCTATAACCCGAATGCCGTAGTGATTCTGGAACATTTCTGCGAGACCAGTGAGGAAAAGGCTCTTGCCGAAGCCGGGGCGAAGGTCTGGAGAAATCTGAACAATGCTTATTGCCAGTCAGCCATGGGCAAGTCTGCCGGAAGTGGTTTCGAAGGCCTCTGGACCGGTTCGACAATGCCGTTCGGCGCATATGTTGGATTTATGGAAAGCCACGATGAGGAAAGGACTGCCTACAAAGCACTTAAAGAAGGCGCGTCAGGCATCAGCGGAGACTCGAACTTGGACGCCAGAATGAAACGTGAAGCGCTCAATACGGCATTCTTCCTCACAGTTCCGGGACCTAAGATGCTCTGGCAGTTCGAGGAACTCGGTTATGACATCTCGATAGAACAGAACGGCAGGACCGGCAAGAAGCCTGTTCACTGGGAATATCTGGAAAATGCTGACCGCAAGGCCCTTTATGACACATACGCTTCATTGATGAAATTCCGCAAGGAGAATCCGCGTTTCTTCTCTTCTGATGCTGATTTCTCATGGTATGTATCCGGCGGTAACTGGAATGACGGCCGGTTTATCTACTGTACCGTTGACGGAAAGGCATTTGCGGTCATCGGCAATTTCTCGTTGGAAAAGAAAGATATCACCGCATGGCTTCCTGAACCGGGGGCCTGGAAGGTTTATCCTGGCTTCGGCTCCGGCTCTTACAATGTGACGACGGACGCGGACGGCCACAATTCCCTTACCTTGAATCTTGATTCCAGTGATTTTAAATTGCTTGTATTAGAGTAAACTGACCATTTATGAATAAGTTGATCAAGACATTGTGTGTATTGGCGGTTTTGTCCCTGTATTCTTGTGGGGAGTCTGATTCTCCTTCAGGCGGAAAACCCACGAAACCGGCATTCGCGAAGGGAGCCGATATCGGCTGGTACACGGAAATGGAAAGCAAAGGCTATAAATTCTATTCCGCTTCCGGTGTGGAGATGGATTGCCCTGCTCTGATGAAGTCGCTGGGATTCAATTCATTGCGTTTCAGAGTCTGGGTGAATCCCGAGGAAAGATGGAACGGCAAGGAAGACGTCCTCAAGAAATGTCTGAGGGCTAAGGAACTGGGCATGAAAATAATGATTGATTTCCATTATTCTGATACCTGGGCTGATCCGGCTCATCAGGATATCCCTGAGGCATGGAAGTCTTATGACCTGGCTGCTATGGCAAAAGCCGTGGCTGACCATACTTCCGACGTTCTCAATGCATTGAAGGACAATGGCGTGGATGTTACATGGGTGCAGGTAGGAAACGAGGTGACCAACGGTATGCTCTGGGAAAAGGGGCGTGTCAAGGACCAAAGCGCTTCTGGCTTCGCAAAACTGTTCAAGGCCGGTGCCGACCAGGTAAAGACGGTTTATCCGGGAGCATCGGTGATTCTTCACATTGACAATGCCTGGAAAATGGAGACTCTCCAGTGGTTCTATTCTCTCATGGCGAATACCGGCGTGAAATACGACATGATCGGCCTGTCGCTGTATCCTTCAGATTGGAATAAGGAAACGAACTCATTCGGACCATGGGAAGAGAAAGTGAATCAGGCGCTTGCCAATATTCCTCAGTTGATCAAGTCCTACAACAAGGATGTGATGCTGGTTGAGTTCGGAATGCCGGCTGCTGAGCCTGAGAAGGGCAAAGAGGCGCTTGAGACATTGTGGAACGGTCTTAAGGACGTGAAGCGTTTCAAAGGCATCTTCTATTGGGAGCCGGAGTCTGAGCCTGGTCGTAATAACGACTATGCAAACGGTGCTTTCAAGGATGGCAAGCCGACCGTAGCACTTTCACCATTCGCCAAGAGATAATTGCTCACGTCGTATATGAGATTTGCTAAATAAATGATTATGAAGAAGATATTGATTGTGGCCCTTGCAGTCCTGATGTTAGCGTCATGTGCGGAAAAGTCTCCTCATGCCGCATGGACTTATGATGCCGTCGTTTATGAAATGAATGTGCGTCAATACACACCGGAGGGTACTTTCGCTGCAGCACAGGCTCAGCTCCCGCGCCTGAAGGAACTCGGCGTGGACATTATCTGGCTTATGCCGATTTATCCTATCGGAGAAAAAGAACGTAAGGGAACTCTCGGCTCCTACTATGCCGTAAAGGACTATTGTGCAGTGAATCCGGAGTTCGGTACAATGCAGGATTTCGAGGCTTTTCTTACTGAAGCCAAGTCCCGGGGATTCCGTGTGATACTCGACTGGGTGGCGAACCATACCTCTCCGGATGCGGTGTGGATCGACTCGAAACCTGCCGACTGGTATGAGAGGGATTCCGTCGGAAACACTGTCGTTCAATATGACTGGACCGACATTGCCGCACTGAATTATGACAATGTGGATGTCTGGGATGCTCAGGAAAGTGCAATGCGTTTCTGGATGTCCAAGGGCATTGACGGTTTCCGCTGCGATATGGCATGCGAGGTGCCTTTCGAGTTCTGGACGAAGACAATCTCCTCACTCAGAAAGGATTGGCCGCAGATGTACATGCTGGCCGAGGGCGAAGACCCTAAGCTTCATGAATCCGGTTTCGATGCGTCCTATGCATGGGAACTTCACCATCTGCTGAATGATATTGCACAGGGGAAGAAGGGCATTCCTGAACTTCTGGAATATGTAAAGCATGACGCCGAGCGCTTCCCTCAGGATGCTTTCCGTCTGATGTTCACTTCGAATCATGACGAAAATTCATGGGCCGGAACTGAATTCGAGAGAATGGGCGATGCTGCAAAAGTAATGGCAGTATTGACCTTCACGCTTCCTAATGGCCAGCCTCTGATCTATACCGGTCAGGAAATAGGCTGGAACCATCGTTTCCAGTTCTTCGAAAAAGACCCGGTTCCTGCGTGGGAGGTGAATGAGTTCGCCCAGTTCTATCAGGATCTTATAAAACTTCGTCATGACCATCCGGCATTGCGTCCGGGTGGCAAGGGAGGACGTTTCGAAGTGGTTTCAGCAGAGGACAGCACGCTTGTTTTCAGAAGGGTGCTGGGCAATGATGTTGTGACTGTCACTGCCCAACTTTGTTCTCCTTGGAATTGGAATTTGGATATTAAATGATACATTTGCATATGAAAAGAACAATTGGAATTATGACGGCAGTAATGCTTACGGCTTGTGTCGGAAATTCAGTTTTTGTTCCTGATTCTGTCGCTGATGCAGATATGGAGCAGGTCAGTAGAGTTGAACCGCTTTCGTGGTGGGTGGGGATGAAAGCCCCGCTCCAGCTTCTCGTACAAGGTGAAGGCGTTTCAGAGTACGATGTCGCTATCGAGGGCGGCAACGGGGTGAAAGTCAATAAAATACACAAGGCTGACAGCCCGAACTATCTGTTCATTGATGTCAATATCTTCAAGGATGCTGCACCTGGTACATATTATCTTGTATTCAGCAAGGACGGTAAGCCTGCGTTCAAGTATCCGTATGAGATTGCGGCCCGTGAATCCGGCTCAGTCCAGAGGAAGAGTTATACTGCTGCGGACATGATATATCTCATTATGCCTGACCGCTTTGCGAACGGAGATCCGTCCAATGACTCCACTTCCGACACCGCTGAAAAGTCTGACCGCAGCAAGTATTTCGGTCGTCATGGCGGCGATATAAAGGGAATCATTGACCATCTGGATTACATAGAGGATCTCGGCGCGACGGCGATCTGGTGCACTCCGCTGCTTGAGGACAATGAGCCGGATGGTTCATATCACGGCTATGCCTGCTCGGACTACTATCATATTGACCCGCGCTTCGGTTCCAATGAACTTTACCGCGAGATGGTGGCGAAGGCTCATGAAAAGGGCCTGAAGGTGGTGATGGATATCGTCACAAATCATTGCGGTACAGCGCATTGGTGGATGAAGGACCTTCCGTTTGCTGACTGGATTCATCAGTTCCCTGAATATACCGGAACCAATGTCTGCTTCTCGACCAATATGGACCCGAATGCTTCGAAGTATGACCTGAATCTCCAGGAAAGCGGCTGGTTCGTGCCTTCCATGCCGGATATGAACCTGGACAATCCGTTCACTCTCAAGTATTTCCAGCAGTGGGCCATCTGGTGGATTGAATATTCTGGCTTGGACGGCTTCAGGGTCGATACTTATCCGTACAATGAAAAGGAACCGATGAGCAGATGGTGCAGGGCTGTCCGCACGGAATATCCTAATTTCAATATCGTAGGGGAGTGCTGGACGTCATCCATTCCGCAACTTGCTTATTGGCAGGCTGATAACGAGAACAAGGACGGATTCAATTCGAATCTCCCGTCCATCATGGACTTTCCTCTGTACGATGCGATTTGCGCCGGCGTTCCGACGGATTCTCTTCAATGGGGTGCGGGCATGACCAAGGTATATGACTGTCTTTCACACGATTTCGTATATCACGACCTTTCCAAGATGATGATTTTCCCTGGAAACCATGATACTGACCGTATCGGTGACGTGGTAAGGCAAAATCCTGACAGACTGAAACTTGTGATGACCATGATGGCTACTATGCGTGGCTTCCCTCAGATTTTCGCCGGTGACGAGATGATGTTCGTCTCCAGGGACAGGAGCCAGGGACATGGCGGTCTCCGCGTGGATTTCCCGGGCGGCTGGGCAGGTGACAAGGAAAACTGGTTCACTGAAGAAGGACGCAAGGCTGCATTGACAGGAACTGACGGCAAGCCTGTTGCGGCTGGACAAGTGGCTGAACTTCACGATTTTACACGCAAGCTTTTCCAATGGAGAAAGGGCAAGGGCGTGATTCACGACGGCAAGACCCTGCATTTCCTGACCAGGGACAATACTTATGCTTATTTCCGTTACAATGCTGATGAGGCGGTGTTTGTCTTCATCAACAATTCCCGTGGTCGCAAGTCGATTCCGTGGTCTCATTATGCGGAAATCGCTGACGGACTGTATGATGGACATGATGTCATGACCGGCGAAGCAGTTGAGGTCAATGATGCTACGGTAGTGGGTCCGCGTCAGGCATTGGTAGTAGAGTACAAACGTAAATGAACATTGATATGAACCTTTTCAGACGAATTCTTTTTGCAGGTGCTGCCCTTTGCGCGGCATCTGCATTGATTCAGTCCTGTGGCGGCTCTGGCCGTGCTGCGGCTGAACTTTCCGACGTCTCTGTCCTTAAGTCTCCGGACGGAAACCTCTCCATGAAATTCGGTATTGCGCCGGACGGAAGTCCTATGTATTCATTGAATTACGGGGAAACGGCAGTCATCAGGCCGAGTCATCTCGGATATGAAATGCGTGGTGTGCTCAAGGCTCAGAAACTGGTTTTCGGGGACAAGGATATCGAGAAAGTGGACAAGAAACCTTGCTGGTCTTTCCATGACGGCTTCAAGGTGGAGAGCATTGACACTTGCACTTTCGATGAGACATGGCAGCCTGTATGGGGCGAGGAGTCGGAGATTCGCAACCATTATAACGAATTGGCTGTCAATCTGGTGCAAACTGCTTCCGATAAACGGATGACCATACGTTTTCGTCTTTTCGATGATGGTCTCGGTTTCCGCTATGAGTTCCCTGAGCAGAAGGGCCTGACTTATTTCGTAATCAAGGATGAACTGACGGAATTCGCTATGGGTGGCGATTACACAGCGCTCTGGATTCCAGGCGATTACGATACTCAGGAGTATCAATATACCGTATCCCGTCTGAGTGAAATCAAGTCCAGGATGGAGTCTTCGATGTGCGGCAATTCTTCGCAGACGCCATTTTCAATGACAGGAGTGCAGACCTCTCTTCAGATGAAGACTGACGAAGGCCTCTACGTGAATATCCATGAGGCTGCTCTGGTGGATTATGCGTGCATGCACCTCGATCTGGACCCTGCGACATTGACTTTCCGCTCTGAACTTACGCCTGACGCCCAGGGCTGGCGAGGCCGTCTCCAGACTCCGTGCAAGAGCCCGTGGAGGACGATTCAGGTGGTGGACAATGCTTGCAAACAGCTGGAGTCCAGGCTCGTGCTGAATCTCAATGAGCCTTGCGCCTATGATGACGTTTCATGGATTCATCCTGTGAAATATGTCGGCGTATGGTGGGAGATGATTTCCGGAAAGGGCACTTGGGCATATACTGATGACTTCTCATCCGTGCATCTAGGCGTTTCAGATTATTCAGCGGCCAAGCCTAACGGCAGGCATTCTGCGAACAATGCCAATGTGCGCCGCTATATCGACTTTGCTGCCAAGCATGGTTTTGACGAGGTGCTGGTAGAGGGCTGGAATGTCGGCTGGGAAGATTGGGCGAACTGCAACAAGGATTACGTCTTCGATTTCGTGACCCCTTATCCTGATTTCGATATCAAGGCGCTGAACGAGTATGCTCATTCCAAGGGCGTGAAACTCCTCATGCATCATGAAACTTCCTCATCTGTACGTAATTACGAGCGTCACATGGATGCTGCCTACAATCTTATGGAGAAGTATGGCTACGATGCAGTGAAGAGCGGCTACGTGGGCGATATCCTGCCTTTCGGCGAGTATCATTACGGCCAATGGATGAACAACCACTATCTCCATGCCATTAAGGAGGCTGCGAAGCATCATATCATGGTCGATGCCCATGAGGCTGTCCGTCCTACGGGATTGTGCCGCACCTATCCTAACCTTGTCGGCAACGAGAGTGCGAGGGGAACTGAGTATCAGGCGTTTGGCGGTACTGAACCGATGCATGTCACCGTTCTTCCGTTCACCCGTCTGAATGGCGGTCCGATGGATTTCACTCCAGGCATCTTCGAGATGGACCTCTCCAAGTTCTGCTCGAATACGTCCAAGGTCAAGGCGACCATCGCCAACCAGCTTGCGCTCTACTTGACAATGTATTCGCCGCTCCAGATGGCAGCGGATTTCCCAGAGCATTACGACCGGTTCGCTGATGCGTTCCAGTTCATCAAGGATGTAGCAGTGGATTGGCAGAAGAGCAAATATCTTCTTGCCGAGCCTGGCGATTATATAGTTGTTGCTCGTAAGGCGAAGATGTCAGGTCAATGGTTTGCCGGCGGCGTTACTGACGAGAACAGCAGGACATTGGATATCCCGATGAATTTCCTCGATCCTGGCAAGACATACGTGGCGAAGATTTATGCTGATGCTCCAGATGCAGACTACGAGAAGAATCCACAGGCTTACGTGATTACTGAACAGGAGGTCACATCTGAGAGTGTAGTTCCCGTGTTCATGGCCCGTGGCGGCGGATTCGCCATCGAGTTCCGTGAAAAATAAGATTCTGTCCGTCATATGAAAAGCGGTGCGTGATTTCGTTTCACGCACCGCTATTATTTTATGCTGCTGCCAGGCTTGTCCCCATCATAGCGATGTTCGCCCTGTACACATCACGAAACCAAGGTAAGTTACAGCGCGCCTATGCCTGCGGAAGCCCCGAGATTCACGGGTGCAAATCCGGCTCTTTTGCCCCCGTCGTCCTTCACATTGAACTTCACGGGTGCAGATCGTGGGTTTTTGCCCCCGTCGTCCTTCACATTGAACTTCACGGGTGCAGATCGTGGGGTTTTGCCCCCGTCGTTCTTCATTGATGTTGACCCGAACTGCGGCAAGAGCCAGCTCTGCTCGGGGTGCTTCGCGATTCGCCGCGGGCTATGCCGCAACAATACGTGCAACCAGTAAGTTGCAGATTATCAAGCTTTTAACCAAATTCAGAGTTAAGAAAACCACAACTCTGAAAACACCTAAATATCTGTTACACAGTGTTTTATAGGTTGCGCTATGTGCCGCTGAACTCTAGGTGTGTACGGCAACAAGAAGCCCCTGTGAGGACCAGGCCCTCCCACTATCGTGGGCCCCTCCCTCTAGTGCCGAGGGCGGCAAGTCCCCACAGGGGCAACCTTGTTGCCGGTTACATATCCTTATATAATATCTGAATCTATTTGTGGAGTTACATTGACTTTACTCCGCCTTATGCGAGTCCAGAATCACGACGTCTTCATCAGCATTTTCAGGCATCTCGACATAGAACCAGTTGGCGGTCTTTGTCTTTTCTCCTTTGTCAGCGCTAACTACGGCATAGAAAAGATGGTCTCCCTTCTTCCAGCCTACTGCTCCGTTTCCGAACTTGTTCAGTGGATAGTCCTGGTAAATGCCGGGAATATTTTCCTCAAAGTCGTAAATCAGGAAATTGGCATATTGTGCTTCTGATGCCTGACCGCTTCCGATGACATTGTGGTCTTCAGTAGATGAATAGAAGTGCTCTACAGCGCTGTTCGGGACATTGTGGCAGAAGATGGCGTTTTTTTCGCCTAATGGTCTGTACTCGAAAACGACCTCTGTCCACGGTGTGGTGGCAGCCTGCTCAGTGGTAAACTCGAAAACGCTTTCCTTGGAATCAGCAAGCTCTGAACCTTCTTCCGCCAAAGTCTTCACTTTCAGTACATAAGCGGTGTTGGCCTTCAGTCCTGCAAGTGCCACATACGGATCCGAAATGGTTTCTGCGCCGAGGCTGGTCTCCGGAGCATCCTTTGCCGCAATGTCATAACTGAACTTTCCGGAAGACGGAAGCCAGGTAACGCATACGCCGACGTCTGTCTTGCATGAATTCTTGAACTCAGGAGATGCGACTCTCTGGATGACACCTGTGGTGAACGACACGCTGGCGGTCTCTGAAGGCAGATAGTCAGGATCGCTCTGGCTCAATGCCGTAACATGGAAATTGTACTTGCTGCCTTCACTCAGGTCTGATACAGTTACGGAAGTGTTGGTGTATGTGGCATTTTCCGCAACGACTACACCTTCTGCCGTCTCCAACTTATAGGAGTATGAATCTGCATGCTCAACGGCTTTCCACATGAAGGAGTACTCTACGGCACTGTGTTCCTGGAATGTGAGCTCTGGAGTGGCAAGTGATTGTGGATCAGAGTCCTTAGCGCATCCTGCAGCAAGGACCAGCAGCGAAAATGCTGCGACTTTCAATAGATTGTTGTACATGGATTAAATGATTTGTTAGTTCCTTTTATATAAATAAATGTAGGATTCGTGTTTTGCAAAACCACGCTGGCATTGCCTCGTGCAATCGTTTACCAGTCACAATGTAGTCATTGTTCCGGTAATATCCAAGAATTATTTACTAATCTTTTCAGCCTATCTTTCTTTTCTCTTCGTAAGCATCTCTTTTCTCGTCGTAATCCTTCCTTTTCTCATCGTAATCATCTCTGCCATGCAGACTGTCCAGGCATACCAGCCCCAATTCTGACGACATTCCTTTTCACGCCGGCAGCGGCAAGAGCCCGCTCAGCGGGTGCTTCGCAAGCGGAATTCCTCAGGGAAAGCATCTTCAGATGCCGGGCCGGAGTTGGCGGGCAGGGCAGCCGAGCGGCGATGGAAAGCCCGTAGGCCCTGATGTGCCCCCTTGAAAAGGGGGTTAGGGGGATTGAGATAAGCGGGCTATGCCGCTGTCTGGCTTACCCATCATAGTGATGACCGTCCTGTATACATCACGAAAACAAGTCAAGTTACAGCGCGCCTGTGCCTGTGGAGATCCCGAGATTCACGTGTGCAAATCAAGCCTTTTTGCCCCCGTCGTCCTTCACATTGAACTTCACGGGTGCAAATCGTGGGGTTTTGCCCCCGTGCCTGAATCCTCGTGTGCAGATTCGGCCTTTCAGCCCCTGTCGTCCTGCATTGATGTTGTCACGTATGCAAATCAGGTCTATTTGCCCACGTCACCCTTTCATGGATGTTGTCCCGAACAGCGGCAAGAGCCCGCTCAACTGGGTGCTTCGCAATTCGCCGCGGGCTATGACGATATAGGACGCGCAGCGCGTAAAGCGCTGATACTCAGCAAAATAACCACTTTCAGAGTTGTAAAAACCACAACTCTGATTTCGGTTAAATAATTGATAATCTGCAATTTACGCGCTGCGCCTTGTGTGTCGCTGAACTCCAGGTGTATACGGCAACAAGAAGCCCCTGTGAGGACCAGGCCCTCCCACTATCGTGGGCCCCTCCCTCTAGTGCCGAGGGCGGCAAGTCCCCACAGGGGCAACCTTGTTGCCGGCTACAATGGCTTCGGTTATCTACATTTAGTGCAGCTGGCCGTCTAACGGAATTCTTTAGGGAACCAAGGAATCATCAGATGCCGGGCCGAAGCTGGCGGGCAGGGAAAGCCATTGCGGCGATGGAAAGCCCGCAGGCCCTGATCGCC
>ERZ780041.123-NODE-123-length-20096-cov-8.40104_pt1 | contig 20096 bp, 16 predicted proteins | sample MGYA00511925_ERZ780041 | MGnify/ENA primary metagenome ERZ780041 (study PRJEB29588, sample SAMEA2157270) | human gut metagenome | biome: human gut; feature: human-associated habitat; material: faeces | place: Denmark | collected 2008/2010 ...
CTTCGACGTAGCCGAGTACGCCAGCCTTGACAATATTGACAAACAAAATTACGTAAAGGCCATGACAACAGCACGTGACACCCACAATCAGATCGAATATGCCAAGGAGACCGGACTTGAAGAAGGACTCGCGAAAGGGCGTGTAATAGGTCGCGCGGAGGGACTTGAAGAAGGACTCTCGAAAGGACGCGAGGAACGTAATCTGGAGGTAGCGATTAACCTGCTTCAGTTGGGGACGCCATGTGAGATCGTGGCGAAGGCGACCGGCTTGTCGCTGGAGGAAGTTACTAAGTTAAAGGAGAGCCTCTGAGTACGCCAGCCGGTGGCCACACGACCAGAATATACCAGAATAAAGAAGACAAAAGATGGCAGAGAACGATTGGAAACAGCGATTGGGCGTGGTTTATTCCACGAATCCTGATTTTAAATATGAGCAGGAAAGCGTAACGGAGGACGAGACATTGGCTCCGGAGAAGCAGAAACTGACGGTAAGCATCGACAGAAGATGCAGGGCCGGCAAGCAGGTGACATTGGTAAGCGGCTTTGTAGGCAGCGAGTCCGACCTCAAGGAACTAGGAAAAACGCTGAAAGTCAAGTGCGGAGTGGGCGGCACGGCTAAAGACGGGGAAATCACGATTCAAGGGGATCTCCGGGACAAGGTCACTGCGCTGCTTTGCGCCATGGGATATCGCGCCAAGCGCGGAAACTGACTGAGGCGGGAAGCACAACTCCGAAGACGAACTCTGTTTTCAGCCAAGCGCGGAAACTGACAGGGTTAGACGCAGAGCACCAACAATGAGAGAAACAAGAGAAGAAGCTCTATGAGGGAACGTGGGAGTATGACACACGAAAAAATCCTTACGAATCCGCGAAAGCTGAACCGCTCCCAGCAAGCTAAATGACAAATGCCGACTATATCATCAGAAATAACATCTGTGGACACATTGCAGATCAGGCCTGTCTCTGAAGCATTCGCTCAGGGACAGCTGTTCATGCACACGACTACAGAGCAGAGCATCCCGACGACAGACCTTTGGGGCACCTCACCGCTGAACTGGGCACTCATGGCCCTCTGCATTGTCCTACTTTTAATCAGCATGAGGCGATTCATTTCAGTACTGCCGTACATATGGGACACACTTTTCAGATGGAGAGAAATAGTGTCGATTGAAGGGAACATGCGACTGAGCAGGGAACGGGACTCGGTAGCATTGGCATCGATATTCATCAGCAGCCTCTGCATCTCCAGACTCGGACTGTTCCACAACAAGTTCCTTTCGGTATTGTCCCCCGGTCTCCAGACATTGGCCATCATCGGGATCCTGTGCGCATACCTGCTTGTGAGATGGATAGCGGGAGCCGTAACCCCTACCGGCAAAATCAGATTCGATACAGCCAAGATTTCCGGGCATGGCGGGGCGAACTTCTTCATCCTGGAAACATTCTTCCTCGCCATCGGCATCACAATACTCGCAATATCAAGCAGTTGCCTTCCTTACATAAAAACGGCGGCCTATATCTTCACAGGCCTGCTTTTTACTGTCAATCTCATACGCAGATATCAGATTGTCACTCAAGATTGCGGATTTTTCACAGCAATTTCGTACCTTTGCAGCGTCGAAATTTTACCGGCAGTGCTGCTGGTGATTTCGCTGGTATATTTGTAGGATAGGATTGGTATGGCAACAAAGAAGATTTTGATCTCGCAGGAGACGCCTATGAATGTCGCTCCTTACGAGACTCTCAAAGAAAAATTCGGTGTTCAGATAGATTTTATGCCGTTTTTTCTGATTGAACCGCTCACATCACGAGAATTCAGAGGTCAGCGACTTAACATTTTGGATTACACTGCGATTGTTTTTTCCGCTCGACATACTATCGACGCATTCTTCAAGCTTTGCGAAGAACTCAGAGTGAAAGTACCGGAGACAATGAAGTACTTCTGCACCACCGAAGCAGTCGCAATGTACCTTCAGAAACACATTGTATTCCGCAAACGCAAGATTTTCTACGGAAACGGCACACCGGCATCAGTCATTGAGCAGATCGGTACGAAACACAAGGATGAGAAATTCCTAATAACCACCTCAGACACAAGCAGCAACGATGCGCTGCGCGGACTGTTCGAGGAGCACAAGCTGGACTACAACACAGCAGTTTTCGTCAAATCAGTGCCGCAGGACCTGAAAGGTGTGGACCTGAAGTCCTATGATATGATAGTGGTTTACAATCCGGCAGACTTGAAATCACTGTTCGAGAACTACCCGGACTACAAGCCGGAAAACACCAAATTCGTAACCTTCGGCAAACTGATTGTCAAGGCCATGGAAGAGGCCGGACTGCCGATTGAGATAAAGGCGCCAACGTCTGAAGCACCGTCTGTGGCACGCGCGCTGGAGCTTTATCTCGAGAAGAATCACTGAATTTATGGACAATGACTTCCGGAAAACATTGAAAAAGAAGGAGAGGCTGTCAGTCGGGACAGACCTTTCCAGACTTTTCGCGTCCGGACGTTATGGCTTTACTGATGGATTCAGATACTGTTACCGCATAGGCAACGAATTGCCTTTCAACAGGATAGTCGTATCTGTCCCTAAAAAATGCTTCCGCCGCGCCGTCAAGCGCAACCTCCTGAAACGCCGCATCCGCGAAGCCTACCGGCTGAACAAGAATCTTCTTCCTGTCAATGCAGAGAAAGGCGGCACGGACATACTTTTCATCTACAGTTCCAAGGACATCCTCGACTTCAACACTATAGTCCTCTCCGTCAGAAACATTCTTGAGGGTCTCGCGGCAAAAGTTACTGCGATTGCTGCTACACCGAAATCGACACGGGAAGAAACCATAAAAGAAGCACCGGAGGCAGCACAGCAAGAGAAACCGGAAGAAACCCCTGAGAGCGATGAACAGCATTGACACGAAACCGAAGAACAGATTTGTCGAGACACTGAAGAAGGTTTCGATCTTCCCGTTCATTGTCCTCATCAAATTTTACCGGACCTGCATATCGCCTTATACACCGCCGGCTTGCAGGTTCACGCCGACGTGTTCAGAATATGCACTTCAGGCTTTCCACAAATGGGGGCCTTTCAAGGGGCTCTACCTCACTGTGCGACGCATACTCAGATGCCATCCGTGGGGCGGCTCAGGATACGACCCGGTTCCGTAATCTGCCACATCGGACAGCCTGGGTCCGGAAGCCATACACTCCCGACTCCGTAATCAGCCACATCGAACAGTCTGTTCCCGAAATCCAGACACAGCCGGTTCCGTAATCGGAAAATATGTGTATCTTTGCATAATACACATATAATAACGATGCGCATCTTTAGAAAAACCATCATTGCGGCAGCACTTCTTGCGACAAGCATCACAGGAATGACCGCACAGAACACAAGAAAAGAAGCAGACGGACTTCTCACGGAAAAGAATTCACAGACCATCTACAACAAGGAACTCAAGGCTGACGTCGTCGTGGCCGGAGGCGGAATCGCAGGCGTTTGCGCTGCAGTTTCCGCAGCAAGACACGGCAGCACGGTCATCCTGGTTCAGGACCGCCCAGTACTTGGAGGCAATGCATCCAGCGAAATCCGCATGGGCATCGTCGGAGCAAAAGGCGACCAGAACGCCGAAGCAGGACTCCTGGAAGAAATCCAGCTGAGGAACTTCCGACACAATCCGCTTATGAGATACACCCTCTGGGATGACGCCTTCTATTCTACAGTAATCTGCGAGAAAAACATCACGCTTCTCCTTAACACATCCGTGGAAGACGTGGTTATGGACGGAGACAGAATCGCCGCTGTAAAAGCGTGGAACACAAATGCTTACACCAAATATCTCATAAAAGGCACCGTATTCCTCGACTGCACCGGCGACGGCATCCTCAGACTCTCAGGCGCCAAATACCGCCACGGAAGAGAGTTTGCAGATGAGTTCAATGAGTCATTCGTAGGAGAAAACGGAGGCGATTCCAAGACAATGGGCAATTCCATCCTACTCCAGCTCAGAAAGACAGATGAGGACCATCCCTTCACAGCTCCTGACTGGGCATACCATTTTACCGATGACGACTTCAACTATGACAAGCCGAAATCCACGATTCCCGGCGTCAAGTTCAACTACAAGAAGCCTTTCCCTAAGGACAACAACTACTGGTGGATAGAATACGGCGGCACGATCAACACCATCAAGGACGCCAACGACATCCAGTTCGAACTCAAACGCATTGCCTATGGCGTATGGGAATATATGAAGAACCATCCTGACGGCAGATGCAAGAACTACGACCTCGACTGGATAGGCTCACTTCCGGGCAAGCGTGAATCCACACGTTATGTAGGCCCGCACATCCTTACCCAGAACGACGTCATGTCAGGAGGACACTTCGAAGACGTCATCGCCTACGGCGGCTGGACACTGGACAACCACAACCCTGAGGCATTCCACAGCAAGGGCAAAATGTCCGTCGAATATACGACTCCTACACGCTTCGGAATACCTTTCGACTGCCTGTATTCTGTCAATGTTCCAAACCTCATGTTTGCCGGAAGGGACATCTCCGCCACACACATGGGACTGTCATCGACACGAGTGATGGCCACTTGCGCATTGCTCGGACAAGCTGCAGGAACAGGAGCCGCGCTGGCAATAAAATACGACACAACACCGGCTGGCGTGCGCAAAGACCACATTGCCGAACTTCAGGACATGCTGGAAGATGACGACAGCATGCTCCCATACAGATGGAGAAAGCCATCAGCATTGACAATGAGTTCCACCACCTCCGAGGAGAACATGATTCTCCGCAACGGCATTGACCGTCAATGGGATGGTGCCGACAATGGCGTCTGGGTAGCACCTGGCAAAGAAAGCATCGTCTATACATGGAAGAAGCCTGTCACTCTGACAGGTGCCAGGATCATCTTCGATTCCGAGTTCAAATACAGAAGCAAGAGAATGAGAAAATTCGAGGCGACTACCGAGAGGGTGGAAATGCCGAAGATGATGGCCAAGGACTTCAGAGTCGAGGCTCAGGTCAAAGGTCAATGGAAGACCGTCTATGAGGGTAAGGGCAATTATCTGAGGCTCCGCAAAGTCGAATTCGCGGCACCTGTAAAGGCCAATGCATTGAGACTCGTGGTGGATTCCACCTGGGGCGCAGAAAAAGCTCACGTTTTCGCATTTGACGCATTGTAGAACGCCAAGCGGATACAAACAATAAGGGGAGGCCTGATCGGTCTCCCCTCTTTATTTATATCGTATCGCTCAACGATTACAGATTTACATTGTCCTTCTTCCAGTCAGCGACTGCAGGAACGATTCCGAGGGCAACGATCTCGTCACGCATCTTGCAAAGGTGTGCATAAGAAGCGTCGAGAGCAGCAAGCTCTTCAGCAGTTCCCTGAGGCATCACGTAGTGGCAGCCTGTAGCATCGATAGTTGTAGGCATGGCCATCATCACGTTCTGGTACTTTTCATTGTTCACATAAGTACCTGCAGGCAGTGTGAACGGAGCGCCGCCCATAGCAGCCTCGATCATCTTCACTGCATTGTAAGCAGGGCTCTGGAATGAAGAACGGCCACGGAGTTTGATGATAGCTGAACCACCCTGGATGGTGTTCTGCTTGATCTCTGCCATTCTTTCAGCTGAAAGACCCATCTCTGAGAGAGGTTTGCCCTCAACCTTAACCTGTGAAGCGAATACTGCCATCTGCTCACCGTGTCCGCCATAAGTGTGTGCGCCGGTAACTGAGCTCTGAGGAACACCGAACTCTTTTGCGAGATTGCTCTGGAGACGTGTAGAGTCGAGAGCTGCGAGAGAGGTGAGCTGCTCAGGTTTCAGACCTGAATGGATCAATGCTGTAAGAGCGGTAACGTCAGCAGGGTTGAAGATAACGACAACGTGCTTTACATCAGGGCAATACTTCTTGATGTAGTCACCGAACTGAGCTGCGATCTGGCAGTTTCCTTTGAGAAGATCCTCACGGGTCATACCCTCTTTACGAGGAGCTCCACCTGAAGAGATGATGAATTTTGCATCCTTGAATGCAACCTCAGGATCTACTGTCCAAGTGATGTTTGCACCTTCGAAACCGCAGTGGTACATTTCTTCAGCAACACCGTGAACACCCGGCTCAAAAATATCATAGAGGCAGATGTTAGGGGTAAGACCAAGCATAAGCGCTGTCTGAGCCATGTTGGAACCGATCATTCCGCCGGCACCAACGATGGTCAACTTCTCATTAGTCAAATACTTCATAGTAAATGTTATATTATTTAGTTATACTTTATTGACATTTCCACCGCAAAGATAACAATTTCAATCAATAGATTGCCTACTTCGCTACTGTTTTTAACTCAATTCGCCTGCAAATTTTCAGCCAGAATTCCCGATTCCGACAAATTTTATGCAAAATCAGAAAAATGCATTATCTTTGCACGGATAACAAAAACGCTTAAGGTTTTATATGGAACCTCCCAGTTCTGTAAACGATAATCAAAAAATGACAGCAGGATCGCCAGTTGACGACCCCCTGTCGTGTTTCTCTACGACAGAATCATACATTGTAGTAAACAGTCTCCCGTCCGCAGATGACGACGGAGACCATTATGTCGTGTGCGGTTATTCACCGTGCACGGGCATTTCGTATTTCGGAACTACAAGAACATCCATCAAATCCTGAAGCAGAAAAAATTATGGGACTATATCTTAAAAAAGTACTTGAAAACAAAGCGGAAATCGCAGTATGGCAGATAACCGAAAGTGAAGAAGAACTCAAGGCATTGAGTTCCACTCCATCCGATGAAATGGAAGAGATTTCCTGGATCAAAAGCGAATCACTCCGCAAACAGAGACTCGCAGTAAGAGCTCTCCTGAACGAACTGTTCGACGAAAAGGTCTATCTGAGCCATCACGATAACGGAAAACCGTTCCTCGAGAACAGAGTCACCAACATAAGCATCACACATACAGACAAATATGTTGCTGTCATCCTGCACGAAAGCGCGGATGTCGGCATTGACATAGAGTCATTGGACCGCGACTTCTCCGCAGTGGAGCTGAAGGCATTGTCCGAAGACGAAATCGACGACCTCGACGACGACAAGAGGAATGAGCAGCTCGCCATCTACTGGTGTGCAAAGGAGGCGATTTTCAAGAGGCTGTCCATATACAATGTGGATTTCGCGGAGCAGATCGAGATCGAGCGCTTCCGTCCGAAGGGCGAAGGCGAACTCGAGGCCACATTTATCCACAAAGACGGATACGAGGATGAGTTCGAACTGGAATACACCACATTCGACCGCCACGTGCTCGTATGGGTCGTAGGCTGATTACCAAAACCATAACGATATTTATTCACTGTCCGGTGTTGAAAACTTTCCTTTCAGCACCGGATATCGCTTTGTTAAATATCCTATCTTTGTAAGAACCGCCTTGCACTCATGACCTATGAAGCCTGCAAGACAGTGCAAACCGACAAATAACACAAACCTCTAATATTATGGTCAAGTATGTAATCAAACGGGACGGACGTCTCGTTGACTTCAACAACCAGAAAATCGTTGCGGCCATTCTCAAGGCCATGAATGTGACCGAAAACGGCGAAGACATTGTCCTTGCCGCAAAGATTGCTGATGCCATCTCCAAGAAGGACACCGAAAAGATGGGTGTCGAGGAAATTCAGGACTGCGTAGAATTCGAGCTGATGAAAAGTCCGCGCAAGGAGGTCGCGAAGAAATACATTGCATACAGGAACCAGCGAAATCTCGCGCGCAAGGCCAAGACCTGCGAGATTTTCAAGGAAATCATTGACGCTCAGGCCAATGACATTACTCGTGAGAATGCCAACATGAATGCTGACACGCCTGCGGGAATGATGATGAAGTTCGCGTCAGAGGCCACGAAGACCTATGTGGACGAGTGTCTGCTTTCTGAGGATGTAAAAGAGGCTGTCTATAAAGGATATATCCATATTCACGACAAGGATTATTACCCGACCAAGAGTCTGACCTGTCTCCAGCACCCGCTCGACAAGGTTCTGGACGAGGGCTTCCACGCAGGTCACGGCGAGTCACGGCCGGCCAAGAGAATCGAGACCGCAGCAGTGCTTGCATGTATTTCAATGGAGACTGTCCAGAATGAAATGCATGGCGGTCAGGCGATTCCGGCATTCGACTTTTATCTGGCTCCTTACGTAAGGAAGACCTACAAGGAGGAAATCGACAAGCTCGCCGCGTTCGAAGGCATTGACCTCGACCATCTGAAGGATGCTCCGATCGACGACTACATCAAGCGCGATCTGGTAGGAATAAAGGGCGACGAGAGGCTGAAACAGCATGCCATCAATATGACTGTCAGCCGCGTACATCAGGCTATGGAGGCATTCGTACACAACATGAACACCATCCATTCACGTGGAGGCAACCAGGTGGTATTCAGTTCGATAAACTATGGAACCGATGTTTCCGCCGAAGGACGTTGCATCATCAGGGAGATTCTGAACACCACTTACGAGGGTGTGGGAAACGGCAGCACCGCCATCTTCCCTATCCAGATATGGAAGAAGAAAAGGGGCGTCAGCTATCTTCCTGAAGACCCTAACTATGACCTCTACAAGTTCGCCTGCAAGGTTTCCGCGAGACGTTTCTTCCCTAATTTCCTGAACCTTGACGCCACGTTCAACCAGGATCCTGACTGGAAAGCGGATGACCCGTACAGGTTCCATCATGAGGTGGCCACTATGGGCTGCAGAACCAGGGTCTTCGAAAACAGGTTCGGCCCCAAGACGTCTATCGGTCGAGGCAATCTGAGTTTCACGACTGTCAATATTGTCCGTCTGGCTATCGAGTGTATGGGTATCAGCGACAAGGACGAGAGGATCAAGGAGTTCTTCAACAAGCTGGACAAAGTGCTGGATATCACTGCTCAGCAGTTGTGCGAGAGATTTGATTTCCAGAAGACTGCACTGAAGAAGCAGTTCCCGCTGCTGATGGGCAAATTGTGGATCGGAAGCGAAAACCTGTCGCCGGACGACACCGTGGAATCAGTGATAAACCAGGGAACTCTCGGCATCGGCTTCATCGGACTGGCAGAGTGTCTTATCGCGCTTGTCGGCAAGCACCACGGAGAGTCTGACGAGGCGCAGAATCTCGGACTCAGGATTGTCACATATTTCAGGGACAAGGCCAATAGCTATTCCGAGAAGTTCCAGCATAATTTCAGTGTGCTCGGAACGCCTGCGGAAGGTCTGTCCGGAAGGTTTACGAAGATGGACAAGAAGAAGTTCGGTATCATAAAGGGAGTTACGGACAAGGACTATTATACGAATTCAAGTCACGTTCCGGTTTATTTCCATTGCACTCCAAAGCATAAGGCGGAGATCGAAGGGCCTTATCATGAGCTTGAGAGGGGCGGACATATATTCTATGTGGAGATTGACGGGGATGCGACTCACAATCCTGAGGCCATCATGAATATCGTGGACCTTATGGACAAGTACAATATCGGTTACGGCAGCGTAAACCATAACCGCAACAGGTGTCTTGACTGCGGATATGAGGATGCGAGTGAGAACTTGACGGAATGTCCTCATTGTCACGGACATAACATCGACACGCTCCAGAGAATCACGGGCTACCTGGTAGGTACGACGAACCGCTGGAACAGTGCGAAGCTCGCGGAGCTGAAAGATCGCGTGGTACATAAATAACGCTGGACGCGTTATTTACGTACCAGTACGTTCGGTAGTCCCCCGTCAAGCAACCGCTTGACTGCCCCCGGGGGCGATCTCGCTCCTCTGGAGCGGGCTGTAGCCGGGGGCCCGTTGGACGCGTTATTTACGTACCAGTACGTTCGCTGGTCCCCCGTCAAGCAGATGCTTGACTGCCCCCGGGGGCGATTTCGCTCCTCCGGAGCGGGCTGTAGCCGGGGCCTCGCTGAACGCGTTATTTACGTACCAGTACGCCAGACAATAATATGGAGGAACTGTATATAATGGAGGTGATGGAGCAGACCATGGCTGACGGCCCTGGCCTGCGCACCTCCATTTATTGTGCCGGATGCAGACATCATTGTCCCGGCTGCCATAACCCGCAGTCATGGAAATTCGAGAACGGACACAAGATGAGCGTCGATGACCTGATGAAGGTGATAACCGACGACGAATTCAGCAATGTTTCGTTCAGCGGAGGCGACCCGTTCTATCAGGTGGAGGGATTCACGGCATTGGCCAAGAGAATCAAGGCCGAAACCAATAAGACCATCTGGTGCTGGACCGGATTCACTATAGAAGAGATCCGTGCGGACGAGCGGCTTTCCATGCTCCTTCCATACATTGACGTTCTCGTGGACGGCCCGTTCATCGAGGCATTGAAAGACCCTCAACTCCATTTCCGCGGCAGCTCGAACCAGCGGATCATCCATCTCACGCCGGAAGAAGACGATGAGATTCCCGGCACAGTAAAAATCATCCCGTTCAAGTAAACGGAGCAGCAAATCACGGCAAATATTGGCGATTTTCGCCCTGTAAACGCAAAATATACGTAAAATTACGTATATGTTTTTCTGCGTTGTTCGGCTATATTTGCAGCGATGCCATTGTGCAACAACACTAAAATTTCATTTAAAGTAGAACTCTAATACGTACTTATACTATGAACTTCCACAGAATCAGCAGAACACTCATACGCTTGGGCGCAGCCATCACCGCTGCAGCATTACTGATACCGGGATGCCGCAAAAACGAAAAGAATGACCTCACGGTAACCGAGATCATAATCGTTGACCCGAACAGCAGATATCTGGACATGACGCAGGGCGACGGCGCCTTGATCCAGTACGATGTAGTACCTTCAGAAGCACACACCACGGCTGTACTCGAATGGAGCAGTGACAATGAGAGCGTGGCGACCGTGATGAACGGATATGTCTCGGCCTATGCGCCGGGCAATGCCACCATCACTGCCAAATGCGGAAACGCTGAAGCGACTGTCTCTGTCTCGGTGAAGCCTGTTCCGGTAACATCCTTTACCGTGCCGGAAACATTGTTCCTGTACACAGGATATGAAACCGTATTGGAAATGACCATTGAGCCGGAAAAGGCCAATGCATCATCTCTTGACTGGGAATACGATTCGGAATATCTGTCGATGTCTTTCAATGAAGGGAAGGCGGTATTTACCGGTCTGAAAAAAGGGAATACGACTATAACCGTCAAATCTGAGAAAGCCGGCACCAAAACCGTCCAGGTCGCCATCAAGGATATAGAGTCCCGTCTGGTTGTCGGTTATAATAAGCGCACCGCCGGTAGTTATAAGACCATCATACTGAAGGATGGAGATGAAGTCATCTGGGACCAAATCTACCCTTCTAACGATTCGTACGATCCGGCTTATTATCCTGATATTACGGTCTTTGTCGGACCGGACATCAGCATATCCAACGATGTTACCATTTCCTGCTCAAATGAGTCCATCTGCAAGGAGTTCCGGCCTCTGGCTATAGGGACCACTGACAAGCGTGCGGCTTATACAATGTACAACGGCGACGGCTTCGGCACTGCGGACGTAACTGTCACTGCATACGACCAAAAGTTCGATACGGAGAGGAAATTACAGTTCAAATTGACAAGAGAGGCTAAAGGCTTCCCTGGCGAACTGATTGTGCGCGGACCGAAATCTACTACTATAAGAAACGGCGACACCTACAGAATGGATATGAACACCAGCGCGTATTTCTACGTGGATGACGGATATCAGGTCAAGTGGAGTATCGAGAGCGGAAATGCCCTCACGTTGAAGCATTCTGGAGATGTGTATTGGTCACAATATGCAAAAGTAACGACCGCTGACAAGACCGGCCCGGTTACCATAAAAGTGACGGACCAGACAGGCAAGTCAATGTCATTTACGGTCAATGTGACGGAGCAGGTTTTCCCTGACGACATCTATGTGATGTACGAAGACGGCTCGCGGCTCAATGATGGTGATGAACTTCTTATCGGTCATGACTATAATTTAAAGCTCTCGAATTCCGATTATAGAGGCAAATGGACAGTTGAAGATGCAAAGTACTCTGGTGTATGGGATCAGAACAACCCAGAGTACTATAGTTCTACATCTTATCGCCCTACAGCGTACAGCTATTCGGGGTCTTCCAAACTTACAGTTACAGACAAATCCGGCTTGAAGAAATTAGAATATAACTTGAAGCACAAGTATTCTTTGGAAGACTGTAGGTTCTCAATATCTGATAAGGGGCCTAATAGTATGACGGATGGCGTATCTGCGACAAATTATATTCCGTGGACAGGAACATCCACCAATAATGAGATAACCCTCTATCTGTATTATGGTAATAAAAATATTAATCCTTGGCAGCTTTCCGGTGCAGACCAGAACATGAATTCCGGTCGACTGAAAATAGATATTGAGTATCTGAGCAATGGTTCAGCCCTCAGACAGAATAATAGGGTGGTGTTCCAGCAGTATTATAATTACTACAAATTAACTTGGAAAACAGCTGCCGGGGCATTCAATATCAGATTCACTGATGGCAATATCGTCAGAAAAGTTCCGTTCTACAGCACGATTGATGTGAAAAATCTAGGGAATTATGCCTTTTTCGAATACTTCAGCGGCAGTAGTGCCGGCAGTCTTATGAAAAATGGAGAACCGTCGATTCTTTGTGCGTACACAAATAAAGATAACTACAATATCATGTTCGCTCACACCTCTAATCTGACGAAGGATGCCGACGGAGATTGGGTTTTCAATGCTGGTCTGCGTGACTTGGCTTACTCGACAGAGACAATGGGCGATGTTGTGGCTATCGAATCCATATGTTACCCGCCATGGTCGTCAATATATAATTATTTGATTTTTCATGGAATAACTGGTAAAGAGGTCGCGAATAGCATTGCGTATAAATGTTTCAATGTTAAAAGCACAGAAAAGCCTTTCTATCTTTATTTCAAATTTAAAGGAGCTACTGATTCTTATGGCAACACGTGGCCGCACGATAAATATAATTTACAACGTCGTAGCCTCTGGTACCTTTAGGTTGAGGTTTCCCGCCCACGCTGGTGCACAAAGATAAACAGAGCAAAGCCGAGCTGTCCAGTCCCGAAAAAAGTTTACCAATGTTGGACACCTGGCGCAACGCGTAAATCGCTAATTATCACTACTTTAGGCATTTTCAGAGTTGGTATTTTCGCAACCCTGAAAATGCCTAAACAACTATCACTCAGCAACTTACAGGTTGCACTTCAGAAGAGGAAGAGGAAAATGAGATTTTCCTTTTCTCTCGGCTTTCACTATATTTGTAAGTTAGCGCAAAAGTGGGCGCATACGGTATGGTCATTGATGATGACTGTACTGATAAAAAATGGAGAACGCATGAAACTGAATATAACAGCACTGACAGTCAAATCATTAGCGACAGCACTGGTCGCATTGACATTGACAGTGGCAGCCTCGGGCCAGCCTCGGGCCGCAAAAGCGGAAGGCAGGATGTCCACGCAAAAAGTGGAATCCATAAGCAACTGCATCCTGATAGATGCTGTGCAGAAGTACGAAGACGGCGACTATGCCGGCGCAAAGACCATCCTGACAGCGATTTTGAGCAAAGAGCCGGGCAATGACGCAGCCTGGTACTATAGGGCGATGTGCAATGTGCGCCTGAAAGACGGAGCCGCTTCAGAACACGATTTCAAGGAGGCAGTACGCATCGACTCCACCAACTACTGGTACCGCTATATGCTTGCCGGCCTGTACGGCATGACTGGGCGTAAAGACCTCACTATCAGCATGTACGAGTCATTACTGAAAGACTTTCCCAAACGGAGCGAACTCTATTACGGACTTGCGAACCTGTATCTGGACCAGCACCAGGACGACAAGGCGCTCGAGACTATCAACGACATCGAAACGCAGTTCGGCAAAAGCGACGCTACCGTCATGACCAAGGTCAATATTCTCCGCGGACAGGAGAAGCCGGAAGAGGTGTACAAGACCCTGCATGACTACAACGAGGAGTATTCGTCCCCTCAGATCGCCACGATGCTGGGCGACTATGAAATCTCCATGTACAATGACTCCTCGGCCATCGCCTACTATGACGAGGCACTCAGCATTGACAAGAACTACTCCCCCGCCCTGCTCGGAAAGGCGGAGGCCTACAGAATGACGAGAAAATATCCTGAATACTTCGTGTGCCTGAATACATTGATGGGAGACCGGGAGGCATCTCCTGAGGGGAAAGCGAATTACATCCAGGCTGTACTGAAGCAGTCTGATCCGCGATTTGTCAAGTCGTTCCAGAGCCAGTTCGATTCGACATTGACCATCGCGGTAAACACACATCCAAAGGACACTTCGATCCTGCAGGCCGCGGGACTGTACTATCTGGCTACGGAAAGGCAGAGCCGCTCGGCAGAGATATTCAAGAGTGTCGCGAAGGACAATCCGGACAATCTGGAAGCGACCGCCTACTATATCCAGGTGCTCATTTATATGAAGGATTGGCAGAAAGTGGTGGACGAGAGCGACTCCGCATTGGTCAGATTCCCTGATGAAATAGGATTTCTGGAGATGGCCAATGCCGGGGAATACAATCTCAAGAACTATGACAAGGTCATCCGCAACTGCCGCACGATGATCGACAAGGCGCCGGGAGACAGTGCTACGACGGTGGCAGCATTGAGCACGATGGGCGACATGTATCACCAGCTTGGGGATATGAAGAGCGCGTTCAAGGCTTATGACATGGTCCTGAAGATCGCTCCGGACTATATTCCGGTCCTCAACAACTATGCGTATTACCTTTCTGTGGAGAAGAAAAAGCTCAAGAAGGCATACGCCATGAGCAAGAAGACTGTGGAGGCGGAGCCGGACAATGCCACGTACCTCGACACGTTCGGCTGGATTCTCTACTTGCAGGGTAAAGCATTGGAAGCCAAGCCTTTCTTCAAGCACGCCATGCTATACGGAGGGAAAGAGAGCGCAACCATCCTCAACCATTATGCGACCGTATTGGAAGCCTTGGGTGAGAGCGACCTCGCAAAAGTATATAGGCAACAGGCCAAGAACAAGGAGGCGCAAGGACTCGAATAGCATATGAAAAGACTGGTTATCAGCATATTGACATTGGCAATGACTGTTCTGTGCGCTTATGATGCGGCAGGACAGGATACCCGTGCACAGGAGTCGCGCAAGGCCAGGCTGGAACGGGAAATCGCCGTCATTGACAAGCAGCTCAAGGACAATGCCGCGAAGAGTTCGGATGCTATGGCTACGCTGAATCTCGTCAGAAAGAAAGTGGCTGACAGAAAGGAGCTTGTGGTTGAAAGCGACAAGGAAATCGCGACATTGAACTCAAGAATAAGGGCCAAGCAGCAGAGTGCGGACAAGGTGCAGGAGAGACTTGACACGCTTACCTTATATTATGAGAAACTCGTCCGGAATGCATACAGGAACCGTGATTCTAAGGTATGGTACATGTATATCCTGGCCAGTGAGAATATCGGTCAGGCATTCAGGAGGGCTAATTATCTGAGAAACCTGTCCACAGAAATGAACAGGCAGGGAGAGAAAATCATTGACACGAAAGCGGAACTTCAGCGTCAGATGGATTCTCTCAATGTGCTGAAAGCTGAGGCGGAGGTGCTGCGCGCGAAACGCACTTCTGAGGTCAATGCTCTTCAGAAGGAGGAGACGCAGTCTGCTACGCTTGTGAAGAATCTTCAGCGGAACAGGTCCAGGTACCAGAAGGATCTGGCAGCGAAAAAACGGCAGGTGGATGCTCTGAACAGGGAGATAGCGAGGATAATCGCTGCTGCTGTAAGCGGCAAGGGCGGCAAGACTGCTGCCAAGAAGCCGGTGGACATAAAGCTGGATGCTGAGTTCGCCAAGAACAAGGGCAAGTTGCCATGGCCGGCTGAGGGTCCTGTGACAGACCATTTCGGTCAGCATTACCACCCCGTATTCAAGTCTGTAAAGCTTCCTTTCAACAACGGAATAACCATATCATTGTCCAAAGGCGAGCCGATAAAGGCCGTGTTCGACGGTGTAGTGAAACAGATAGTGGTCATGCCCGGCTATAACAAATGTGTTCTGATCCAGCACGGAAACTGGTTCTCGTTCTACTGCAAGCTCGGTTCGACGTCTGTCAAGCCTGGAGACAAGGTGAAGACCGGCCAGGTCATAGGTACGGTGGACACCATAGACGGGATGAATCTGCTGCATTTCCAGATCTGGAAAGGAACTTCGCCTCAGAATCCGGAACTTTGGCTAAGATGATTTTTCCGATGCAACATTCCGGACACAAATTGCATCATTATTATTGGACTATTTACTGAGAGGCCCTGGATATGGGAAATCCCGTATATCATGAATACATAGAAGGCTGCAGAAAGGGTGACAGGACCGCACAGAGAAAAATGTACGAGGCTCTGGCGCCTAAGATGTTCGCTGTTTGCATCAGGTATATGGGCAACAAGGGTGAAGCGGAAGACATTCTTCAGGAAGGATTTGTCACGCTTTTCACCAAAATCGACTCCTACTCTGATTCAGGTGCTTTCGAAGGATGGGCCAGACGGATCTTTGTCAATACTGCACTTATGTCCCTGAGGAAAAAGGAAGCGCTCAAGAAGAGCGACGACCTGGAAACCGCTTGGAATGTGAGCAGCGACATGCCGTCGCAGGTCCACGAAATGGGATATAAGGAACTGATGCAGATGGTGGCATCTCTGCCTACGGGATACAGGACGATATTCAACATGTACGTAATCGAGGGATTTTCCCACGATGAAATAGCCAAGGCGCTGAATATCAGTCCGGCCACTTCCCGTTCGCAGCTACAGAGAGCCAGAATGCTGCTGCAGGACAAGATAAAAAAGAATGAAGATGCAAGACACGAATAAAAGTTTCGATGAAGCGATAAGGTCAATGCTGGAAAATGTGGAGGAAGAGGTTCCTTCGCATATTCTGGATGACGTGTTCTCTTCTCTCGACAACATAAAGCCGAAAAAGAAGGTGCTCCCGCCGGTATTCTGGCTGAGAGCGGGAATGGCTTCGGTTGCAGCTGCCGCCGCAGTCGCCCTGTGTGTTGTACTCTGGCAGGACGGTCAGAAGACCCAGACACCTGAAAGATATGCTGATGTACAGGTGATAGAGCCGTCCGAGGCATCTCAGGAAGAGACTTTGCTGTCGGATGTGCTGAAGGAATCAGAGACGAAGCCAGACACGAAAGCAAGCGTTCAGAAACAGAATTCTACGGTTAGGCCGCAATTCCAAACCAACAATAATATATTACCCGAACAGATAACCGGAGAGGCCGATGAGGAAACCTCACTGGAAGAGGCATCTGTTCACCAGCCTGAGACAGCGGATGCTCAGGAGAGCAATTCCGATACGCAGATACAGATTGCTGACGATCAGAGAATTGCATCACACAAATACTCTAATAGTAATACTGAAGAAGCCTCCGAGACGGGCGACGAATGGGCCGCATATGACGAAACCGACACGGAGCGGAGTACAGGAGTATCCTTTCTCATCGGTGGAAACATTGCCAGCAACGGCAGTGCCAAAGGATTGAGCAACCCTGGCGGTTTCCGCGCACCTGCCGGCATTCTTCAGGACGCCACCTACATCGAACAGACAAGCAAGAACTCATCATATTCCATCCCGGTATCTCTCGGATTCACAACCAGACTGAATCTCGGCAAGAAATGGTCGATCGGCTCGGGACTGAACTGGACAATGCTCCAGAGGACATTCTCGGGAAATTATGTCAATATAAAGAACGGCAAGATAACGACTACTGATTCTGACATCAGACATACTATACACTACGTGGGCATCCCTCTCAACGGATACTATGACATCATCGAAAGTCCTAGGCTCAGATTCTACGCCTATGCCGGAGGTGAGGCGGAAAAAGCCCTGGCAAACATCTACAGGGTAAAGAAAGCGCAAGGTAATCTCAGCTACACGGAAAAGGTGAAGGGCGTACAATGGTCTGTCGGAGCAGGTATCGGTGTCGAGTTCCTGATTGCCGACCAGATCGGTATCTATCTGAATCCTGGATTGCGGTATTATTTCGACTGCGGACAGCCTGTAAGCATCAGGACACAGCAGCCTCTGATGATGAACTTCGAAATAGGCTTGAGGGTGGGCATCTAAGAATGCCGTACAGCATTTAAAACAAATTTTAAATTTAAAAATCGTAAAATTGTGGTATAAATCTCTGATGCTTGGTGAAAGCATTCAGAGATTTGATTTTTTATGGCTTACTTGCGCAAAAAAATTCAAAGCCAATGAAGAAGTCATTGATTATCACAGGTCTGCTGTTGCTGGCGGGATGCAGCTTGTTCGATTCGGAAGACCTGATTTTAAGAAAACGAAGGGACGAGACCGGCAGTTGGATGGGTAGCGGGCCGAAAAAGGAGCGGAATCACGATGAACTGATACCTGGTGACACTACGGTATATGTTTCCGCCGTGGAATTTCCTAAAGAGTACTGCTGGCAGAAGGATTCTGTGGGGGAAAACAGGCCATTTTCTTTGGTTCTGTACCGGAATTTCAAAAAAGTGCTTTCGGTCAGGGGCGGCGGCATCGTCAGCAGCGACCCGGACATGCACTGGATCATAGGCGGCCATCTGTACGCAGAGTATTCGACCGGCACGGAAACCATTGTCTCCATCGACGGGAAAGAAAAGATACGGTATGAGGGGCGTGAAATGATACGTGGCCTTCTCGACAGAGAGGACGGGTTCTATACATTGGGACAGAGCCGCAGCGGCACGGGATTGACCTTCAGAAGAAACGGGGAAATCATCTTCTCCGATGAGGAGGGCATTGTCCTCGGCGACATGTCCAATCCGTGCTGCCGAAGCGGTGGCCTGTATGAACTGGATGACGGGGTACCGGCGTTCTGCTACCATGTGCCGGGGCAGTCCATTCTCCTGAAGAAGGAAAGCCTATATCTGGTGAAAAACGGTATCCCGAGCCGGGTAGAACTAGATGGTACCGTAGCCAATGTGCTGGACGCCAGGGTATTGAACGGCAATATGTGCCTTGTCTATTCGTATGGAGGAGGCATCGCGCTGTTCGACGGAGGCAATACAAGGATGCCGGGCATCGGCAAGAGCTATGTGAGTTCCGACTTGTGTCTGAGATGGTCAGGGAAGAGTGTCTTTGCAAAAATGAACTATTCCATAAACGGATGGAACAGCATTCTGTCCACGATGTGGAACGTCAGAGGCGAAAGTATCACACACGGGACGGGACTGATCTACGACTATTACTTCAGCGATGACGGAATCGCCTATGTATATACGGATATGGCAGACCTCTGTTACAAATTCATCAGCACGGACGGTTCTTCAAAGGAGTGCAATTCCGGGAACAAATACTGTTTTATGGGGAGCAACTGCGCCTGCCTCTGCGGGGACACCTTCTATATGGGACTGACGCCTGCATACAGGGACTTTCCGCCTGTGGTCTATATCGACAACATACCCGAAATCATGCAGATCAATGGATACATAACTGGCGTAAGCGCGATCGTCAATCCTCCCAGCTGATGACTCTGGATTCGTCCGGCAAGACTGTAATGGTCACTTTCAATGTCTCTTCAGGGAGAATCTGCTCGATGTTCTCAGGCCACTCGATGAGGCAGAGGGAACCGCTGTCCAGATAATCGTAAAGCCCGATGTCGAAAGCTTCCTCAACTCTTGTAATACGATAGAAATCAAAGTGATATATCGAATCACCACCGGATGTCCTGTATTCATTGACAATGGAGAATGTCGGAGAGCTTACGGCGTCTTCACTGACACCGAGCCTGTGGCACAATGCTGTGGTGAACGTTGTCTTGCCTGCGCCCATCGGCGCATAGAAGGCGATGATGGTATGACCTGCAGTTTCTGTTAAGAACTGTTCCGCAGCCTGTCCGATGTTGTCCAGACCTCTTATGACTATTTCGTGTTTCATTTCCGATCGTTTTGAGCGACAAACTTACATAAAATCCACGGAATTTGCGTAAGTTTGTCCAATAATCCCATCTTTGACACTTTGATTTTAAGATATCA
>ERZ780041.125-NODE-125-length-19858-cov-7.83485_pt1 | contig 19858 bp, 15 predicted proteins | sample MGYA00511925_ERZ780041 | MGnify/ENA primary metagenome ERZ780041 (study PRJEB29588, sample SAMEA2157270) | human gut metagenome | biome: human gut; feature: human-associated habitat; material: faeces | place: Denmark | collected 2008/2010 ...
GGGGGATTGAGATAAGCAAGTCCTCACGGAGGCAACCTTGTTGCTGCTATCAATGACATCTGAGTGCAGCCATTAGATACATGTGATGTACTTGAACTCTGCGTATGTCCGATTATCCGTGGAAGCCTCGCAATTCGCCGCGGTCTATGCCGCTGCTCGGCTTTACTTACTTCGGTGAGTCCGCATGGCTGTTTAGCTTTTCGCGGTGCGAGGCTGTCCTGCTCGCCCCATGAACCTTATTACTGAAAAAGGTTGACTCAAAATGCTCAGTTTGTCCGTAAATAGGTAGGGTTTTACGGATAAGTTGTTAAAAATGAACAACTTGTCCGTGAGAAGGCGGGTTTTCACGGATAAAATCACATTCCGTGAGACAACGATTAACAGGAATAGCAGAGGTGCTCACAGAAAATGCGGTGTGTTACTAGGAATGAGGCAAACACAGAGTTGGATTGAATCGAACAACCTGTATGTTGCAATTCGGTGTATATTATTTATTGTCAATAAGATATAATGAGAGGACAAATGCAGGTTATGTGAAAAAGTGGGTAACCTGGCTTTTGCGGCTTTCTTGTGTTGATTGAAATGGAATTTCGGTACGAGAGAATGATTTTTCGTTCCTATGCGCAAACAAAAAGCTTTTCAGGTAAGGTGCTTGCAATTGTTTTATCGAACCAATGAGCATATCGTCAATACTTTAAAAACTCTTGTAACTTATTGAGGTATAAGTTATTATATGGATTTAAACCTATTTCTCAATATGCTCACTCCCATAAAAAAACAGGGGGATGAGCATATTTACATTCTGCTCTAAAACGACATAATCGATTGGATATCGGTTTATTATGCAGATATCCGCAGGTTCGTCTGGATGCTCATTAGTTCGGAAATTACCGGAAATTACCTGTGGCGAAGCTCTCTCAATCCCGCGACTTCTTCTTCGACTTGGTGTTAGTTTCAGACTGCAGTCGCTATCAAGCAGGAAATCAGCGCCATCTTTGAGAGTGCATTTGATTGTCTTGTATTTCAACTCTATAGGATATACTTTCTCGTTAATCTCTACCCAGATGTCAATATAAGCATCTCCTGATTTCTTTTTATCATCCCTTTGTTCAAGCGCATCAGCCCTTCGCTCAAGCCTAACATTTATGGCACTTTGCGGGTTATGGTTATTGTTTGGCCTTTCCATTCGAGGCTTGTGGTGGTGTACATGATTGTGTGGGGGAGACTGTCTGAAAAGTCAAGTATTCCTCAGTGAGAATCGAAAATCCGCTTCTGGCCTTGTATAGGGGTACGGAGTATTTCAGTCTCGCGAGGATTTTTCGGACAGTTGCTTAAAATCAGTTACTCATCCGTGAAAAGGCGGGATTTTACGGACGAAATTCATTCTGCGAGACAACGATTGTCAGGAATAGCGGAGGAACGTACAAAATAGAATATGCTCATGCTGGACGAAACACAACAAACCCCCGTAGAATGCATCTACGAGGGTTTCGTGTGGTGCCACCGAGAATCGAACTAGGGACACAAGGATTTTCAGTCCTTTGCTCTACCAACTGAGCTATGGCACCATTATTTTTCCTTTCTGAAATCGGCAACTGAAGCGCTGCTCGTTTCATTTGGGATTACAAAGATAGGTATTTTTCCTTACACTGCAAATTTATTTTGCACTTTTTGGCCTATTTTTCAACAATAACTCCTCATCCGAAATCAAAGACATTGAACTTCAAGAAGATACGCAGACGCTACAGTTTAGGAATTTTTATCTTCATTCCAGGCCAGATATTGGTCGAAATACCATTGAACTTCATGATGTCGTTCGCACTCACTCCAGGATATGCCTTGGCGATGCTGTAGAGCGTATCACCGGCCTTCACCGTATAGATGGTGTAGGAGCCCGCAGCGGCAGCGGATGATGCGGCCTTGGTCCTCGCAGAGCTGGACTTCGCTGAACCGGCGCCAGACGATGCGGCCTTTGAACCAGAGGCACCTACTACACCTGACGAACCAGACTTGGAGCCAGTCGATGAACCCGACTTGGAGCCAGAAGCACTAGCCGAACCAGACACACCGGACTTCGCTGATGTTCCGGCAGGCGACTTCGCAGCCGCTGAACCTGCATTTGAGACAGGACGGCCTCCTCTGCCGTAGATCACCAGAATCTGGCCGACGCGCAGGTTATTGCTCCTCAGATGATTCCACTTCTTCAGCTGGGCTACGGAAACGTGATATCTTGAAGCAATCCTGCCCAAATAGTCACCGCTCTTCACCCTGTATGTAATACGGTTGCCGTTACTTGAAGAAGCGATATTCTGAAGCGTAGCAGGATTGAACAGTTCCTTGGCCCTGTGGGTATATACAGAATCCTCAACCTCGATGAACTTCCCCGAATACTTGAAAGGCAGACGGAGAATATAGGTCTTCAGATTTCCCGGAATGATGTCGTGCACATACTGCGGATTCAGGTCACGGAGTTCCTGGACAGAAATGCCGGTCAGGTCCTGAATCTGCTGGAAATGAAGCATCCTGCTGATCTGGAAAGTATCCAGATGTGCCGGCATCTGCACCGGATCAGGCGTAATGCCATGCTCCTTGTAATATGTAAACGCATACATGGCACCAACGAACGCCGGAACATATCCCCTTGTCTCACGAGGAAGATACTCATACACCGACCAGAAATCCTTGTTGCCGCCACAGCGCTTTATCGCCTTGTTCACATTGCCCGCACCGCAGTTGTACGATGAAATGGCCAAATTCCAGTCACCGAATATCCTGTAGGAATCATACATATACCTCGCAGCAGCATCCACCGCCTTGAACGGGTCCAGACGCTCGTCCACATACGAATTTATCTCCAGACCATAGTTTCTTGCCGTCGTGTACATGAACTGCCACATACCCTTCGCACCGGCCCTTGAAACCGCCACAGGATTGAGCGCAGACTCGATTACCGCCATATATTTCAGTTCAACCGGCATCCCGTACCTGGACAATGTCTCCTCAAATACCGGGAAATAGTAACTTGCCAGAGCCAGCATGTGGGCCATCTTGGTCGGCATCTTCTCCGCATAGAGAAGCATGTAGTTCTTCACAGTCTCATTGAAAGGCAATGTGATATACGAATTCATCTTGGAGAGACGCTCCAGCAGCACCTTGTCCGGGACATTGGAAGTAAAATGGACAGAATCCATATCGAAGACGCCTTCCACACAGTTCTTGGTCTGCCTGTGAAGATACCAGATATTCAGGAGGCTGTCCGTAACTTCCTGAGAATAAGTCTCCGGAGCCACGCCGTCAAGCAACGAATAGGACTTGCCCTCTTCCACATATTCCTCTTCCACGTAAGCCGTATCCTCCAGCGCCTGCAGCTCCAGCATAAGAGAATCTATCATTGACCTCATCCTCTGATTCTCCTGAACCAGCTCCTTTTTCGTGGGATTCTTCCTTCCGAACAATTTTCGCCCGGACCTCTCCTGAGCATTCAAATCCCCATCAAGACACACCGAAAACACTGCCAACGCGGCAATCAGAACTTTATATATTTTCATTTTCATCTAAAGAATAAAAGACATCAACCACATCAGAACCTGAATCCCACACTCAAACCGAATGCATTCGGGCCTCCACCGTAATAAGAACCGATACCACCGGAACCTCCTCCTGTATTTATGGCATAACCCATATCCGGAGAAATGACCGTAGGCGACACATTCATGGAAATATCATCACTCAGCTCAAAGTCCTGCATATATGCAAAGACATTGGCATCAATGATCTGCAGAAGATAGAAGCCCATCAGCGCCACCACGGAATAGTCCCTGTAGCGCCTGAACACATCGCGGTAATACTTCGCCGTAGAAGCGGAGACGGGTCCGTCATACGTGGAATTCACCGCAGTAGCCTGATTATATATCCTCTTGTATCTCAGGTAATTGGTATTGTTCGTAACCAGGAAATGCGCCGAGCACATCAAGCCAGTATAGTAAATCGGAATCTTCCAGTATTCCCCGTTGTACGCCTGTCCGAGTCCCGGAAGAAGCGCCGAATACAGGGTAGCCTTCCCGGCCTGAGGATAAGTATCTTTCTTATAGTTATATACACCGTCGAGCAACGCGCCCCAATATATCAGCCCCGTGCCGAGAAAGCACAAATTGCTGACGGTACGGTTCGTATTGCCGCCCTCCTTGTTGAACTTATGGCGATAATATATGCCGGCGCCGGCAGTCGCAGCCATGCCGCCATAGATGACCGGCAACTTCCAGTACTGCTTGTTGTACATCTGCTGCGTTCCCACGAAGACAGTGGAACCGGCAAACAGCACACCTATACGGCAGTCACGCTTATGCGAGACACCCCCGAAAAACTCCTTGAAGGTAAAGGCGGCATCCGTAGAATCACGTGCGGTCGTATCATTCTGGTCATTGTAGTTCTGAGTGAACGCCTCTTCACGGAACTGAGCCATGGCGCCGTCAGGAAATGCAATGAAAAGAATTGCAAGCAATAATGATATCTGGAATATGCGTCTTGACATCGGCCGTTCAGAATCAGATATTGGAATCTTCCAGAGCCTTGAGGAAACGACGGATTTCATCGTCCGAATCGAAATGAATGGTCATGGTACCTTTCCCCGAATCAGCCCTCTTCAGACTGATGCTCTTGTCGAAAAACTTACCGATATGTTCAAGCACCCGATAATACTCATCAGGCAGATTCACTTCCTTCTTAGGCTTGACCTCATTCTGCTGCTGAGCCTGCAGCTCCTTGATCTTATCCTCGAGCTGACGCACTGAAAGGCTGTTCTTGATCACGAAATCGCACAACTTCTCCTGCAGAACCACATCATCCAGACCGAGAAGCACCTTGGCATGACCGACACTCAACAGCCCCACCTTCAGGTCGTGCTGCACCTTTGCAGGCAGCTTGAGCAACCTCAGATAGTTGGTCACCGACGCGCGTTTCTTTCCGACACGGTCAGCCATCTGCTCCTGAGTAAGACTGCACTCGTCTATAAGCCTCTGGTAGCTCATCGCTACCTCTATCGGGTCGAGATTCTCCCTCTGGATATTCTCCACAATCGCCATTTCCAGCATTCCCTGGTCATTGGCATCGCGGATATAGGCAGGAACCATGTCCATACCAGCAATCTGGCAGGCCTTGAAACGCCTTTCACCACTTATGATCTGGTATCTGTCAGCTGATTTCTTCCTGACCGTTATCGGCTGTATCAGACCGAAAGTCCTGATGGAAGCCGCAAGTTCCTGAAGGGAATCCTGATCGAAAGACATACGAGGCTGGAACGGATTCGGTTCGATCATATTGACCGGAATACGCAACACGTCCGCTGTATCCTGCGGGTCTTTAGTCCCTACGACATCCTTGTTCACATAGCCTACCGGACTCCTGAGAGAATCCAGATTCCCGGCATCCCCGAGCAATGCGCTCAGGCCTTTTCCCAAACCTCTCTGTTTACTGCTCATCGCCTATAGATTTTTCGTTTTTCTCCAATACTTCCTTCGCGAGATTCAAATAGTTCGACGTGCCGTTGCTCATCACATCATACAGGATAATCGGCTTTCCATGCGACGGAGCCTCGCTCAGACGTATATTTCTCTGGATTATGGTATCGAACACCATATCCGTAAAATGTTCCTTCAACTGATTCAGCACCTGCGTATGGACCTTGGTCCTGCCGTCGAACATCGTCACCACAAAGCCTTCGATGGTCAATTTCGGATTCACCCCGTTCTGCACAAGCCTAATAGTCTGGAGCAGTTTGCCCAAACCCTCCAATGCGAAGAACTCCGGCTGCACAGGAATAATCACAGAATCTGCGGCAGTCAGGGAATTCACCGTAATAAGGCCCAATGAAGGTGAACAGTCAATGATTATGTAGTCATAGTCATTCTTGACCGGCGCTATCGCCTTCTTCATTATGGACTCGCGGTCATCAGCCTCAAGAAGCTCGATTTCCACACCGACAAGGTTAATATGGGAAGGGACCATCTGAAGATTTGCTATTTCCGTCTGTATCAATGCATCAGAAATACCGATCTTGCCGATCAGCACTTCGTACAATGTCCTTTTGCGGTCATCCTCCGGAGAAAAATTCAGTCCGGACGTAGTGTTGGCCTGAGGATCCGCGTCGATGACGAGGACCTTCTTCTCCAGAACCGCCAATGAAGCGGCAAGGTTGATCGCTGTCGTGGTCTTTCCCACGCCGCCTTTCTGATTAGCTATCGCAATGACTTTTCCCATTGAAAATCGAGTTATTGTTCTACAATTCACAAAATTAGTAAATTATTCCATTCCTCTGCCGAACTGTTGATAACTTTTTCCCGTCTACAGCGGATCGACGTCCAGCGCAACATGGCCGGCATACGAATACTGCGCCTCGAAAGAGGAAACCGTCGAAGCCAATGCCGACTTGTTGGAAGCCAATGACTTGTCCTTCCTCAAACTCACTCTGATATCACGGATAAAGGAATCCGACTGCTTGTCCACAGGCGGAGCAAACGGTCCTGTAACCGTAATACAGGCATTGCTCCCCTGCACAAATCCTGCCACAGGTACGCCGAAGCGGGAACGCAAGGCTCCTGCCAATGCGAGAGACATCCTGTCCAGTCTTCCCTCGTCCGTATCCTTGACAATAATCTTCACGATTCTCGAAAACGGCGGATAACCGAACTGGAAACGCTCATTCAACATATTGTCCATCAGCGACTTGACATCGACGCCATCCTCATCCGACCGGACAAAGACCCTATAGACAGGATGGGAAGGCTGGGCAGTCTGTATCACGAAAAGCCCCTTCTCTCCACGCCTTCCGCAACGTCCTCTGAACTGTTCCAGAAGCTGCACGGAACGCTCGTCCGCCCTGAAATCCTGCTGTCCCACAAGCGAATCCGCACCGATGACCGCCACCATGGACAACCCGTCGAAATCAAACCCCTTGGCAATAATCTGAGTGCCGACAAGAATATCTATCTTCTTCCGGGAGAACTCCCTGATAATCTCATTTTCCCGACCTGCAGCAGATGCAGTATCACTGTCCAGCCTGGCAATCCTTGCAGACGGGAACAATGCAGCCGCCTCCTCTTCTATTTTCTGAGTTCCTGCGCCGACAGGCTCCAATGCCCCGCCACACTTCCCGCACTTGGCATCAAACGGAGTCCTCCACCCGCAATAATGACACATCAGCACCCCCTCCTGACGATGGTAGCTGAGCGGCACATTGCAATGCGGACATCTCGGAATATCACCACAGCTGACACATTGGACAGCAGGCGAATAGGCCCTGCGTGCCCTCAGCAGCAGAATCTGGCCGCCATCAGAAAGCACCTCATTTATCCGCTCAATTAGCTTGTAGGAAAAACTGCCTTTCATGCCCCGTTTCCGGCGTTCAGCAATCGTATCAATGATTTCCACATCAGAATCTTCCGCCCCGAAATACCGTTCAGACAGCCTCACATATGCCATTTTCCCGGTTTTGCAGTTATAGAGAGACTCCAACGAAGGCGTCGCCGAGCCCAAGACCACGTCAGCACGGTTCAGTTTGGCCAGCATCAATGCAGTGTCACGTCCATTATAACGCGGTGCAGGCGCGTCCTGTTTATAAGAGGAATCGTGTTCTTCATCCACTATCACAACTCCAAGATCATGGTGCGGCAGAAATATCGACGAGCGGGTTCCGAGCACCACATATTGCCGGCTTTTCATCGCCTCGGCCACATTCACGCGAGACGCGGAGCTCTCCTTGGAGTGGAACGTCAGGAGCATATCTCCGAAAATGCGTTTCAGACGCTCTTCCAACTGTCGGCTCACTGCGATTTCCGGCACCATATACAGCACATTCCTGCCCTTCGAAATCGCATCCAGGGCAAGTGAAATGTAGATTTCCGTCTTGCCGGACCCCGTGACTCCATCCAGCAGCACAGGCTTTCCGGAAGAAAAGCCGTCCCGGATACTCGTCAACGCCTCTTTCTGTGCCGCGCTCAGCGAAAAGCCGGATGAAGCGGGAACGTCAACGTCATCCTCGACCTGAGTCCCGACGCTTTCCAATGAAGAAACAGCCTCTGTCAATGCCGCTATCCTCTCCCGCAGCTGCTGCACCGAAGCCTCCAGACGCTCTTTCGCCTTCGGCCCGGTTTCAGCCGCAGCCCTCGCAAGACGCTGCTCCAGACCCGCCTCCAGCTTCGCCCTGCGTGCTTTCAGCGCTTCTATTTTCTTGTCAATGCTTCTCTGACGTCGCTCTGCAGCCCTTGCCCTGGACTCTTCCAAGTTGATTTTCAATGCAGGATAGGCCGCCTTGAAAACCTCACCGACCGAGCAGAGATAATAATCAGCGACAAACCTCCAGAGTTTCAGTTCATTGACAGAAACGGGGTCCAGATTCTTGTCAAGAGACACTATCGGAAACACTTTCTTTATATGGGCGGCCGGAGTCACATTCACAGCGCTGACCACGCCGGAATACAGACGTGCCGCAAAACGCACTGTCACCCTGTCCCCGACATTGACAGAACCGCTTCCGGCAATCTCTTCAGGGACACGATAGACCGGCTCCCACTCCAACCGGAGAGGAAGTATGACCGAGACATATATTTTATCCAAATCTGGCATTGCAGTGCGAATTTAGCAATTTATTTCACTACATTTGCGATTGGCAAACGATAAAAGCTGCCAACAGCTTCTTTTAAAAAGTATGCCGCCCAAACATATGACAGAAGACGAAAGAAACATATTTCCGGAAGAGGTTCTGAAAGCATTGGCAGTCAGCACGGAAGCGACTGCGGAGGACCTCGCCACAGATGACTGGGACAGTGAATTCAACTGCAGTTACAGTGCTGACGGCCGCAAACTTCTGGACGCGGAGAACTTCCCGGACGAAGTGACAGTCAGAGACGGGGTGCAGATCATCTGCGACAATGTCTTTTCATTTCAGGACTACATGGCTGAGGACTACCACTTGGGCAGCGACATCCCGGAAGAAGACCGCGTTTCGTTTTTGGACAAGATAACCCTTCCGCCAAGCGTCGAGCATATCGGAGCAGGCGCATTCAAGGAATGCGGGTGGATTACGAGCATAAAGTTCCCGAAATCACTGCTCACCATCCGTGACAATGCCTTCTACGGCTGCTGGGAACTCCGTAGCGCCGCATTTCCGGCAAACCTGACAAGTATCGGAGAACGTGCCTTCTTCGAATGTTTTTCACTTGAAAAAGTGCGTCTGAACAAGGGACTTAAAGTTATCGGTTCCGAGGCTTTCAGCTTCTGCGAATCACTCAAGGAAATCACACTGCCAGCAGGTCTGGTTGCCATCGGAGAAGATGCTTTCTTCGGCTGCAGAAAGTTGAAAAAGATATTCGTTCCTGCAGGCACGCTGGAAATGTACAGACAGATTCTGCCTACCCATCAGCGCTACCTGAAAGAGTACTAGAAATCATACATCAGCTGCACTCTCACTTCCGCCTTCGACTGGCGGAAATTTTTCATGCGCGGATCACTCCACGGTGTGGAAGACCATCCTACCCGCAGATATGACTTAAAAGCCGATCTGCGGAAACGCCATTTCATCCGCGCCACAAACGACAGCACATAGCCCCTGCCGTAATACGCAGGGACATTGAACGAGCCAGGCGCATCTCTCTCGTAGCAATATATCCGGTCATCCCAGTTGTCCGCAATGAACGCAGTGCCACGCAAGAACACCGCACCGATTCTTCCATAATACGCTTCCTCCACATACAGCAGTCCCGCCATCTTCCTGCCTTTCAGCACATTGAGCCGGAACGCGGTACCGAACAAGCCGTATTTCCAGTTCAGGTCACCTCTGAAATCTGTCCTGTTTTTCAACCCGTAATTTCTCAGACGTTCCTGTAGCCTGAACACCATAGAGACGTTATCACCCGCCTTGCACGGCACATACAGCAGAGCCTTCCACTGCCTGTCGCCTCCGTCCGGGCGCATCCCGAGATCCACAGTCAGCCCCATTTCCCTGAAACTCACTCCAGAGGATGCCCCGACTTCACCTTTTTTGCCTGACCATGTCCTCACAGGCGCACAGAAGACCATATCGTAGCCGTCGGGGATATATCTACCGGAAAACGCCACATTCCAATTGTCACCGACAGGAATCATCGCGCCTCCTGTCAATGCAGGTTTCACTGCACATATATCATATGCGGCCTCCGCGAACAGTTCAGTTCCCTTCAGACAGAACCGCGCATCGACAGAGACTTTGGAAAGAGACAGAAAAGCTGATTTCCCTATGGCGAACCCGTTCCTGGTGGTCTTGGCCGGCATTTTTCCGATCTTGCAGAAAGCAGTAGCTGAGACCTGGCCGTGACTGGAACGCCAGGCCACATTGCCTCCTGAAAGCACATCCCAGCCACGGTTCTTCCCTGAAGCACCAGAAAAATCCTGTTCCGCCAGCCACCCGGACGCTGAAAAAACGGTCACGACGAACTTGCCGATATCCACTTCCGCGGCTATGCCCCTCAGCCTTGAGGAGGGTGACAATGCTCTCGACGTGGACAGTCCGGCTGGACGTTTCCAGAATGACTGGACATTCTGCACTCCGGTCATACTGAATCCGTTCCACAGCGCGAGTCCCTGTCCGAACCGCAGGGCGTAATCCCCTATCGCCATCTTCCACGGAGACCTCCTGCCATATACCATATAATATCCTGCTACGGACGTAGGCCACACCCCACGGTCATCATATCCGCGCCTGACCGCCATGCCTGCATCATACCGTCCGTTCGCCTCTATACGGTAACGGCTGTTCCATCCCCATCCTGCATCCGCCTTCCCATCGGCCAGTGAAGTCTTTTCTGAGACATTGACTGACAATGAATTGCGCGGACGGCGTCTGAGCCCCGAGCTCCGGCCGGGAAGGGCAGATGATTCCAGCGAGATGAAGGGAGCGAGAGCTTCGGCCACTCTCTCTCCGAATCCGTCTATGGAGGCGAGTTCCGAACAGGAGAGCACGTCACCGCTGTGCGCACGATAGTGAGCAAACGATGCCGCCTGGTACATTGACATGAGTCCTGATTTTTCGATGACGGAGAGCGGGACAAGATTTATCTGCAACGGGGATTCGGCAAGGTCCCACCATTTTTCGAGTTCTTCTTCTGACAATGTTTCGATGTCCGGCGCTCCTGTCAGGAACAGTATCGCCCGGATAACTCTCTCATCTGCAGCCCGGTCCGCCGGCCCGGTTCCCGCACGGACTGAAGCCGGGAAACAGGACAACAGCAGGGACATAAAAAAAACAACGGTCACTCCTCGTCTCATACACACTGAATTTTACAGTCATACTTGACGGCCGTCGTGTCCGTAGTCCTTGCTTATGACACGCAATATAGGAATTATTTTCAGATTAACGAGCATAAAAGATAAAAATGTACTATTTTTGCACCTGATTCATAAAAACCTGATATGGAAAGAATAACCCTATTTGACAAGACCTTCAGGCCGTTCATTTCAAACGATGAAATCGAAAAAGCCATTGACAAGGTTGCAGAGAAGATCAATGCCGACTACAGCAGCTTTACCGAGCCACCTGTGCTCCTGTGCATACTTAACGGCTCGATCATGTTCACGGCCGAGCTTATGAAGCGGCTGAATTTCGACTGCGAGCTGATTTCCATGAAATTGTCTTCATACGACGGCACACAGTCCACCGGCAACGTGCGCGAAGTCATGGGCATGACAGGCAGCGTGAAGGGAAAACGAGTAATCGTGGTGGAAGATATAGTGGACACAGGCAACACGATAGTGGATTTGAACCGCATTGTCAAGGAAAAAGGCGCGACTGACTGCAAGATATGCACGATGCTGCTCAAGCCTGAGGTTTACAAGAAGGATGTCAAACTGGACTATGTGGCGATGGAGATTCCGAACAGGTTCATCGTCGGATTCGGACTTGACTACAACGAACTCTGAAGAAATTACAGGGACATCTATATCCTGGATGAGTAGAATATCTAACAATTGAGAATACAATGAAATATTACATTCTTTTCGGGCCTCCGGGAGCAGGAAAAGGCACCCAGGCAAGCGCAATGGTGGAGAAATACAATCTTTGCCACCTTTCAACCGGCGAACTCCTCCGCAAGGAAATAGCAGAGGGCACAGAACTCGGCAAGAAAGCCAAATCACTCATCGATGCCGGCTCACTGGTTCCTGATGAAGTAGTGGAAGGCATGATAGACAATGCTTTCAAGACTGTCAAGGGCGTGAACGGTTTCCTTCTTGACGGTTTCCCGCGTACTATCGCACAGGCCGAAGTGCTGGACAAGATGCTTGCTGCCGGCAATGAGGCCGTAACGTCTGTCATCTCCATCATGATTCCTGACGAGATGATCAAGGAGAGAATCCGCCACAGAGCTTCTATCGAAGGCCGTGCAGATGATGCAAAGGAAGAGACCATCAACAACAGGATCAAGACCTATCACGAAAAGACCGAGCCGCTCGTGGATTTCTACAAGAAGGCCGGAAAGTACGAGGAGATTGACGGCACTGGCAGTATCGATGCTGTCCGCGAGACCATCTTCTCCGTAATGGACAAGTTCTAAGAACCTGCAGGACAATATCTCAGATCAGATTCCTGATTTGGATGAACGAAAAAGCCGACGGAAACTCCGCCGGCTTTCTCTTATGAATATGAATGTTATAGTGTAAAACTATATTGTCAGCTTACTTCCAAGGAGTTGCGAGGTCCTCACTTGATACGTTCTCAATCCACTCAAAGGTCTTGTTCGTATGCAAGTGATGATGATCGCCTGCAAGGTTCTTGAAGAGTTTTGTGCTCTCATCATAGTTGGATCTGCTGATTCTCCAGTAACCTACGAGACCCTTGCTGTCAGGAGCAACAGACTTGATGCTGTTTGCAATCTGATCTGCAGTTCTGGCCACATCCCAAACACGGATTTCATTGGTCATGACTTTACAGCCCCACCACCAGCTGTCACCAGGAGCCCAGGTACCATTGCTGCCGCCGACTCCCATAAATGACATATAAGGGAACTGGCCTTCATTGACAACCTTTGTCGCAATTTCCTTTCTTCCTGCGAAAGAACCATTCACATAGATTGAAACATAAGTTCCGTCGAATGTAACCGCATAGTGCTGCCACTTGTTGGACTCGATAGCGATTGTAGGGTTAAGGTAGTCGCCGATACCCTGGAACTGAGCCCAAGAGTGAGCCTTCACGCCATCCTGATCATTCTGAGGGTCCTCGAAACGTGCCATGAACTCACTACTGCCAGGATTGCAGAAGAACAGGTCTCTGTTACGGTTTCCTGTATTGGATACCTGCAGACGCATCTCGATAGTGAACTGAGGAATATTGAATGCTTCATCGGTTCTAAGACCTGAAGCGCCGTTGAACATAGGGAGATCATCTACGATTACAGAAGAAATCACATACACATAAGAAGATGTACGTCCTGTAACATCAGCATTGCCGGCAACCTTTTCCATTCGGAGAGGAAGGGCATATGGTGTTCCAAGCATAGCCAGTGGAAGCGGATCCACTGAAATGATGAACGGATCAGAAGAACACTTTCCCGCAGGAATCTTCACTGTTGACTCGAATTTTACCAACTCTTCAGGAAGGATCGCATAGCCGGTACCTTCTGATTCATTGAACTGGGTCAGGACATCCTTGTCGATTACCAGACGATACTCTGCATCAGCATCTTCCTTGTCGGTCAATGATGGAGTAAGGGCAAGATTAGTAACGGTAGAACCGAGGGTTACTACACTGTTGGCAATACCCGGAGTAGAGTTGCTCTCTACGAGGTATGCGTGAACTCCGAGCTTGTCACCCATAGTTCCGGCCGCACCATATTCCGCATCGTTGCAACTGCATGCAGCCATGGCCATAAGTGCAAGAGCACCGTATTTATAAATATTTTTCATGTTATTCTAATTTAAATTTTCAATACTATTCAGCCGGTTTCTCGATAATTTGCTTGCCAGGAGCAGGATTCTGCTGCTGAATAGCTTTGCGCATCCATTTGTAAGGAGGGTTGTTGACCTTCTCGTTACTGAAACGGTATGCACCGAATCCACCCTTTCTGAAACCGTTTGAAGGTTTCCAGTCAGCAAAACCGACGAGAGAAGGCATAATCTTCTTGTCCCATCTGTAACCATCAATGTCATACCACCAGAAACCGCCGTTCAAGCAGTCAATAGCACTTTCAAGGTTCTCTGTAACAATAAGTTTCTTGGTAATCTCCTCCTCACTCATCACTCCGGAGAAAGCATAGATGGTGCTTCTCAGACGAGACTCCAGACCATTCGCGCTATTGGAAGTATTAGGGCTCACAAAGCTGGTTGTAGCATAAGCCTGATTTACGAAGTAGTCGAAATATTTGATAAGTTCAGCCGCATTAGGCATCGATGTATAATATCCGTCAACGATGAAAACCTTGTCTGTTCCTGACTGAGGTCCGATATACTTGCCCATTTCCTCCACGAACCATGTAAAGTACTGGGAATTACGGCAGAGGGCTCCGCCATACTCACCCGGCTCATAGTCAATGTCGATACCGCTGAAGCCATAGATGTTCAGGGAGTCAGCGATGGTCTTTGTCCATTTGATGATGGAGTTATGGATAGCCTCTTCGTCACCGTCTTTCCATCCCCAGTAATCTCTACGCTCCTGAACAGTTGTAAGTTCACCTGGAGAATAGAAGCAACCTACTTCCGGTACGAAAGAGCAGATAAGCACCTTGGTACCCTTGACCTGTGTCACGAAATCGAGGTCAGCCTTCTTGGTAGGAGTAAGATGGGAATTGTTCCACAATGAAATGATATCCATTGAGTCCGGAACTGCCTGAAGCATGTTGTCAGTAGCGACACCGCCCTCGCCCCATTCACTGAACCATCCGAATGAAACAGAATGATCACTTGCCTTATAAGCTCTGAGAGCCTCATAGTAAGCATCATCCTTAAGGATTTCAGTCAACGGACTATCGAAATCTTTAGGTTCCGGTGTAGTCCAGTCATCACAACCGGTAACTGCAAATACTGCGAGTGCCGGAATGACAGCTTTCAATATATTGAATTTCATGTTTATCGAATTTTATATGTTAGTTCTTCTTAGCCCAGAAAAGATCTACAGACTCATCATCCTTGCCTCCGAGCATGCTGACAGCTGCAGGATAATTTTCCTTATTCAATGTTTTCTCGTTGAAAGAGTAACGAAGTCTGCGGAGTCCACGTGCATTATCTGTAATTACACCATTTGAGAGGTTGTCGATTACAGGAGCAAGCTCAGGATAACCTGTTCTTCTGTACTCTGTCCAAGCCTCGATACCCATAGGATAGTTGGCAATCCACTTCTGGGTAATGATCTTCTCGAGTTTCATATCAGCCGATGCCGATTCGTCCCAAGCGACAGTAACCTTTGTCTTTCTGCTGTAGTCAGGGAATCTTGCAACAGGGTCATTCTCATATGAATCAGGCACGCTGGTGTCATCCCCTATGTAGTTAGAGGCATTATAGCTATCCACGCCCCACTGTTCCATTGAAAGATTGATACCACGCTCATAGAAGTCTCCGGCATTACCTGAAATCCAGCCTTTGAGGACAGCCTCTGCAAGAAGGAACTGTGACTCAGCCGCTACGAATACAGGAAGTTTGTCGGTTGCAGAGAAAGCAGGCAAAGAATAACTCTGAACTGCTGATTTCTCGAAAGCGCCCTTTCCTGAACGCATTCCGATATACTTTCCGCCAGTAGATTTGGTGAAGTAAGCCGGACATCTCGGGTCATCATAACCATTCATGTAGTCCACGATAGACGCACCGCTTCTGAGGTCACCCCAGGATGCACTTGCAAGCTGATAAGGGTTCGGCTGAGCTGCAGGGTCCATCATGGCGTTGTCCGCATTGGCATTGATGAATCCGAATGGAGACTCATAAGCGGCAACGAATGCCTCCTTATCACCGGAACGCATTGCAGCACGCATGATGTAAGAGTTTGCGAGTTTAGCCCACTTTGCATAGTCACCGGCAAATACAGGATCCTGGGCAGCCAAAGGCTTCTTGTCAGGATATGCAGATGCATAGCCGGCAAGTACAGATGCAGCACTGTTAAGATCCTCGATGATGCTCTTGTAAACATCCTCATTAGAATCGTATGCCACATACATCTGACCGTCAGTTACCTTGCTGTAAGGAATCGGACCATACATATCAGCGACACGCATCATAGCTGCTGCGCGGAGAAGGTTGGCCATTGCATAATAGTGACCTGAAGCACCTGTGAATTTCTCAATCTCGAAATAGTTGGCATAGATATCGAGGAACATTGTCTCATAAGGAATTGCATTCCAAGAATCAGATGCATTGAAAGTATCGAAGTTCTGACCACCCCAACGGTTAGACAATGTGTAGTAGCCACCGAGTGAGCCGACCATCTGGTCGATCATCTGAGAGTCATTCTGCTGCACGTACATGAGAGATTCCATCATCGTCGGAATGAGAATCGACGGATCTGAACTCTTGATTGCATACGGGTCCGTATTATATTTCTCGAAGTTCTTTGTACATCCTCCAAGTACGCCGAGGATAGCGCAAAAAGCGAGAATTTTGGTTATTTTGTTCATAATTGTCTTCGTTTTTAGAACTGGAGTTTAACATTGAAACCGAAATTTCTTGTGCTTGGAAGCATGAAATAGTCAACTCCCTGATAGTAGTTGTTGCCAGTAGCAGCTGAAAGTTCCGGATCGAACGGTGCCTTGCAGTAAATCATGGCGAGGTTACGTCCTACAATACCCAAAGTAAGGTTCAGTTTGTCATTGAACCACTTCTTAGGGAAGGTATAGTTCAATGCGAGTTCCTGGAGACGGACGTTGGTAGCGCTGTAGAGGTAGAATGCATCATAACCTCCCTGTGCGGTACTGATTGTGGTATAGTAGTCTTTTGCTCCGAGCATACCATAGTTTACAGGAATACCGCCTGCATCACGCATTGAAGCGGAAGCCTCTGAAACTCCATAGTAGTCGAGGATACCCTGGGTAGCTGAGTAAACGAGACCGCCTACACGTGCAGTAAGCACTACGCCGAGAGAAACACCCTTGAATCCGAAGGTGTTGCTCCATCCGAAGTTACCCTTAGGAGCGAGCTGACCGGCTTTGTAAGCCTCAACTTCCTCAACCTTGATATTACCGTTGTTGTCAACAGCCACACTACCGTTAAGGTCTCGGGCTACTCTATGTTTGATATAGATGTCAGAAAGTGAACCGCCTTCACGGAGAATAACCTGAGGAGCAACGTTAGATGCGCCTAACCAGTCCTTCTCGATCTGTGTCACGTCAACAGGAATGCCTGTGATAGGGTCAGGAATACCATGTGCGAGTTCCTTGATCTTGTTCTGGTTGAATGTATATGTAAAGTTGCTGCTCCAGCTGAAGTCACCCCACTTGTTGTCATATCCGAGAGCGAGCTCAACACCCTGGTTCTGGATGTTACCGGTCTGTGCCACGAAGTTCTTGTATCCTGAAGATGCAGAAAGAGGAGCATAGATGGTCTGGTTATAGGTATTTGACCTATAGTAAGTCACATCCAAAGAGAGGCTCTCGAGGAAACGTACGTTGAGACCGAGTTCCCAAGATCTGGTATCTTCAGGTTTGAGGTCGTGTGCAGGATACGTATCGCTCTTGCTCCAGTTGTGGGTCTGGTCGTTGTACTTGTAGCTAGGGTTAGAGAGGAATCTGTCAAATGGAGAAGCCACCTGAGAGTAAGATCCGCGCATCTTCATGAAAGTAAGCCATGAAGGCATCTCTACCATGTTGGAAATAACAGCAGAAAGACCTGCAGACCAGTAGAAGTATGACTTATTGTCAGTATAAGCGAGCTGAGAAGCCCAGTCATTTCTTCCGGTGAGAGTGAGGAAGAGCATGTTCTTCCATCCTGTTTCTACTGATGCGAAGACAGCCTGTGTCTGATCGTGCCATCCTTCCTGATTACCCTTGTAGTTTACAGCTGTATTCAGGTTGTTGGTAGCAAAGTGGTTAGGCAGGATAAGGTCACCGGCAGCGCGGTTCATCTCATATCTCTGATCGTTGATAGAAGCACCGGCATTGACGATCAATCTCCAGTCACCCCATGTCTTATCTACGTTTGCGATGATATCACCGTAGAAAGATCTGTCAGTCATGTTGTCTAACATGTAACCACCGTTTTCACCGGCGAATGTTTTCAATGTTGTAGCATAGTACTTAGTAGTCTGGCGATATGTTGACTCATCGAGACGAGCACGACCTGTGATGTTCAGCCATTTGAAAGGAATGTACTGCAAAGAAGCATTGTACATATAACGGCGCTTGTTCATGTCGCGGTTGTTGCGATTCTGTACCCAGTAAGGGTTCTGCATATTGTGAGAGCCCTCAGAATATGGCCAGTATTGAGTCTTGACACCTGTAACAGGATTCCATCTTTCATAGAGACGCACCTCATTGAAATCGTCTCCTCTCGGGAAGAGGTAAAGACCAGGGAGCGGGTTGAAATATGTACCCTGCGAAACGAGGTTGTGGTCTTTCTGGATGATGAAGCTTGCACCTAAGTCGAGGATGAGTTTGTCATTGGCGAACTTGGTGGTGTTGCGTGCAGTGAAGTTGTACCTGTCGTAACTGCTTTCAGGAACGATACCGGTGGTGTTGGTGGTGGTAGCGGAGATGTATGTCTGGTTCTTGGCATTGCCTGTAGAAAGGGAAACAGAGTTGATGACATCCGTACCTGTGTTGAAGAACTTGCGAGGGTCATAGCTGTATGAATCAGGAAGCTGCGCACCCCAACAGCTGTAACCGCTGCTCTTGCCATAACGGTCCTGCATATCAGGCATCATGTATGCCCTTGAGAAAGTGGTGGTGTTGCTGATGGTGACCTTGGTCTTGCCCTCTGCACCTTTCTTGGTATTTATGATTATTACACCGTTGGCAGCCTCAGAACCGTAAAGTGCTGCTGCCGAAGGGCCTGTAAGCATGTTCACCGACTCGATATCCTCAGGGTTGATATCGGCGGCAGACTCGGAGCTGACCATTGAAGACATTGTACCGCCTGAGCCGCCGAAGCTCTTGTTGTACATAGGCACACCGTCGATCACATAAAGAACAGTGTTGTTCTTCTCGATAGACTTCATACCACGCATTACGACACGGGTAGTACTTCCAGGGCCGCTGGCACCTGAGTTGATCTGCACTCCGGCTACCTTACCGACGAGTGAATTTACGAAGTTCGCATCCTTTACGGTAGTAAGTTTGTCAGCGTTCACTTTCTGCACATTGTAGGAAAGTGTCTTCTCTTCGCGCTTGATACCGAGTGCGGTAACTACGACTTCGTCAAGGAATTCGGTAGCCTCTACAAGTGTGAAGTTCAATGTCTTCTGTCCTGTCCAGACTGCCTCTGCGTCTTTGTATCCGAGAATGGACACTACGATGACGTCGTTCTTGGAAAGGCCGGAGAGGGTGTACTCGCCGTCCATACCGGATACGACCGCTCCGGCTTTGTCCCGAATCATGACGGCTGCTCCCGGAACAGGTCCGTTTGAATCGGCTATAATACCTTCAACTACCCCCCCCGAGGCCTCCTGGGCAAATGTCAGGGAAGGAGCAGCGACATTCAGGGCTGCGATGGCAACGAAAGCCAAGCATACCCGGATAAACGTTTGCTTCAAATGTTTGAACATAATTATGTGATGTTTATAATTCGTGGTCTGTGTAACCACTTGGACGCAAAGTTACACTTATAAATCATATTTACAAAAATTTCACTAATAATTAAGCATTTTCACTACTGTCCGGAGAAATTTTCCCCGACAAGGTTTTAACTGTTTAACTTCAATAAC
>ERZ780041.160-NODE-160-length-16004-cov-3.23273_pt1 | contig 16004 bp, 10 predicted proteins | sample MGYA00511925_ERZ780041 | MGnify/ENA primary metagenome ERZ780041 (study PRJEB29588, sample SAMEA2157270) | human gut metagenome | biome: human gut; feature: human-associated habitat; material: faeces | place: Denmark | collected 2008/2010 ...
GCGGTAGAAGGTACACTGAGATCAGCTTCAATGTAACCGTAGCCCGTCTCAGGACGGGTAGGTTTCATGCCCAGGGTAAGGATAGCGTCCGAATCGGCCGTAAAATTCATCGCCGAATTAATCACCCGCTGAAACTCCGCGATATTCATCACAATGTGGTCGCTGGGGGTCACCACCATATTGGCCTTAGGATTACGTGCCTTTATTTTCCAACTGACGTATGCTATACAAGGAGCCGTATTGCGACGGCAAGGCTCACGCAGGATATGATCATCAGCAATATCGGGCAACTGCTCCTTTACAGTATCCGCATACTTCTCTGATGTCACCACCCAAATATTTTCCGGAGGACAGATCCCCTGAAAACGGTCAGCCGTAAGTTGGATCAATGTACGGCCGCAACCCAGTACATCAATAAATTGCTTAGGATAATCAGGAGTACTCATCGGCCAGAAACGGCTTCCAACACCTCCGGCCATTATAACGAGGTGATTATTCTTGATGTTCATATGATTCATTTTTTACGTTGTATGACCGCAAAGATAAGTATTATTTTTTAAAAAAAGTATTGCGTTTTAATTTATATGTCCTATATTTGCATACGACTAACATTTTTTTTGTCATGAAACAACCGACAACTGAAAACTCTGATATAATTAAACTAGTAGCGATATTAGGTGATTTTGCCTTGTTGAACCTTTCTATGATACTTGTGTTTTTTATTCTGAAAGGAATAGATTCACAGGCCATAGCCCATATTTCATTGAAAACCTACCTGCTGACTTCCAACCTGTGCTATATTCCCTGCATATCCATCTTTGGGGTCATACTGCACAACCGCATAGTGCGTCCGGAACAGATTGTAGGCCGCCTGTTAGGAACAATCAGCTTGCATGTAGTCATCTTCCTCACGGTGCTGGCCATTATTAAGGTAGATAACTTCTCACGCATCTATCTGCTTGCTTTCTATCTGTCTTTCATACCTTTAGCTATAGGATGGCGACTGACATTGCGGTTCTTTGTGAAAATGTTCCGCCGCAGTGGCAGGAACCTGCACACCACTGTACTGATAGGCGACGGGGACAATATGGTGGAGCTGTACCATACGTTGAACGATTTGACTTACGGATACAGGGTTTTAGGCATTTTCTATGATGAGAAGGACTCTAATTACCCCGAAGGGATTCCCTTTAAAGGCCCTGTAAGCCAAGTATTTGAATGGTTATCCCATAATACCGTGCACGAACTGTACTGTGGTCTGCCATCCAGCAGAAAGGATGATATTCTGGCCATCATGAACTATTGCGAGAACAATCTGATCCGCTTCTATAGCGTACCTCATGTACGTAATTACATAAAGCGTCAGCTGCAACTGGAATTATTGGGTGAAGTTCCTGTATTGTCCATCCGTACCGAGCCGTTGCAGAACCCGGTAAACAGACTGGCAAAACGGTTATTTGATTTGACATTTTCCTCTCTGTTTTTACTTACAATTTTTCCATTTATGTACCTGATTGTAGGTCTTATTATTAAAATTACCTCACCTGGTCCCATATTCTTCAAACAGGAGAGAAACGGGGAAAACGGGAAAATCTTTAAATGCTATAAGTTCCGTTCCATGAAAGTGAACGCATTGTCCGATTCATTGCAGGCTACCAAGAATGATCCCCGCAAGACCAAGTTCGGCAACTTCCTGCGTAAAAGCAATCTGGACGAACTGCCGCAATTCATTAATGTATTCAAAGGAGAGATGTCCATTGTAGGTCCCAGACCCCATATGCTGAAACATACAGAGGAATATTCCCAACTGATTAACAAATACATGATGCGCCACCTTGTCAAACCCGGAATTACCGGATGGGCGCAAGTCACCGGCTACCGGGGAGAAACCAAAGAACTTTCCCAAATGGAAGGCAGGGTAAGAAGAGACCTGTGGTATATTGAGAACTGGACTTTCCTGCTCGACATCCGCATCATGATAAAAACAGTAACCAACATGTTCCGGGGCGAGAAAAACGCCTATTAATCCAAATCGTAGGGACATATAAAAAATAAAAAGATATGAAAGGTATTGTACTAGCCGGAGGTTCGGGCACGCGCCTCTATCCTATTACCAAAGGAGTATCCAAACAGCTGCTCCCTGTCTTCGACAAACCCATGATTTATTATCCTATATCGGTACTTATGCTGGCCGGCATACGGGAAATACTCATTATCTCCACCCCATACGACTTACCGAGCTTCAAAAGACTGTTAGGAGACGGAAGCGATTTCGGAGTACGCTTTGAATATGCGGAACAGCCTTCGCCCGACGGACTGGCTCAGGCTTTCATCATCGGCGAGAAATTCATCGGGAATGATTCCGTCTGCCTTGTACTGGGTGATAACATATTTCACGGCAACGGTCTGTCCGCCATGTTGAGAGAATCCGTACGTGCTGCCGAAGAGGACAAGAAAGCAACGGTATTCGGTTATTGGGTCAGTGACCCCGAAAGATATGGCGTAGCGGAATTCGACAAGGAAGGCAACTGCCTCTCTATTGAAGAAAAACCTGCCCAACCTAAGTCCAACTATGCCGTGGTGGGACTCTATTTCTATCCCAACAAGGTGGTGGAAGTAGCCAAGAATATCAAGCCTTCGGCACGGGGAGAACTGGAAATCACCACCGTAAACCAGCAATTTCTTCAGGACAAGGAATTGAAAGTACAGACATTGGGCAGAGGTTTCGCATGGCTGGATACCGGTACTCACGACTCGCTGGCCGAGGCAAGTACCTACATCGAAGTCATTGAAAAGCGCCAGGGGCTGAAAGTGGCGTGCCTTGAGGGCATAGCTTTGAGAAAAGGCTGGATTACCCCGGAAAAGATGCAGGAACTGGCCCAGCCGATGCTTAAAAACCAATACGGACAATATTTACTGAAAGTTATAAAAGAACTGGGATTAGAATAATGGAAGTTATAAAAACAGCAATAGACGGGGTTTTCATTTTGGAACCCCGTATTTTTAATGATGCAAGAGGGTATTTCTTTGAAAGCTTCTCGGGACGTGAATTTGAAGAAAAAGTATGCAGGACTACATTTGTACAGGATAATGAGAGTTTCTCTACTTACGGTGTATTACGCGGCCTGCATTTCCAGAAACCTCCTTTCACACAAAGCAAGCTGGTGCGTGTGATCAAGGGAGCGGTACTGGATGGGGCTGTAGATATCCGGAAAGATTCTCCTACTTTCGGAAAGCATGTGGCTGTAGAATTGACCGGAGAGAATCACCGGCAGTTTTTTATCCCCCGCGGATTCGCACACGGCTTTGCGGTACTAAGTGACGAGGTGTTGTTCCAATACAAGTGTGACCATTATTATGCTCCGCAAAGCGAAGGAGGAATCGCATGGGACGACCCCGATCTAGGCATAGACTGGCGACTTCCGGCCGACAAGGTTATTTTGTCCGACAAGGACAAGAAACATCCGAGATTGAAAGACTATCAAACGGATTTCGACTTTAATCAAAGTTTATATTAAAGGCTGTTTTGATTCTGCGTTTGTCCGGTTTTTGCCAGTGAAATTAAAGAAGCCGAAAACTGCACACCGGACTATCGTAACGTTCAGGACAACATTTCCGAAGATTGAACCTATAAAAACAGGGTGCACCTCCTACGAAAGAGATGCACCCTGTTTTTATAGGTCAATATCTTTATATCACTTCTTCTCCATCCCCTCCTGAGGAGCATTAAGTCCTGCCTTCAGATTTTCAAAGAATTCACGTCCGAACAAGATCCATGCGGAAGCGCCCGCCACTGCCAGGAAAATAAATCCGACAAGAATCACCTTCTTGCTGGTTCCCGAAGGCAGCAACGGCACACTGGCAGGTTCCACAACGGCAAATACAGGTTTGGCCTCCTGTACTTTGGCCCGTGCCACCTGCAATTGGGTAGCCACCTGGCTATACACCTGATATGCCAGATTCATATCATTCTGCAACCGTTCTCTCTCCGTCAAAGCACTTTGAAGGACAACCCCCTTGTTGGCATCCATATAATTGGCATAATTCTGCTGGGCTACATAATACTCCTGCTGGCGTTCCTTATACAATTGTTCCAGATAAGCACAATCCTGCTGGGCTTTGGAGACCCTGTACGCTGTGATATACTCCTGAAGCTTCACCACTACCGTGTCTGTAATGGCGGCCGTAACCATCGGGTCCTGCAAAGTCACCGTCACTGTGGTGATGCCGGTTTTCTTATCCACATCAGCAGTAATCGCCTTACGCATGGCTTCCACTTTCTTCGCCTGATCTTCTGTCAGGTGGAAAGGATCCAGCCTGTTCCCTTCTTCCTCTTCCTTATCGGAGAAGAGAGATTTCACCCCGCCTATAGCCGCCCCGGGCAATCCCATAACAGCACCCCACCACGGAGCTTTCTGCTCATCGAGATAAGCTACAAAAGTAGTATCCACCTCACCGTCCAACGTGGTGACATGTGCATTAAACAGTTCCAGAATGAAAGGAGTAGACGCTACTATATCCGGGAAAAGAGATACGTTCAACGCATCCGCCTCACTGCCCAGACTCATGCCTCCGATCCCCAGCATGGCAGCCATTCCCGACAGGCTCCCCCCTCCGCTTTTACCGGATTCGGGAGACAATGTCACTTCCACCGTATATTGCTTGGGAATACTCAGAGCGATAATCACCCCTACAATAGCACCTATTCCGGCAACCTTCAGCAGCATCTTTCGGGCAGCCCACAACTTACGGACATACTCCATCAAATCAATTTCCAACTCCTCGTCTTCCCGTGGTCTTTCCGTATTATTCGTATAATTCTTATCTTCCGCCATACTGTTTCTATTTTAAGATATTAGCAATAGATGCAATCATAGTAGCCAACGACGCACTGGTGGTTGCTATGGACAAAGTGTTCTGCAAAGTCCAGTTGCTCTTTTCCTTCACCGGAACAATCACCTCACAGCCCGGCTGGATCAGCTCACGGCTACCCTTCTTCGCTCTCTTCACCTGACCGTTCATATATACAATATACGCCTTGCTCTTCTTCGCACGGAAACCGTAACCTCCGGCCTGCTCTATATAATATTTCAACGTCTTGCCATCTTCAAATGAAACGGTATTGGGATACATCACAGCCCCGCTGATACGTACCGTGTTGTTGTATTCGGGAATTTCAATCACATCCCCCTCACGCAATACGATATCCGCACTGGAGCCGGGTTTAAGCATCGCTTTTTCCAAATCGATACCCACATAATAGATATCTCCCAAATCCAGCCGGTTGACATCAATGGAGTCCTTTCCAGTCTTGGCCATGTCCAGAACCGTTTCCATACGTTTGCGTTCATCGGCATTGATACGACGGCTTAAACGGGCCCCTTTGATATAAGCAAACGGAGTCACTCCACCTGCCTTCTTGATCAAATCGGAAAGACGTTCGCTCTTCTCTGTCAGCGCATAATCACCTTCATACAAAACCTCACCGGTCACCTGCACATTCACCTGTTCCTGATAAGCAGGGCTCTTACGCACATATACCTGATCGTATGGCTGCAACACAAAACCCGGTTCTCCGTCTATCACAAAACCGTCTTTCAGAGAAAACGAGTACATTTGTCCTATGGTGGAAACCGCTTCCGTACCTTTGCTATCCTTGATACGGCGGGAAACATCCACACGGACGGTAGAAGCCGATTCCATCAATCCGCCAGCCTGGATTATAATATCCTCCAAAGTAGTATTGTCGGCAAAAGCGAACTCACCCGGACGGGCAACCTCACCATACACCATGATGCTTCCCACATCCTCCAAGTCATGAATACTGGGAATATAAAGCACATCATTACGCTGCAAAGGCACATCGGGTGCAGTACCGTCCATGATGCCTTTTATATCTACTTGAATAACCTCTTTCTTCAGATTCTCGCGCTCGCGATGCAACACCGCACGTCCTGTAAAGGCATCACCCATAAGGCCTTCAGCCTTTTCCACCAGTTGGCGGACTGTATTCAAGGTTCCTCCGAACTGATAAATGCCCGGACGATAGACAGCCCCCTTGATTTCAAGCTTGTTCTCAAAACGGTCCAGAATAGCTTCAGCAGTCAGCGCATCACCATCTTTTACCTGAAATACGGAATAATCAATATCATCAATCGTATAAATCTGATACTCCTTTCCGTTTTGACGAATCATGCGGAGAGAACGGGTATAGGCATCCCCCGAAAATCCACCGGCATACTTCAACAACGTGGCAACACTTTCGTTGTTTTTCATCTCGTATTTCATGGGGCGTTTCACATTACCCTCTATGCTAACCAACGCCTCGTATGGAGGAACGATGATCACATCGCCTTCCTGCAAGCGGATATCATCATTGATTTTACCTTTCATAATAAAATCGTACACATCTACGGTAGCGATTTTCTGTCCTCCGCGCACTACTTGTATATTGCGCAAGCTACCGATATCGCTCACGCCACCGGCACGGTACAGTGCATGAAACACGGTAGAGAAAGAAGACAATGCATAAGTTCCCGGTTGGAACACTTCCCCCATCACGTTCACCTGGATCGTCCGGCTGTTTCCCAAAGTAACCTTGATTTGTGAGGACGGGTTCTGTTCATTATCAAGCCCTGCATAAATCTTATTCAGTTCTTTACGCAAATATTGGTTGGCTTCGGCAATAGTCATGCCGTTCAGATAAATCAATCCCAAATCGGGGATCGTGATAGATCCGTCCGGAGATACATTATCGCGGATGGTGGCCTGGTTTGTACCCCAGATATCAATGATTACCTCATCACCCGGCCCCAGACGGTAATTAGGAGGAGTAGCCAGATTCACACTCGGCTCGAATGTAAGGTTTCTGGTTTCAAAAATGTCCCGTCCGTACACCTTATCCTTCTGCATTTCTTCCATATCGCCCATGCCCATCCCCTCGTAATAGCGATTGGCAGAAACACTGTCCGACAAGTTCTTCCCTACCACTCTGTCCGCTGCCGGACGTTGGTTGAAAGTAAAATTCTCTGTTACATAGATATCTTCCTGCGTCTTTGTCTTTTCACGCAAACGGTTCCGATTTTGCATCGTTGCATTTGCGTCTTTATCAGCAGACCCATTTTGCTGTTCATAAAGTTTCTTTACACGCTTAGCCTGTTCTTGTGTCACTCCTCTACGGGCTAACTCTGTAGCAATCTGACGTTGGTCTTTTCCTTGTTGCATGCCCGTCTTCACATATTCCAACACCTGTTGGTCACTCATAGATTGCTGTGCAAGCACAGAACCCGAGAGGGCAAAAACTAAGACCAGTACGGATAATAGTTTTTTTATCATATAAATTCAATAAACTTAGTAATTTAGCAGCCGCAAAGGTAGATATTATTTTCGATATAGGCGAGTATTATTTCATAAATATCCCTCTAACAAATATAAAAACGGCTGCCACCTGACGGTGTACAGCCGTTTATTCTTTAATAATCCGTTAGCAGAATTCATTCAGACTTCATTGCACAGCCCTCCTTCTTAAAAAAGGTCTGCAAGGGTAAAACTTGTGCAATACCATTCCGGCCGGATCAGCAATACATATTTACGATGGCTTCGTACAATTCCTGCTTACCGCTTACTTGCTTGGGCTCACCATTCTGCTTAGCATAAGCCACTACGTCTTCCAATGTCAGCTTGCCTTCTTCAAATTCTTTGCCTTTGCCACTGTCGAATGAAGCATAGCGGTCTGACAACATCTTGCAGTAAGGAGATTCATTAAGCAAAGCAGCAGCACTTTCCAATGCACGCGCCATAGCGTCCATACCTGCAATATGGGCGATAAAGATATCTTCCAGATCAGTAGAGTTACGACGTGTCTTGGCATCAAAGTTGGTACCGCCATTACCCAAACCGCCGTTGCGGATAATCTGCATCATGGCCTGGGTCAGTTCGTAATTGTCGATAGGGAACTGGTCTGTATCCCATCCGTTCTGATAATCGCCACGGTTAGCGTCAATAGATCCCAACATTCCGTTATCTACCGCAACAGCCAGTTCATGTTCAAATGTATGACCAGCCAACGTAGCATGATTCACTTCAATGTTCACCTTGAAATCCTTGTCCAGTCCGTGAGTTTTCAAGAACCCTACCACAGTTTCGGTATCCACATCATATTGATGCTTAGTCGGCTCCATCGGTTTGGGTTCAATCAGGAAGGTACCTGTAAACCCTTTGCTCCGGGCATAATCGCGGGCGATGGTCAACATCTGAGCCAGATGTTCTTTCTCACGCTTCTGATCTGTATTCAATAAAGACATATACCCTTCACGTCCACCCCAGAATACGTAATTGGAGCCACCCAGTTCGATGGTAGCGTCAATAGCGTTCTTTATCTGGACAGCAGCGCGGGCAACCACATCAAATTCGGGGTTTGTAGCAGCCCCGTTCATATAGCGTGCGTGACCAAAAACATTTGCCGTACCCCATAACAATTTGATTCCGGTTTCAGCCTGTTTCTGTTTGGCATAAGCAACTATCTCTTTCAGATTCGCTTCATATTCCTCAATTGTATCGGCTTCCTCACACAAGTCCACATCATGGAAACAATAATATTCGATTCCCATTTTCTGCATGAATTCAAAGCCGGCATCCATCTTATTCTTGGCAGCCTGCACCTTATTGGCATCACCGTTCCAAGGGAATTTCTTTGTTCCGCCGCCAAACTGGTCACCGCCCTCGGCACACAACGTATGCCACCATGCCATAGCAAACTTCAACCAGTCTTTCATCTTCTTTCCGTTAATTACCTTTTCAGCATCATAATAACGGAACGCCATCGGGTTCTTACTTTCCTTACCTTCAAATTTAATCTTTCCTATACCGGGAAAATACTCTTTTGTAGCCATAATTCTTTACTTATTTTAATAACTTGTTCTAATTTATCTACTATCTTTTTTCAACACGCAAGCGGATAGCCATTTCTTTATCCGAAGGTCCTTAAAAGGCAGCCATCGCTCTCTCCAGATTGGATTTCCAGCGGGCGTACGCATCATCGTAAGCAGTACGCTGTGCCACATCAGGCTCTATCACCTCCAGTTTTTCCAATGTGGCAAATGCCTCGTTGTTATCTTTATAAACACCCGCGCCTATGCCGGCCCCCTTGGCGGCGCCCACCGATCCATCCGTGTCATACAGTTCGATTACAGCCCCTGTCACTCCCGCCAATGTTTCGCGGAAGATAGGACTGAGAAACATATTGGCATGTCCGGCATGAATCTTCTGTACAGGGATACCCATCTGCTCCATGATATCAATGCCGTATTTAAACGAGAACACGATCCCTTCCTGTGCGGCACGAACAATATGCTGCTTTCCATGCAGGTTAAAATTAACTCCACATATAGAGCATCCTGTCTCTTTATTTTCCAGCATACGCTCCGCCCCGTTGCCAAAAGGAAGAATACTTACTCCGGCACTGCCGACAGGAGCCTGTGCCGCCAGCCTGTTCATATCACTGTAAGAAATACCTTCGGGAGCCACATTACGTTTCACCCACGAATTCAATATACCGGTACCATTGATACACAACAACACTCCCAGACGGGTCTGCTCGGCAGTATGATTTACATGGGCAAAAGTATTCACCCGGGATTTCGGATCATAATTCACCTCACCGTTCACGCCATATACCACTCCCGATGTTCCTGCCGTAGAAGCAATCTCTCCCGGATTGAACACATTGAGCGACAAAGCATTATTAGGCTGGTCTCCGGCGCGATAGGTTACAGGAATTCCCTCTTTCAGGCCCAATTCTTTGGCAGCCCATGCATTTACACGTCCCTGCTCGCCAAAAGTCGGTTTGATATCAGCTATCAGCGAACGGTCGAATCCATAATAATCCATCAGGAAGCCCGCGACATCATTTGCCTGAAAATCCCAGAACATCCCTTCGGACAAACCGGACACCGTGGTACAAATATCCCCCGTCAGTTTCATAGCGATATAATCGCCTGGCAGCATTATTTTATAAATACGTTCGTACACAGCAGGCTCATTCTCTTTAATCCATGCCAGTTTGGAAGCGGTAAAATTCCCCGGAGAGTTCAGCAGATGAGAAAGACATTGCGTTTCCCCCAATGCCTCAAACGCTTTCTGCCCGTATGGAACCGCCCGTGAGTCACACCATATAATAGCCGGACGTAATGCATTTTGCCCTTTATCCACACAAACCAGTCCGTGCATCTGATAAGAGATACCGATAGCGGCAATTCCATCCGGACCGATCCCACTCCCGGCCATGACAGCCTGAGTTGACAATTTCAGATTTTCCCACCAATTTTGCGGATCCTGCTCAGCCCATCCGGGGCGGGCAGCCATAATAGCAGCCTCTGTTTTAGGGAAGAATGCAGAAGAAACACACTTTCCGGTCTCTGCATTTACCAAACTCGCCTTTACCGACGAACTGCCAATATCATAACCTAATAGGTACATTTAATTGAAAATTAAGAATTTTAAAATAATAGTCTCTGTCCCGATGCTTATCAGCATTATCCTTCCAAGGAAAGGCCGGTGAAGAATCCCAAAACATATACCGATTCCCCGAAACGACCAGGCGGAGTATTCTCACAGCAATCACAACAAGGCTAAAGTTATCTGTCTGTTATCACTTCGTTCCCGACTTATTATATATTGAACGGTCGAACTTATAGAAGCGTGCCGCCCTGTGGCATACACCTACCTGTTTTTCTTCCAAAGGTACTACATATGGCATCAACGCTATCTTCTTATGGAAGTTCCTTACGTCAAACACCTTATCATAAATCAACTGATAGACAGTCCGCAACTGGGCCGCCGTAAACTTCCGGGGAAGCAAGTCGAACATTGCGGAAGGAGCATATTCCACATAATGGCGTATATGCACCAATGCATCCTGCAAAATCTGGAAATGGTCGAACGCCAGGCTTTTCACCTCCGTCACAGGTGTCCAGCAAGCATCGTATTTATCAGACAGCTGTTCGAACCGTCTGTCAATCTTCACCAGTGTCAGGTAAGCGATAGTCACAATGCGGTCTATTTTCTTCTCGTCCAAACGATGAAAACGTTCCAGCCACAGCACATCCTTAGGGTTACGGGTACGGTCTTTCGATCCATACGCCTTAAACTGGGTAAGCTTCACATTCTTCAGGCCCGTCAACTCATTCAACACCCGCTTGGCCGCCTCATCCAGATCCTCATCGTCATAGATAAGGCTGCCCGGCAACTTCATGTTATTATATCCGTCCTCGGACTGTTTCCCCACCTGCCTTACCAACAGGACACGGAACTGCTCTCCATCAAATCCAATCAGCACACAGTCCACAGATACATGTAAATTAATCGTCTGGTTTATTTCCGACATAGTAATATGGCTTTTATCATTTCCGGCAGCAAAGATAAATACTATTTTTCAAATTACGCAAAACAATATATTTATTTTTATTATGTTCCAAAACACTATTTTTCAATATAATAAATATCATCCATCATACAATATCACATCTTAATCTTATCATATACACTACAATATATAATGTACAGGAGTTGTCCCGTCTTCTTTTTTCCCTTTTTCCAAAGGGCTTTTATTCCATTCAATCCCCTATTTCAGACACTTGGTTAAGGAAAAGCAATCTTTACGCCAAAAAATTAATAGAATAAAGTTGTTTATTCACAATAATTTTCTTTACTTTTGCCCATTAAAATCTAAAGATTACTCTATGAGAAAGAAAATTTTGGTCTTGGACGACAAAATAGCAATTGCAAAAGTCCTTTCAATCTATCTGGCCAGTGATTATGATTGTATTTGGTTACCGAATGGCATCGAAGGGGTAAAATGGCTTCAGGAAGGTAACATACCAGATTTGATTATATCAGATATCCGTATGCCCGAAATGCGTGGAGACGAGTTTCTGGAATGGATAAAATCCAATCAGTTATTCAAACACATTCCGGTGGTTATGCTAAGCAGCGAAGACAGTACCACAGAACGCATCCGCCTGTTACAAGAAGGCGCGGAAGACTATATTGTCAAACCTTTCAATCCCATGGAGTTAAAAGTAAGAATTAAGAAAATCATTGAGTAAATCAGCATGACCTTTCTGCTTTATATAGGAAAGAACAAGGATTTTTTGCGCAAATTCAGCAAGCTCGAAAATGTCCAGATGATTTATGCCCAAAACTACCAGGATGCCATTACAATTTGTATCAGACTGAAAGTACGTGAGAACATCATTGTCCTTCACGAACAAGGGGAGATGAACGGAGATATTGAACAGATCGGTGCTTTCAGGAAAAAGTTCTATCAGGCATATGTCGTACTCATTACGGACAGGCTGACTCCCGAAGCCAGCAAAGTCTATCTGAACAGCGGAATAAACGATACCGTCAGTCTGAACATCACCACCGCCCGGTTAAGGCAGAAAATAGACAGCATCAATAAACGGCAGGAACTGCTATATGCACATAACCGGAAGAAAAAAGACGTCAGGCATTTTATCCTTCCCCAATGGAAGCGCTGCTTCGATATCCTTTTCTCCGGTGCAGCGTTAGTCTTCCTGTCCCCAGTCTTTCTGCTGATTGCCATAGCCATACGTATGGAAAGCAAAGGACCTGTTATTTACAAATCCAAACGGGTAGGAACGAATTATACCATTTTTAATTTCCTGAAATTCCGTTCCATGTATACGGACGCCGATAAAAAGCTGAAAGACCTTGCCGGTCAGAACCAGTACCAGCCGGAAGGCACTCCGGAGATTGCCAAAGATTTCTCGATGGAAGAATTAGGAGGACTGATGTTTGGAGATGACGGTGTTATAGATAATGGCGGAATGCTGGTTTCCGATGACTTCATCATTCCGGAAGAAGAGTTTATTTCCAGACAAAACGCACTGGATGAAAGTCCTTTCATAAAAATAGAAAAAGACCCGCGGGTTACCAAGGTAGGACGCGTTTTACGAAAATACAGCCTGGATGAGTTACCTCAACTGGTCAACATCTTGAAAGGCGACATGTCTGTGGTGGGAAACCGTCCTCTTCCACTCTATGAAGCCGAACGCCTGACAAACGATGAAAGTATCGAACGCTTCATGGCGCCTGCCGGGCTGACCGGCTTGTGGCAGGTGGAAAAACGGGGGGATGCCGGAAAATTATCCGCTAAAGAACGCAAAGAATTAGATTTGAAATACGGTAGAGAATTCTCCTTTTTCCTGGATATGAAAATCCTGTTCAAGACTTTGACAGCTTTTGTCCAAAAAGGAGATGTTTAAATAATTTGTTTTAGGAATAAAAAGGGGATTTATTATATGGGTAAAGTATGTCTTTTTGTCATCTGTATGTATTGTTCTATCCACCATTTAAGCGCACAACAGGAAGAGCAGCAAACACAACCGGTACAACAACCTCTTGTGACACAGGATGATATATTGGGGAATATGAATGTGGATTATGCAAAGATAAAGCTGCCTCCGTTAAGTGTCCTTTATGAGAATGCACGCAGCACTCCAAGCTTACAGATTTTAGAGAAGGAGAAACAGTTACAGAAAAAGCTACTATCGAAAGAGAAAAGGAACTGGCTGGGGTTTATCCATGCCGGCGGAAGTGCTTCTTACGGTATAGCAGACAATGTGGCCAGCAATACGGATGTCAACACCCCACTTATTTACAGGTATGTAGGTACAGAACAGACTTCGTGGAATGTGGGAGGCGGCATCAGTATTCCTTTTGAAAAGCTGTTCGACCTCCGGGGAGGAATCAAGCGCCAGCGAATCCAGGTGGATATTGCCGAGTTAAGAAAACAGGAAGCATACGAAACCCTTAAAATACAAATAGCTCATTTATATGTCCAGATTTTATCCAATATAGAAACATTGCAAAGATCAGCTGAAAATATAGCTTTATATAAAGGTGCATCGGCTGTTGCAGAACAGGAATATAGAAACAGACGTACCTCTATTCATGATGTGGCCAAGACTAAAGAACAGGAATTTGCCGCTAATCAAGACTTTGCCTTACTACGCTCTACTATTAACGACCAGCTGCTGACCCTTGAAATAATCTCCCACACCCCCATCCTGACCATACAAGGAGAAAAGGACGTTCAAGAAACAACGATACAGGAACAGGAAGAAAACAAGAGGCAAAGTAAGAAAAAAGACAAAAAGGAATAAGAAGCATGGAATTATTTAAATACATAGTCAAGTTTATCTACCGTATCCGTTGGTGGATGGTTATATTTCCATGTATAGCCGGTATCATAGCATGGTTTCTTACCAGAAATCTGGAAAAAACGTATGATGTGAAAACCACCATCTTTACAGGAATCATCTCCGGATACAACGTAGATGCCACCGATACCCGAAACGCCACCGTGCACATGAGTAATTTAATGAATATCATTACAACGGAACGCACACTGAAAATAGTATCTCTGAAACTGCTTGCCCGCTGTCTGGTCTATGGAGATGCCGAAAGAAACACCAGTTATATTTCAGCCATACATTACCAGCAGCTGGTTTCCGGTATTCCACGAGAGTTACAGGCATTGATAGACAAGCAAAACGAAGAGAAGACCTATCATAATCTGGTAGCTTTTGAACGCCCGTCCGTCAATAATTTCATCTACCAACTACTCAATTATACCCACCCTTATTTCAGCGTACCTCTACTCTCACAACATATAAAAGTAGCCAGGTTGGGAAACAGTGATATGATCGAGATTGCTTATAGTGCCAACGATCCGGGAATAGCTTATAACACACTTGAGATTCTGAATGAAGAGTTTGTCAAACAATACCATGAACTACGCTATGGAGAAACAAACAATGTGATCAAGTTCTTTCAAGAAGAACTGGCCAGATTGGGCAAAATGCTGACTGCCGCCGAGGATTCTTTAATCGAGTACAATATAGAAAACCGCATCATCAACTATGGAGAACAAACCAAACAGGTGGCAAGCATGGACGCTACTTACCGGATGATGGACAATGATTTGCTTGTCAATTATTCCACCAGTAAGGCGTTGATCGATTTCTATGAATATAAATTAGGTGATGTAGCCAAATTGATCCGTACCAACAATGAGTTTATGGACAAACTTCATCAAATGTCCCAATTGAACACCCAGATCTCAACCATGGAAATCACTCCGGACGAAAAGAACCGGAAAAAGCTGGAAGAACAAAAAAACATGTTAAGTAACGCCGAACAAAACATCAACAATCTTGCCCTGAAACTAAGTGCCGAAGCCGCAAGTACAAACAATGTATCTTATGAGACACTCATCAGCCAATGGCTTGACCAAGTAGTTCTTGCCGAAAAGACTAAAGCCCAAATGGAAGCACGAGATATAATGAGAGAGAATTTAAATAAAGATTTCCTTTATTTCTCCCCCATCGGCGCTACCCTGGGCCGGAAAGAAAGGCATATCGGCTTTGTGGAAAGCAACTATATGTCTACCATGGGAGCCTTGAATGCAGCCATCTTGCGACAAAAGAACCTGGAAATGACCTCGGCTTCATTAAAAATCATGAATCCGCCCCTGTTTCCACTGACCTCCTCCCCCACCAATGCACGCATGATTATACTTGCATCCATACTAGGGACTTTACTTTTCATCATTGGCTATTTTCTGATTATAGAAATACTGGACCGTACCCTCAGAGACAAAATACGTGCAGAACGAATCACCGGAGGAACAGTTATCGGCGCATATCCTAGAGAAAGCAAGTTAAGATACAGACGTTATAATAAAGCCATAAACAAGATGGCCGTCAGGCAACTCAGCACCGCTTTACTGCCTCATCTAAATACACAGGAACAGCGGGTCATCAATCTGTTAAGTACAGAAGAGAAAGACGGAAAGACCCATGTCGCCCGCCTGATAGAGGAATATTGGAGCAGCATCGGCCTAAACGTCCGCCGCATTACATACGATGAAGATTTTCTAAGCGAAGACAGCCAATATGTACAGGCAAACAATTTGAAAG
>ERZ780041.178-NODE-178-length-14721-cov-3.10546_pt1 | contig 14721 bp, 9 predicted proteins | sample MGYA00511925_ERZ780041 | MGnify/ENA primary metagenome ERZ780041 (study PRJEB29588, sample SAMEA2157270) | human gut metagenome | biome: human gut; feature: human-associated habitat; material: faeces | place: Denmark | collected 2008/2010 ...
AAAGGTTTAGAGATATGGGTAAGATCTTTTAAGGATGAATCAGATTACAAGGCTACGCATTCCTTACGGAGGAATACCCTTTTGCAGACTTGCTCATCCACTGTAGGGATGGATTTCATTCCATTCCTGCAATGGATGATGTTTTGTCAATGCTTATGATAGAAATGTACTTATATTACCCGATGCGGAAATATAAAGTTTATGCATGGCACGGGTGCAGGCTACATATAACATGCTGCGGTCTATTTCTGTTCTATAGTCTTTATCAGTTACAAATGGAACAATCACTTCGTCAAACTCCAGCCCTTTTGCCATGTGGGCTGTAGTAATGACCACCCCATTGACAAAAGCTACACTTTCTTCTGTCAGCAAACAGATCTTATCAGACAAATGATTGATGGCTGCATACAACTTGTCCGCTTGTTTTACGGTTTTGCATATAATACCCATGGATACATCAGCTCCTTTCAGGAAAGAGGTGATGAGGTTTTCTATCCATTCTATCTCTTTCTTTTCAGTAGGCAGCAAGGCGACTGCCGGTTCCTCTCCATGACGCTCTATAGCTTCCAGTTCCTCGTTCTTGGCAATACGTTGGGCAAACTCTGTGATTTCATACGTGGAGCGATAACTTTTACAAAGCTTCATCACTTCCGAGCCGACCAGTACACGTTGGATCTGTTCGCAGGTGGTGGAACTGTATGGATTTACTGATTGCTTTGCATCTCCCAATATTGTTTTCCGGCAAGGGAATAATTTAGCCAGAACTTTGTATTGTATTGGAGTATAGTCCTGCATTTCGTCTACCAGCAGATGCTTGATGCCATACATGGTTTTATTATCTTCCAGGGCCAGTTTCAAATAAAGTAATGGAGCTACATCCGCATATTCCAATTTCCGGTTTTTACCCTGCTTGAACATTTCCGGTTTTCCCAGCCAGTCATAAAATCCCTTGTACAAGTCGAGGTCTTTATTGTTGAACATCTTTTTCAGTTCATTACCCAACTGCCGTATCTGTATTTTTCCCATCGGCTCTTGGTGATAGGTGAAAGTCAGTTCGCGGGCAATTTCTTCTGCCATTGGTTGGAAACGGCTTCGCATGGGCAGGCGGTGCCATGCCGCGAAACGTTCTTTCAGGTACTCGGCAGGGATAGGGATACGCCCTGCTTTCAGGTCGGTTGGCCGAAATGCGTTTTGTTCCAAATATAGAATGTATTTATCCATCTGCTGGATAAATTCGGTGGTGGATTTGAATCGGATACGTTCTATAAAATCTTCTTCCTCTTTGTCCAGTATTTCGGCCACCTGGTCAAAGAAGGTTTGTATTTTATATTTGTTGTCCAGTATTTTGAGCATTAATTCCTCAAAGCCGCATTCTTCAATTTTTTCTTCTCCCAATTCGGGAAGTACGTTCGAGATGTAATCGGCAAATACTTTATTGGGGGAAATGATCAGGATATCATTGGACGTGATTTCCCCTTTGTGCCGATATAGCAGATAGGCTACGCGGTGCAAGGCGATGGATGTTTTTCCTGAACCGGCTACTCCCTGGATAATCAGGGTGTTCGATGTATCATTACGGATAATTTTATTCTGTTCCCGTTGGATGGTGGCTACTATATTCTTCATCCGGTCATCGGAGTTTCCACTCAATTCCTTCTGAAGGATGTCATCTTGAATATTCAGTGAACTTTCCAGCATGAATTCCATTTTTCCGTCACGGATGCGATACTGGCGTTTCAGACGGATGTTACCTTTCACTTCTCCCGAGGGGGCGTCGAAATGTGCTTCTCCTAATTCATAATCATAGAACATGCTGGAGATGGGGGCACGCCAGTCGTGTATCAGATTTTCATTGGTGGGAGGATTGAAAAATGAGTGTATACCTATATATAATGGCAGGACTTCGGGTTGTCCTTTTTCTTGAAAGTCGATGCGACCGAAATAGGGGATGGCCATCATTTTGCGATAACGTTTCTTTTTCTCGGCCAAGGACTCGCTGGCTGCTACTTGTTGGGTGACTATCTGCCGGACCGCACTTTTCTCGGCTCGGTCCAGTTCGGACAGATTTTCCCACAAGTAGAGTTTGTGCTCCATTACGTCTTTGGATTTATCTTCAATGGCCTTATCCATCTGTTCGATATTGGCAGCTAATAAAGCAATAATATCCATGAGATAGGCTTTTTCTTCCTTTTCAGTCCGGTTAAATATCATAGCGCGTATTGGTTTGTAGTTTTATTACCGGGCGAAATTACACAAATATGTTTAATGTTATTCCCTTTGTATGGAGAAAAGTGGATGTAAATTTGTTCTTTGTCCGGTTGTTTGGGTTACTCTGATATGAATATTGCAGGAATGGAAGCCGCTCTTTTCTTTGTGGAAAAAAGGTGGAGGAACTTTCACAAGCTCTCCGTCCCAACCGTAGCAGGTACATGTAAGGAGAATGTTCACGGAAAAAGAATAATGCACAATCTTTTTTTGAGAGATTGTGCATTATAATATAGAAATATACAGATTGTTATTACTGGCTTTTATAGCTGTTTATCTGAGATTAACCGTGCGATGCGGGTCTTGTTCTGTGTTCCTTTGGTAAGCAGGTAAACGTGCTTATACGCATCGCGGTTCAGTTCGGTGGGAGAACCGTTGATAAGAATGATGTTCCGGTCATTGGCGAATTTCAGGATACCGCTGATGTTGTTGGGATGTAGTTTGCCTATTTCATCCATCATGCAGTGTAACTTGAAATCTTTGAATTTGCGGGATGCTCCTTCCTTGAACACATTCAGCAACATGATGTTTATCATCGCTTTTACCAGAATGTCGGTTCCTTCCGACCCCACATTGGCTATCTTCTCGATAAATCCGGTGTCATTGCCGTTCTCCACAATGCGGAAACGCAACTCGAAGGAATCATACAGGCGGATACTGTCATAGCGGTAAGCATGTATTTCCTTGATAAAGGTACGCAGCAAAGTGATAGCCTCTTCTTTCACCAATTGCTCCTTGGCAGAGGAGAACAGGTTGGTTTCCGGTGAGAGGTCATAGCCGTAATCATGGTAATATTTCTGTATCTCACGCAGAATATTCACTACGCGGTTGCTGCTCTCTTCCACTTTCATTTCAATGCGCTGGATGACTCCCACAAAATTGCAGGTGGCGAAACCTTTATTGATTTCACGGATCACATCTTGAATATCATCTTCCGATGAAGTCAGCATGGAGGTGTCCATACTGATACGTTTGAAGGTATCCCAATGCTCGTTGTTGATGCGGCGGATGTACTCGTCTATGCGGTGTTCTTCCACAAAGTCGTGCAGTTCGTCGGCAAAGCGTACATATTCCCAATCCTCGTTGAATTTTACGCGGAACTTGAAGGTGTTGTCCTCATCAAAATGTCCGGTGAAAAGGTTCACTTCTTTACGGAGCTTGCTTTGCACCTGCGTGAATTGGTTGGCCTGGCGGGTCAGTTCGTCAATCAGCTCCATACAGGTCTTGGTGGTCTGCATGGTTTGCGTGTTTTCGGAACGGAATATATCCTGATGCGGTTTATACCAGTCGTATGCCGGAATCTTGCTGTAAGCCTCCAGGTTCTTTTGCAGTTCCCTTACATTTTCTTCCGCTTCTTCCCATTCTTTGTTCAGAAGGTCTATTTTTTCTTGTAGGGAGGATGTTTCCACTCTCAGCGTTTCCCGTTCCAATTGGAGCAGACGTTTTTGTTCATCGTGCTCCCGTTGCCATCCGGGAATACGGTCTATCAAATCCCGTTTGTCTTTTTGGTATTCGATGACCAGTGTCGCATTCTCCTTAATGAAAGAAAGCTCTTTTTCCAGTTGGACCAGTTGGTTGGCAATGTCTTGCAGACGTTCGGTATCTGCTCCCTGCGAGTGAAGCTCTTTCTGCATATCCGCTTCATATTCGGTTTTGATGGAGGAAATTCTGCGTTGCTCTTCTTTTTCTTCCTTCCCGATAACTTCCGCTTGTGTCTTTTTTTCGGCGGCAAGAGCCTGTTGTTGCTTGTTCCATTCCTGTTTCAGGCTATCCAGTTTCTCTGTCTTTTCTTTGTTCAGGTTTTTTAGCTTGCTGTTTATACCGTCCAGTTCGGCAACCCGTTTGCGCTGTTCGTTTTCCAATCGGTTTATTTTGGCATTCCGTTCCTCATTGGCTTTCTTCTTCCACTCTTCCAAGTCGAGCATATCCTGCTGGTATTGGCGTTCCAATTGTTCCAGTTCATACTCTATTTGGCTGATAATGGCTTTTTGTTCCTTTATCTGCGGTTGGTATTTGCGTTTCAACTGTTCCTGCAACTCCTCCCTTTCAGTTTGCTGGCGTTGCATGGCAGCAGTGATTTCTTCCAGACGTTTTTCACCGTTTTCTTTCTCGACGATATAATCGTCTATGGATTTGATGGGGCGGTGGATGCTGTCTAAATTAATGGAAATGCCATAGAATGAGTTTCCCCCCTCAATGGTAATTTGCGGAAAAAGCCCCCGTTGCCATAAGATGCTCTCATCACACAGTTTGCCGATATTCTCTTCCCATCCCTTTTTGTTTTCTTTCAGCCAGCCTTGCAAGGTGTCTTTGCTGTTGTTCAGAAAAGCTTGTAATTCGTCTATGCGGGGACGGAGTTGCAGCATCTCCTGTTGCAGTTTTTGCAAGGTCAGGTCTTTTTCTTTCAACTGTTTCTGCTGTTCCTCTTCCCAAGTCATGGTCAGTTCCTTGATGATGAGCTGCGCTTGGACGATACGGTTTTTCCGTTCCGTGTGGAAGTTGGCATAGTTTTGGATACGTGTTTTCAATTCCTGTTGCTCTTCCTCAAAGAAAACCTCCTTTCTGCATAATTTTATCTGGTAATCTATAGCGTTCAGTTCGCCCAGTTTCTCGGCTTTCAGCGGATGGAGTTGCTGTGACAGGCTTTCGAACTCCTGGTAAAGGGAATCAGTGAACCGCTGGTATTCTTTGCGGGCCTCTTCCAGACGCTCGTTGTATGCATTGTTTAATGTATCCAGTTGTTTGATTTTCGCTTCATGAATCTTGTTCCATTGCTCGTCCAAGGCCTGAATCAGCGATTTATACTTGGTGGATATTTCCATATATTGTGAGGTAAGGATGCGTTGTTCTTCCAGCAATCCCACCTGCCGGTTCTTCCATTCCTCTTTTTTGGAAGAGCGTTCTATAATCTCTTCTATGTTCTTGTTCTGATAGTCCTTTTCTTTGCCTAATGCCTTTTGCAGTTCGTTGTTCAGCACTGCCAGCGCTTCCTGTAACTTGTCGCTGCGTTTGCGCGATTCATCCTGAAGCTCCTGTTTCCGGCGTATCAGTTTTCCTTTGTCGGCATCCGTGCGGTCTTGTTTCTCTTTCCATTGGGGAAGGATACTTTCGGCTTTGCGGAAAGCGGCAACCAGTTCACGGCAATTCTGCACCAGTCCGCCTTGCAGTTTGGACGTTTGTTGGGATAACAGTGTGATTTCCCGAGCCTGTTTCCGGGTTTCCCGTTTCTGAAATTCTTCGATATCCTTCAGACGGGTTTCAAAGTTTTTCAGATGCTCCTTGTAACTGTTCAGGTCGATGGCCGTTTCATCTTCATTCAGAGAAGAAATGATTGTTTTCTTGATAAATTCAGCATCCAGTTTCGAGTTCAGCAACACGTTCTGTATAGTGCGCGGAATATTCTGGTATTGCTTGCTCTCCATCAGCGAGTACCGGCTGAACTCAGGACTTGTACTGTTTCCATACAGAATGTTCCGATACTCGTCGTAGGTATAGATGATGCGTGAATATTCTATGCCATATTGGTCCAGCACGGCACGCACGCGGTCGCTCTCGCTATAGGCCACCCGATTCTCGTCTATAAAGAATTCTTTGCGGTAAGGAGAGTGGATGAAGCGGTAACATACACGGTTCATCGATTTGAAACTCAGAATACAGAACGCGCCGTTCTCTGTTGCCACTTCGTAAACGATATACGAATTGGAGTAGGGAAAATAGTAATCCGTGTAATTCTGCTTTTCCACCGAAATGCCCAGTCGTTGCGTGTCGGCATTGTAAAAGAAAAGGATAGCACGCAGAAGGGTACTTTTTCCCACTCCCTGCGTACCGATGAAGTGAACGTTTCCGTCCAGATAGATATCGTCCGAATAAGGGATATTCGCACTATTGATAAAGATAATTCTACTCAGGTTTCTCATCTTCGGTTTCGTCGTAAATGTTGATACTTTCAATCAGTCTTTCCAGATAATGCCAGGCGCTCATCACTTTATACGTATTGGTTTTCTCATTTTCCTGTTCCAGGAACGAGTCTTTGGTGAGCTGGCGTATCATGTTTTCCAGCACTTCCTTGCGGATGTCCTTGTCCGAGAAGTGTTTCCGCATACCGTCCAGTTTGTTTTGGAGCAGCATGTTGATGTTGGTTTCCACCAATATCTGTTCGGGCTGGAAGCGGAATCCGGGACCGAATGTTTCATCGTAGGTTTTGAAAAAATCGAGCACATCTATCCAGTAATAGGCACGCATGATTTTTTGCTCCAGTGTGGCTTTAGGTTCTATACGGGAGAAGAAGAAATATTCGTTTCCCCGTTCCAGTGTATAGTTTATTTGTGAGAAATACTGATAGAGAGATTCGTAGTTCTCATCTATTTCATTATACATATCGCGTACTTCTTCGCTGGTGCTGTTGGAACTGATGAACAGTCCTTTTTGCAGGTATTCAAAGATGGATGCGGTATTATCGGGTATTTGTATATTTAAATCCATAATTCTCAGAGTGGGTATATTTTAGCATATTCATATTGATTGTGGAGTCCGAACTCGTTCCGGATTTCCAGTTGGCTCTCGTAAAGTGAGACAATCTGACAGAAGAACGTGGTACGTTCCTTTTCATCCACTTCGCGATGGAAATGATATTGCAGCAGAAAGGAAAAAAGGTCGCTGACCGGCTCTCCTTTCCAGCGGGCTTCTGCCCCCGACTGCACAAAGGCGGTTACCACTTCGTCCAGATTAATCACTTCTTCGTACATGGCCTGTGCTTCCAAGTCTTCTTCACTGAAAGCTCCGGCTTCATTTTTCCGTACAATTTCACGATACTTCTGATTGCTGATAACTTTCAGAATGATGGGACGCACTTCGTCACTGGCCAGATAGCTGGGGGACAGTTTGAACGATGCTTGTGTATTGCCTTCCAACAGGAGGGAGCGTTCCCGTTCCATTATTTCAGACAGATTACTCCGGGCACGTAACTCGAACTGATCTTGCAGATATTTTACTTTTCGTATTTTTTCTACCAGTATCACCTGATTCTTTATTTGGTTCAGGTAATTGATGATATCCTGCTGGGCACGAATCAGACTGTGAGCTGATAGTTGCAGTTCCTGCCGCAGTTCGAGCAGGATGCGGGTCAGCTCTTCGTCAGTGGCTTGGCGGAAGAAATCCCGTTCTTCATGCAGAATCAGATGTTCGGTAGAGTCTATCAACCGCTGGATGTTGATTCGTTTCTTGTCCAGATTTTGCAGTTTGGCTATTTTTATCTGGTATGTGGGCTCGTGTTTGAAAGCATTATCAATATTGTGTTGAAGGTTGATAATGTTCCGTATCGTTACACGTGCCAGTTTCTGAAAGGTAATCTTGATATTGCGTACATAACTTTCCTTGCGCGACTGGATCTTTTCTTTCAGGTAGTAGTCCATCAGTTCGTGCAGGTACTCTATGTTTTCCTCTACGGTAGCCGTGTTGATTTCCTCGTTCGCTTCCAGCAGCAGTTCGAAGAAATCAAGGAATCGGGCATCCAGTTCCACAAAGTTTCCGTTTTGGTGTATGATTTCCTTTTCGATGAGTATCTTTAAACGGTTTTCATCCTCTTTCAATAGGGCTAGTGCGTCCGAGTATCGAAAACTAAGTACTTTTCTCTTCTCAAACATCTCTACCAATAGCCCTTTAGCTACAAAAATCGTATTTATTATTTCGTGAATTGATCGGAATATATACATTGTTTTTTCTCCAAAAAAGTCCGGCGAAGTTACTTTAAATGGTTGGAAAAACCTAGCGTTTTATGCTAAAAAGCATATAAATAGTGAAGTAAAAGGTGGAAAATGTTGGAGTATAAATGGGCAAGAGGGAAGTTGTTGCATGAAGTGTCTGTCGCTTAATGGTGCTATATTTCTCAGATGCGGCTGGCACGAATAATGTAGTTCGTGCCGGCGCGTCTGGAAAATAGAATACTTTAGGAGCTTTACGGTTCTGAATGAAATAAAGGCAGATAAACCGGATGCCTATATTTTAGAACAGTTGGGCTGTGCGGGTTATTTGCAGGCTAGTTCGAATATCTCTTTACTGTATTCTTTGTTCAGTTTTACATAATTACCTACTAATTCACCTTTGTTTTCATGCAGTTTTTTCACTAGCAGTTCAATATCAGGATGTTCTATACCCAATTCTTTGAAATTGACCGGCAGGCCCATGTATCTGAAAAAATGCTTCAATCGTGATATGCCGGCAAGTGCCATTTCTTCCAAATCCTCATTCTCGGGAACTCCGAAAACGCGGTTTGCAAACCGGGCAATCTTTTTCGGGTTGTGTTCTGCCATGAATGTCATCCATGCAGGTACGATTACTGCTAGTCCTGCTCCATGTGTCACATTATATACAGCACTGATTTCATGTTCCAGAAAATGTGATGCCCAGTCTTCCTCACAACCTACTCCGCAAGTACCGTTATGGGCAATTGTCCCACACCACATGATATTGGCGCGTGCTTCGTAATCGTTCGGGTTCTGCTTCACTTTATATGCTTCTTTGATGATAGCCATCAAAGTCCCTTCACACAGCCGGTCACTGATTTCTACATCGGGAGTGTTGGTAAAATAACGTTCCATAATGTGTACCATCATATCGGCAATGCCACAAGCTGTCTGGTAGGGGGGGAGAGTATAAGTCAGCTCCGGATTCATCACAGCAAAAACAGGCCGTAGTAATTCCGGTACACGCAAACTTAGTTTTTGCAGACCTTCCAGTTTGGTAATCACCGTATTGCCCGAACCTTCGCTGCCGGCAGCGGGAATAGTAAGTACCACACCCACTTTTAAGGCCTTCTTCACTTTGGCTTTTCCTATATAGAAATCCCAAAAATCACCTTCGTAGGGCACTCCTGCCGCAATGGCTTTTGCAGTGTCAATGACAGAGCCTCCCCCTACGGGAAGCATAAAGTCCACGCCTTCTTTGCGCGCCAGTTCAATGCCTTCGTAAACTTTCGGGTCAGTAGGATTAGGTTGTACGCCTCCTAATTTTACATAATCCACTCCTGCCTGTTGCAGAGAATCTTCTATGCGTTGCAGTAATCCGCTGCGAATAATAGAGCCTCCACCGTAAACAATCATTGCCTTCCGGGCGTTATACTTTTTAGCAAGAGTACCGGTTTGGATATCTGTATCCTTGCCAAATACAAACTCGGTAGGGCTGTAAAATACAAAATTGTTCATTTGCTTACTCCTTATATTATTTTGTTGTTTGAAACCAAAACAAAGTTAAGGAAATATATTACCTTTGCCGCCTAAATTTAGTAAAAAGATGAAAACGGACATTGAAATAGCACGCAGCATTGAGCTGGTCAAAATTAAACAAGTGGCTCGGGAAACCGGTATTCCTGTAGAGCACATCAGTAACTACGGGCGCTATATTGCCAAAGTGGATGAAAGTCAGATAAACGAAGAAAAGGTGCAGCAGAGTAACCTTATTCTAGTTACTGCCATCACTCCTACCAAAGCCGGTATTGGTAAGACCACTGTTTCCATCGGATTGGCTTTGGGACTGAATAAAATAGGAAAGAAAACAATTGTTGCCTTGCGCGAGCCGTCGCTAGGTCCTTGTTTCGGAATGAAAGGGGGAGCTGCCGGAGGAGGATACGCCCAGGTGTTGCCGATGGATAAGATTAATCTTCATTTTACAGGTGATTTTCATGCCATCACTTCCGCTCACAATATGATTTCGGCCTTGTTGGACAATTACCTTTATCAGAATCGTGATAATGGTTTCGGATTGAAGGAAGTGCTGTGGCGTCGTGTGTTGGATGTGAATGACCGTTCCCTCCGTTATATTGTTACAGGACTAGGACCGAAGACCAACGGAATTACCCAGGAGTCAGGTTTTGATATTACTCCTGCATCTGAAATTATGGCTATTCTGTGTCTGGCCAAGGATGAAAAGGACCTGCGTCGTCGCATTGAAAATATTTTATTAGGTTTTACGTATGACAACAAGCCTTTTACTGTAAAAGATTTAGGAGTTGCCGGAGCCATTACAGTTCTTTTGAAAGATGCTCTTTCTCCTAATCTGGTACAAACTACGGAACATACTGCTGCCTTTGTTCATGGGGGGCCGTTTGCCAATATCGCTCACGGTTGCAACTCTATTCTGGCAACCAAGATGGCAATGACTTTTAGTGATTATACTATTACCGAAGCCGGATTCGGGGCTGACTTGGGAGCGGAGAAGTTCTATGATATCAAGTGCCGTAAAGCAGGTATCACACCTAAACTGACCGTCTTGGTGGTGACTGCCCGTGCATTGAAAATGCATGGCGGCGTATCACAGGATAAGATAAAGGAACCCAATCTGGAAGCTTTGAAGCAGGGTGTGGCCAATATGGATAAGCATTTGCGTAATTTGAGATATTTCGGTCAGACAGTTGTCGTTGCGTTTAACCGTTATGGGGATGATTCGGAGGAAGAAGTGGATTATATCCGTACCCATTGCGAGAAGAAAGGTGTGGGCTTTGCAGTGAACAACGCCTTTACTGATGGTGGCGAAGGGGCAGTAGAATTGGCGGAACTGGTTGTGAAAACCATTGAGGAACAACCTTCCGAGCCTTTGCAATATGCCTATGATGATGAGGATAGTGTAGAAACTAAAATATCGAAGGTGGCTTGTAATTTATACGGTGCCAGCATTATTACGTATAGTGCCGCTGCCCGTAAGAAACTGAAGCATATTGTAGAATTGGGATATGGAAATTTCCCTATCTGCATTGCCAAGACGCAGTATTCATTCTCTACCGACCCCAAAATTTACGGTGCGGTAGACAATTTTGAATTCCATGTACAAGATATTGTGATGAATGCCGGAGCTGAGATGCTGGTAGTCATTGCCGGAGAAATAATGCGTATGCCGGGATTGCCGAAGGAACCGCAGGCATTGCATATTGATATCGTGAATGGTGAAATAGAGGGGTTGTCGTAACCCCTCTTTTTTTTACTGAACTTATGCTGTTTTACATTGACGAGATTAAACACCAGGTGTAAATGGAAAGTCCGATACCTGTTACCAATCCTACAGATGACCATCTGATAAACAACTTGTCTTTATATTTGCAGCCATAGCATAAGCCTGTAATGGCGCACATGGAAATTCCGATTGGAAATACAAAGAATCCTATTGAGATAATCCCGATAAGTATAATGATACCCATGATGGTTAGAACTTTGTTTCTTGCTGTCATAGCTTTTATTGTTTGGTGTTGAATGTATATGGATTATATGCGACAGTAAAAGTACAAAATTATTGTTTAGAATCAGACTTTTATCCGTTTTTTATATATTTGCATTATTTAAAAAGTGGATGGATGGCGGGTGTCTTGACTCCCGGACAGCATCGTAAATGCATGTCTCGGATTCGTAGTAGGAATACAAAACCTTCTGTCAGAAATGAGCACTTGAATGGGGCATTGTTTACGCTGAACCATTTGTTCTTGGAAAATTTTGCAGTACGTCATGCGGTTTCGTATGGAGAGAGCGGCAGGGAATTAAATCTGGTTGCGGCCGAAGATAAAACGGAATATGAGAAAGATAAGCTTTTATAAAAATCGAACTAATCAGTAACGATAAAATGGATATGAAACATGTAAAGTATCTGGCTCTTGTCCTATGCATAGGGAATCTGTCGCCTGTGATGGCGCAGACAGCCTCGAAAAGTCTCACAGTAGACAATTTAGTTGCCTGGCAGCGTATCAGCGGGCAAGCTATTTCTGATAATGGAAAGTGGGTGGCATGCAAGATGGAACCTTGGGAAGGAGATGCTGTGGTGAATTTGTATGATGCACAAGGGAAGGAACTTGCCACTTTTCCGCGGGCGGACCGTTTTCTTTTCTCGGCTTCTTCCGACTATTTGGTTGTGTCGCAGAAACCCGGCAAGATGATAGTGGATTCTCTGAAAATAAAGAAAACGAAGAAAGAAAAGATGCCGATGGATGCATTGGTCATTTATTCGCTTTCGGGCGGCAGGGAAGTGATTGATTCACTGAAAACATTCAGGCTGGCAGAGAAGGCGGACTGGGTTGCTTTTCAGAAGGGAAGGAAAGACTCGACTTTGTATGTCCAACCGTTGAATGCAAACCTCAGTACCCGGTATGAGGCTCCTGCTGTGAAAGCTTTCAACTTTGCGGAGAAAAGCGGAATGCTTTATTATATTACCGCAGGTGATAAAGCAGAGGAAAAGCCGGGATTGTATCTTCTGAATACGGAAACAGGTGTGAAGACGCTGATAAAAGAAGGTGACGGGGTGTTTAAACAGGTAACTTTTGATGAAGATGGAGCAAACTTGGCTTTCTTATATTGTGCACAGAAAGATTCTTGTTATAAAGCCATGAGCTTGTGGCTGTCACAGCAGGGAGCACCGGCAACAGAAGTTGCGGCACGTGGCAATCGGGCTTTTCCGAAAGGATGGGTAATCAGCGAGCATGGGAAATTACAATTTTCGAAGAGTGCTTCCCGGTTGTTTTTTGGCACATCGCCTGAGCCTAGACAAAAGGATACGTTGCAATTGGCGGAGAACCGTCCCAATGTGCAGGTGTGGAGTTGGGACGAGCCGGTGCAATATACTGTACAGGATTATAATAAGGAGAAAGAGCTGAAAAGAAGCTATCAAGCAGTTTATCATATAAATGGTGGTCGTATTTGTCAGCTGGCAGATGAGGAGCTGTCTCAGATTTTGCTGGGAGATGAAGGAGATGCCCCGTTGGCATTGCTTTCCACTTCGCGTCCTTATTCATTGTCCTCCATGTGGGAAGGGCGGACACGCAGTGATTATTACACAGTGTCTTTGGAAGATGGCAGCCGTAAATTACTGGCATCGGCGGATTATGGCAGATACCGTCTTTCACCACAAGGCAAGTATGCGTATTGGTATGCTGAAACAGACAGTTGTTGGTATACTCTTTCTATGGCAGACGGGAAAAAAAATCAGTTGACTAGCCCCGCTTCTTTCCTCGCATGGGATGAAGAGAATGATGTACCTGACTATCCGAACGCACATGGAACTGCCGGATGGACGGAACGGGATGAGTCCCTTTTAATTTATGACCGTTATGATATTTGGAAATTCGATCCGGATGCCATGAAGGAACCTGTCAATCTGACGATGAATGGACGTAAGAACCGGATTTCATATCGTTTGGTAAAACTGGATAAGGAGGAGCGTGTGATTGACCTGAACAAGTCACAGTTGTTGAAAGGCTTTAACGAAGTGACCAAAGGGAACGGGTATTACAAGGCTCGTCTTTCCACCGCTGCTTCTCCTAAAGAATTGATGGCGGGTAACTATATGTTACGCAGTATTTCTAAGGCGAAAAATACAGACCATGTAATCTATACGATGGAAAGTTTTGAGCAATATCCTGACCTTCATTATGCTACACTCGATTTCAAGAAATCTATTCGGCTGACTCATGGCATTGACCAACAGAAAGACTATTTGTGGGGAACTGCCGAACTGGTTTCGTGGATATCTTTAGATGGCCGTAAGTTGGAAGGGGTGGTGTACAAGCCTGCCGATTTTGATCCGGCCAAGAAATACCCGATGATTGTGAGTTTCTATGAGCGAAATTCGGAAACTCTGTTTAATTACCGGATGCCGGAACCCCATCGGTCTACCATTGATTATCATCTTTATAACAGTAACGGGTATATTGTGTTCAATCCGGACATACGTTATGTAGACGGTTATCCGGGTGAGAGTTGCTATAACTGTCTGATGCCGGGGGTTGCCATGCTGATAGGCAAAGGTTATATTGACGAGAAAGCCATAGGGGCGCAGGGACATAGTTGGGGCGGTTATCAAGTGGCTTATCTGGCTACACGTACTGATTTGTTTGCGGCTATTGAGTCAGGTGCTCCGGTGGTCAATATGTTCAGTGCCTACGGAGGTATCCGTTGGGGATCGGGGCTGGCACGCTCGTTCCAGTATGAACATACTCAGAGTCGTCTGGGCGGTACGCCTTGGAGTACTCCGTTGCGTTACTTGGAAAACTCTGCTCTGTTCACGATGGACAAGGTACAAACACCTGTTTTAATCATGCATAATGACGCTGACGGACATGTGCCCTGGTATCAGGGAATAGAATATTTTGTGGCAATGAAACGTCTTGGAAAGCCTTGCTGGATGCTGAACTATACAGGCGAACCGCATTGGCCGACAAAGATTGCCAACAAAATAGATTTTCAAAAACGTATGTTCCAGTTCTTTAATCATTATCTGAAAAAAGAAGCAATGCCTGGATGGATGTCCGATGGGGTTCCGGCTGTAGAACAGCCTTATGAATTAGGATACTGATATTATGTGTTCGGACTGCTATGGAACTCAAGTTGCTCCTACTGTGGATAAAGTAAAAGGATAGTTCCTGAAAAGAGGGAGGAGGTGTGTTAAAACTAAAATGACAGTTCCGAAAAGTTACAGATAGTAATTATA
>ERZ780041.182-NODE-182-length-14245-cov-3.83444_pt1 | contig 14245 bp, 18 predicted proteins | sample MGYA00511925_ERZ780041 | MGnify/ENA primary metagenome ERZ780041 (study PRJEB29588, sample SAMEA2157270) | human gut metagenome | biome: human gut; feature: human-associated habitat; material: faeces | place: Denmark | collected 2008/2010 ...
GAACTCACGCATCCACAACTTTCGGCCGCAATGTGGACAGACGCGTTTACGTTTCTGCTTGTTGTTATTCTCACTCATGGCTATTTATACTACATTCATCAGTTCATATTCTAATTTCCCCAATACGGGATAATATTGATATCCGCCTTTCTCACTTGGGCCTGCATCAGCGCCATGGACAGCAACATGCAGACACGTTTGTCAGTCTTAACAATTCCGGATATGGAACCTATAACATGATCACCTTTACCGGTCACGATTGAACCGGCAATCTGCTCAAGCCCGGTCGGATGATCCTTACTTGCCGCAACGCTCATAAAAGCACTAAGATCGTTTTCCTTACAAAAGTTATCCACGTATTGGCAGAGTTCCTTTACTGCCTCTTTCTGTTTTTCTGTAATCATTTTAGTTAAATTTTAATGGTTGATAATATGCTATTTTTCAAGAATATAATCGCACTCAAGAACTTTGACACCACCGTAAAATGTCACTTTGGACGTATCAGTGATACCAAAATGTTCTTTATCCGCGAAAATCATATTTTCCACACCGGACTTCATTTGCCGGACAATGTCCTTAGCCCTTTTATCAGTCCAACCATGAGCGGCAAAACCCGCTTTGAACTGGTAAGTGGTCGTTACGGCACCGTTCTGGATTCTGGTGGAAACAGTAACTGTACCCACACAATTTTCTATTGTTTTCTTCTTTCCCATGATGATTATTTATTTGTTGGTTTCCAATCCACTGTTATAATCGCATCCAGTTCACCGCTGCCTTCACAGACCGGACAGGGCTTCCGCACATCCTCGCGGCTGCCTTCCTCCGTTCCCCAGAACCAGCCGTTACCCTTACAGTAACCACACTTGTGACCGGTACTGACAAAGTTCTCACGGTTCATACCCTTACCCATATAAGCGGGTGGGCAGATATCCAATTGTTTCTCGATCTTACTCATCGCGTCGTCTTTTTAATTATCTTATTTACTGCCATTCTCCAGAGCCCCCAGCTCCCAAATCACATATTTGCTGGTGGAACCGCGGTACCGCCCTTTACTGTACGCCACATAGCCCTCCACCCATATCTTCAGGTCAGCATCATACATCACACTCGTGGCGGCGTCACCTTTGGGGTTCTTGCCACGCGCGTGGCTGATGATGATGAACAGTTTGTCCGGAAACTCCTCTTTCAGTTGGATATAGTCACCGTAGGTCATCCGTGTGTACTGGAAACTATCAATTACAATGATATTATAGCTCTTGTGACGACGCAGGCGCTCCCTAAGCGTCGGGATATCCTCCTTGATGAAAGCCAGCTGACGGCTCACCCCCGCCATACCAAAGCGCCTCAGGTTGTTCTGGACCGTCAGGCGCGTACCCTCTTCCAGGGAATCGATCGCGATACGATCGTACTTGCACAACTCCTTGCACAACTGCATCACAAAAGAAGTCTTTCCGTTACCGCTGTTACCCCAGATAAACCACACTCCGGTACGTTCCGGGGTATCGAAGGCTTCCTTCCACTTCCCCTCGAAGGGGAACACCTCATACTTTTTGCTGAGAATGTCCTTTACACTCAATGCGCGTTTTATACCGGCCCTCTTATTATCCTTTTTTCCCTCTTCCATGGTCAGAAAAGTTTAAGTTGCCGGATATCGTCAATTTTGTCAAGAACGGCCTGGCGGGCGGCACCCTGCATCTTCCTCTGGCAGAGCATCCAGCCGAGCGCCCACAGAAGGGCATTATTACGGGTTGAAAACTGTCCCCATTTGCGTCCCGGATTGAAGCCGCCGCCGAAATTGTTCACTTGCATGTGCACGCCGGAAGTCCACCAGCCGTCCTGCTGCCCCACAAGAACATCCAGGTAATCGCGACCGTTCCGGTAAACGGGCACAGTCTCGTACTCTGCCAGAACAGGATAGTCACTCCAAGGAACAGGAAGCTGGCCACGACCGTCTATCCTCAGGTATTCAAATTTATTTTCCATATCCTTAAAATTACGTTTGAACGATATTTGAACGGATTACAAATCACTCATGCGCTTCACCTTGTGGATGGAATCCTTCACGCGGCGAAGGTCATAATCGCAAGCGGCAGCCTCCTTCATCACGATATCAATATCCTGCCGGGAAGTCAGCCCGTTTGCCGTACAAATGGTATAGACATCGTTCTGGTCCGTCGGTTCCAACGTGAAAAATTTGCGTCCGATACGGCTGAAAAATTCCTTATAACCGGGTTTCTGGTATTTCAGCCCGTTACTGATACGCTTGACGATATAGTCGGTACTCAGGAAAACGACACCGCATTTCTCCTCCAGCTTGTTGTACAGGCTGATAAAGTAGTGGAACACCGGTTCTGTAAGTTTGTCGGCTTCGTCAAACACAAGCAAAGGCGCGTCCATCTGGATGATGTCATCCAAGATAAGTCCCCAGACCTCGCGGATATTGCAGCCTTCGGTACGGATCCCGACTGTGCGGGCAATCTCGCGGACAAAGTCACCTTTTTTCATGTCTTCGGAGCAAAGGATATAAAAAACCTCCTTGTGGTCCTGAAGGTACATCCGGGCGGTAGTACTCTTACCACAGCCGGCCTCGCCGGTCACCCAACGGACGTTGCGCCAGCGTTGCGCGTCGGAAAGCACCTCGGTAATCTCCTGGTACGCGCCAGTCTCAACGACCTGCCAGCCGGGTGCACCCACACCTCCCACCTGGGAGGCCACGTTACGGAACATCTCATCGCTGATGTTCTCGAAACGGCCGTTCAGGATATTACTGACAGTGCCCACACTGACACCCTTCAGGCTGCCCGCAGCCTTCGTCTGGCTCGGGTATTTGGCCACGTAAGCGCGAAGGCGCTCGCTGATGGCATTCTTCTCTTTCATTGTAATTTCCATAATCAATCCTATTTTTATAATCAATTTTCTTTAAAATTTTCCGACTATTTTCCGTTTGTCCACCTCGCGGCGTCCGAGCTGGTCCCAGCTTATATTGCTGATCACTTTGGTGGAACGCCCCAGGGCGATTTCTTCCGGAGGCTGGCTGTATTTCTTTGTACGACGGTCTATCTGCCGTTGTACCTCGGCCGTAACACCTTTCAGTTTCGGAGTATTCAGACCATGCTGTTCGGGTGCCACTCCATGCTCGTACTCTATTTCCTTGGCGACCACCTGACGTTCCACGCGGTCCTGCACGTTGGCCTCCTGTTCCCGGTGGATGAAGGCGGCCTCGCCTTCCCCCTGGTCCTGAATGGCACGGTGGATGACCATGTAGGGTTCAGCGACACGTTCAAAACGGAACTCCCCGCCCTTGTCCTTCCAGTACAGCCGGACACTACCGAAATCATACGGGTCATACTTGACATAAAACTGCTTGTAGGTATTCCGGCGGCGCCATTCATGATCAGGAACGCCCGGGGAGGAATATACCTCATAGGTGCGGGACTTGCCGCCGATCGTGACCTCGATACCGGAAGAGGTGAACGTGCTCGGGCGGGAGGTCATCACCCAGAAGATATCCACCATGTCACGTGCAGTCACTGCTTCCGTCTCCTCGTTCACGCTGGTATTGTACATCTCAATCCGGGAAATGCCGGTGCCCGGATGCTTCATCTCGTTCCATTCCTGGCGTGTCTCGACATATTTCTCCATCAGTTCGGCAAGGGTATAAAGTTGGTCCTTATTGGCCTCGATGAACTCAAGGTTCGGGCGGCTGGATGCCTTTTTGGTAGTGATGTTCTGTCCGGTAAACCGCCAGTCCTTATGCAGGACCTGGCTCTGGAAACGACCGAAAGCCGACTCGATTGTTTTCGACTGACCGCTGTAGGGAGCGGTCGGCCGATGGATATGGCTGATCTTTGACAGCAGACCGTCCGACAAGCGATCCAGCTTCTTGTGACCGCCCTGGTTGTCGTGGACCAGCTCGTAAGGCTTGTGCCCGCTCGTCTGGAGCGCCATACGGTAAGCGTGGTACTGCGCCTCATAGTTCTCGTTCTCGCTGATATGGAAGCCCAACAGTACCTCGCTGTAGGCATCCATGACCTCGTACACGCCGATAGTGCGGACATTGCCGTGTTCATCCCTATAGTAGAGGTTCAGCTTCGTACCATCACCGTACCACAGACTGTCGCGGCGGCAGGGAAGCTCAGTTTTGTGCTTGCGACCGTAACGCTGGTGCGCCTTCATCTCCCCATAGACCGCATCATACCATAAAGGCTCGATACGGGGACTGTTAAGCCACTCACGCAGGCTGCGGGCACTTTTCAAAGGCTTCCAGCCACGTTCCGGAGCAACGCTGTTGTATTGCTCGAATATCTGCATATCGGTATAGACAGGAACGCGACTCCGTTTCAACGCGACAAGATAACGTCCGGCTTCCTCCTCGATCTTCAGCGTGTTCCTGTTACCATATTTACCGCTGACCAGTATAGCATAGTTTTGCGGCCTGTATTGCTTCATAAGGCTCTTCAGGCGGCCCTCGCTGCCCGGAAGGGTATGCGCGTACTCTTCACGCCATTCCTCAACCCTAAGAAGCAATGTTTCCCATATATTACGGCTGCTGCCCAGCATGTTGCGTTTTGGGCGAAGCGTCTCCAGTTCGCTGATCAGCGCGTTAAGCACCGAAGCGTTCCATACATACTCCGCCTGGACCCGTTCGGGAAGGGGAACTTCCTCACCGTTCTTGTCATAGCGGTACTCTTCGAAGAACCGCTCCGCATTCTCGTCTTTTTTCACCTTGCTCAAAATCATTTCGCGTATCATTTTCTGTTCAGGGTCACCGTACTTGGCAACAAAACGTCTCTGGTATTTATCGGGAAGGGAGGAATAGATGATTTGTGCACGGGAACCTTCTCCACCTCCACGATGGGAGCGCTCAATGGTACCACGTTGTAACTGTTTGTCAAGGGCTCCCCTGGTGATCACCGGATCAACCCCACAAGTCAGTTCCTGATAGGTTACGCACAATGTTTTCTTGTAGTATTCCATCTCCCTGTTCGATTATCACTCCTCCAAATCATTCAAAGGGATATGCTTCTTCATCAACCGCACTGAAAATCCTAAGTTCAGTACAATGGCAAGCTCCATCAACAGATGGTCAAAGACCAAAGAAAGCAGGATCCCGAAACTCAGACAGAAGTAAAGCACGCAAAGGCGCTGCTTATAGTTCAGATGCATAAACCAGCGCAGCTGGTCACCGAACAATGCCATCAACTCATTTTTCATCGCTTTCCTTCTTTTGAGGGTTACCACCTACCTTGGTTCCACCGCGCTCGATGGCGAGCTTACGGATAGAACGGGCCAACTTACTATTCTTGCGGAACGCAAGGGAGTGGGAAACCATTTCCCGGGAACAACCCAGCAAACCGGCTATTTTACCCACCTCGCTGTACTCTACGACTATTCGTTCTTTCATAATTCACTGATATTAAATTATTATAGCGGGCGGTCGCGGACTCGAACCGCGGACCATGACCTCTCCCTCGCAGGAGCTTAGTGTGTTCTACCAACTGAACTAACCGCCCGGAAAATCTATCGGAGTTCTTGTATGGCATCCTCCGGAACACATATCACTGTCCAGACCTGGCCATCTTTCGTATAATCGACATTATATTCACGACCGAAAGTACAAATGTTATAATCCCAGTCGCGGATTACGCCATCAATAACTTCACCGTTTCTCTTGGTGATTCTTACACTTTGTCCCTTTTTAAATTTTGCTTCCATTTTCTTCTTTTTATATTTCTCATTGTCACCTCAAGCCTTTTTTGTAGCTTTGGGGCGGTGTTCACACTTTGAACACGCTGCAAACATAGTATTTTACTGCGAAAGTCGCAAGATTTTGCGCATTAAAATGCGATTAATTTAGCAAAATAATGCGATTATGGAGAAAAAGTCGGCTATTTCAGAAAGAATACAGATGTTAATCACAGAATTTTGTGATGGAAAGAACTTACCTTTTGCGAAGGCTATTGGGGTAAATGAGTCCAATATTAGAAGTTACATAGCTGGTACGCAACCAAGGTTCGATGTATTAGCTGCTATTGCCGAAAAATTCGCAATAAACTGCGAGTGGCTTTTAACGGGTAGGGGAGAGATGACAAAAACGAACCAGCCAACATCGACAGAATATACACAAACAAGCTGTGTTTCTAAAAATAAAGATAGAGAAATATTCGATAACAGTCAAAGTCTTCCCCCTGAAATATTCGATAAACTTCTATCTACTATAAAAGAACAGCAGATAACAATAAAAGAACAGGCAGAAGAAATAGGAATACTCAAACAAACAATCGTGCAACTCAAACAGGAAAGTGCGGGGCGTGTTTCGGATGCAAGGAGTTCAACACTTGCAGGTGTCGGATAAAACGAGTTTTATGGGGTAAAGGGGGCAAAACATAGTAAAACATTGGTTTTTAGAGCAATAAACTAAAATATAGGGGAGTAAATAATTATATACGAAATATTGTTTACCCCCTGCAATAGTTTATAAACAAAGGAAAACAAGGTACTAAAAAGAAATATTCATAGAAAAATGCTCTCAAAACAAGAAAAAAATGTCCGTCCAAATGTCCGTCCAATCGAAACGTTTCGTTTTTCCAACGCCCCAAATGTCCATCCAAGTGTCCATCCAAATGTCCGTCCTTTCTGTTTTTCCAATCGTTCAAACCGTTCAAATAAGTTGTAGCTTCTTTCAAATGTACTATTTGAAAAAAAATATCACCCAAAGAACACAAAAAAAGCCGCAAAAGCGGCTTTATAGACGTTCTAAGACTGTTTTAAACCTTTCTGGTAGTCTTTATCAAGTGCGACTGGATAATCATCGCACGTTTCGTGTATTTTACGGCTCCATCGGTCAAACCGGCATGCAACAGGCTACTCTTAGTGATACCGACCTGGCTCTCAGTCAAAGTATCAAATATGGCAGAAATACTGCCGAAATAGAGGTTTCTTTTCTCATAAATCAAGTGTACATGGATAACTTTACTCATAGTATATTGCATTTATTTCACTGCAAATATACCAAATATATACTATATGGAATAATTTAGATAAAATAAAAAGGAAAGTACATCTTGCACTCCCCTACTCCACTTGCATAAACCTACCTGTTTCGCAATCTTTGTACATGAGAGCTGACCAGAGAAAGAGCATGGAGAGCAATCAACAACATTCCCGAAACCTCCCCTATCCCACCTTCAATGTAAAGCATTTCATTTGAACGGCGTTCAAACGGAGCTCAAATGTAAGCCCAATGTAAAGCGATGTAAACGCTTCGTTTTTCCAGTCCACTCTCCCCTACTCCAGCATAGCACTCTGATAACCAAAGCAATCAGTCATTTTCAGGTCCACCACATATTGACACGTTTCGTTTTTCCCCCCTTAGATAACAGCTACCAGTTCTATCGGGATGGTGAAACAGGAGCCTTGATTCCCGATAATTCCGAGAAACTGCTTCGAAAAGAATATACTCTGAATATGTACACCGGCGCTTCACATAGTTTTGGGAAGAAGTTCTCTGCCGAAATTTCCTTGGCCGCAGAGCTTTATCATACCGGGGAACGCCATAGCTGGATGCTGTATCCCACTGTAAACACAACTTATACTCCGGCAGATGGACATACCTTGCAAATGTCTTTCACCAGTAATCGTAAATATCCCGCTTACTGGCAGTTGCAACCTATTATACAGTATGTGGACAGCTATACCGAGGCTCATGGAAATCCCGACCTGAAGCCAAGTTCCAATTATTCGCTCGACTTGAATTATCTGTATAAGAATAGATATATGATAGGGATGAATTACAATTACACACCCGATTACTTTGTGCAGCTCCCTTATCAATTGCCCGACCGTCTGGCGGAGGTGAATCAGTTTGTGAATTATGATTTTCAGAAAAGATGGACCATACAGACTATGGCTTCTTATAAAGTGAGTACATGGTGGAACGGGCGCATTTTTGCTTTCGGCCTGTTCTCTCATGACAAGAACAGCCATTTCCATGATATTGCATTCAACCGGCATAAATTCAGCGTCATTCTGAATACCACAAACACATTCATCTTATCGAAGAAACCGAATATCATAGGTACGTTGGCTGGTTTTTACCAATCACGTGCCATACAAGGGGTGTATAACTTAAGTCCTATTTGTAATGTTTCGACTTCACTTCAGTGGGCTTCTCCGGATGGAAAGACGAAGGTGATATTGAAAGGAAATGATATTCTTAATACATCGAATATGACCACCCGGCTGGCGTGGGGGCAGCAACGGAACCGGACAGAAATGAATTGGGACAATCGTAGCTTTACATTTTCATTCCTCTATAAATTCGGCGGATACAAAGAAAAGAAACGTACCGATGTCGATACCAAGCGGCTGGGACGATGATTTTTTAGTGGTTAGTAATCACTAACCACTAATCACTAGTTCGCCATTTTTGCCTTGAAAGCCAGCGCATACATACGCATCTGTTTTACCATTGCCAGCAAGCCATTGCTGCGGGTGGGCGACAGATGTTCTTTCAAACCTATCTTCTCTATAAAGTATAAATCACTGCTTAATATTTCATCCGGAGTATGTCCGCTGACTACTTTGATAAGCAGGGCAATGATACCTTTTACAATCAAGGCGTCACTTTCCGCCTGGAACACCACTTTGCCGTCTTCCATATCGGCTTGCAGCCATACGCGGCTCTGGCAACCGTCTATCAGGTTTTGTTCTGTTTTATATTCGGGGGCAAGTGGTTCCTGCTCGTTACCCAAATCTATGAGCAATTGATACTTGTCCATCCAGTCATCAAAATCACTGAACTCTTCTATCACTTCGTTCTGAAGTTCGTTTATTGTTTTCATTATTTTATCATTTATTTCTCATTATAAATCACATCCATCACTGTTTGTCCTACCGCTTTCAGCGTGTTACGGTCAATGTTTTCCATCGTATCGTTTACCGTATGCCAGAAAGAGCCGAAAGAACTTTGCGGATTGTCGGCATCATAGTTAATGATGTCCACACACGGGATACGCGCCAACTTGTTGACATAGATATGGTCGTCCACCGTTTCACCGCCGTCTTCTTTTACAAAATATTTGCCATATCCCAGCTCATGTGCCTTTTTCCAGATTTTCTTCATTTCGGAACGGGCGGTGCGGGCCGAGTAACCTTCATAATAGAACGTGGCATCTTTTCCTCCTACCATATCCAGCAAGATTCCATAGCGTGCATTATAGTTCTGAACATGTGGGGTACGTGCCCAGTATTGTGATCCAAGACACCAAGTGTCCTGTTTGTACTTGCCGTCATAAAATTCGGGAATTCCATAATCCTCCGAATCGAAAAATACGATATCTATACCTAGGGCAGGTTGTTCCTTCTGTATCTGACGGGCGATTTCCAGCAGCACCCCCACACCGCTGGCACCATCATTCACTCCCAGTATAGGAGTATGGTGATTCTTCGGGTCGGGATCATTGTCGGCATACGGGCGGCTGTCCCAATGGGCGCAAAGCAGGATACGTTTTTTACTTTCGGGCTTGTAAGCACCGATAATGTTGCGTGATTTCAGTATCGTACCGTCGTATGCTATCAGATCGGCATATTGATTGTATACCTTGGCGCCGAATTTTTCCAATTGTCCTGCCAGATATTCCCCACATTCTTTGTGCGCCTGTGTGTTGGGAACACGGGGACCGAAGTCTGCTTGTACCTGAATGTACTGGTAGGCGCTGTCTGCATCGAACTCGGGAGCCTTGATCACTTCTTTGTCTACGGTTTCTGTCCGGTCGTTTCTGCTTTTACTGTTTCCGCACGAAACGGCTGTCAATACAAGCAGCAAGAACGGGATTACTAAAACATTTCTTATCTTCATACTTATTCTTCTGTTATTTATTTGTGCATTATCCTTTATATGGAAGGGGGCTGCGCCGCAAAGTTACGTTATTTTCTTTGTACTTCTTCCATAACGCGCAGGAAGTTTCCACCCCAAATGAGGCGGATATTTTCTTCACTGTATCTTTCCAACAGCAGCCGGCGTGTAAAGTTTATCAATTCTGATGCCGAAGCGCAGCCTGTGATGCCGCCGTCACCGTCAAAATCGGTTCCTATCCCTACATGTTCTATGCCCATGACATTTACCATGTGGTTCAGATGCTCGATGGCATCCTTGATGGTAGCTTCTCCGTTCTTGCGCAGGAATCCGCCATACATACATACCTGTGCCACCCCCCCCTTGGCTGCCAATGCTTTCAATTGGTCATCCGTCAGATTGCGCGGATGGTCGCAAAGGGCACGGGCCGAAGAATGAGAGGCTACGATCGGTTTGCCGCTGATTGCCAGTGCATCATAGAAACTTTTCTCTCCGGCATGAGAAACATCTACCATCATTCCCACACGGTTCATTTCTTTTATCACCTGTTCACCGAATGTGCTTACGCCCAGTCCTTCCTCATTATAACGGGCAGAGCCGCAGATATCATTATTTCCGTTGTGGCAAAGTGTCATGTACACCACGCCACGATGGCGGAAACGTTCTACATTCGTGATATCCTTGCCAATGGCATATCCGTTTTCAATGCCCAGCATGACAGCCTTTTTCCCTGCTTTTTTCAAACGGCACAGATCAGCGGGAGTATATGCTATATCTACGGCTGTACAGTTCTTGGCAACCATCTCCTCTATTTCGTTCAGGATGCGGTCTGCTTTGGCAGTAGCGGCCGATAAGGCTTCATCGGTACGTTCCAATTGCTTCAGGTAAGCCACCATGATGGTTGCGTCCAGATGTCCTTCCGTCATCTTATGCAGGTCTACCAGGATTTTCTTGTCACGGGTGGCGAAGTTTATTCCTTGATCGAAGAACATGGGAGTGTCGCAATGTGAATCCAGCGTTATCATGCGGCTGTGAAGTTTTTTGGCTTCTCTGAAAGAAGTGGATTCCTGTATAAGCCAGTGGAATACCGGCATCATACAGGTATTGTTTTCCAGAATGAAACATTCCGGATGCCATTGCACTCCCATCATGGACTTGCATTCGGTAGATTCCATCGCTTCAATGACTCCGTCGGATGAGCGGGCAGTTACCCTGAAACCCGGCGCAACCTCCTTTACCGCCTGATGGTGAAACGAATTGACCGGCAATATTTCTGTTTCAAACAATTTATAGAGTAAGGAATCTTTCTCTATCCGGACCGTATGCGAGGCATATCCCCGTCCCAAATCCTGATCGTGTTTGATCCGTTCCCCTTCCATCTGTACGTGGATATCCTGATACAGGCTGCCTCCAAAAGCGGCGTTCATCACCTGTATGCCGCGGCATATTCCCAGAATCGGTATCTGCCGGTCGGCGGCCAGTTTGGCAAGCAATAACTCCTGACGATCCCTCCGGGGATTTATGCTGTGTAATTCCTTTATCGGTTCTTCTCCAAGGAACAAGGGATTGATATCCGCACCGCCGGTCAGTAGCAAGCCATCCAATGCATTCAGTGAGTTTATCAAACTGTTAGTTTCGTCAACAGGAGGAATAATGAAAGGAATACCTCCTGCTTTCAGAATGGAAGTGAAATATCCTTCCAGCAAAGTACATGCGCCTTCCTGGAAGTTTCCGGTAAGCCCTATGACTGGAGCATCTTTGTGGCAGGGAAAGGTGCGGTGTATGGCATCGTACTCGGCTGAAATGTCAAATGTTTGAAACGTTTTCATAAGTTAAATTATTCATAGAAACTAAGCAAAGATAGGGATAAATTCAGATTTATTTTTCATATTTGCTAAAAATCTAATGACCATGGAACCTATACAAGACTTCGCCGGCTTGATATGCCGTTTGCGTTCGTTGAAGGAGCGGAAACGTGTGGTGGTTGTTTGCCCCAATGACCCTCATACCGAATACGTTATAACCCGCAGTTTGCACGAAGGCTTTGCCGATTTCTTATTGGTGGCGGATACGCCCCATTTGCTGAACTCGGAATATATCCGCCTTCAATATCCGGATCATGTGAAAGTATACGAGGCGACAAGTCCCGATAAAGCAGCCCAGGAAGCTGTTTCGCTGATACGTGAGGGACATGCGGACGTGTTGATGAAAGGGATTATCAATACGGATAATTTATTGCGGGCCGTGCTTAATAAGGAACATGGTATCCTGCCGAAAGGGAATGTGCTGAGCCATATCACGGTGGCACAGATCCCGATGTACAAGAAATTGCTGTTCTTCTCGGATGCGGCGGTCATTCCCCGTCCTACCTTGGAACAATTCGAGGCGATGCTGCGGTATGATCTGGAGGTATGCCGCCGCATGGGAATAGAAGCTCCCCGTGTGGCCTTGATTCATTGTACGGAAAAAGTAAACGAGAAATTCCCTCATACACTGGATTATGTGACTTTAAAGGAACGTGCCGCCGCCGGTGCTTACGGAAACATGTACTTGGACGGGCCCATGGATGTGAAGACGGCATGTGATGCGCATAGCGGTGAGGTGAAAGGAATCAGCTCGCCGGTGGTGGGACATGCGGATTTGTTGATCTTTCCCAATATCGAGTCGGGAAATACATTCTATAAAACGGTGTCATTGTTTGGTGACGCCAACATGGCAGGTATGTTGCGAGGTACGGCCTCTCCCGTAGTGGTTCCGTCGCGTGCCGATTCCGGTAATTCGAAATATTACAGTCTGGCATTGGCCTGTGTGGCCGGATAAATAATGTGGCAATGTGCCAATTTGCCGGTGTGTCAATTGGCTGTGCTGTGTTGCCGCATGGTTTTGGCTCATTCGCAAATTGATAAATTATTGAAACTATGAAAATATTTGTGATTAATCCGGGCTCTACTTCTACCAAAATAGCCCTTTTCATCGATGAAAAGCCGGTGTGGGCGGCAGGGGCCCATCATACTGCGGATGACTTGTCGGAGTTTCACCACGTCAACGAACAGTATGCGTACCGTAAGGACTTTGTATTGCGATTGCTTGCCGAGGCGGATATTCCGTTGGATTTTGATGCCGTCATTGCCCGTGGCGGTCTGCTGAAGCCTACGCCCGGCGGGGTGTATGCCATTAACGAACAGATGAAACACGATTTGCTCAACGCCCGGATGGAGCATGCCTGTAATTTGGGCGCGCTGATTGCCGATGAAATAGCCCGGGAATGCCATTGTCCCGCCTACATTGCCGATCCCGAAGTGGTAGACGAGCTGCAACCGGCCGCCCGCCTGACGGGAATACCGGAGATAGAGCGCATTTCCATCTTCCATGCCTTGAACAGTAAGGCGGTATCGCGTAAATATGCCGCTTCCATCGGGAAACACTATGAAGAGTTGAATCTGATTGTGGTGCATCTGGGGGGTGGCATATCGGTGGGTGCCCATTGCAAAGGACGGGTGATTGATGTTAACAATGCCTTGAACGGTGAGGGGCCGTTTTCTCCCGAACGTGCGGGAACCATTCCTGCCGACCAGTTGGCGGAATTGTGCTTCAGCGGTAAGTATACGTTAAAGCAGATCAAGAAGATGCTGAATGGCAAAGGGGGGCTGACTGCCCATCTGGGTATGAATGATGTGGTGACTATTGCCCGGAAAGCTTCCGAAGGCGAGGAGCCTTATAAAGGGGTATTGGATGCGATGCTCTATACGGTGGCGAAACAGGCAGGGGCCATGTATGTCACGCTCCGTGGGCAGGTGGATGCCATTATTCTGACGGGAGGCATTGCCCATAGTGATTACTGTGTAGGGATTCTCAAGGAACAGATTGATTATCTGGCGCCGGTTGTGCTGATGCCCGGTGAAGACGAGATGGGCTCGCTGGCTTATAATGCGTTGGGAGCCTTGAAAGGTGAGCTGCCTTTGCAGGTTTACCGGCCGGAATAAGAAGATGGTGGTACATCGGAATTAAAATAAGCGATAAAATTGTTCAAATCCTTCATGGAAGGGTAATGTGTTGATATACAGAAGACTATTATGAAGGAATCATTATAAATTCCTTCATAATAGCTTCAGGGATGTTTTTACCCGGCCAGCCCTCATTTCAGCAGGCTGAAGGATTGTAAGCGTCTCCGCGATTCTATCTTGTCGCCCATTTTTCATTCTTATATTTTTGCCATATATAAAAATGAATCATTATGGATTTAGCAGAAAATCGATTTGGAAAAACCTGGAAACATTTCCTTGAAGTATTGAAAGTAGACTACAATTGTTCTTTAGCCGATGTTTGCCGCGATCAGCATACCACTTTTGGAGGTATGAGTTCCTGGATGTCCCGACGGGGCTATAGCGT